>Ga0310810_10000880_pt1 | contig 30420 bp, 29 predicted proteins | sample NCmetagenome_FD_207641 | JGI IMG/M metagenome (GOLD analysis project Ga0310810, IMG submission 207641) | Soil microbial communities from experimental microcosm in Duke University, North Carolina, United States - NC | ecosystem: Engineered > Artificial ecosystem > Soil microcosm > Unclassified ... | reverse complement strand
GGCCCGGTCGCCGAGGCCGCCGAAGTCTTCGGGCTCGCGCCGCCCAAGGGCGTGGGCTCACGCAGCGACCGAGGCATCGGCTGGATCCGTCTCGTCGTGTCGGGCGAACGCGTCGAGCACGCGGTCGGCATCGCGGCCCGTCTCGGCCTCATCGTGCTGCTGATCACGCTGGCCATCGCCGTACTGTCGCTGTCGGCGCTCGTGCGCATGGTCGTGCGTCCGCTGCGCGACGCCGGCGCGCTCGCGCACGAGATCGCGGAAGGTCAGCTCGAGCGCCGTCTGCCCGTGCGCGGCGAGGACGAACTGGCGGCGCTGGCCCAGGCCATGAACAGCATGGCCGTGGCGCTCGTCGACGCGCGACAGCTCGGTCACGACGAAGCCACGGCGCTGCGCAACGCGACGAGCGCCATGCAGGCCATCGCGCGCGGCGCGCACGCGGTTCGCGACGTGCGCGGCGTCTTCGCGCTCGTCGCCGAGCAGGCGCGGCTCGTCACGCGCTGCGAAGGCGTGGCGCTCGCCGTGCCGTCGGGTCCGCTTCACGACCTGGCGCTGTCCGAATTCGACCCGCCGGCCCCGTGGGGCGAAGTGCGGGCCGGGACCCCGATGACACGCGGGCTGCTGAATCAGTGGATCGCGCCCGGTCAGGCCGCGACGCGGCTCGCGCTCGAGCCGCCGCGCGACGCGCTGACGCGCAAGCTGTGGCTCGACGGCTACCGCTCGGCCGCGTTCGTCCCTCTGCTGACGCGCGGCGCGACGCCCGCCATGCTGCTGCTCGTGGCGCGCGACGCGAACGCGTTCGCCGAGCCGGAGACCCAGGTCGTCGCCGCGCTGGCGAGTCACCTGACGTCCGCGCTCGAGTCGGCGCAGCTGCAGGAGCGGCTCGAGCGCGCGATCGGCGAACTGCAGCGCACGCGCGATTCGCTCGTGCGCTCGGAGACGCTGCGTCTGGCCGGCGAAATGGCGACCGGCGTCGCCCACGAATTCAACAACGTGCTCGGCGCGATCCTCGGGCGCGCGCAGCTGCTGCGCCGTTCGGCCGAGAAGAACGACCTGCCCGCCGCCGAGCTGGACGCGGGGCTGCGCCTGATCGAGCGCGCGGCCGGCGACGGCGCCGAGACGGTGAGCCGACTGCGCCAGTTCGGGCGCAGCGCCGAGTCCAGCGAGAGCACGGCGGTCGACCTGGCCGAGGTGGCGCACGACGCGCTCGAGTTCACGCGCCCGCGCTGGTCGAACGCGGCGCAGGCCGCGGGCCGCACGCTGCACGTGTCCCTCGACGCGGAGGAGGGCTGTTGGGTGTCGGGGCGCCCGCACGAGCTGCGCGAGGTGTTCACGAACCTCATCCTGAACGCGGTCGACGCGCTGCCACGAGGCGGCGACGTCGCGATTCACGTGCACCGCGACGGCCCGCGCGTCGTCGCCGAGGTCAAGGACGACGGCGTGGGCATGGACGAGAGCGTGCGCCAGCACCTGTTCGAGCCGTTCTTCACGACGAAGGGCGCAGCCGGCGCGGGGCTCGGACTCTCGGTCGTGTACGGCATCGTGCAGCGCCACGGCGGCAGCATCCGCGTGTTCAGCCGCGTCGGCGTCGGCTCGCGCTTCGAGGTCGTACTGCCGCTCGGCGAGCCACGCGCCGCCACCGCGCCGGTGGCAAACCGCCCGACCGTCGAAGTGCGGCGCCTGCGCGTCATGGTCGTCGACGACGAGCCCGCCGTGCGTGACCTGTTGCGCGACATGGTGGCCGCGCTCGGGCACGACGTCGAGGCGTACGAGTCGGGCGTCGAAGCGTTCAAACATTACCGGCCGGGCAGCATCGATCTCCTGCTCACCGACCTCGGCATGCCCGGCGTGTCGGGCTGGAAGCTGTCGTCCAACATCCGCGCCGTCGACCCGGACGTCACGATCGTCTACGTGACCGGCTGGGGAGAGGACATGAACCTGGACGACGTGCGTGAAGCCGGCGCCGACCTGGTGATCGCGAAGCCGTTCACGCTCGAGGACGTGGTCGGGGCGACCCAGCTCGCCGCGCAGCGCGGCCGCAGCGATCGCGCGGCGTAGCGCGCGGCCCGCGCTCCCGCGCGCGCGGAGGTCGCCGCCCACTCGCCACGCGCAACGGAGCGCGCGGCTCAACCGCCCAGGTACGCGCTCCGCACCTGATCGTTCGCGAGCAGCTTCTCGGCCGAGTCCTCGAGCCGCACGTGCCCGGTCTCCAGCACGTAGCCGCGCTTCGCGACACGCAGCGCCATGTGCGCGTTCTGCTCGACGAGCAGCACGGTCACGCCGCCGCGGTTGATCTCGACGATGGTCTTGAAGATGTCGCGCACGAGCAGCGGTGCGAGGCCGAGCGACGGCTCGTCGAGCAGCAGCAGCCGCGGGCGCGACATGAGCGCGCGCCCGATCGCCAGCATCTGCTGCTCGCCTCCCGACAGCGTGCCCGACAGCTGCTTGCGGCGCTCGAGCAGTCGCGGGAACAGCGTGAAGACGCGTTCCCGATCCTCCGCGATCGCGGCGTGGTCGCGGCGGCGATACGCGCCCAGCTCGAGGTTGACCTCGACCGACAGGTTCGCGAACACCATGCGCCCCTCCGGGCTCTGCGAGATCCCGAGGCCGACGATCTCGTGCGCGGGCATCTTCGTGATGTCGCGCCCCTCGAACGAAATTCGTCCGTCGCGCGACGGCACGAGGCCGGAGATCGCGCGCAGCAGCGTGCTCTTGCCCGCGCCGTTCGCGCCGATCAGCGTCACGATCTCGCCCGGGTCGGCGTGCAGCGACAGTCCCTTCAGCGCGTGCACGGCGCCGTAATACACGTCGAGGTTCTCGACCGTGAGCTGGCTCACGACGCGGCCTCGGGGCTGGCGTGCACGTCCTCGCCCAGGTACGCCTCGATGACCTTGGGATCGGTGCGGATCTGATCCGGCGTGCCCTCGGCGATCTTGACGCCGTAGTCGAGCACGGCGATGCGCCGGCAGATGCCCATCACGACCCGCATGTCGTGCTCGATGAGCAGGATCGTGACCTGGAACTGGCGTCGGATCTGTTCGATCAGGTGCATGAGCTGTTCGCTCTCCTGCGGATTGAGCCCGGCGGCCGGCTCGTCGAGGAGCAGCAGCAGCGGCCGTCCGGCGAGCGCGCGCGCGATCTCGAGCCGGCGCTGCTGCCCGTACGGCAGGTCGCTGGCCGGCGTGTCGGCCCACTCGGTCAGCCCGAGCACCGCGAGCAGTTCGTCGGCCTTGGCGCGCATGTCCCGCTCGTCGCGCTCGAAGCGCGCCGTGCGCAACAACGCGTCGGCCAGCGAGGCGCCGCTGTGCTGGTGCGCGGCGATGCGCACGTTGTCGCGGCACGTGCGCGACGCGAACAGCCGGATGTTCTGGAACGTGCGCGTGATGCCGCGGCGCGCGATGGCGTGCGGGCGCAGCCCCTGGATGGCGCGGCCTTCGAGCAGGACGCGGCCGACCGTCGGCGTGTACACGCCGGTCACGAGATTGAACACGGTCGTCTTGCCCGCGCCGTTCGGTCCGATCAGGCCCACGAGTTCGCCGCGCCCGATCTCGAGCGACAGGTCGGCCACCGCCTTCAGGCCGCCGAACTGCATGGTCACGTGATCCAGCTCGAGCAGCACGTCCGGGTTCACGCGTGCTCCGCCTTCGCGCGCCTCAGGAAGCGCGGCCAGCCGATTTCGCGGCTGCCCATGAGACCGCCCGGGCGCGTGATCATGAGGACGATGAGCATCAGCGAGTAGATCACCATGCGGTAGTCCTTGACGGGTCGCAGCAGTTCCGGAGCGAGCGTCAGCAGGACCGCCGCCATCACCGCGCCCGAGATGCTGCCCATGCCGCCGAGCACGACCATGGCGATGACTTCGATGCTCTTGAGGAACGTGAACGAGTTGGGGTTCAGATACGACAGGTAGTGTGCGAACAAGCCGCCGGCGACGCCGGCGAAGAACGCCCCCATCACGAACGCCAGGACCTTGTACGACGTCGTGTCCACGCCCAGCGCCTCGGCCGCGACCTCGTCATCGCGAATCGCGAACAGCGCGCGCCCGTGCGTGCTCGCGGCCAGGCGCCGCGACACCACGATCACGATCAGCACCCAGAACCCGACCCAGAAGAAATTCACCCAGCCGGGGATGCCGGGCAGGCCGCGCGCGGCGCCGATCGCGTCGACGTTCAGGATGACGACGCGAATGATCTCGCCGAACCCCAGCGTGACGATCGCCAGATAGTCGCCGCGCAGGCGCAGCGACGGGAGTCCGACGAGATAGCCGGCGACCGCCGCCAGCGCGCCGCCGGCGAGGAGCGCGACGAGCAGCGCCGCGCCCTGCGCGATCACGGGCGGCACGCCGAGCGCGCCGAGCGTGGTCACCCAGCGCTGCCCGATTTCGAGTGAGAACATCGCCGAGCCGTACGCGCCGATGGCCATGAAGCCGGCATGCCCGATCGAGAACTGGCCGGTAAAGCCGTTCACCAGGTTCAGCGACACGGCCAGGATCACGTTGATGCCGCACAGCACGAGCACCTGGAACAGGTAGGGATTCAGCAGGCGCGGCAGCACGATGTCGAGCGCGACGAGCACGCCGAGCGAGACCACGATGCCGAGCACGTGCTTCACGTCACACCTTCTCGGCCGTGGCCTTGCCGAGGATGCCGGCGGGACGCACCAGCAGGATGACGATGAGCAGCACGAACGCGATCGCGTCCCGATAGGTCGGCGACACGTAGCCCACCACCATCACTTCGGCGATGCCCATGACGAGGCCGCCGAGCACGGCGCCCGGGATGTTGCCGATGCCGCCGAGCACGGCGGCCACGAACGCCTTGAGGCCGGGCATGATCCCCATGAGCGGCTCGATCTTGGGATTCTGCAGCGCGACGAGCACGCCGGCCGCCGCCGCCAGCATCGAGCCGAGCATGAACGTGAACGTGACGATGCGGTCGACGGAGATGCCCATGAGCGCGGCCGCCGTCGGGTTGTACGAAACGGCGCGCATGGCCTTGCCGACGCGCGTCTGCAGCACGATGAAGCGCAGCGCGAACATGAGCGCGAGCGACACGACGAGAATGATGATCTGCTGATTCGAGATCGTCACGCCGAGGCCGAGCGGGATGTTGCGGGCGGTGATGATCTGCGGGAAGAACTTGGGGTCGGAGCCGAACACCAGGATGCCGCCGTTCTCGAGCAGCAGCGACACGCCGATGGCAGTGATGAGCGCGGACAGGCGTGACGACTTGCGCACCGGCTTGTACGCGAAGCGTTCGATCACGATCCCCACGGCGCCGGCCGCGAGCATCGAGATCACGAGCACGAGCAGCGCCTTGCCCGGGTTGGGATCGGTCGCGGCGCCGAGCGCGCGGGACGCGAAGTACGCGAAGAACGCGCCCAGCATGTACACGTCACCGTGCGCGAAGTTGATGAGGCGCAGGATGCCGTACACCATCGTGTAGCCCAGCGCGATGAGGGCGTACACGCTGCCCCACGTCACCCCGTTGACCAGCTGCTGGAGGAACTCGGACACGCGGAGAGCCGAGCCTTCAGGGATTGATCGTGGAGTCGTAGACCTTCTTGCCACCCTTGATGGCGATCACCATCGCGGGCTTGGCGGCGTTCCGGTTCTCGTCCAGCGTGATCGTGCCGGTCACGCCCGGGTAGCCGGTCGTCGTCGCGATCAGGTCGCGCAGCTTCTTCTCGGCCGCCTTGCGCGCGTCCGTCCCGGCCTTCGCCGACGAGAAACCGGCGAACGTCTCGGGATCGGTCTCCGACAACTTCTGCAGCGCCTGGAACAGCACGTTCGCCGCGTCGTACGCCAGGCCGCCGATGGCATCCGGCTCGTTCCCGTACTTGGCCTTGTAGCGCCCGAGGAACTCCTGCAGCCGCGGGTCGGGATTGTCGACCGCGAAGTGGTTCGAGTAGTACGCGCCGTTCAGGGCGTCGCCGCCGATCTGGATCAGCTGATCGCTCTCCCAGCCGTCGCCGCCCAGCAGCGGGCACGTCAGCCCGAGTTCGCGCGCCTGGCGTGCGATGAGCCCGACCTCCGTGTAGTAGCCGGGGATGTAGATCGCGTCCGGATGCTTCGCCTTGATCGCGGTGAGCTGCGCGCGGAAGTCCTGGTCGCCGGCGCTGAACGCCTGCTCGGTGATCACGCTGCCGCCGAGCGCCGTGAAGCTCTCGGTGAAGAACTGGGTCAAGCCGACGCTGTAGTCGCTCTTCACGTCCTTCAGGATCGCGACCTTCTTGAGCTTCAGGTTCTGCGCCGCGAACTTCGCCATCACCGTGCCCTGGAACGGGTCGATGAAGCACATGCGGAAGATGTAGTCGCCGACCAGCGTCACCTTGGGGTTCGTCGACGAAGGAGAAATCATCGGGACCTGAGCGGCCTGGCAGGCCGGGGCGGCCGCGAGGCTGCGCGACGAGGCGACCTCGCCGATCACGGTGACGACGCGGTCCTGATTCAGCAGCTTCTGCACGACGGTCGCGGCTTCCTCGGCCTTGCCCTGGTCGTCCTCGGAGACGATGCGCACCGGCAGGCCGCCGATCTTGCCCTGCTTGTTGGCGACCAGCTCCTGATACGCCAGCTCCACGCCGTTCTTCGTGGACTGTCCGAACGTCGCGTCGTTGCCGGTCAGCGAACCGTATTCGCCGATCACGATCTCGTTCTTGGAGCCGGATCCGCCGCAGCCCGCCAGCGCGAAACCCAGCGCCGCGAGCGCCGCCAATCGAGAGAGCAGCCGTGACGTCATGAACGTCTCCTGTGCTGAGAGATGGGGTGGTTCTAGGGTCGCCGCAAGACGGCCAAGCGGCGCCGGATGGGCGCGGAGGGCCCTGCTCCATGGAACGCCGGACGAACCGGGACAGGTAGCACGCCCGCGCGCGACGAAGCAAGGCAAATGATTCTCGCGGCATGGGTTGGCGCGCGTGAAACGCGGGTGCTAGAGTGCGCGCGCAATGACTCTTACCGCGAGCGCAAGGACGCGCCGCCGTGTGTGGCGCTGGAGCGTCGCCGCGTGCGCCGCGGCGTCGCTGGCCGCGCTCACCGGCTGCGCGACCGCGCCCGTCCACCCCCCCGCGCTACGCCCCGCTCCGGGATACGTGTCGCGCGTCGACGAGCTGAACAGCGTCGACGCGTCCGGGCTGTCCGGCAAGCGCATCGCCCTCGATCCCGGCCACGGCGGATTCTTCAAGGGCGCGCTCGGCGTCCACGGCCTCACCGAGGCCGAAGTGAATCTGGGCGTGGCGCTGCACCTGAAGGCGCTGCTCGAATCCCACGGCGCCACGGTGTTCCTGACCCGCGCCGACGACCGCGACTTCACGACGCCCGCCGACAGCTCGCTGCGCTCCGACCTGGCCGAGCGCGCGCGCCTCGCGAACGCGTTCCATCCGGACCTATTCGTCTCGATCCACCACAACGCCGACGCGCGCGGCGCGCACGACGTGAACGCGACGCAGACCTATTACAAGCTCGGCGACGACGGCCCGTCGCTCGACGCCGCGGCCGACGTGCATCGCTATCTCGTGCGCAACCTCGGCATCACCGAGCAGCGCATCCTGCCCGGCAACTACTTCGTGCTACGGAACAGCGACGCGCCCGCGCTCCTGACCGAGTCCAGCTACCTGACGAACCCCGACGTCGAGGCGAAGTTGGCGCTCGACGAGAAGCGCAATCTCGAGGCGGAAGCGCTGTTCCTCGGGCTGGCCCGCTACTTCGCGCGCCGCGTGCCGCGCATCGCCAGCTTCGAAGCGACGCCATTCGGCGGGCCGCCGTGGATCGACGGCGGCAACGTCGCCGCCGAGCCACGCCTGACCGCGCGCATCGAAGGGACGTTCGACGACGCGGCGCTCACGGTCGACGGCGAGCGTGTCGACGCGATCGTCCGCGGCTCCGAGATCGAATGGAGTGCGCGCGCCCCGCTCGCGAGCGGCGTTCACGAAGCGGCGCTGGCCGTGCGCCTGGCGGGCGAGGGCACGTCGCGCACGCAGGTGCTGCACATGCGCGTCGCGGGCCGCCCCGAGCGCGTGCTCGCCGAGTTCCCCGGACAGGCGGCGTGGCGCGGCGACGAACCGCTCGGGCTGCGCGTGCGCGTGATGGGAGCGGACGGTCTCGTGCTGCGCGACACGCTGCGCGTGCGCCTCGCCTCCGTCGGAACGTTCGCCGTGGAGCCCGCGGACACCGAGGTGACGGTCGTCGACGGCGCGGCGTGGGGCTACTTTCGCCCGGCGCCCCGCGCCCGCCTGCGCGCTCCACGGGCGCCGCGCGAGGCCCGCATCCGCGCGCGCATCGCCTCCGATGGCGCGGGCAATCCCGCGGTCGCGGAGGCGACCGCGCATGTCGCGCTCCAGCCCGCCGCGGCCGCGGCCGTGCGCAGCGGCTTCGCGCGCGCCATGCCGGCGGACACGGTGCTGCGCGGCGCGCCGGGCACCGCGGGCTTCGCGCCGGCGCTCGACTGGATCAATCGTGACGGCTTCGTGCGGCTGCCGGTCGACGCGGGCGGCGCCGTGCGCGTGCCGGCTCTTCCCGGCTATCGCGCCTGGCCGACGCGCGACGACGCGGAACTGGCGCCGCGCGATACCGCGGCCGTGGATTCCTTCGTGCCCGTGCCGGCGACCGCACCGACGTGGCCGCCGCGCTTCGCGGCGATCGCCGGCGGCGCGTTGCACGGACGGCGCATCACGCTCGACCCGGCGGGCGGCGGCGAGGACGCGGCGGGCATGGGGCCGAGCGGCACGCGCGCCTCGTCCCTGAACCTCGAGGTCGCGCGCGCGCTGGCCGCGTTCCTGCGCGCCGCGGGCGCCGACGTCGCGCTCACGCGCTCGGGCGACGTGTCGATGTCCGACGTCGAGCGCGTGCAGGTCAGCGAGGCGTTCCATTCCGACCGCTTCGTGCGCATCGGCCACGCCGCGGAGCCGCCGATGCTCGGTTACTACTTCTCGAGCGCGGGCGGGCGGCACATGGCGGAGTCCGCGGCCGCGGCCTTCACGGCGCTCGGGCTCGCGGCGCCCCGGCTCGCCGAGGACGCGCAGTATCCGCTGCAGCAGACGTCGTGCGCCGCGCTCTACGTGTCTCCGGCGCGCGTCGACGTGGCGGCGAGCGAGATGGCGCTGCTCGCGCCGGGCGCGCTGCGCGCCGAGGCCTACGCGCTATTCGTAGGTCTGGCCCGCGAATGGGCGCCCGGCGCGGTGTGGCCGGCCGATTCGCTGGACGTGCGCGACGCCGCCGGCCAGCCGGTTCCGGGCGCGGCCGTCACGCTGGGCGGCGCGCTCGTCGTCGAGACGGACGCGCTCGGACGCGCGCGATTCGTGCGGACGGAGCCCGGAGCGATCGAGGCTTCGGTCGAAGATCCGCGCGTTCGGGGACGGGCCCTTCTGCTAGAATCTGCGCGGGGAATCACGCTGACCGGGTCGTCCGCAGGCCGCTGACGCGGTTCCTGAGCCCCCCGAAGGGCTTCACGATGATCCATGGGTCGCACGAGTACTTCGCCGAGCGCGCGCGCTTCGAGCGCCGCGTTTCCTTCCTCACGCTCGGCCTGTCCCTGCTCGGCTACGCGCTGCTGTTCCTGCTGACGCGTTCGCCGATCGGCGAGTCGCTGCGCCGCACCGACGTGCTCGAACACTTCGGCTTCGAGGGCCCCGAGCGCTTCGTCGAGCGCGTCGAGCTGCAGTCGAGCGGCGGCGTATTCGGGGCGAGCGCCATCCCGCTCAACGCCGTCGCCGTGCCCGACGCGCGCCGCGGCGGCCAGCGCGGGCGGTCCACGCCGCATGCCGAGCACGCGCCGCCCAAGCGTCCGAGCGGATTCGAGGGCCCGGGCGACGCGCCGAACGACCTGCTGGCGCGCGCGCTGCGCCGCGCCGGCAACACGCCGGTGTTCCAGTCCGAGGAACTCGTCGTCGAGCAACTCGTGCGTCCGGTCTATCCGGAGGAAGCGCGCGACCGCGGCATCGAGGGGCACGTCGCGCTCATGGCGCTCGTCGACACGTTGGGGCGTGTGGTCGACGTCGAGCTGGTGAACGGCGAGGACAGCGGCCTGCTCGAGCGCGCGTCGGCCGAGGCGGTGTGGCGCTGCCGCTTCCGGCCGTATCGGGTGGGCGGGGTTCCGCGCGAGGTCTACGCGGTCTTCCGTTTCGCGTTCCGGCTCACGGACCGGTGAGCGTCGGCTTGCCGCGAACGACCGTCCACACCGCGAGCGTCGCGCCGTCGGCGGACGGATCCAGGAAGCGCCGGCCTCCCGCCGCGTCCTCGGGCAGCGTCGCCTGGGCGAGCTTGGCGGCGATCTCGTTCGGCGCGAGCGCGCCGGCCTCGACCGCCGCGAGCAGGGCGCGCGCCGCCAGGTAGCCGCGCGTCTCGAGGCCGTGCGAGACCTCCGTGCCGGCGCGGTGCGCCGCACGATCGAGCAAGGCCAGCGTCTCTTGGGGCAGCCGCCAGTCCTCGTCCACGTAGCGCACGCCTTCCAGCCACTGCCGGTTCTCGGCGTGGAAGCGATCGGGCGCCAGGTTCTCGCCGCCGCACACGCGCAGCGCGACGTGGTCCGTCCCGAGCTGGCGGAGCAGGGCTTCCGCGTCGCGCGTCTCGCCCTCCCAGAACAGCACGTCGGGCTTCTTCGCGGCGAGGCGCTCGCTGAGACTCTCGAGCGACGCGCCCGAGTCCATCGGCTCGCGCCACACGATGCTGGCCCCGAGCCTGGTCGCGGTCTCGACGAATCCGCGCACGAACGCGCTTCCCGCCACCGAGGTGGCGGTCGCGATCGCCAGACGCGGATGCTGGGACGACTCGATCACGGCGCGGGCCAGCGCCGCGCCGCGCATGCGCCCGGGCGGGCCGACCGCGAACGCGCTGAGCGCGACCGAGCCGATCGACTCGTCGGTCGCGGTCGGCGACACGAGCACGAAGCCGTCGACGCGCGCGGCCGTGGCCAGCGCCAGAGTCGGCACGCTCAGGAGATCGCCGATCACGGCGTCCGCGCTGTCGAGCGCAGTGGCCAAGGCCAGCGCGGTGCGCGCGGGATCGTCGGCCCCGCTGGATCGGGCCATGGCCTGCACGCGACGGCCGGACGCGGGCGCCGCGGCTTCGAACGCGGCGTTCGCCCCGGCGCGCACGGCGCGTGCGTAGCCGCGATAATCTCCGCTGTCCGGCAGCAGCACGGCGACGCGGAACGGCGACGCATCCGGACGCAGCGCGCGCAGCGCTCCGGCGTCGAGCGTGCCCACGATCTTGCGCGCGTGCTTGGGCTCGGCCAGCGCGAGCCGCGCCGTCAGCTGGCGCTTGAGCGCCGGCCGCGTGTCCGCCGTGCGCGCGAGCGCGGCTTCGGCGAGCGGGGCCTCGAGCGCGCCGAGTTCGCGCGACGGGCGGCGCAGGAGGTAGACGAGGTCGTCGAGCGAGGCGCGCGCCGCCCAGCTGAGGACGTCGCGCTCCGCCGCCGCGTCGTGCCGGCCGGAGAGCCGGCGGTCCAGCTCCGCCACGCCGTCGGCATGGCGCGCGGCCTGCGCCGCGGGCGCGGTCAACGTGAGGAGCGCGGCGAGGGCCGCGCAGGCGCCGCGACGGCGGCCCGAACTCACAACTGGAACTTCCCGAAGTCCTCGGGATTCAGCTTCTCGAGGAAGCGGCGCAGCTGCTCGGCCTTTTCCTCGGCGGTCGGTTCGCGCGGCTCCTCTTCGCCTTCGCCGCCCTCGCCGCCTTCCATGGCCTCGTCGGCCTTGGGCGGCGCCTGGAGCAGCGTGTCGTTCACGAAGATCGGCGCACGCGCGCGCAGCGCGACCGCGATCGAGTCCGAAGGCCGCGCGTCGATCGACAGCACCTCGCTCTCGCGCTCGACGAACACGCTCGCGTAGAACGTGTTCTCGCGCAGGTCGGCGATCACGACGCGCGTGATGTGCGCCTTCAGGCCCTCCACGATCAGGTGCAGCAGATCGTGGGTCAGCGGGCGCGGGAACGGCTCTTCCGACAGGATGCGGCGAATCGCCTGCGCCTCGCCGGGCCCGATCCAGATGGGCAGGATGCGCTCGCCGTCGACCTCGCGGAGGATGACGACGTTCTGCTGCGTCTTGTGCTCGAGGATGAGCCCGTTGACGCGAACTTCGACGACGTTCAAGGCTTCCCGGACGAACCTGCCGCGGGCGCCGGCGTGCGTGCGGCCTTGCCGGTGCCGGGGTTGAGAGGCCGGCTCGTATCCGCCTCCTGAGTGATGAACGCGGGGACATCGTCGGTGCGCATGTGGTCGATCATCCACTGCGCCGATGCGGCCAACTCGGACTTCGGGTAGCGCTGCAGCAGGACTCGGAACGACTGCTCCGCCTCCGGATAGTTCTTCAGCTCCTCGGACTCGATGAAGCCGATCATGAACTGCGACTGCGCGGCCTTCTCGCCGTTCGGGTACTGCGCCAGCACCTCGCGATACGCGGCGATGCGATCCGCCGGCGCCGCGGTCTCCTGCGCGAGCTTGAACAGGTCGGCTTCGCTCTTCCGCTCCGACAGGAAGCCGCGGATCGCCACCGAGTCCGGCGTCACGCCCAGCGAATCGCGGGCCTGCTCCAGCAGCTTGCGGTAGAAGTCCTGCGACGACTGGGCGCCCAACTGGCGCACGATCATGGGCCGCACCTGCTCGAACGGCCGCGTCACCTCGGGGCGTACGCTCTCGACCTTGACGACGTGCCAGCCGCGATCGCTCTTCCACGGGCCGCCGAGCTGGCCGGCGCCGAGCGTGAACGCGGAATCGGCGAGCGACTGCTGGCGACCGATCGACGGGAAGTTGCCGTCGTGCGTCACCGAGCCGAGCATGCCGCCGCCGCGGCCGGTGAGCGTATCGGCCGAGTACTGTTTGGCCAGCGCCGCGAAGTCCTTGCCGGCGCGCGCCAGCTTGAGCACGCGCCGCGCTTCGGTCTCGGTCTTGAGCTGGATGTGGCGCACCGTGATCGACGCCGGCGTGCGGTAGTCGGCGAGATGGCCGTCGTAGTAGCCCTTCGCCTCGGAGTCGCTGGGCGCCGGGTTCGCCGCCATGCGCTCCGTCAGGTACGTGCGAATCAGGACGTCACGGCGCTGCTGCTCGATCTGCTCCTGGACCTTCGCGCGGTCGGCGACGCCGTGACGCACGGCCTCGTCGAGCCACACCTGCTCCTCGACCATGCGATCCAGCAGCTGGCGCTTGCCGTCCGGGGTGCCGTACATCGACTTGTACTGGTCGGGCGCGGAGTCGATGCGCGCCTGCAGCGTGGCGCGCGTGATCGAATGCCCGCCGACGCGCACCAGCACGGCGCTCGTGTCACGCGCCGACGACGCGTGGGTCAGGGACGCGGGCGACGCGGCCCCGCCGCCGTGGGCGCACCCGGCGGCGAACCCCACCAACGCGACGGCGCCGCTCCACGCGAGGAGCGAGCGCTTCACGGACGCACCACCCAGACTTTCACGGTGGCGCTCACGCCCCCGAAGAACCGGACCGGGACGTCGTACTTGCCGAGCTGCTTGATGTGGTCCGTGAGCTCGATCTTGCGCTTGTCGACCTTGTGCCCGGCCTTGGCCAGCGCGTCGGCGACGTCGGTGTTCGTGATCGAGCCGAACAGCGTGTCCTCTTCGTTGGCCTGCGCCGGGATGTTGACCTCGACGCCGTCCAGCTTCGCGGCTTCCGCGCGCGCCTCGGCGATGCGGCGATCGTCCTGGATCTGCTTCTGCCGTTCCAGCTCCTGGAACAGGTTCGCGGCCTTCGTGCCGGTCGGAATCGCGAGCCGGCGCGGCAGAAGGTAGTTGCGCGCGTAGCCGGACTTCACGTGAACGGTCGCGCCACGCGCGCCGAGGCCCTTGAAATCTTCGAGCAGGATGACGTCCATCGCTAAGGCTCCTCTTTCGGGTCTTGTTCGGGCACCGGCTCGAGCCGGCGGTAGTCCAGCCACGCGTCACTCAATCCCACCGCGGCCGCGGCCATCACGAAGGCCGGCGTGGCGACGGTGAATACGAACAACAGGGTCAACACGATGACGGAGGCAGGGACGCCGCGCGCGAGCATCCAGGATTCTACGACCGCAATCCCCTGCACACAAAAGCCCAGCCCCGCGCTCAGCAACAGCGTCCAACCGGTCGGCATCCACGCCGGCCACTGCGCCACCAGCAGCGCGAGCCCGAGCAGGAACACCCACAGCGCGCCGTCCGGCAGGCGCCAGTCCCGCAGCCGCCCGCGCGACAGCGTCGGCCAGCCCATTACCCGCGCGGCGCGCGCCGACACCGCGCGACCCGCGCTGACGAGCACGGCCACCCACAGGAACAGCACGCTCGGCAGCAGGAGCGGCAGCACCTTGTGCCCGAGCGCCGTGCCGTCGTCGAGCGTTCGCTGCAGTTCCTGAAGCCGGGCCGTGGTGTAGCCGACCTGACGGCTCGTCTCGACGAGGTCGTGATTCAGCGCCTTGAAGAACGTCTCGACGCTCGCGACGAGCGGCGCGTACGCCTGAAGCCAGGGCAGCGCGGCCGCCAGTACGAGGAGCGGCGCCAGCATCCATGCCCGCTCGCCCGACGTCGGACCCCCGCCCTCTTCGCGCAACCCCATCCACATGCCGCTCAGCGCGCCCGCGGGCAGCCACCACGCCCACGGACTGCCCGCGCGCCCGAACGCGACCGCGAACGCCGCGGTCAGCACGGGCACCACGATCGACCAGGCGCCGAAGCGCCAGGCCGTGAGCAGCGCGATCGCCGTCGACAGCGGAACGAGCAGCCACAGTCCGCCCCACGGCAGCGGCATCTGCAGCGCCAGCGCGGCGAGCAGCAGAATCAGCAGGACGGCGCGCAACCACGCGACGCCCCGCCCCGCCGCCGGACGCTCAGCGATAGAAGTCACTGGTGAACGGCAGCAGTGCCAGCACCCGCGCCCGCTTGATCGCGGTCGTCAGCTGCTTCTGGTGGCGGGCGCACGTGCCGGAGACGCGGCGCGGCACGATCTTGCCGCGATCGGTCACGAACCGGCCCAGCCGCTTCTCGTCCTTGTAGTCGACGAAACCCACCTTCTCGAAGCACAGCTTGCAGTACTTGCGTTTGATGCCCTTGCCTTCACGTTCCTTGGCCATCTGGATCCATTCACCTCCCCGAATCGTCTAGGGCTCGAGAATCTCGCCCTCGTCGGGTGTTGTGGCGTCCGCCGCAGCGACCGCCGACCGTTCCAGGAAGTGCACCGACTCGGCGCGGATCTCGAGGCGCGTGCGCCGCTCGCCGCCCGGAGTCGCCCACTCCCGCATCTGCAACCGTCCCTCGACCAGCACCGCGCTGCCCTTCTTCAGGAACTGCGCGCAGACTTCCGCGAGGCGCTGGTACGTCATCACCGTCGCGTAACCGGTGTGCTCCGTGAAGCGCCCGTCCTTGCCGCGATAGCGCCGGTGAAACGCCAGCGCGAGCGTGGTGACGTGCGTGCCGTCCGACGCATAGCGACCGTCCGGGTCGCGCGTCAGGCGCCCACTCAGCATCACCCGATTGACCTCGGGCAGCCGGAGTTCGCTCACGTCGCGTCGCGCTCCTCAGCTACTCGTCGCCCGCGTCCTCGGCCGCGGCCAGGGCCTCGGCGTCGATCTTGGGCTGGGTCAGCTCCGGCGGCACGTGCATCACGGTGAGCACGCGCATGACCTGCTCGTTGAGACGCAGGCGCCGCTCGATCTCCTTGACCACCGTGCCCGGTCCCTCGTACAGGAACAGCGTGTACACGCCGTCGCGCTTGCGGCCGATCTCGTACGCGAGGCGCCGCTTGCCCCAACGCTGCACTTCGATGAGCGTGCCGCCCAGGTCCTTGATCCACCCGGAGACGCGCTCGACTTCCTCGCCCACCTTGGCCTCGTCGAGGCCCGGCTCGAGGATGAACGTCGTTTCGTACTTGGTCACGTTTCGGACTCCTCCTCGCTCTTCACCTTGCGATTGAATCGATTCATGGCGGACCGCATGCCCTCGTCCGCCCAGCACTCCACCGCGTCCGCCGCCAGGGCGATGCTCGCTTCGACCGCCTCGACTTCGTCCGCTTCGAACGTCTCCAGCACGTGCTCGCGCAACTCGGCCGCGGCCGCCTGCCCCACGCCGATCCTCAGGCGCGCGTACGTCTCACCGCCCAGCGACCGCTCGAGGCTCTCGAGCCCGCGATGCCCTCCCGACGAGCCGCGCTCTCTCAGGCGCAGCGTGCCGACCGGCAGATACACGTCGTCGCTCACCACCAGCAACTCGCCCGGCTCCAGCGCGTGCGTCATGCGCCAGTCGTCCAGCGCCTCGCCGGACAGGTTCATGAACGCGAGCGGATACAGCAGGTCCAGCGTCCGGCCGCGCCCTTCGATCCGCACCGCCCGCCAGCGCTCGCCGCTCTCGGAGCCCACCCGCCGCCAGCGCCGCTCGAGCGTCGCGAGCACGCGCCAGCCGACGTTGTGCCGGGTCGCCGCGTAGCGCGCACCCGGATTGCCGAGGCCGAGCACCAGTGGCACCGGTTACTTCTTCTCCTTCTCCTTGCCCGCCGGCTTCGCTTCCTTGCCTTCCTTGCCGCCCTCTTCGCCTTCCTCGTCCTTCTTGCCCTTGGCGATGACTTCGGGCTCGGCGGTCGTCGTCGCGGCGACCTCCTCGGCCGGCTTCTCCTCCATGACCGTCGGCGCCACCACCGTCGCGACCGTCGCGTCGCCGTCGGTGAGGATCGTCACGTTCGGCACGGACAGATCGCGCACGTGGATCGAGTCGCCGATGTTCAAGGCGGACACGTCCACGTCGATGGACGCGGGGATCGCCGTCGGCAGACAGCGCACCTCGACCTGACGCAGGATGTGCTCCAGGATGCCGCCGCCGTCCTTCACGCCGACCGCGAGGCCGGTGACGTGCACCAGGACCTCGACTTCGACCGTCTCGGTCAGCGAGATGTGCTGGAAGTCCAGGTGCAGGATGTGGTGCGTCAGCGGGTCGTACTGCGCGTCGCGGATGAGCGCGGTGTACTCGCTCCCGCCCAGCGCCAGGTTGACGAGCGGATTCGCGCCCTTGTGATGGCGCAGCGCGAGTTCGAAGTCGCGCGCGCCGACGGAAACCGGAATCGGCGTCTCGCCGTGGCCGTAGAGCACGCCCGGGATCCGGCCGGCGGCGCGCGCCTTGCGCGCACCTCCCTTGCCGAGACCCTCCCGGCGCTCGCCGGTGAGCGGAATGACGGACATGAGTTCCTCCTCTGCGTGGGGGCCATCAGGCCCCTGGGAATCGCGGCGCGACGGGCGCGCGTTCGGCGCGCGTCACCCCGCTCAGGGTTCGTGACTCAGATGAACAGGGAGCTGAGCGACCGCTCCTCGTGAATGCGCTGCACCGCCTCGCCCAGCAGTCCGGCCACGCTCAGCTCGGTGATGTTGGGCGGCAACGGCGCACGCTCGTGACTCACCGTGTCCGTGATCACCAACTCGCGGATCGGCGACTTCGTGATGCGTTCCAGCGATTCGGGGCTGAACACGCCGTGCGTGACGCCGGCGTAGATTTCGCGCGCGCCCTGGGCGCGGATCGCGATCGCCGCCTGGCACAGCGTGCGCGCGGTCGTGACCACGTCGTCGAACAGCACCACGTTCTTGCCTTCGACGTCGCCGATGATGTTCATGATCTCGACCGCGTCGGCGCGCGGCCGGCGCTTGTCGACGAGCGCCAGGTCGCAGCCCAGGCGCTTCGCGTAGGCCCGCGCCATCTTCACGCTGCCGATGTCCGGCGCGACCACGATCAGATCCTTGATGTTCTTCTGCGCGAAGTGCTCGACGAGCACCGGCGCGGCGTACAGGTGGTCGAACGGGATGTCGAAGAAGCCCTGGATCTGCGCGCTGTGCAGATCCATGGTCAGCGCGCGATCCGCGCCCGCCGTCGTGATGAGGTTCGCCACCAGCTTCGCGGTGATCGGCGCGCGCGGCTGGTCCTTGCGGTCCTGGCGCGCGTAACCGAAGTACGGGAGCACGGCGGTGACGCGCCGGCACGAGGCGCGCTTCGCCGCGTCCAGCATCACCAGCAGCTCCATCAGATTTTCCGCCGGGGCGCCGGTCGCCTGCACGATGAACACGTCGCTGCCGCGGATGTTCTCGTTGAACTTGACCGAGACCTCGCCGTCCTCGAAGCGCGACACGTCGGCGTCGCCCATCGGCACCTTGAGCTTCTCGCAAATCGACTGCGCCAGCTTGCGGCTGGCATTGCCTGCGAATATGCGACACGCGTCCAAGCGTCGAGTCTCCGCTCTGCTGAGTGCACCGCGAACCGCACCGCGATCGCCGATCGGCGACCACGGCCGGCGTGGTCGGACGTGGAACGCACCCGGTCCGGCCCATGAGGCCGGACGCGGCGCGCAATGACCTCGGGTCCCGCGCGAAACGCGCGGAGCGAGGGGCCTGCACCATGTCGAACGACTGCGATCCGGGCTGGCTCCACCAACAGAACGGGATTTCCGTTGCGGTCCGTTCGCCGTGACAGAGGCGATCGGGGTGGAGGCGACAGGCCGAAAGAGATAGGGACTGCTGAAAAGAGCCTGCGGAGATTAGCCGGAGGCGGCGCTCCCCGTCAACTTCCCGGATGCGCGAGCGAGGCGGTCCGAGGGGGCGCGGCGGCCCTCAGGTTCGGGCGGCGGGCGGCTCAGTACGCGGTGCGGGCGTGGGTCTCGCCGCTGGGGGTCGGCACCGTGGGATTGGCGAGCTCCTTCTCGTACTCGGCCATGACCCTCTCCGTCAGATACTTGCGGGTCTGGTCGTTGATCGGGTGCGCCAGATCCTGGTGCTGGCCGTCGGGCCGCTTGCGGCTCGGCATCGCGACGAACAGCCCTGAGTTTCCGCGGATGATCTTGAGCCCTCGGATGACGAACGAATCATTCAAGGTGATGCTCACGAACGCCTTGAGCTTTTCGTCGTTCCTGAGGGAAACCCTGACCTCGGTGATCTCGATCATGAGATCTTCACCTCGGACCTTCCTTGAGCGGGTTCTTCCAGCTCAACATGGGTGCTGATGAGGGGCCCATGGCCTCGAGCTACCTGCATCCGTGCTAACGCTCGAGTGACGTCGATCGAATCAGTCGCCATCCGACCCGAGTGGAGCGCACGGTGAAGATCCGTTCACTCCCGGCGAAGCGGCGCGCGACAGTCCTAGCGGAGAGTCCCGGCCCGAGGATGCCGAACAGCGCCGACCCACTGCCGGTCATGCGCGCGTTCGCGACGCCCGCCGCGACGAGACGCCGTCGCAACGAGAGAAGATCCGACCGCCGGTTCTCCAGTGCCTGTTCCAGCGTGTTGCCAAGCGCCAGCGCCCGCTCGGGTTTCAAACGCCCGCGCCTAAGATTCCGCGCGTATCGTAATTTGGTCGCCCACGCTGTCAAGCCATATTTATTTTTGTCGATCTGACGGAAGGCCTCCGCTGTCGAAACGCGCCAGCGCGGCACGATGACGACGGCGCGAAATGCCCCAGCGAGCGTGAGGCGCTCGAGTCGTTCGCCTCGACCGAGGCCGAGCGCTGTGCCACCGAGGCACGCGAATGGGACATCGCTTCCCAATTCGGCTGCCAGTTTCATGCGGAACGCGGTCGAGAGGCGCAATCCGTAGAGCGCGTCGAGCGCCGCGATGGTCGCGGCCGCATCGGCGCTCCCGCCGCCCATTCCCGACTGCGAGGGGATGCGCTTCGTCAGGCGGAACGCCGCGCCGCCCGGAAGCGCGTAGCGCGCCGCGACGAGCTGCGCCGCGCGCAGCACGAGATTCGTCCGACCGACCGGGATGCGCTCGCGGCGCGCGGGCCGTGGAACGAGCGACGCGTCTTCGTGGCGGATGGCGAGCGTGAAGCCCGCGCGGCGCGGGGTCGCGACCAGCGTGTCGGCGAGGGAGATCGACTGGAACACGGTCGCCAGCTCGTGAAAACCGTCGGCGCGCGCCGGACCGACCGCGAGCCCCAGGTTCAGCTTGGCGTGCGCCTCGACGCGAACGCCGCGCGCACGTGGCTTCACAGTCGCACGTACAGGATGAGAACGACCGCGACCAGGTACAGCAGCACGCAGATGCCGATCGGCCGGTCGCTGAGCAGCACGTGCGACGGATCTTCGGTGTTCTCGGAGACGCGCACGAGATACAGGTAGCGGAAGATGCCGTACGTGACGAACGGCACGGTGTAGAGCAGCGCCTCCGTGCCGAACTTGGCGACGGTCGCGGGCCAGATCGTGTACAGCGCGTAGCCCATGATGCTCGTGGCCGCCGTGATCAGCAGCAGACCGTCGAGCAGCTCCGGCGAATAGTGGTCGAGCACCGCGCGCCGCTCGGACGCGCCGTTGCCGGAGTTGGCCAACTCGCGGCGGCGTTTGGCGAGCCCGAGGAACAGGGCGCCGAAGAACGTGCACACCAGCAGCCACGGCGACAGCGCCGTGGTCGGCGCGACCGGCAGCAGCAGCTCGACGCCGGCCATGGCGCGCAGCACGAAGCCGAGCGCCAGGATGAACACGTCGATCAGCACCTGGTGCTTGAGCCCCAGGTTGTAGGCGATGTTGAGCCCGAGGTAGATGGACGCGACGATCACGAAGCCCGTGCCCAGCCAGATCGCGATCGCGATGGCGACGGCCAGCACCGGCGCGAGCGCCGCCCACGCCATGCCGACCGGCAGCCGGCCCGAGGCGATCGGTCGATGGCGCTTCTTCGGGTGCAGGCGGTCGGCCTTCACGTCCATCACGTCGTTCAGCAGGTAGACCGAACCCGACAGCAGCGAGAACGCGGCGAAGCCCGCGGCCGCGCGCAGCACGAGCGACCCGTCGCCGAACTGCCGCGAGAACAGCACGCCCGCGAACAGCAGCAGGTTCTTGGTCCACTGCTTGGGGCGCAGCGCCTCGACCAGCGCGAACATCAGCGCCCGCCCCGGCGCTTGCCACCACGCTTCGCCGCGCCGCGACGCTTCGCGCTACCGCGCGCTCGCTTCGCAGCACCGCGCTTCACCGCCGCGGGGCGCTGCGCGAACAGCGCGCGCTCGATCAGTTCGCACAGCGCGTGGCCCATGGCGATGTGCCCTTCCTGGATGCGCGGCGTCGACGCGGTCGGGCTGACGAGCGCGTGGTCGCACGAGGCGGCGAAGCGCGTGCCGCGCGCGCCGGTCATGCCGATCACCGTCATGCCCCGCGCGTGCGCGACCTCGACCGCGTGCGTCACGTTGCGCGAGCCGCCGCTGGTGCTGATGGCGACGAGCACGTCGCCGGGCGTGGCCAGGCCCTCGAGCTGCCGCGAGAACACCTGGTCGAAACCGAAGTCGTTGCCGATCGCGGTGAGGGCCGACGTGTTCGTGGTCAGCGCCACGACCGCGAGCGGCGGGCGATCCATCAGGTAGCGGCCCGACAACTCGGCCGCCAGATGCTGCGCGTCCGCGGCGCTGCCGCCGTTGCCGCAGAAGAACACGGTGCCGCCCGACTCCAGGCATTCGATCGCCGCGTCCGCGGCCGCGGCCAGTGCGCGCGACGCGGCGCGCTCCAGGCGCGCCATCGAGCGGGACGAGTCGGCGAGCAGCGCGCGCGCGGCGCGCTCGAGGGGACCGCGTTGCGAACGGGACGCTGGGCTCACGAGGCTTCCTTTCCGGCGGGCGCGGCGACGCCCGCGAGATAACGCTGCACGGCGTCGCGCCACTCCGGCAGCGCGGCGCCCAGGACCTGGCGAACGAGATCGTTGCTGAGCACGGAATAGGCGGGGCGCGCGGCGGGCCGCGCCAGCGTCTTCGAATCGGTGCGCGCGAGCGCGGTCTTCACGCCCGCGGTCTCCAGCACGTGGGTGGCGACGTCGAACCACGTGCCTTCGCCGGCGCTCGTCATGTGGAACGTGCCGACGTGGCCGCCCTCGGCGAGGCGCACCAGCGCGTCGGCTAGGTCCGCCGTCCACGTCGGGGCGCCGCGCTGGTCGTCGACGACGCGCAGCGATTCGCCGGCGCGGCCCTTGCGCAGGATCGTGTCGATGAAGTTCGCGCCTCCCTTGCCGAACAGCCATCCGGTGCGGACGATGGCGTGGCGCGCGTACAGCTCGCGGATCGCCTCCTCGCCCGCCCATTTCGAAGCCCCGTACACGGAGCGCGGACCGACCGCATCGTACTCGCGATACGGCGTTCGCGCATCGCCCGAGAACACGTAGTCCGTCGAGATCGCGACCAGCAGCGCCTGCGCCTTGGCCGCGGCCAGCGCCACGTGGCGCGAGCCGAGCGCGTTCACGCGATGCGCGTCCTCGGCGTGGGTCTCGCAGTCGTCGACGCGCGTGAACGCCGCGAGATGGAACACGACGTCCGGGTGAAACGTCGAAAGCGTGTAGTCGAGCGCGTCCGCGCGCGTGACGTCGGCGTCGGCGCGCGTGAGCGGCAGCACCGCGTGCCCCGCCGCTTCCAGCCGCGGAACCAGCGCGTGGCCCAGCATGCCGCCCGCGCCGGTGACCAACGCCTTCACGCCAGCTCCACCCGGCTCGAGTCGCCGAGCACGAGGCGGTGCGTGCGCGGGCGCGTGTCGCTCGCGCACACCACGGCGTCCTTGCCGATCAGGCTCGACTCGAGGCGCACGCCGAGGTCCGACAGCCGGCTCCTCTCGAGCACGATCGAGTGCTCGATTTCGCAGTGGATCAGCGTGACGCCGTCGCCGATCGCAGTGAACGGGCCGACGTAGGCGTCGCGAATGATCGCATTCTCGCCGATCACGAGCGGCCCGCGCAGGCGCGAGCGCTCGATCTTCGCGCCCTTGCCGATGCGCACCGGCCCCTCGACCACGGTGGCCGCGTCGATCTCGCCCAGGTTCTCGCTCGGCATGTCGGAGAGAACGATGCGGTTCGCTTCCAGCATGTCCTCGACCTTGCCCGTGTCCTTCCACCAGCCGGTGATGACGTGGGAGCGCACACGCTTGCCCGACGTGATCAGGTGCTGGATGGCGTCCGTGATCTCCAGCTCGCCGCGCCGGCTCGGACGGATCGCGTTCACCGCTTCGAAAATGCTCTTGTCGAACAGATACACGCCGACGAGCGCGAGATCGCTCTTCGGCTGCTTCGGCTTTTCTTCCAGGCGCACGACGTGGTCGCCTTCCAGCTCGGCGACGCCGAAATCCTGCGGCGTCTTCACGTGCGCGAGCAGGATCTGCGCGTTCGGCCGCTCGGCCTCGAACTCGCGCACGAACGGCGTGATGCCGTCGCGAATCAGGTTGTCGCCGAGGTACATGACGAACGGCTGCCCGGCCATGTACGTCTCCGAGATCTTGACCGCGTGCGCGAGGCCGAGCGGCGCCTCCTGCTCGATGTACGTGACGTTGAGCCCGAAGCGCGAGCCGTCGCCGACCGCGGCACGGATCTCGGCCTGGCTGTTGACGAGCACGGTCGTCATCTCGCCCGTGCGCCGATCCGGCTCGAGCATCTCCTTCGGGTCGCTCACCACGATGCCGACGTCGGTGATGCCGGCGGCGCGCAGCGATTCCAGGCCGTAGAACAACACCGGCTTGTTCGCGACCGGCACGAGCTGCTTCGCGCTCGTATGCGTGATCGGGCGCAGCCGCGTGCCGCGACCGCCGGCCAGGACCAGTGCCTTCACGCGAGCGCCTGCCGGATCAGCTTGCGCGCTTCGTCGAGCGCCGCGTCCAACTGGCTCGCGTCCTTGCCGCCGGCCAGCGCGAGATGCGGCTTGCCGCCGCCCGAGCCGCCCGTGACCTTCGCGACCGCGCGCACCAGCTCGTCCGCGCGCAGCTTCTTCTCGGCGACGAGATCATCGCTGACCGCGGCGACGAACGTGAGCTTGTCGCCGCTCGCGAGCGCCAGCACGAGGGCGCCGCGCTTCAGCTTCAGGCGCAGCGCGTCCGCCGCCTCGCGCACCGCGTTCGCGTCGGCCTCCGAGCCGATGCGCGCCACGACCCAGCTCCCGCCCGGCGCGTGCTCGGCCGAGTCGGCGAGCTTCAGCATCTCGGACGCGAGGCCGCTCTTCTTCGCGTCGGCGTCGGCCTTGCGCAGGCCTTCCAGCTCCGATTTCAGCTTCTCGACCGCGCCCGGCAGCTGCGCCGGCGCGACCAGCAGGCCGTGCGCGGTCGCGTTCAGCCACTCGCTCTGCTGCGCGATCCAGCGCAGCGTCTCGAGACCGCACAGCGCCTCGATGCGGCGCACGCCGCTCGCGATCGCCGACTCGCCGACCAGCTTGAACGCGCCGATCTCGCCGGTGCGGCGCACATGCGTGCCGCCGCACAGCTCGCGACTCGGCTCGATGCCGGCGCCGTCCACGCCGTCGACCGTGACCATGCGCACTTCGGCTCCATACTTCTCGCCGAACAGCGCCATCGCGCCCTGGGCCTTGGCCTCGGCGATCGGCATCACACGCCACGACACCTCGCGATCGGCCAGCACCCACTCGTTGACCGCGCGCTCGATCGCGTCGAGCTGCTCGCGCTGCGGGGCTTCGAAGTGCGTGTAGTCGAAGCGCAGGCGATCCGGCGCGACCAGCGAGCCGGCCTGGCGCACGTGCGTGCCCAGAGTGCGCCGGAGTATCGCGTGCAGGAGGTGCGTCGCCGTGTGATGGCGCTCGGTCGGCAGGCGCAGCGCGGCGTCGACGCGCGCCGACAGTTGGCCCGCGCGGCCCGCCGCGAGCAGCGCGTCGCGCGTGCCCGAGCGCAGCGCGAGGCGGTGCACGATCGCGTCGCCTTCCTTGTACACGTGCTCGAGCGTCGCGACCGCGCCGCCGCCCTCCAGCGTGCCGCCATCCGCGACCTGACCGCCGGATTCCGCGTAGCACGGCGTGCGATCGAGCACGAGCTCCAGGTTCTCGCCCGCTTCGCGCCAGCGACGGAGCGTGAGCCCGTCCGCCGCGACCGCGTCGTAGCCCAGGAACTCCGAGTCCGCGCCCTTCGTCACGTCGGTCCACGGCGCCGCGTCTCCGGCCGCCGTCTTCGTGAACTTGCTCGCGGCGCGCGCGCGGTGGCGTTGCTCGTCCATGGCGCGCTCGAAGCCCTCGCGATCGACCGCGATGCCGCGCTCGGCGGCGATCTCCTCGGTCAGCTCGATGGGGAATCCGTACGTGTCGTGCAGCTTGAACAGCAGATCGCCCGCGAGCGACTTCGGCTTCTTGTCGAACTCGCGCTCGAGCAGCGTGAGGCCGGCTTCGAACGTCTCCGAGAACTGCGCCTCTTCCTGCGCGAGCACGCGCTCGATCAGCCCGCGCTGCTCCTTCAGCTCGCGATAGTGCCCGCCGAAGTCGGCGATGATGCGATCCGCCGCGCGCGACAGGAACGCCTCGCGGATCGCCAGACCCTGCTTCGAGCGCCCGCGCGTCACGGCGCGGCGCAGCAGGCGGCGCAGCACGTAGCCCGCGCCCTCGTTGCCCGGCAACGCGCCCTCGGCGATCGCGAACGTCAGGCCGCGCACGTGATCGGCGACGATGCGCGCGTCGCGCACCGCGGCATTCGCGTTGCGTGGCGCGCGCGTCGCCAGCGCGCGCACTTCGTCGACGACCGGCGCGAACAGGTCCGTCTCGAAGATGATGCTCTTCCCCTGCATGATCAGCGCGAGGCGCTCGAGGCCCATGCCGGTGTCGATGCCGGGGCGCGCGAGCGGCGTGAGCGTGCCGTCCTTCTGCGCGTCGAACTGAGGGAACACCAGGTTCCAGAACTCCATGTAGCGATCGCCGTCGTCGCCCGGCTTCTCGCCCCAGAACGCGCCGTCGGCGAGGTACGCAGGGCGCTTCTCGCCCAGGTCGAAGTAGATCTCGCTGCACGGGCCGCACGCGCCGGCGCCGCCGGCCGGGCCCCAGAAGTTGTCCTTCCGCCCGAGCGCCACGATGTGGTCGGGCGCGACGCCCATTTTCTTCCACAGCGCGGCGGCCTCGTCGTCGCGCGGCAGCGCGCCCTCGCCCGCGAAGATCGACATGTAGAGCCGCTCGCGCGGCATGCCGAGCGTCTCGGTGACGAACTTCCACGCGTACTCGATGGCCTCGGTCTTGAAGTACGCACCCTTGTCGCGGGCGCCGAACGAGAAGTTGCCGAGCATCTCGAAGAACGTGTCGTGGCGCGGCGTGTAGCCGACGTTCTCGAGGTCGGTCAGGCGCAGGCACTTCTGGATCGACACCGCGCGCCCGTCGTACGGCACGTCGCCGCCCGCCAGGTAGTAGGGCTTGAACTGCACCATGCCGGCGGTCGTGAACAGCAGCGTCGGGTCGCTCGGCACGAGCGGCGACGAAGGCACGACCGTGTGCCCGTTCTTCTCGAAGAAACCGAGGAACGCGCGGCGCAGTTCGGCGGCCACCGTGGGCTTGGGCGAGGTCTGGGAAGGCGTCATCCGCGCTCCGGTCCGAATCCGTGCTCCAGGCCCCGCAACTGGCGGGACCAGGGCATGCTCAGGTTGTGAAGGCGGACAAGATAGCCGATCGGCTGGCGGGGGTGAATCGCCGGGGGCGCGGCGCGTGGCGGAGCGGTGGCGCGCGGGCGCGGGGGCGCCTATTCGCCGGGGTCGGGCTCCCGGAGCGCGCGATCGATCACGTCGCCGTCGAAGCCACGCCGGGACAGCAGGGCCCACAGCTTCTGGCGGCGCACGTGCGGCTGGAAGTGGGCGTAGCGCCTCGCGGCCTGCGTGATCGCGCGGCGCGCGGCCGTAACCTCGTCGACATTGCCCTCGCGCTCCTCGAGCTTCGCGCGCGCGGCGAGAATGTCGGGGGCAGGCACGCCCTTCATGCGCAACTGCTGCTCGAGCCGGCGCCAGCCCGCCGCGCGCCGGCCCCAGCGACCGGCCAGGAACGCGCGCGCGTACTCCACATCGTCGATCAGCCCGACCTCGGTCAGTCGATCGAGGACGGGATCGATCGTGCCCGCGCCGAAGCCCTTCTCGCGCAGGCGGCGCGCGAGATCGGAGCGCGTGCGGCGCTGGCGGTCGAGCAGGCGCAGCGCGGCCTCGCGAACGCGCTCGGGAGTCTGGTCCGCCTCGTCGAGCGGACCGGCGGCGGAGCCAGCGACACTGCCCGCGCGTGAACGAGCGCCAACGCCACTGCGTGAACTGGCGCCGGCGCTCGCGCCGCGACGAAATCGCCCCGACCCGCTTCGTCGGGGCGTCTCGTCACCAACGCGCGGAGGCATGATCTACCGCTTGCCGTCCCTCGCCACCATTGCGGGCTGAGGACGGGAGTTCGCCGAGGGTGGCGTGATGCGCGAGCTGGTCGTGGCTGCAGGCACGGGTGCCGGGCCCGAAGCGGCCGGCGTGCTCTTCTCGGCCGCAGACGCGCTCTTCTCGGCCGCGGCCGCGGCGGCGCTCGCGGCGGTCGGCGGCAGGGCCTTGAGTCCAAGCAGAGGCAGCAACTTGGCTTCGACCTGCAGGCGAATGTCCTTGTGCTCCTTCAGGAACAACCGCGCGTTCTCGCGGCCCTGGCCGATGCGCTCTTCGCCGAACGAGAACCACGTGCCGCTCTTCTGCACGACGCCGCGATCGGCGGCGAAGTCGAGCAGCTCGCCTTCGCGCGAGATGCCTTCGTTGTAGAGGATGTCGAACTCGGCGTCGCGGAACGGCGCGGCGACCTTGTTCTTCACGACCTTCACCTTCGTGCGGTTGCCGATAGCCTGCTCGCCCTCTTTCAGGGTGGCGATGCGGCGGATGTCGAGGCGCACCGACGCGTAGAACTTGAGCGCGCGACCGCCGGCCGTGGTCTCGGGATTGCCGAACATGACGCCGATCTGCATGCGGATCTGGTTGATGAAGATGACCGTCGTCTTGCTCTTGTTGATCGAGCCCGTGAGCTTGCGCAGCGCCTGCGACATGAGGCGGGCCTGGAGGCCGACGTGCGAGTCGCCCATCTCGCCCTCGATTTCGGCGCGCGGCACGAGCGCGGCCACCGAGTCGATCACGACGACGTCGACCGCGCCCGAGCGCACCAGGTGGTCGGCGATCTCGAGCGCCTCTTCGCCGGTGTCGGGCTGGGCCACGTGCAGGTTCGCGATGTCCACGCCGAGTTTCTGCGCGTAGGCCGCATCGAGCGCGTGCTCGGCGTCGATCATGACCGCGTTGCCGCCCGCGCGCTGCGCGTTGGCGATGATGGTGAGGGCCAGCGTCGTCTTTCCCGAGGACTCGGGGCCGTAGATCTCGACGATGCGGCCGCGCGGTACGCCGCCCACGCCCAGCGCCATGTCGAGCCCGATCGAACCGGTCGGAATCACGTCGATGTCGGTCTTCGCGGACTCTTCGCCGAGCTTCATGATGGCGCCCTTGCCGAACTGCTTCTCGATCTGCTGCAGCGCGAGGTCGAGGGCCTTGATCTTCTCTTTGGCCGAGGGCGGCGGATTGAGATTCATGACGTGCGTCTCCTTACGCAGGGGCTTCGGAATCGAGCGGGGAAGCGGTGGAGGCTGCGTATTCGCATGGTCGCAAGAAGCACCGCGGCCCGCCACCATCTAGATGTACGGGCCGAATCATACACATTTGGGCAGTAGGAGGCAAGAGGGAATTACTCCCCCAGCGGATACCGCCCGCGCACCGTGTAGATCGACCCGCGCGGCGACAGTTCGCTCTCGATCAGCTCGAGCTGAGCGACCTTGAAGAGCGCGGCCTTCGCGTCGGCCGGCGGCGCGGCTTCGGCCACGCGCGCCGCCCAGTCGCGGCCCGGATGGCGCACGCGGCCGATCGTCAGGTGCGCCGAGAAGCGCATGTCGGCCTTGCCGAAGCCGACGAGCTTCAGCTCTTCGTCGAGGCTCCTGGCCAGCGCTTCGAGCGCGTCGCCGCCTTCCGCCATGCCGAGCCACAGCACGCGCGCCGGAGCGTCGGGCGGGAACACGCCGGGCGCGCCGAGCGCGGCGTCGAAGCGCGTGTGCTTCGCGGCGGCCCGCGTCGCGGCCTCCCCCGCGCGGCGCGCGCCGTCGTCGCCGATTTCGCCGAGGAAGCGCAGCGTGTAGTGGAGGTTGTCTTCCTTCACCCACGACACGCCGTCGCCCGGCGTGCGCAGGCTCTGCGCGACTTCCAGCGCGGCCTTCCGCACCGGGGCCGGCGGGAACACCGCGAGGAAGATGCGCATGGCGTCACTTCACTCGAAGCGCGGTTCGAGCGGCAGCCCGAGCATCGCGCGCCGCACCATGTCGAGCGCGGTCTGCGCGCTGCGCTCGCGCACCATGGCGCGCGGGCCCATGAAGCGGTACTTGCGCACGGCTTCGGTGTCGGGCGTGGCGATGGCGATGAACACGGTGCCGACCGGCTTCGCCTCGCTCCCGCCGCCCGGGCCGGCGATGCCCGTGATGCCGATGCCGACCTCGACGCCCGCCGCGCGCCGCGCGCCCGCGGCCATCTGCGTCGCGATCGGTGCGCTGACGGCGCCGTGCTCGGCGAGCGCGCTCGCCTCCACGCCGAGCAGTGCCTGCTTCGAGGCGTCCGAGTACGTGACGAACCCGCGATCGACCCACTCGGACGAGCCCGGCACGTCGGTGAGGCGCTTCGCGACGAGGCCGCCCGTGCACGACTCGGCCGGCGCGATGCGCCAGTGGCGCTCGCGCAGCAACCCGCCCACGAGTTCCTCCATGCGCGTGTCGCCCTCGGCGTAGATCGCGGCGCCGACGCGCTCCAGCAGCTCTTCGCGCGCGCGCTGAGCCGTGGCCTTCACTGCGGCCGCGTCTCCGCCCGAGACCGTGACGCGCAGATCTACGCCGAACCAGCTCGGCAGGTACGCGAGCGACGCGCCCGACCAGCCGTCCGGCAGCGTGCCGATGCGCTCATGGAGCTGCGTCTCGTACACGCCCGTCGCGCGCAGCGTGAACGTCTCGACCGCGAGCCCGCTCTTGGCGCGCAGGTACGGAATCACGTGCAGCGTGGCCAGCCCTTCCATCTCGTGCGGCACGCCGGGCAACAGGATGACCGGCTTGCCGTCGTGCTCGACGAGAATCGCCGGCGCCGTGCCCAGGCGATTCGCCCACGCCTTCGCGCCCTTGGGGAGCAGCGCCTGCGACTCGACCGACACGTGCCGCGGCCGCCCCGCGCGCTTCAGGCGCTCGCGAATGTCGTTGAGCACGCCCTCGTCGGCCTCGAGCGGCCGATCGAGCGCGCGAGCCACGGCGTCGCGCGTGAGGTCATCGGGTGTAGGCCCGAGCCCGCCCGTTAAGATGACCGCGTCCGCGCGCGTGAGCGCGAGGTGCAAGGCCTCGGCGATGCGTTCCGCGGAGTCGGAGACCGTCGCATGCCAGCACACCTGCACGCTGGCCGCCTCGAGCGAGCGCGCGAGGAACGCGAAGTTCGAATCGAGCGTGCGCCCGGAGAGGACTTCGTTACCGACGGAGAGGATCTCGACACGCATGACGCGAGAATAGCAGGGCGGTACATCGCGCGCAGATCGGTGGTGCTCGCCGGACTGATCCCGGGACGCGGAGACCTCATGCGCCTAGAATCAGCGCACGCTGAACCCGCCCAGCGACAAGTACCCGCCGATCTCTTGGAGCTTGGGGTCATTGGGCACCGCGACTCCGCTGCCAGCTCTTGAAACGTGTGCGACCTGCATGACCAACGCGTAGTTTCCGGGCCTGAGGGTCGGCGGCA
>Ga0310810_10000879_pt1 | contig 30425 bp, 23 predicted proteins | sample NCmetagenome_FD_207641 | JGI IMG/M metagenome (GOLD analysis project Ga0310810, IMG submission 207641) | Soil microbial communities from experimental microcosm in Duke University, North Carolina, United States - NC | ecosystem: Engineered > Artificial ecosystem > Soil microcosm > Unclassified ... | reverse complement strand
CGCCCAGCTCGCGGGCGTGAGGCCGCACCCGTTCCTCTCCTCCGCTCGTTTGATTACTGGTCCCGAAAAAGTAAAGACGGAGGCGATCCGCGAGGCGCGGTTCCTGTTCGATGAGCGTGCGTGCAGCCTCGAGCACCACCCGCAGTGTCGCGATGCCGAGGGGAAGCAGTGTCCCGGCGTAGCAGATATTCAGGCGTCCGTCGCGCGGGATGAGCGGCGGACGCGCCGACCGGTTCGCTACCGCATCGATGTCCGCGGCGTCCCATCCGATGGGAATCTCCGCCACCGCACGCGGTTCGCTGCCGGTTCGGTCGAGTGCGTCCTCATACGTGCGAGCCGATACCGCCGTGACGCCGTCGGCCGCGCGCAGCACGTGCGGCTCGAGGTGCTCCGCCAGCGCGCGACTGGTCCGGCTCTTCGTATCGACGGTTCCGCCAGCACCGCCGCCAACCGTGTCTCCCCATGCACCGACCCACGGATCCTGATAGTCGAGCACGAACGGCACACCAAAGCGGCGCTTCATCATCGGCCCGAGTACGGCCGGATACGTGGGATAGATCGTGATGAACACGGCGTCGAACCGATGCTGCCGATGCAGTCTCTGCGCGGCGCGGTAGAGACCGGGCAGTGCACGCAGCCCGAGATCGCCGATACCAACCCGTCGCGTCAGTCGTGCCGGCAGCGCACGCGTGCGCACGACGTCGAGATCGGCCGGCACGAGACGCGAAAGCTCGGGATCGACGCGCCCTTCGTAACCCTGCTCCGCCACGGTGAGCACGGTCGGCTGCCAGCCGTACGCGGCGAGGTGCGGAGCGAGTAGACGGACGCGATGAGTGCCCGCGCTGCTGTCCGGCGGAAAATGCGGCGAGATCATCAACACCCGTCGCACTTAGCCGCGCACCTCCTGATACAGAGCCTCGTAAGCGTCGACGGTCGCGTCGCACGAAAAGCGCGCCTCACAATCTCGACGAACCGCGTCGCGATCGAGCAGGTGCAACTGGCGAACCGCGGCAACGGCTTGCGGAACATCGCTCACCACAAAACCGTTCACGCCCTCACGCACCACCTCGGGAACACTGCCTCGGCGGAAGCCGATGACAGGCGTCCCGCACGCAAACGCCTCAGCCATCACGATGCCGAACGGTTCGTCCCATGCAATGGGCATCAGCAACGCCGCCGATCCGCCCAGCATGCGGCTCTTGGCGGCGTCGTCGACTTCGCCGATGTAACTGACAGTGCGGTCGTCGATTTGTGGCGCAACTTCGGTGTGGAAGTACTCCGCATCCGCAACATTGCCCGCGATGACGAGCGGCCGCCCCGCTGCTCTTGCAATCGCAATCGCTGTGTGTGTCCCCTTGATGCGCTCGATACGCCCCAGAAACGCGAGCGGCGCATCGTCGGGCACCGTCGTCACCGACACGTAGCTCGACGGGTCAACGCAGTTGAAAACCGTGCGCCACCGTGTACCGTCCGCGGCACCATTTGCCGACGCGTAGAGGCTCGTTGAACATCCCGTGAACAGAATGGAATCGCCGCCGAGCCGTGCCGCACGACGAACGCCGCTCCAGGGGATCTCACGCTGGTAGGTTTGAATCTTTTTTACGGCTCGCATCGGCAGAACGGGCAGCAGCGCCGCGAGGCGGCCAAAGCTGTGGATGATGTCGATGCTGCCACTCACGCGAATCAGGGCCGATGCGACCTGCGCCAACTCGCGCATTCGGGCTACGCGATCAGTATGTGATGAGGCACCGTAAGGAATAAGCGCGGCTGGTGTCTGACTTTCGGGATGCGCGATTAACGTGACCTCGTGGCCGCGCCGAACGAGTCCGGACACAAGGAGCGCAATCACTCGCTCGATGCCGCCGTAAAGACGCGGCGGTACAGGCAGATACGGGTCCGCGGTGATGGCGATGCGAAGACTCATGACACCACGTTCGCCACGGTCGCCAGGAGGGCGCCGCGTTCCCGCTCATGTTCCCAATGCCACCGCATCCGCGCAGCGCGCCAGCTTGCAGCACGTGCCTCCGCCAGACGCGTTGCATCAGTCATCAGCGGCTGCATCTGTTCCGCCAGCGATGCGGCATCTCCCGGTGTAAACACGAGGCCACCGACGCCAAGATCACGTGCCAGCGGCTCCTGGCCGGGAGTGTTCGTCAGCGCGACCGGCACGCCAGCCAGCGGATACGTCGCGGCTTTGTTCGGCAGGTTCAGCTGACGATTGCGAATGTGCCCCTGCTCGGCGGATACGCCGAGATCGAACGTGCGGCACGAGTCGACGACTGATTCGGGGGCGACCGGCGGTTCAATGATGAGTCGAACGCGCGGCGCCTCGCGGGCCGCGAACGCACGAAGGCGTTCCACGTAGTCACCGGCCGGACATCCCCGCAGGGTGAACATCGCCTTGTGCGTCGTCAGCCCGAGGGCGCGCACAACATCCTCGAGGCCGCGGCCGGCGCCGATTGTCTGGCTGAACCAGTAGACCGCGAATTCGTCACTCGAACGGAACGTCTGTTCAATAGGTTGCCCTGGGGGCAGCGGGAACACGTTGTTGATCGGCGTTGCGTCAACGCCGAGCTCCTCGCGGCACGCAGTCGCAATCGCGGCGCTTCCCGCAGTGACGAAGGCCGCGCCGTCGGATGCCAGCTGCATCACCACTCGTCCTAACGCGTTCGACAAATCGCCCTCGGGCGATTCGTGTTCGCCGCAGTGAAAATCCTCGAAATCCACGGCGAACGGCATGCGCGCCTTGCGCCCCGCTTCGGCAACCGCCGCAATTGCTCCCGTCGTCCCGCCGTACAACAAATCCGCGGGCTCTTCGAGAATCGCGTTCACCAATTCGCGATGCACGCGTGCGAACGCCGCGCTGGCAACACGCGTCGGCACAGGTGTCATGATGGCTGCCAACGCCCGCGCTGCCCGGTAGCGCGATCCGGTTCGGAACCACGTTGACGGCGCGGCGGCGGGGTCGTAGTTCACGACGTGCCACGACCATCCACGTGACGCGACGAGCGCTGCATCTGCCTTCGTCGCCCACCCTCCCGTGCAGGCGCTGACGACGCGCACCCGGTAACCGACGGCGTGAAACGCATCCGCGGCTTTGAGCATGCGGGGGCATGTCGACAGATGCCCGGCAGTAACGACGCAGATCCGCTTTTTCACACGCAGGCTTGTGTTGTGCGCCACGAGTGGGTCAGCCGATGTGCGAGCTCAACTTCGGTAACGGCATCGAGGATGACGAACCGCGGAGTATCGAACCGGTCACCGTGACTGCTGACAAACGACGGTTCGGTACTAAACGCCATGTCGAAACCGGAGTCGCGAACGACCTGGATTGTCTCTACGCTGTAGTGGACCCCGTTTTGGCCGAACGGATAGGCGAATGCATTCACGCGTTTGCCAATCGCGTCTTCCAAGGCGGTGCGGCAACCCGCAATCTCGCAGCGCTGTTCGTCGAGCGATGCGCGTGCCAGCGCGGGGTGCGACATGGTGTGACCACCGATCTCGACCAGCGGGCTGTTCGCCAGCTGACGCAACTCACCTATCGTCATGGGCCGGTGCTTCTCGTGCTCATAACAGGCGGCTGCGATCGACTCCCTCCGTCGACGCCATACCTGGTAAGGGACCGTTGCGGCCTGCACGACCGCTTGCTCGTCCTCGCGCCGGCAGAGCGTATCGAACCAGAAGTGTTGCGAGCGAAGCACCGGTTCGATGCAAACGAACACGGCGGCAGGGATCCCGTACTGTTCGAGCGACGGTAGACCGTACTCGAGCACGCTCCGATACCCATCGTCGAAGCTGACGATGACGGGCCGAGGCGGCAATGCGCGCCGGCCATCGAGCGCCGCACGGAAATCATCGAGAGAGATTGGGTTGCAGGCCGTAGAAATCAGCCGGCAATGCGCGTCGAACACGTCTGGATCGACATGCAGATCGTTGAAGGGCGCCCGCGGATCGGTCCTTGAACGGATTCCGTGGTAGCAAAGAATGGCAATGCCCGGGAATTCGGACTGTGCGAGACGCTGGTGGTAATAGCCGACGCTGAACAGCGTGTGCTTGACGACGCGGCGCACACCGCCGAACACGGTTCGAGACGGAAAAATCATTCGGCTACGCGACAGTCAATCGAAACCAGCACCGGATAGCGCGGGTCAGTGACGTCGAGCTCCGCAGGCGTGAGTTCTTCGACGGATACGCCGTACATCGCCGCTGCGGCGGCAAGGCAATTCCCATACGTCTGCACTGACGTATCGCAATCCGGCCACGCGCGCCCGGCAACCACCCTCCAGCCATCCGCGCTGGCGTGCCAGTAGTCCTCGACGTCAGGTGTCAAGGGAACGAGTCCGGGCATGGTGGCCAGAATGGTGCCGCCGCGCCGAACAATGCGCCGCGCTTCGCGGAGGGCCGCGTCGAGATCGTGGATGAAGCACAGAGTATTCGGCAGAAGAAAACAGTCGTAGGTGCCTGTCGGCACCATCGCGGCATTCGCGAGATCGCAGCAGTAAGTCGGCTTAAACGACGGATTGACATCGAGCGTATCTGCAGCGGTCACGTTCGATCCGTATCGCCGGATGTGGTCGCTCGTCTGAATCTCGAGGACGCGGCCAGTGATCCGATTTCTTCGCGCACTGAAGAATTTGTCGACGTAATACCGATCGATTGGGGTACCTCGATCGAAGCCGTAAACGGTCGACAGCGGTGTGACGCGGCGAAGATTGCCCCATGATGGCCGTTCCAAACCTCGCGTTACGGTGCGCGCCCAGGTCGTCCATCGCGGGCCGAGCACGGCTTTGATAACAGCCCCACCAATCATGCGGCGTACATTTCGAGGTAATCGCGTGTTACGTCGTCCATCGTGCGAACAGACGACAGGCACGCGCGCCATCGATCCACGAGCCCGGGCGTTACGGCAAGCTCGGTGAGAATTTCAGCAAGCGCGCCGACGTCGCCGACTGGGTACAGTCGCCCGTTCTCGCCGTCACGTACGAGCTCTGAAAGTGCTGGAATGTCAGTGCCGATCGTCGGAACGCCGGCGGCGTGCGCCTCCAGTGCGATTGTCGGCCCACCCTCAACAGCGCGCGACGGGCAGCACACGACGTCGATTCGCCGGAGTGCCGTGCGAACACCTTCTGCGTCGAGCTCGCCGCCGAAATGTACCCACGCCTCGGGCCCGACAATCTCCTTCAGCCGATTCACGACGGTAAAGTCGCTCACGTACCGCACAGGGCCATGAAATTCGAACCGAATAGGTGCGGAGCGCGGAACCATCGAAATCGCGTGTGCGAGGTCGGCGACGCCTTTGATCGGATCGAATCGGCCGATGTACGCAACCGTGATGGGCGCACCGGATCGCCGCGTCGGCTTTGGGCATGACGGAAACCGTACGCCAAGGCGATTGAGCGCAATCTTCGCCGCTGGCGCACCGTTGGCAATCAGCACATGGCGCGCCCAGTCGCTCAGGACCACGAATCGATCGACGAGATCGAGCATCTCGCGCTGCGACGCCTGGTTGTAAGAGATCAGATTCGTCATGCCGACGATCGTGCCGAGTCGCCCGGGGACGCGGCGGCCAGCGGCGCTTATCGAAGCCGGCATCAATGCAGCTGCCATCGCAAACGGTCGCGGTACACCACTGTGCTGCAGCTGACAGGCAGCACACTTTGTCGGACGCACGACACCGTCGCAAAGCGCCGTTCCCCACCGCATCATCGTGCCGCGTTGGCACGTGAATCCCAGACTTGCTGAATGCGTCGTCGCAACGACCCGCGCGCCGGTCGCTTTGGCGACGCGCACCTCCGACAGGCCGAGACCTGTCACGTACGTGTGCATGTGTACGACGTCGGCGGCGACGCGCTGTAGCCAACCATGAAAGCGTTCGGCCCCCGGCACGACAACGCGACCTTGCGCCTCGTCACGGGAAACGCGAGGCGGAATCGGATAGCGATACACCTTGATTCCGCCAGCGTCATAGGTTCGCTCATCCTGTCCAAGCGGTTCGGGCGCGGCGATCAGCACCTCATGCCCTGCGGCATTCAGGCGTTTGGCTAGTTCGGAGACATAGACCTCGGTGCCGCCGTGGGACGTGGGCAGATACCAGCCCGCTGCCTGGACGATGCGCATCAGCAGGGCTTCCCTTTGGCGCGCCGGATCATTGTTCGGACCGTCTTGACCGCCGCGTTCGGAATCCACGGCTGATCGAGCCGGCTGCCGTACGGGACCGCGGATCGATCGGGCCGCGGCCGGCGCAGCTCGCGATATCGCGCGAATAGGACCTGATACGCGTCGGTGCGCTCCCGTATGTTGTGCGTGGTGGCTACGTACCGCCGTGCAGCCGCCCCAATCTTCTCCAGCAGCACTCGGTCGCGATCGAGTGCGGCGATAGCATCGGCAAACGCGGCGATGTCGGCGACAGGAGGCATGAGCCCCGTTTCGCGTTCGGTGAGTATCTCCGTCACACCGCTGGCAACTCGGCTGACAACCGGCGCGAGACCAACGCTCATCGCTTCGATCAACGCCACGGGAACGCCTTCGTAGCGCGTCGGCAGAACGAAGACGTCATGATCCGCTGTGATATCGAGCACTTCGGCCGTCGTCTTCGGCCCGAGAAACGTCACGCGTGAGCTCGACCACGCATCACGCAGCCGCTGCTCGTCAGGACCGGCGCCTACTACCGTCCAACAGACGTCGACACCTCGCGCGCCGAGCTCCTGGTCGATAAGGGGCAGGTCAAGCACGCCCTTCTGGCCATGTTCGAGACGACCTGCAAACAACAGGCGAAGGTTTCCTGGGCGCGGTTGGTGATGACGGGACGGCGCGCTGACGCCGTACGGCAGGAAGTAAACATCGCCCGCGCGATGCGGCAGCTTCTCTTTCAGCTTCCGCTCCATCGTCCGCCCGTAAACCACGAAGGCATCGATGACGTCTTCATGACGTGCCGCGAGGCCATAGTAATAGTCGCTGTCGCCGTGAAGAATCTGAATTACGGTGCGTCCGCAATCGAACGCTGAAACCATGGCGAGCTCCAGCAGATCGTTGGCGACGAGCAGTCCTTCGCCCGCAGGGATGGCGGCACGCAAACGGCGAAGCACGGCGTGGAAGTTCTCGATCGGCGACTTGAACTCGAAGCGTGTCTGGTAATCCGCGTTGAAGCGTCCCCCGAATGGCGTGTCCACCCACAGCGGGTTGTGCGTCAGGATGGCCGCGTAGCCGAATCCGTCCGGGCGTCTATGCCGGAAGATCCCTTCAACAATGTTCAGTGATCCTCCGAGCTTATCGGGAATCACGCAAACAACGCTTGGCGAAATCAGCTCCGCCATGCCCGAACCGTCGCCACCCATACGGGTGCGGCGTTGGAAAACGGCGCATTCCCGCCCGAGCCGCGCCACGTCAGCGGCACCACGTCGCGCAGGTCAAATGTGAAGCCCGCATCGGCGAGCACATCAAACAGAGCGCCCGTCTGCCGACGCGCCGGATTGAACTCGTGCAGATCGATTGTCATCGCGTGGACGTTGCGCAAGCGATGGCCGCAATCGGTCAGTACCGGCACTTCGGCGCCTTCTATGTCCAGTTTCAATAGATCGACGCGCTCATTCAGCCAGTCATACAAACGCTCGGCCGGCACCCGCGTCGTCGCGCCGGCGACTGATGGTTCCAGCGCAGCAATCGCTCCTGAGTCCGAGCCTTCACAGACAAACTCCACCGTCCCCGTTGACGTCCAGATCGCGGTGCTGTGGACATCCACGTCATCCACTCCGTTCGCGCTCAGGTTGCGACGGCACATGGCCGCCAACGATGGATCCGCTTCGAACGCGGTGATGCTGGCGTCCGGAAATTGCCGCTTGAAATAAAGCGACGCCAGGCCGATGTGGGCGCCGCAATCCAGAATCCGCGGCCGCTGCGCAGGTGCATCGAATGCCAGCGACGATCGAACGAAGATGTCATCCCACTGCGGCCATGCGGTCATGGCGTCCGCATACTCGAATTCGTATGGCGGCATCGCGATGCGGCCAGGCGTGCGGCGTGCTTCGCTCCCGGCGCGGCGCTCCAGTTCGTGCAGCACCGCACGTTCGGCAGTCGGCCATAGATCGTGCTGCACCCCGCGCGCCAGCCGTCGCAGATGGGTTGTCAGCATCTTGCCGGCGCCACCGGACGAGGGCGCCGCGCGTTCACTTCGTCAGGACGACGCAACGTCACTTCTTCGGTCCCATCCAGCCACGCATCCACTGCTTCCACACCCTGGGCGAAGCTGTGATCCTGATTCGACACTTCGTACTTCCATGCGCCGAAGCGGCCGCGGCTGTATACGTCGCGCGCCGCCAGCGCCGTCTGAATGCCGCCAAGCGACCTGTCGCGGTGCAGCGACGGTATCGGGTAGCCGTATTCCAACCGCGTGTGCCACGTGTGATGAACGTCGGCTTGCGATCGAATGAGAGCCGTCGCGAGCAGTCCGTTGATTACGTCGGTCACTACGCGGCCGCTGTCTACCGGCTTGTGCTCGGACTCCGACACTTCCGCCATCAGCGACCACTGAGAGGCCGCATGGGGAACGTTGTCAGGTGAGTAGTGGGAAAAATGCGTGACACGATAGAACGGGCAGTTGCTCTCGGGGAAATACATCCAACATTTGTGTGCGAGCATGTCGGGTGCAGTGCCATTGAGGCCGATGCCGATCACGTGGGTCGAGGAGTGCTCCAGATCACGGGCCGCCGGTCTTAGATCGCGGGCGAGATCGCTGATCGCAATCAGCCGATCGAGCGGCATCGTCGAGATGAGCTGCTCGTAGCGGAATTCGCGGCCGTCGGCCAACGCTACGCGGCGTTCTGTGGTGTCGACATGTCGTACGCGGCAGTCAAACAGTATCCGTGGAGGCTGCCCGCCCGATTGGTGCGCGGTGAGACGACGGGCCAGCGCGCGCCAGACGGCGCCCGTGCCGCCGCGCCGAGGAAACCGGAACCGGTTGTTCGGGCCCCAGGACACGTCGTCGCGGTGAAGGCGGATGTTTTCCTTCACGCGCGTGACGTCGGCGACGGCGACGCGATCGCCGATCCAACGCCAGTCCATCAGCTCCGGATCGCGCGCCCAGACCTTCTGGTTGTACGGGCGCATGAACACATCCGCTATTCCACAGCCGAGGGTTTGCGAGATCCACTCGCCGAAGTTCGACGGCAACAACCGTCCAGCCGCTGCGTCGCTGGCTGCTTCCTCGAGCCCACGGACACAGGCGTCTTGTTCAGGGGCGGGCAAACGATGCAGATTCAACTGAAACGGATACGGAACAAATCGATTGCGCACCCATACCCACGACTCGCGATCGTGATATAGCCATCCGTCGACGCCCAGGAGCTCGTCCATCAGCTGATCGAACATCTCGTAATGGCTGAATTGGACGTGTCCGCCAAGGTCCCAGGTGAAACCGTGTTCATCGACTACTGACTGCGCAAGACCGCCGGCGACGCGACCGCCTTCGAGCACAAGCCAATCGCGAACGGCGCGCTGCTCCAGGCGCCAGGCAGCACCGAGACCTGTGGGCCCGGCGCCGATGATCAGATGACGAACGTTCACAGATGGGAAATGGCTAGAGACGGTAACTCGGTGTCCACAGTGACCGACCATGGACAGTCGACATTGACATAACCCTTACGCGTGGCGCTCTCCGCATACAGCGTCGAATCACCGGCGTCGACGGAGAAGGACAGTGCCGGTTCCTGGAGGTCAAGGATCGTGCCGGCGTTCCACAGACAAATCGCGATGTGAAAGTCGCCGGCCAGCAGCGTATGAGCCGGTATGGTGACGCGCGCTTCGAAGTCGCCTGGACCTGAGGGACATGAGCATCCCGCGTCCGCGGTGTTGGTGGTGAAGAGCGTCACGCCGTCAGATGACAGCACGCCAATCCCGAGCCGCAGACCCGGACATCGCTGCGGCACCGAAAAAGCGATACGGCAGACGATTGGCCGCGAGCACGACGGATTGTCGAGCGACCGGCCGGCCATGTCTTCGAGATCTGCGGAAAGGATCTGTGGATCCGCGGTTCGCGCGGCAGCGACGAAGCCGCCGCGAGCTTCACCGCCGAGATATGCGGCAACTGTCGATCGCACATCCCCGACGCGAACGAGGTTGCCGCGCTGCAACAGCATCGCCGACGTGCAGAGGCGCTGAACGGCAGCCATGTTGTGGGAAACGAACAGCACCGTCCGGCCGCTCCGTGCCACGTCGTCCAGTTTGCCGAGGCACTTCCGCTGGAAATGCACGTCGCCAACGGCGAGCACTTCATCGACGATGAGAATCTCGGGTTCCATGTGAGCGGCGACCGCGAAGCCAAGCCGCACATACATTCCGCTCGAGTAGTGCTTGACCGGCGTGTCGATGAACTCGCCGATTTCGGCGAAGCGGACGATGTCGTCGAACTTTCGTTCGATCTCGGCTTTCCGCATGCCGAGGATCGCGCCGTTCAGGAAGATGTTCTCGCGGCCGGTAAGGTCCGGATGAAACCCGGTGCCCACCTCGAGCAGTGATCCGACGCGACCGTGAATCTCGATCTCGCCTTCGGTCGGTGTCGTGATGCGCGACAGAATCTTCAGCAGTGTCGATTTGCCGGCTCCGTTGCCACCGATGACACCGACGACTTCTCCACGCCGGATGTCGTGCGTCACATCGTGCAGCGCCCAGATGGTGGTCGAGGCTGCCAATCCACCAGGCGCCAGCCGCCGGAATGGACGCGCCGCAGCGGCCGCGATGCGATCACGCAGCGTGTCGTACTGCTCCTCGCGCGCGCCAATTCGATAGCGCTTGCCGAGACCGCGAATGCGAATTGCGATATCAGCCATGTTCAGGCCAGATCGACGATGGAGCCTTCGACGGAGCGAAAATACGCGATGCCCGCTGCAAGCGCAGCGATCACCGTGCCTACCGCCACTGCCGCCATCGCTCCGGAGGCCGGTGTGCCGAGCAAGGAAGATCGGAAGCCGTCCACGACGGTCGCCATTGGATTGAGGGCGTACAACAAGCGCCAGCGTTCCGGAACCATCGACGTTGGATACGCGACGGGTGTAATGAACAGCCAGGTTTGAACGAGGAATGGAAGCACGTAGCGTGCGTCACGGTAGCGGACAGTCAACGCCGACGTCCACAGGGTCACGGCAAAAGCGCTGACGACCGCGAGCGCCACATACAGCGGGAGCAGCAGCAGCGCGAACGTCGGGACCACGTGATACCACGCCATGAGAATGACGAGCATGCCGAACGAAACAGCAAGATCGACAACCGGCATCGACACCGCGTTCAGCGGCACCAGCACGCGCGGGAAGTACACCTTCGCAATGAGATGCTGGTTGCCGACGAGCGACGACGATCCGTTCGACACCGCCGTCGAGAAGTACGTCCACGGCACGAGCGCGGCAAGCGAGAACAACGGATACGGAACACCGTCCGAAGGAACGCGGGCGAGGCGGCCAAAGAAAATCGTAAAGACCACCATTGTCAGGAATGGCTGCAGCACGCTCCACGCGACGCCAAGGGCTGTCTGTTTGTAGCGGACCTTGATGTCGCGCCAGACGAGGAAATACAACAGCTCACGCGCCTGCCAGACTTCGTCGACGGTCGACGACATCGCGCGCGTGCCCGGACGGATGTAAGTCACTGGAACGGCCGTCGAATGCGCGCTCACGCGGCCTCCTGCAGGAAGCGGCCGAGTACGGCCAACGCCCACGGGCGCGACCAGTGTGCACGTCCGCGCTCCCAATCGCTCCAAATAGCCGCTGCCGCGCGTGCATTCAACCAGCCGAACGCCACCGACGATTCGATGCCGCGCAAGGCGGTCTCTCGCAGACCGCCGCGCATCCACGTGTCGAATGGCAGGGTAAAGCCGCGCTTTGGACGGCGGGCGAGCGCATCCGGCATCTTGGGGAGGCTCTCGTGCAGCAGCCGCTTACCTTCGACCAACGCAGGGTGCTGGCCAAGCGCCGGCCACGTGGCAGCAGCGAGACGATGATCGACAAACGGCACGCGCACCTCGAGCCCGTGCGCCATAGAAACGGCATCGATGTCGCGAAGCAGCTGCCCCTGCAGGTACGCGCTTGTTTCCATGCGGGCAACGGCAGCATGCGGCGTCTCTGACGGAACTTCGCCGAACATCCGCGTTTCAACTTGCGCCACTGTTTCACGTGCCGCCCGGCCAACCTCGCCGTCGAACGCAGGACCAAGCAGCTCTGGCCATTCCTCCGGCATGAAGCTGCCGCGCACGGCACGATAGGCTGCTGCCGCGTCAGGCGTGCCAGCAAAGTGCTGCAGCTTGCGCGCGCGCCAATCGGTCATTGCCGATGCAGCCATCGCGGTGACGGGCAGCATTGGCGCGAGCCATCTCGCCGTGCGCACCGCTGCGGGAATACGTTGAAAGCTTGGATAGCCGCCGAACATCTCGTCACCACCGACGCCGGAGAGCACCGCCTTCACCCGCGTAGCCGCCACCGCCTGTGAAACGAAATACGAATTGATCGCATCCGCGCTCGGGGCATCGAGGCGGCGGATGATCGACGGAAGCGACCGCTCGATGGCGCCGGCGCCGATCATCAGCTCGTGATGTGTGGTCTCGAAAAACGTTGCGACCTCACGCGCCGGTTCGATCTCCGACATCGACGGCACGTCACCGGCAACCGTGTACGTGTGCAGCTCTCCGGACACTGCCGCGCGTGCGTTCGCCACCAGGGCGGCGGAATCGATGCCGCCTGACAGGAAGATGCCGACGGGTACGTCCGCGACCATGTGCGCGGCGACGGTGTCGCGAATGGCGTCGCGAACTTGCGTGCGCAGCTCCTCCTCGCCAACTGGCTGCCTCTCGGCATAAACGCAGCTGAAGTCTGCGAAGGCGCCCCCATCCGACCGCCCGTCCGCGTACCACCGTCTCCAGGTGCCGGGCAGAAGACTCTCGACGCCGCGAAGCCACGTCAGGGGTGCAGGAACATAACTCCACGCGAGAAACGCGAGGACGCCTGCAGCAGACACATCGCGCTCGACGAGGGCTGCACGCCGCAGAGCGGTCACTTCGGATGCAAATGCGACTCGTCCCCCGTTTGCTGACAGGTAGAGCGGCTTGATACCGAACCGGTCGCGCGCCACGGTCAGCGAGCGCTCGATACCATCCCACAGAGCCACGGCGAACATGCCACGGGCACGGCTCAACGCGCCGATGCCGTCACGCACGATCAACGCCAGCAACACCTCGGTGTCTGACGATGAAGTGAACCGCACTCCTGCCCGCTCGAGATCGGCTCGAAGTTCGCGGTAGTTGTAGATTTCACCGTTGTAGACGAGGCAGTAGCGTCCGTCCGGTGTCCGCATCGGTTGGCGGCCGCCGGGGGTGGGATCGATGATGGCGAGGCGCCGATGGACCATCAACAGGCCCTGGTCGGTGAATGAGCCTTCACCGTCCGGCCCTCGATGGGCGAGCGCGGCCCTCAGATCAGCGGCCGTGCGCGTGACGTCGAACGCGCCGGCCGACGACCAGCTGAACACGCCAGCGATGCCGCACATGACTCAGACTTGAGATAGACCTACAACAGTCGCTGTGGGATGACGAGCGTATCACCAGGCTGAACCACATCGTCCAGGTCGACGCCCTGCTGCGTCTTTTTTCCGTTTGCGCTCCGAATCACCTTCAGGCGACGGTCAGATCCCTTTTCGGTGAGTCCACCGGCCAGTGAGATGGCCTGCAGAACGGTCAGCCCACGTTCATACGTATACGCACCGGGGTTGCGCACCTGACCAGTGACGAAGAACTTCTCCGCCTTCGGCACGTAGATCGTGTCGCCCTCCATCAGCGTGACGTTCCCGGCGAGACGACCCAGCTGCAGGTCTGCAAAGTTGACGCGCTGCACGTTCGTCTGCTCCACCTGGTCGGGGGTGAGCGCGGCACCGACCGCCGTGTCGCGCGGGCGGAGGATGAGAATCTCGGAGCTGGCTGTCGGCGTCGGCGATCCGGCGGCGGCGAGCGCCTCGATCAGCGACATCTGCCCTGTCATCGGGTACTTTCCCGGCGTCCGCACCTCGCCGACGACGAAGATGCTGCGGCTGCGGAACTGATCCACATCGACCGCAACCTGTGCGCGCTTGATGTAGCCGTCTTCAAGTTTCGTCTTGAGCATCTGCGCGATATCACGCACGCGCAGACCCGACGCCACGACACGCCCCAGCATCGGATACTGGAAGCTGCCGTCGGCATCAACACGGTAGGTCCCTGACATCGTCGGTTCGTCGAAGATGGTGATCTTCAGGACGTCCTGTGGTCCGACGACGTAATCTGAAGACGGTGAGGTCGCCGCGGACGATGACGAAGGTGTTGAGGGACCCTGCGCCGAAGCTGCCACCGCAATCGCGAGAACCACGCACGATACGAGAAACGTCTTCATGTCAGTTTTCATAGGCTTCACAGTCCGTAAGTGATCGTCGTGTAGAGGCGCCGGCGGTTGTAGTCAAACTGGCTGCCCCCGGTCGATCGCCGTCGGGAGTTTTCATAGAGCAGGGCGACGACAGCTCCGTCGCCGACTCTGATGGACAATCCGCCGCCAAGCGACTCGGCATGGTCGGTGCGCGCCGATGCGGCCGCCGTCTGCGGATACTTCAGTTGTTCACGGCTGGCGCGGAGGGCGAGATCGATAGGGCCGACCAGGTTCTGCAGAATGTCCAGTCCACCTGCGGTCGACACGTAGTACGGCTGCCCAAGGCTGATCGAGTAGGCCGAGTCTCGTGTGAACCGGCCGGAAAATCGTGTGACGCCAAGCAAGGTATAACCGAGCTCCGTCGTCGACGTAACCCCATCGAATGCCGCGGTCTCGGCGTCCGACGCGTCCCTTCGCCGCGGCTTCATCGAGTGATAGCCGACCGACGCGTGGCCATGAATGATCGCGTCGGGTGCGAACTCGAAGGTGAGATTGCCGCGCACGTTGTCGGTCGCGGCCTCAGGCCTCGAGGGGAATTCATCGCGGCCGAATCCGGCATCGAGCGACAGCGAGGTAAACGGCGTCAGTGTCATTCGGGCAGACGCGTTTCCGACCAGACTCTCGCGCGTCAACTGCGGCGCGAGCTCGACACCGCGAAAGGTGAATCCCCTTTCGTACTCCGATCTCTGCTTACCGCCGGTCGCCGTCAACGCAATCCTCGAGCTGACCTTGGCGGAAACACCCAAGGCATACCCTAAGTCGGTGCGCGGGGCTCGGATGTCGATTTCGTTGTTCGACCGCTCCCTGGTGTGGGCCCACGAAACGCCAACTTCGGGAGTGATGCGCGTCAACGGCAAGTTGATGCGGCTGCCAACACGTCCGTTCAGTCCGCGCTCGCTCTTGTAACGTTCGAAATAGACGTAATCCACGCTACCCTGCGTGGTCGCCTGCAGCAGACCGAGCTTCAATAGCGAATTGACCTGAGAAGACGCGATGCTGGTGATGTCTTCTTTGGGATCGGACGTGGCGTTGAACACGTTCGAGTCGACGCCGGTGTCGCGGAGCTGGAACGTGGGACTCCACGTTAGAGGGCCGGAGACGAACCGGTTCTGAGCTTGAAGCATCGATGGCACCGCCATGACTGCCGTCATCAGGATCGCGAGACGCGCGCGAATGCCGTAGTTGCGCATGTTATTGGGGAGGGATCTCCGAGTCGACACGCTCGAGGGAACCGTCGGTGCGGTAAACGAGGCGTTGGTTCGGTCGTCCAGACGTCATAGACGTGTCGAGAAGCAACTCGTGTAATTTGCCATCCGCGAAGTGCTGCCACTGGTCAATGCGGCCATCGCCGTTCGTGTCCTGTTCAGCGCGAACGAGCACACCGTCGGTATGAAACTCGTGACGATCGGGTATTCCGTTGCGGCGCGTCGCTACATCGACGCGCATGTCATTGCCGGTCTGGGCGACCCAGGTGTCCTCGACGCCGTCGGCCTGGCTCGATGTGCCGATCCGATCGAGCTCGCCCCCGGGCCGGTAGTATTCCCACCGATCAACCACGCCATCACCGTTGCCGTCAGCCTCGATGCGGACGGTCTGGCCGTTCAGGACGTAGGCGCGCATATCGATCCGCTGGTCGCGGTCGGTGTCGTAATCGAGGCGGCGGACCATGCCCGCACCGTCGTACACAGGCGAGACTTGCTCCCGTGCGCATGAGGACAAAGCGAGCGAGGCCGAGGTCAAGACTGCGTACAGCTTCGCCCTGTCGCTTACACAAAAAGCGCTGTAATTGCCCATAGGACTCAAGGAGACTCCTTGTGATCGAAGAGTCGAATCCAGTTGATTTATCGGTTCGAGCGGCAGAACTGAGCAGGCGGGCCGATCCTAGCGAGCAATACCCGCCAGCACGGACCGGCGGGGCACTCGGAGGTAGCGGATCCAGTCGATCGGCGTCAGGCCACTGGCTACAGCCCTGTGCCAGGCAAGGCCGATGTCACCGCTTCGCAGGGCTCGCCACACGGTTTTCGCCGTGCTGAACGCCAGATTCCGACGGGCGATCGTCCGCTCCGCACTGTCCAGCGGACAGTCCGGATCGCGAAGGGCATTCCACATGTGCGTCTGGACCTTTGCGTATTGCCGCGCCACGTCGGCAGCCCGAAAGGCCTGTCCGCTATGCTCGCGATAATAGAAAAGGTCTCCGGGCAGCAGCAGTACCGGATAACGTTTGCAGGCGTCGATCCAGAAGATCGTGTCCGAGGGGGTGCCGAAGTCCTCGAATCCCCCCAGGTCGCGAAAAGTGGCCGTTCGGAACATCGCGCCTGAGGGCCCGCACATGAACAGACCGAACCCGAGGAACTCACGCTGGTAGGCCTGCCTCGGCGTCAGCAGCATCGGCACCGGCCCGCCGGGCCATGCACGGCCATTTGAGAGTCCGAAGCCGGCCCGCGTCTCCTTCTCCATCGCTGCCACCATGACGGCCAGGCAATGCGGATACATCACATCGTCTGAGTCGTGGAATTTGAAGAGCGGCGCCGTCGCGAACGACGCGGCGCGGTTGCGGTTGGGAAACTGGCCGTAGTTTCTGTCGTTGGCGATGACGCGGATGCGTTTGTCGCGACGCTCGTACTCGCGCGCGATCTCCAGCGACCGGTCGGTGGAGCAATCGTCGACAACGATCAGCTCGAAGTCGGCAAAGCTTTGGGCGAGGACGCTGTCGATCGATTCAGCGAGGTAGCGCTCCCGGTTGTAGACCGTGAGCAAGACGCTGACGAGCGGGGAAGCCATATTTCAGCTATAAGTATCGGCCGCCACAACACCGATAATGATGACCGTGCAGACGTGCGTGCCCCTCTCCCCCGCCGGACGTCCCCTGCTGAAATGGGCAGGCGGCAAACGCCAACTGCTTCCGGCGCTGCGTCCTTACTATCCCTTTTCGTTCACGCGCTACGTCGAGGCCTTTTTCGGCAGCGGCGCGGTCTTTTTCGACCTGCATGCCAGCGGGCGGCTTGCCGGCCGGCAGGCGTGGCTCGTCGATGACAATGCGGATCTGATCGGCTGCTACCGGACGCTGATGAAGCAGACCGACGCCGTCATTCGCGAACTCGGAATATTGGCCGCAGGACATGAGCGGGGCGGCAGCGATTTTTACTACGAAGTGCGCGACGACCGCTTCAATCCGATGCGCGCGGCATCAACTACCTACACGCCCGAGATGGCCGCGATGCTCATTTACCTGAATCGCACCGGCTTCAACGGGCTGTTCCGGTTGAACAAGGCAGGCGCGTTCAACGTGCCGGCCGGCCGGTATGTCAACCCGCGCATCGTCGACGAAGGTCATCTGCGGCAGGTCGCTGCGGCGCTGCAAAGTCCTGGGGTGACGCTCATTCACGGCTCGTTCGAGCGGGTGCTGGCCGAGGCGGCGAAAGGCGATTTCATCTACTGCGATCCGCCGTACGCGCCGCTGAGCCGCACGGCCTGTTTCGCCAATTACACCGCCCAGGGCTTTGGTCCTGACGATCAGAAGCGTCTGCAGCAGTCGCTCATCGAAGCGGCTCAGCGCGGGGCCCACATTGTCCTATCGAATTCCTCGGCTCCTGAAATCGAGCGCCTGTACAAAACGCGTGAGGCCAAGCTCGCGCAACTGCAGGTCAAGAAGGTCTACGCGCGGCGCGCCATCAATTCACGCGCCGAATCGCGCGGCCCGATCGCTGAGTTAATCGTGACCAACGTGCTGAAACCGAAGATGCTGCGTGCTTATGCGCCGGCGATCCAGACCAGCTTCCGACAGGTTGGGCACGCAAACGCGAGGCGCAGGTCCGCTTCAAATGACACGTAAGCGCCGGCACCAAGTTGAGTGCATGCCGGGCAGACCGCCCGCTCGCTGATCTCGACGGCGGCAACTTTCAGCGGCCGCCCCGTCTGCGGGTCTGGAACGATTCGAGGGGCGCTCGAGTGCCGGAGGAGCGTGCCGGGACCTTTCTCGCCGCGCTGCCAGATGAAGAGGCCGTGAAAGAGGTCGGTTCGGGTTTCCAAAGCCGGGCTAGCGTAGCATAGGGGATGGTAGGCTGCATCAACGCGAAAGTGGCGGAACTGGCAGACGCGCCAGACTTAGGATCTGGTACCCGCAAGGGTATGGGGGTTCGAGTCCCTCCTTTCGCACCATCTCACCCACGTCCTCTCCACACCGAGCATCGCGAGCACGATGAGCGCTGGCTCTACGACAAACGTAAATCGCGGCGCGCTGAACGTCATGACGTGAACGAGAGTGACCACTGCCACCAGCATCCACAGATACCTTTCATGCAGGGGCATCGACCGACGAATCGATAACAGACCAAGCACTAGAAGCGGCAGACGAAGTCCGATGAGCACGCGAGCGAGCGCGCCTCGGGGAGGCGACGACCGTGCGCGCGGTTCATCGCCCGACGGCCATGGTCCCCACAACTCCGATAGCGATGCCGCTCGCTGGGCCACGAAGTGCCGCGGCTGATCAATCGCGTCGTTGACGTAGCGAGCGGCAGCCTCCCGAACACCCACATCTGTCGGGCCGCTGAAATTGACGCGGCTGCCGAACGATTGCCGCGCGACGTCCAGGTTGAATCCCAAGTTCCCGCCTAGCGCGATCGATCCCGTCAACAAAATCGAGACGAGCGCGAGCACGAGCAACGGCGACACGCTGCCGGCCGTAAACGAAGCGGCACGGTTGCGCGATCGGAACGCCACGACAAACGGTGCAACGAAGATTGCCGGCAACAGCGTCGTACGAATGGCCACAGCACAGCCGAGCGCCGCGCCCGCCGCGTAGTGGCGGCCTTTAATCAGCAGCGCGGCGGACGCAGCCACAAAGAAGGCCGCGGGAACTTCAGAAAGGACAAACCTCACGTAGTTGAGCTGGTTCGGCCAGAACGCGATGATGGCGCCGGCCGCGACGGGGGCCCAATGCCACGGTGTGGCAGCGTCCGCGGTCTTCATGACGAGCCATACAGTTATGGTCGACAACACCACGTTCAACGCGATCAGCGCAGGCGTGGGCGGGGACGGAACGACCGCAGCGACTGCGGCGATGATGACCGGGTATCCCACTGGAAAGAACGGCGTCCACCTGCCGGCGATAAGGTCCCGGGCTTGATTGAGGTAACCGTAGGAGTCGGCGCTGAACCACGGCAGCGGCGAAGCGAACGCGACCAGAATCCGAACGACGAGCGCCGCGAGGATCAGTAGGGCTCTCACGGTCCGGACTGACACGTGGCGTTCGACGGCCATCGGGGATGGGTCACAGTAGCGGATCCTCGTGAATCGTGCCAGCATAGGAATACGCGCGATCGCGTCGTTCCCGATGAAAACTGAATTCCAAGACGTCAGCGAGACCCAGAAGAAGATCACGATCGAAATTCCGAGCGACGTAGTCGACGCGGAGATCGATCGTGTTGCAAAGGGATATTCGAAGCAGGCGCGGCTGCCAGGCTTCCGCCCGGGCAAGGTCCCGTCGAACATCATCAAGCAGCGGTTCCGCGACGAAATTCACCACGAGGTGATGCACGGCCTGATTCCTCGGGCGGTTGAAGAAGCGCTGCAGGAGCGCGGCATCGAGCCGGTTTCGACACCTGACATCAAGGACGTGTCACTGCGCGAAGGCGAGCCGTTGACGTTCACGGCGGACATCGAGACCGTACCGCCGTTCGACCCGGGCGATCTGTCGACCATCACGCTGCGGCAGCATCCGTCCACGATTACCGAGGACGCCATCGAGAAGACGCTCGAAAGGCTGCGCGAGCGTGGCGCCAAGCAGGAAAGCGTGGAAGGGCGTCCCGTCTCCGACGGAGATATTGTCGTCGTCGATCTCGATCGCACCGATCCCGATGGCAAGGTCGACCACCATGAGGGCGTGTCGATTGAGCTCGGTGCCGCCGGCAACCCGCCGGAGTTCGATCAGAACCTCGTTGGCTTGAGCGTCGGCGACGAAAAGACATTCGTCATCCACTTTCCCGAGGACTACTCCGTTCAGGACATGGCGAACACCGACGTCACCTACAAGGTGAAGGTGAAGGAGATTCGCCGGAAGGTTCTGCCGGAGCTCGACGACGAATTCGCGAAGGACATCGGCGACTTCGAGTCGCTTGCCGCGCTGCGCGAACGCGTGCGCGGCGACATGCAGGCGGATGCCGAGCAGCACGCGAAACAGCACGTGCGCAGCGACCTGCTGAAGCAGCTTGGCCAGCGCGTCACCTTCGAACTGCCTCCGTCGCTCGTCGATCGCGAAATCGATCGGCGCCTCGAGGAGTTCGCCCGCCGTCTTATGGACCAGGGAGTCGACCCCCGTAAGGCGGGCATTGATTGGGGTCAATTTCGGGAAGCTCAGCGGGAGCCTGCGCGCGACGCCGTGGCGAGCGCCCTCGTGCTCGATGAAATTGCACGGCGCGAAAACCTGACCGTATCCGCGGAAGATATAGATAAAGAGGTGGCGCAATTCGCCTCATCCTCAGGCCGGACCCCCGCGGCCGTGCGGGCTCAGCTGGAGAAAGAAGGCGGCCTTGCGCGTCTGTCGGCCGGACTACGCCGGGAGAAGGCGGTTGACTTCGCGATGTCGCATGCTAAGATGACCACCGAATAACCCGCCAAAACGTTCCGAAAATCCCGACTAGTCGATGACGAACTACTCTCAGCTGGTGCCGATGGTGGTCGAACAGACCAACCGCGGTGAGCGTGCTTACGACATCTTCTCGCGGCTGCTGAAGGACAGCATTATCTTCATCGGTACACCGATTGACGATTCGGTCGCCAATCTCGTTATTGCCCAGATGCTGTTCCTCGAGGCGGAGGACCCCGACAAGGACATCCTCCTCTATATCAACAGTCCCGGCGGCTCGATTACGGCGGGCCTGGCTATTTACGACACGATGCAGTTCATCAAGCCGCACGTCCAGACGTATTGCATTGGTCAGGCGGCGTCGATGGCGGCGGTGCTGCTGGCGGCCGGCGAAAAGGGTAAGCGGTACTCCCTCCCCAATTCCCGAATCGTGATCCATCAGCCGCTGATGCAGGGGCTCGGCGGCCAAGCGACCGATATTGATATTGCGGCTCGCGAAATATTACGCATGCGTGAACGGCTGAATGAAATTCTGGTGCACCATACCGGACAATCAACCAAGCGCATTCAGGAAGACACCGAGCGCGATTACATCATGTCGGCGGAGCAAGGGAAGGAATACGGCATCATCGATGACGTCATCCGTAAACGGGTGTAACATCGAATTAAAGGGGCCGGGTCTAAAGGTCGATAATTCCGGCGTCTGGTCATCCCACTAAACCCGGTTTCTTGAGCGAGTTATGGTCAAGAAGAACGGCGAGACTGAGATTCTCCGCTGCTCGTTCTGCAACAAGGATCAGAACGACGTCCGCAAGCTGATCGCGGGCCCGACCGTGTTCATCTGCGATGAATGCGTCGAGGTCTGCAACGACATCATTGCGGACGACAATCGCTTCGAGAACCGGGGGGTGCGCTCGTCGCTTCCCTCGCCGCCGGACATCAAGAAGTTCCTCGATGAGTACGTCATCGGCCAGGAGCGCACCAAGAGGAAACTCGCGGTCGCGGTCTACAACCACTACAAGCGCATTGAAATTCAGAAGCAGCCACGCAGCCGCAACGACGTCGAGCTGACCAAATCGAACATCCTGCTGATTGGTCCGACCGGCACCGGCAAGACGCTGCTCGCCCAGACGCTCGCCAAGCTCCTCTCCGTCCCCTTCACCATCGTCGATGCGACGACGTTGACGGAGGCCGGCTACGTTGGTGAGGACGTCGAGAACATCATCCTGAAGCTGCTGCAGGCCGCTGGCGGCGACATCGAAAAGTGCCAGCAGGGCATCATCTACATCGACGAAGTCGACAAGATCTGCCGCAAGGACGAGAACCCCTCCATTACCCGTGATGTCTCGGGCGAGGGCGTTCAGCAGGCGCTGTTGAAGATCCTGGAGGGCACCGTCGCCAACGTTCCGCCGCAGGGCGGCCGGAAGCACCCGCACCAGGAGTTCTTCCAGATCGACACGACGAACATCCTGTTCATCTGCGGCGGCGCGTTCGTCGGTCTGGACAAGGTGATCGAGCGCCGCGTCGGCAAGAAGACGCTTGGCTTCAAGGCGGACGTCAAGGCCGTGCAGAAGCGAGAGGTCGGCGCCACGCTGGAGCAGGTCGAACCCGAGGACCTCATCAAGTACGGTCTCATTCCCGAATTTGTCGGTCGCCTTCCGGTGGTCGGGACGCTCCACGAGCTGGACAAGCCGGCGCTCGTGCAGATCCTTACGCAACCTCGCAACGCGATCACGCGTCAGTACCAGAAGCTGTTCGAGTACGAGAACGTGAAGCTGCGCTTCACCGATGATGCCCTCGAGGCGATTGCCGAGTCCGCGCTCTCCCGCAAGATTGGTGCGCGCGGCCTGCGCATGATCATCGAGGACTTGATGCTCGACCTGATGTACTCCGTGCCCGGCCAGAAGAAACTCCGCGAAGTCGTGGTGACGCGCGAAATCGTCGAGGCGAAGGACAAGTCGATAACGTTGATCGAGAAAGCAGGCTGATTCGCCTGCAAGGATCTGAATGGAAGTCTACGAGACCCTCCCCATAGTCCCCCTGCGGGACGTCGTCGTTTTCCCTCACATGATGATGCCGTTCGTAATCGGACGGCCCTCGTCTACGCGCGCGTTGGAACACGCGCTGATGAAGGACAAGCGCATCTTCCTCGCCGCGCAGCACGATGCGTCGATTGACGACCCGCGCCCCGATGACGTCTACACCATGGGCTGCGTCGCCAACGTCGTCCAGAGCTTGAAGCTGCCCGACGGCAATATCAAGGTCCTGGTCGAGGGCGTCGATCGCGCGCGCGCGGTCGAGTGGAAGGAAGACAAGGGTTTCTATCGCGTCGTCGTCAAGGTGCTGGCGAAGCAGAAGGAAACCGCCGGCGACGTCGAAGGAACGATGGGACGCGTGGTCTCGCTGTTCGAGCAGTACGTGAAACTGTCGAACAACCTGCACTACGACGCCATGATTGCCGCGGTGCGTGTCGATGATCCCGGCAAGCTGGCCGACACGATTGCCGCGCACCTGCTCGTCGGCGTCGACGAGAAACAGAACCTGCTCGAGATCATCTCGCCGCTCGAACGACTCAATCGCATCGCCGGCATTCTCGAAATCGAGGTGGACAAGCTCCAGGTCGATCGCCGCATCCAGTCTCGCGTCAAGAAGCAGATGGAGAAGGCGCAGAAGGAGTACTACCTCAACGAGAAGATGAAGGCGATCCAGAAAGAGCTCGGTCGCAAGGACGACAAGGGCAACGAGATCGACGAGCTGAAGAAGAAGATCGAACAGGCGAAGATGCCGAAGGAGGTCGAGGAAAAGGCCGTCCAAGAGCTGAAGCGCCTCGAGGCGATGCCGCCGATGTCTGCGGAAGCCACGGTCTCTCGCAATTACCTCGATTGGCTCATCGCCGTTCCCTGGTACAAGAAGACGCGTGAGAACCGCGATCTCAAGCACGCGGAAGCGGTGCTGCACGAGGATCACTACGGCCTCGACAAGATCAAGGACCGCATCCTCGAGTTCCTCGCCGTGCGCTCGCTGGTGAAGAAGCCGAAGGCGACGATTCTCACGTTCTCGGGCCCTCCGGGAGTCGGCAAAACATCGCTGGCGAAGTCGATCGCGCGCGCGATGAACCGCAAGTTCGTGCGCCTCTCGCTCGGCGGCGTACGCGACGAGGCGGAAATCCGCGGCCATCGCCGCACGTACATCGGGGCGTTCCCCGGCCAGATCATCCAGATGATGAAGAAGGCCAGCACGCAGAACCCGGTGTTCCTGCTCGACGAAGTCGACAAGATGTCAATGGACTTCCGCGGCGACCCGTCAGCGGCGCTGCTCGAAGTGCTCGATCCGGAGCAGAACAGCGCGTTTCTCGATCACTACCTGGACGTCGAGTACGACCTGTCGCACGTGATGTTCATCTGCACGGCGAACGTGCTGCACACCATCCCGCAGGCGCTGCGCGACCGCATGGAAGTGTTGCAGCTGGCCGGCTACACGGAAGCCGAGAAGATCGAGATCGCCAAGCGCTTCCTCGCACCGAAGGCGATTGAAGGCGCGGGTTTGACGTCGGACAACATCGTCATCACGGACGATGCAATCCAGACCATCATCCAGCGCTACACGCGCGAGGCCGGTGTCAGGAATCTCGAGCGCGAAATCTCGTCGATTTGCCGCAAGGTCGCTCGCAAGGTTGTCGTCGAGGGCAAGCAATTCAAGGAAGACGTCACCGCCGCGAAGGTCACCGAGTATCTGGGCGTGCCGCGCTTCCGTCCGAGCATGGCGGAAGAGCAGAACGAGGTCGGCATTGCGACGGGCCTGGCGTGGACGGAAGTGGGCGGCGAACTGCTCGTCAGCGAAGCAACGCTGATGGCGGGCAAAGGCAAGCTGACGCTCACCGGCAAGCTTGGCGACGTCATGCAGGAGTCGGCGCAGGCCGCCCTGAGCTACGTTCGGTCCAAGGCTTCCGAGTTGCACCTGGCGGAAGACTTCCACTCGAAGATTGATATCCACGTGCATGTGCCCGAAGGTGCCATCCCGAAGGACGGGCCGTCGGCGGGCATCACGATGGCGACGGCGCTGGTCTCCGCGCTGACGAAGATCCCGGCTCGCCGCGACGTGGCGATGACCGGCGAAATCACGCTGCGCGGCAAGGTACTGCCGATCGGCGGCGTGAAGGAGAAGGTCCTGGCCGCGCACCGCGCGGGCGTGAAGAACATCATCCTGCCGCGCGACAACGAGAAGGACCTGGCCGATATCCCGAAGAACGTGCTCGACGCGCTCGATCTGCATCTGGTGTCCACGATGGACGAGGTGCTGAAGATCGCGCTGTCCGAGCCGCTGCCGGCGCGCATCCCTGCGGCGCCGGTCGTTCCCGAAGTAACCGACGCGGGAGATACGCGCACGCATTAATTGACGAACCTACGAATTTACGAGTCGACGAATTTTCATTTCATAACTCCACGTCGTAAATCCGACGATTCGTAGTTTCGTAAATGCGAATATCGGGAGAATTCGTCACCAGCGCCGCGGGGGCCGGTGACTTTCCGCGTGATCGGCTGCCGGAGGTGGCTCTGGTTGGCCGGTCCAATGTCGGCAAATCGAGCCTGATTAACGCGCTCCTGCGCAAGCCGCTGGCCCGCACGAGCGCCGCGCCGGGCAAGACGCGCCTCGCCAACTTCTACCGGGTGCAGCGCGGGACATCGCCGCCGCTCTACCTGGTCGACCTCCCCGGATACGGATATGCGCGTGCGCCGGGGGGAACGGGCGGCGCCGGCAAACGGCGCGAGGAGGCGGCGCGCGAGTTCGATCGTCTCGCCGAGGCGTACTTCGCGCGCGCGGTCGAACAACCCATAGGAGTGCTGTTGCTCGTCGACTCGCGGCATCCCGGCCTCGAGTCGGACGTCGAGACGTGGGCGTGGGCGCAATCGCTCCCCTGCCCGAGCGCGGTGGTCGGAACCAAGGTGGACAAATTGACGCGAGCGTTGCGCGCGCGTCATGCACGGGAATTCGAATCGGTGTTTCAGATGCCCGTCCCGCTGGTGTCAGCGATGGACGGCGAAGGATTGGACGAACTGTGGAAGAAGATCGCAAGCCTCCCAAGGCAAACGGCGGCGTAGCAACCGCTGCTCCCGACAAGGACGCCCCTGCAGCGGCTGAGAATGCGGCGGGTAGACCGGCGCACGACGCCGCTCCGCCACGGCAGGCGAGGGGGGGCGACGGCCAGGCCCAGGCGCGGCAGGCGCAGCCGCAGCCCACCTCCGCTGAAGCTTCGGCGGGCAGGCTGGGCGAGCAGCAGAAGCCCGCCTCGACTGACGCTTCCGGGGGCAGGCAGGCGCCCCCGCCCGCCCAGGTCATTTCGCTCTCGGCGATGAAAGAGATGAGCATTTCGGCGCTCACCAAGATCGCCAAAGAGCTGGAGATTGCCGGCGCGACGGGCATGCGCAAGCAGGAGTTGATCTTCGAGATCCTCCGCGTGCGCGCCGAGAAGAGCGGCAACATCTTCTCGGAGGGCGTGCTGGAGACGCTTCCCGACGGCTTCGGCTTCCTGCGCGCTCCCGACTACAACTACCTGCCGGGCCCCGACGACATCTACGTATCGCCGTCGCAGATCCGAAAGTTCGACCTGCACACCGGTGATACCGTATCGGGCGTCATCCGGCCGCCGAAGGACGGCGAGCGCTATTTCGCGTTGATCAAGGTCGAGGCGATCAACTTCGAGCCGCCCGAAAAGACGAAAGAGAAGATTTTCTTCGAGAACCTGACGCCGCTTTATCCCCAGGAAAAGGTCAACCTCGAGACCGACCCGGAGAATCTGTCCGGCCGCGTCATGGATCTGCTGACGCCGCTCGGCAAGGGACAGCGCGGCCTCATCGTCGCGCCGCCGCGCACCGGCAAGACGATGCTGCTGCAGAGTCTAGCGAACAGCATCACCAAGAACCATCCCGAGGTGTATCTGATCGTGCTGCTCATCGACGAGCGGCCTGAAGAGGTCACCGACATGCAGCGCTCCGTGCGCGGGGAAGTGATCTCGTCGACGTTCGACGAGCCGGCGCAGCGCCATGTGCAGGTCGCCGAGATGGTCATCGAGAAGGCGAAGCGTCTGGTCGAGCACAAGAAGGACGTCGTCATCCTGCTCGACTCGATCACGCGCCTGGCGCGCGCCTACAACACCATCGTGCCCGCGTCCGGCAAGGTGCTGTCGGGCGGCGTGGACAGCAATGCGCTGCAGCGTCCGAAGCGCTTTTTCGGCGCCGCCCGGAACATCGAGGAAGGCGGCTCGCTGACGATCGTCGCCACCGCGCTCGTCGACACCGGCTCCCGCATGGACGAAGTGATCTTCGAGGAGTTCAAGGGCACCGGCAACATGGAAATCCACCTCGATCGGAAGCTGACCGATCGCCGCGTCTTCCCGTCGATCGACATCACGAAGAGCGGCACGCGGAAGGAAGAGCTGCTGCTGCCGAAGGAGGAGCTCAATCGCGTGTGGGTGCTGCGGAAGGTGCTGACGCCGCTCTCCCCCACCGAGGCGATGGAGCTGCTGCTGTCGAAGATGGGGAAGACGAAGACCAACGCCGACTTCCTGGCGGCGATGGCGTCGGGCAAGTCGTAACCACGAAGGCGCGGCCTCGCCGCGCGGTCACGAAGTACACGAAGAAGGCGGCCTCGCGACCGCCTTTTTCTTGGCTTACAGGACATGCGTCTGCCTAGAGCATTCCTGCAAACACGAATGGCAGCCAAAGCGATTCGAAATAGAAGATGCTAAGCATCCCAGGAAAATACGCAAGAGCGACCAGTACCTTACAGGCACGGGTGCATCGTTGCGTCAGGATGATAAAGGCGGCACCGCTCACGATCACAAACGAAATGTATTCGAGCGGCCTTACATCTATAGGTTGGTGATTACGTATCGCCTGTAGAAACATGACGACTACGGCTTGGACAACAATGGGCAATACGATTCCAAGGAAGATGAACTTGGTGCGTCGCCCGCCATCGTCGTATTCCGGCAAGTTAGTTTCCTGCAAAATGCGAAGACGGAACGGGCTTGGTCCAGCCGACGTAGTGACTTGTTCCAGAAGTTGCCATAGGCGACTGCAGACCGACGGCCCGCATCAATCCATGGACGTACGAATTTGAGTTGTATGTTTGATCAAACAGGGTCGGTGCCGCGCAGTAAGGTAAGTCATCCTGATAGTTGTCGTCCAATCGAAACAACAATCCGATGATGAAGTCTTCGCTATCGGCACGATATTGTAGCGGCTCAAAATTTTCGGCTGCCTTCAAGACGTCTGTTGAAAAGCTCACTGCATTCGTCAGGTTATACGCGGAACAAGAAACAACCGTATCGTCGGACCGCGTGTGGTCAGTACCCGGTCCGGCTCCGATAGTCGCGAAGTAATTGCCTAGCGCATCGATGTTTGCGACAAACCGCCCCTGGTAGTCGAAATGACCGAACGCTTGCGGTTTGGCTGCAAGCCAGTAGCTTTGATTGTGCGGGGTAATTCTTATGGACGCATGCCGCGCGACCAACGTTCCGTCGACGTGTTGTCCTTTGAAGAAGATGCCTTTAAGAATTGATTTTGATTCATTACGGCCTTCGGTCCCCGATGGCGTAGGCCATGATGAAGCAGCAGCGAATGCTGTGCCGCCGGTTGCAAGTAACGGTTCGATGCGCCAACCACCCCACAGGTCATCGCCAAATACGGCAGCATTGCCGCCCGCTGCAAAGGCGGAGCTGTCAGCTGTCGCATTCACCGCATATGCTGACCACGGGCCATTCGCGTAAATCCCTCCACCCGCGAGCGCGAATTTCAGGCGAATGTGCTGCGGGTCGAGCATCGGTTCGCCAAGACGCGTCGGATCCGCCTTCGGCATCAGCGTCTGGGGATCGAGCTGCAGCACTTTTGTCGAGAACGCGTACTGATACGACGGATAGATCTGCGTGATCGCGCGCGAGTTGACAAGCACGTAGAGACCGTCTTCTCCCAGCACGTACTCGGTCTCGTACTTCGTGCTCGTGTCGCCCGGCATCAGGAACCAGTCACCGGTGCCCGCATCGACCGTGTATTCGCTGCTGATGTGAATGAGCGTCGGCGTGCGTCGATCGCCGAGCAGGAGCCCGCCGTGGCCGTCCGGTAGCAGGCGAAAGCGTTCCTCGGTGAACTGCGACGGAAGGAACCCGGGATCCGACAGTTCGTGCGCATGAAGCGTATCGCCGGCGGATGGCAGCTCCACCACATACTGGGTGTCCCGGAACGAAAAATCCTGTGGAAGTCGCTGCTCTGAACATCCCAACGAGGAGTTCGGGTCCGGATAGGTCCGGACGATCTGCGTGCTCACGCGCGTCCTCGTCACCAGCACGACCGAACCCTCCTCGAGGATGATCGGCGCGGTGGCCGATCCTGGGATTGTTCCGGATCCATACCAGCCGCAGTCGCCGAGATCGATCTGCGAGTAAGTCCCAATCGGCAGGTCGAACGTCTGCACACCACCAGTCCTGTTTATGGCAACGAGCCGATTCGCGCCGGTGATGCGCTTCTCGGTCGCGTAAACGGTCCCATCAGGATGAACCGCGACATCGCTGAGGAATCCCGAGAACGATTTGTACTCCCACGCGACGGTGCCGGTCGCCCCGTACACCCTCTGGATGATGCTGGGCTCGCCGTCGCTTTGGGCGAAGACGAGCACATAGCCGCCGTCATTGTCAGCGGCGATCTGCCGCGGAATGCGACCGCTGAACACCATCTCGGATACCCGCCGCCCATCCGCTGTCGTCGCGCGGATCTGCGTCGGCCTATTCGGATAGCCACGAGTCAGCTCGGTTCCGTGATCGAAGTATTCCGTTCCTTCGTCGACAAAGAACAACGCGGCACTGCGCGAGGCGTCGGCGTCGGCCACGGTGGACGAAGCGCGAAGAACGTACCCGCGCTTCGGCGGGCCGACGCCCAGGGTATCCGCGAGACTCCAGAGTGTCGTGCCAGTAGAGATCGTCTCGCCAATCGGCAGGACAGTCACTGCCACGGTGGCCGTGACACCGTTGATCGTCACGATCAACGTCGTCTGACCCGCGTCCAATGCCGAAATCGTCGTCGCCCCATCGGCGTCCACCACTGTTGCGATCGCGGAATCCGAGATAGACCACGTGCCGTCGTGCCGCTCACCGCCTTCCTGATCTTTGACGAAGATCTCCCGCGTATCTCCAACGAACATCGTCAGCGTGGCTGGACTGACGTCGACCGCCCTTACCGTCACATCGCCGACTATGACTGACAGCTCGGTGTTTGCGCTGTGACCGGAGCGATCGGACGCCTCGACAGTAATGGTGTTCAGACCTTCGCCAACCGCGACCCCACAGACGAACGCGTCATCAACGACCGTCGCCACGACGCCATTGCACAACACCTCGTCGACACCGGAAAGATCGTGTGCGCCTC
>Ga0310810_10000878_pt1 | contig 30473 bp, 30 predicted proteins | sample NCmetagenome_FD_207641 | JGI IMG/M metagenome (GOLD analysis project Ga0310810, IMG submission 207641) | Soil microbial communities from experimental microcosm in Duke University, North Carolina, United States - NC | ecosystem: Engineered > Artificial ecosystem > Soil microcosm > Unclassified ... | reverse complement strand
ACGTATTCGCGGCTTCATTGTCAATAAATTCCGCGGCGATGAATCGTTGCTCCGGCCCGGCATCGTCATGATCGAAAAACGCCTCGGCCTGCCCTGCATTGGCGTGGTGCCATTCATTCACGATCTTGACTTGACGAAGAGGACGGCGTCGCCCTGGAAGACCGGGCAGCGACGACGCGCCGCTGGAAGAATTTTGAATCTGGATCGGAGCGGCCGCTCCGAATCGGCGTGATCGCTTTGCCGCACATGGCGAACTTCACCGACTTCGACCCGCTGGTGCGTGAGCCCGCCATATCGCTCGCCTATCTGCAGCGGCCGGAAGAAATGGACGGCGCGGACGTAATTATCCTCCCCGGCAGCAAGCAAACTGTGGACGATCTGCGCTGGCTGAAAAGCTGCGGCCTGGCTGAATGCATCTTGCGTCTAAGTGTCAGCGATGTGCCAATCGTGGGCATCTGCGGCGGCTTTCAAATGCTCGGTACCGCCATCGACGATCCGCACGGCATCGAAAACGACGGCGTCCTGACGACGGAAAACGGCCTTGGCCTTCTACCCGTCCGAACCGTGCTGCACGAGAAAAAAGTCGCGCGCCGCGTACAGGGTTTTTTGCGCAGCAATTTTTTTGCTTTCGAGAAATCTCGGCAGCTTCCCTTCGCGGGCTACGAGATCCACGTCGGCGAAACTCTTTATGAAACCGGCGCGCTGCCGCTGAGTGAGGTCGAGCGCGATGAAACCACGGACACTTTCCCGGACGGTGCCGTCAGCGAATCCCGCCGGGTCTTCGGCACCTACGTGCACGGTTTTTTCGACGACGATGATTTTCGCCATGAATTTATCCGCGCCGCGCGCACCGCGGTCGGACTTGCACCTGCCGCACGCTGGGTCAACAGCCACGCCGAGCGTGACGCGCGCATCGATCGTCTTGCGGACCATCTCCGAAAAGCGCTGGACATCAATTTGCTCAAGAGTTGGCTTGCCGAACCGAGCGCATCGAAACCGGCCACCGTAACAGAGTCGACGCTCGCTATGTGATTCATGGATGCGCCTTTTACCGTTCGTCTGAATCGCGACGCCTTGGTCTTGAGCCTTTCCACGCCTGCTCGGGTTTTGAGCTGGGCGCTGCTGAACGGCGGCTTCTGCCGTGCGGATCATCTTAGCAATCATCATGTGGACAGTGACGACACCCGCTTCTGCGCCGCACCGGAGCATTGGCTCGAAGAGGCGACGGCGCAATTGGGCCTGAACGGAAAAATCGTCGCCATGGCGACTGCGGTGGAGATGAAAAACCTGATCCAATTGCGCCAATCGACAACCGACGCTGAAGTCACGTGTTTCGCGACCGTGGGTTGCGGCAACGCTCTTGCCGTTGGCGATCCGACCTCGGCCGCATCGGCACAGACAGCGCTGCCGCAGCTGCACACTATCAATTTGATTTTGACCGTTGGACCGGGACTGTGCGACGAAGCTCTGGTCGAAGCAATTCAGATAGCCACCGAGGGCCGTGTGCGCGCGCTGTACGAAGCAGGCATCCGCAGTTCCGTGTCTGACCTCACCGCCACCGGCACGGGCACCGATTGTATCGCCATCGCTTCCTTGGGTTTGGAACGCGCGCGCTATTGCGGCAAGCATACGCATCTTGGGGAGTTGATCGGCCGGGCGACCTATTTGGCAGTCCGCCAAGGAATTGCAGCAACGTTGCATCGGTAGCTCCGTCCAATGGTTACGGAAATTCTTTCGAGTACTGCCGCGATGTTAGTTGTCGCTTTCCTTTTGGATCTCGTCGTGGGTGACCCGCGCTGGTTGCCCCATCCGGTGGTGCTGATGGGGCGAATCATCTCTCAGGGCGAGCGGAGGTTATGGTGCGGCAGGCCACGTAGCGACTTCTTGTGCGGTACGGCTTTGGCGGTTTTGCTCGTCACGCTTTCCGCTGGAGCGGCCTGGGGCATAATCTCCCTCTTTCAAGCGCGTCCGCTCTGGCTTCCATTCATCGCCACCGCCGCACTGGCTTCCACCACACTGGCGACGCGCGGATTACTCGACGCAATAAAATTAATCGAGGCGCCGCTTCGTGCCGGGAACCTCGTCGCGGCGCGCGAGAAACTTGCCTGCATCGTCGGCCGCGAGACGGTTCATCTCGATCGCGATAAAATCCTCGCCGCGAGCCTTGAGTCCCTAGCCGAAAGCACCTGCGACGGCATCGTCGCGCCGCTCTTCTATCTTTTTCTCGGCGGCGTGCCGTTGGCGATGGCATACAAAGCCGTCAGCACTCTGGATTCCATGATCGGTTACCGCAGCGAGCGATATTTTTATTTCGGCAAGTTCGCGGCGCGCCTCGACGACTTGGCCAATTTCCTTCCGGCGCGACTCACCGCAGGCTTTATCCTCGTTGCCGCGGCTGCGATCCGTTTAAATCCGGCTGGCGCGGGGCGCATCGCCTGGCGCGATCGCGCGTGTCACCTGAGTCCCAACGCGGGCTATCCCGAAGCGGCGTTCGCCGGCGCCTTCGGTGTGCGCCTGGGCGGCCCGAGCGTTTATTTCGGGAGAGAAGTGCGTAAACCTTACCTGGGCGACGACGTGAAACCGATCGAGATAGAAATGTTGAAGGAAGGACGCGCTTTATGTCTAGTCACGGCGGTGCTCTCGCTCGCAACTTTCGCGCTGCTTTCGATCGCGCGCGCTTAGTCGAGCGCACCCACGGCGGCGATGTCGAGCGCTGGGCGAGACACGCGGGCTGTGAAAGCCGTCAACTCGTCGACTTCAGCGCAAGTATCAATCCGCTAGGGCCGCCGCGCGTTGCGCGCCGGGCTTTTCTGCAAAGCTATGCGGAACTCACCCGTTATCCCGATCCGAGCGGCGAACAGCTGCGGACAACCCTCGCCGAGCAGCACGGAATGGATCCGAGAGCGGTTCTACTCGGCAACGGCTCGACTCAGCTCATTTATCTCGTGTGCGCCGCGCTGCGCCCGCGCGCGGCTTTGATCGTCACACCGGCCTTCTCCGAATACACCAACGCGCTGCATCTCGCGGGAGCGACCATCCGCACGTTTCCCCTTTCCGCTGCCGAAGACTTTCGATTCTCGCTGAAGGCATTTTTGCAGGCGTGGAAAATGGGTTGCGATCTCGTTTTCCTCGCCAGGCCCGACAGCGTTACCGGACAGTTGATTCCAGAGAATGAAATAGAAATCATCGCCGATGCCGCGCTGACCAGAAAAAGCGTGGTCGTGGTCGACGAGGCATTCATCGACTTTACCGAAACCGAATCGATCAAGCACCTCATCGGCGGCAATCCTTACTTCTTCGTGCTGCGCTCGCTGACAAAATTCTACGGCATACCGGCGCTTCGCCTCGGCTATTTGCTCGGCGATCCATCGAGCATCGAACGGCTTGCCGTTTTCCAGGAACCCTGGTCGGTCAACGGTCCGGCAATGAATGTGGCGCGCGCCTGTCTGAACGACACCGGTTTTGCCTCGAGGACTCAGCGCTGGCTCGAAACCGAAAAACAGTTTCTTACCGCGCGCATTCAAGCGCTGGAAGGATTGCGGCCGTTCGCGTCGGACGCCAACTTTTTGCTGGTGCGGATTGAGCAAGCCGGCGCGGACGCACGCGCTCTGCGCACCTTTCTCCTGCAACGAAGGATGCTCATCCGCGTTTGCGATTCCTTCGGATTGGGCGTTAGTTATTTTCGAGTCGCGATTCGGCGCCGGCAAGAAAACCGCCGGCTCGTCACCGCGCTGGCGGAATGGCTAAAGTCGTGAAGTTGGAAAAGGAAATGGCCCACGAGATCATTTTGATCACCGGCGGCGCCCGATCGGGTAAGAGCGCCTACGCGGAAGGACGCGCTGCGCTTTTGGGCTCGCGACGTCTTTATGTCGCCACGGCCGAAGCCGGTGACGACGAAATGGCGCAGCGCATCGCCGCGCATCAAAAGCGTCGCGGCGATGCCTGGACGACGGTTGAGGAACCGGTGCAGTTGGCTGAGACGCTGATCGAGTGGCGCGGCCGCGCGGATTGCGCTCTGGTGGATTGTCTCACCCTGTGGTTGAGCAATCTGCTTCTTCGCGGCACGCCAGACCGTGTCGAGGACAACGTCGCAGCGCTGGCGCAGACGCTGCCGCGACTCGACTTCTCAGTCGTACTGGTCACTAACGAGGTCGGCGCCGGCATCGTGCCCGATAACCCGCTGGCGCGGCAATTTCGCGATCTCGCCGGGCGGGTGAATCAACGCATCGCCGCGTTGGCGACCGAAGTCGTGCTCATGGTCGCGGGTCTTCCGATGATCATGAAAAGGGTTGATCGATGCTCCTAGAGGCGACCATCGAAAAAATTCGCCCGCTTGACCGGTCGCTGGAGAGCGCAGCGCAGCAGCGCCTCGACTCGCTGACCAAGCCGCAAGGGAGTTTGGGCAAATTGGAAGAGCTAGCGCGCCGCGTCGCGGTCATCCAAGAGAAAGTTCCACCGCGCCTCGGGCGCAATCTGTTATTTATCTTTGCCGCCGATCACGGAGTTACAGCCGAAGGCGTGAGCGCTTACCCCAAAGATGTGACCGCGCAGATGACCCAGAACTTTCTCGACGGCGGCGCCGCGATCAACGTGTTGGCGCGCCATTGCGGGATCGACACCGAAGTCGTCGACGTCGGCGTCGATTACGATTTTTCCGGCGCGCGCGGCCTGCGCAATTGCAAAGTCCGCCGCGGCACGGGTAATTTCACGCGCGGCCCAGCTATGTCGCGCGCCGAGGCGCTTCGCGCGGTCGAAATTGGCATCGAGCTCGCGCAAGCTGCATCGGATAATCTTTTTCTGCTTGGGGCTGGCGAAATGGGCATCGGCAATAGTACCAGCGCCGCGGCAATTCTCTGCGCTCTCACCGGTGCTTCCGTCACTGACGCTGTCGGCCGCGGCACAGGAATCGATGATGCCGGTCTTCAGAGAAAAATCACTGCCGTTGAAAGTGGGCTGACGCTGAATCGGCCGAACGCCGACGACCCGCTCGACGTTCTCGCCAAAATCGGTGGGTTGGAAATCGGTGCCATGACTGGCGTCATCCTCGGAGCGGCGGCCCGCCGCGTGCCGCTCGTATTGGATGGCTTCATCTCCGGCGCGGCGGCGCTGCTGGCCCAGCGCTTTTGCCCGGCCGTGATGGATTTTTGCTTTGCCTCGCATCTTTCGGTCGAACCCGGCCATCGCCGAATACTCGACGCGCTCGGGCTTGCGCCCTTGCTGGACCTGCAAATGCGCCTGGGCGAGGGCACCGGCGCATGCTTGCTGATGAACTTGATCGAAGCCGCGGTAAAACTCATGAGCGAGATGGCGACGTTTCAATCCGCCGGCGTGAAAGAAAAACTGCCGTGACAGGCTTTTTGGCCGCGCTTCAGTTTCTGACGATTTTTCCCTGGGCCGCGCGGATGCCGCGCTCGGCTGAGGATCTCGGCGCTGCGGCGATCTTTTTTCCCGTAGTGGGATTTTTACTGGGAGCGGTTTTGCTGCTCGCCGATATCGCGCTGGAGCCGTTTTCTCCGCCGATCCTATCGGGCGTCATTCTCGTCGCCGTCCTGGCCTGGCTGACCCGCGCTCTTCACCTCGACGGCCTCGCCGACACTTTCGACGGTCTTGGCGCCGGCGGCGACCGCGAGAGAATCTTGCGTGTCATGGACGATAGCCGGACGGGCGCTTTCGGCGTCGTCGCCGTCGTGCTGCTGCTCTTTCTTAAAATCCACGCTCTCGAAGCGATCGACACTGAGCGCTGGCGGGTGCTGCTCGCCGCACCGGCGCTAAGCCGCTGGGCGATGGTGCTTCACGGTTATGGCTCGGCCGCGGCCAAAACCGGATTGGGATCAACGCTCATCGAGCATCTGAAAACAAAGCATATCGTATTTGCGACTGTCATCGCAGTCGTCTTGACCGTTGCTGTCCTCCGCGGCGCAGGCATCGTCATGATGTTGGTCGTGGCGGCCTTCAGCACGGCAAGCAAAAAATATTTTCACCGCCGCCTGGGCGGGGTCACTGGCGATACCTTCGGCGCCGTGGGCGAAATCAGCGAGACTCTGGTGCTCGTCGGCATCGCCATGGGAGCGCGATGAGCTGGCGCGCGAAGATTACAACCATTTGGTTTTTGCTGCTGCATCTAGTTGCCCTTGGCGCGAGCGTCCCATCGGTACGCGCCGCAGCGGCCCGCGGCCCGAAGCGAATCGTTTCTCTCGCGCCCAGCGTCACCGAAACGATCTTTGCGCTCGGCTTCGGCGAGCGCCTGGTCGGCGTGACCACCTACTGCGATTATCCCGCCGCGGCAAAGCAGCTGCCCAAAATCGGCACCTTTACCAATCCCAGCCTCGAGGCGATCGTCGCCAAGCGGCCCGATCTCGTGATCGGCGTTAACAGCGCAACAGATCCAACGACCGCGCGGGAAATCGAAAGGCTGGGACTGAAGATCCGATTGATTTCGCAGGCCGCGGTCGGGGATATTCTTCAGTCGATCGTGAATATTGCGAAGCTGCTCGAAGCTTCGGAAGCCGGCACAACTCTTACGCGGAATATTGAAGCGCAAATCGAACAGGTGAAAACCCGCGTCGCGCCCGCGCCGCGCCGACCGACTCTGTTAGCGGTGGGCCTGCGACCGCTGGTGGCGGTGGGCGGAAAAAATTATCTCGACGAACTCATTTACTTGGCGGGCGGCGAAAACATCGCGGGCGGAGCGACCCAGCCGTGGCTCAATCTGCCTGACGAATACATCGTCGCCAAAGCGCCGCAAGTCATCATCGAGGCGGGTATGGGCTCAGACCGCGGCCAATCCGCCAGACACTGGCGTGACCTTCAATCCATTCCGGCGGTGCGCGAGCGGCACGTCTACGCTTACCCATCGGACAAAATTCTTCGGCCCGGGCCGCGCATCGGCGAGGGACTGGAGGAAATCGCCCGGATGATTCATCCTGAATGCTTCGCGCAGACCGCGCGCGCCGACAAAGGGACCCGTTGTGAAGGTCCTCGATCGTAGAAAGATGCTGCTGGTCAACGGCGTGCTGCTCGCGCTGCTGTTGCTGTCGATGCTCGCCTGCGCACTCTTCGGACCCGTGCGCCTCGACCTATCGCAGGCACTGCAGAATCCTTTTTCAGCCAATCCCGACGCTGAGATTTTTTTTCGCGCGCGCTTGCCGCGAGTGCTTCTTGGCGCCGCCATCGGCGGCGGGATGGCGGTCTGCGGTGTCGCGCTGCAAGCTCTGCTCGGCAATCCGCTCGCCTGTCCGCAGATGCTCGGCGTATCCGGCGGCGCTTCTCTGGGCGGTATTCTGGGTTTGATTTTTTTCCCGCATTGGCTTCTGCCCATCGCCGGCGGACTTCTCGGCGAAATTTCCTGGGCGCCGCTCGCGGCATTTGTCGGCGCTCTGATCAGCATGGTGCTGGTCTATCGCTTTTCGCTGTTTCACGGCCGGCTTCACCCTTATCACCTGCTTCTTTCCGGCGTGATCTTTAATTCCTTCATCGCCGCGCTGATCATGTTTCTCAATTCAATCGTCGATTTCTATCAGGCGCAGGGACTGCTCTTCTGGCTCATGGGCAGCCTCTCAACCCGTGCGTACCTGACCGTCGCTTTCATCTGGGGCTACATCGTTATCGGCTTTCTTTGGCTCTGGGCCAAAGGATTGTCGCTGAATCTGATCACCATGGGCGAGGAAGCCGCGCTTCAGTTGGGCGTGGAAACCGCCGCGCTCCAGCGCCAGGTCTTCATCGCGTCTTCGCTCATGATCGGCGCCATGGTCTCCGTGAGCGGCATGATCGGTTTTATCGGCCTGATGATTCCGCACGTGATGCGGCTCATCGTCGGCAGCGACCACCGGCTGCTCCTGCCGGCGTCGTTTCTCGCCGGCGGAATTTTTCTCTGCTGGGCCGACACCCTCGCGCGCATCGTGCTCGCGCCCGCCGAGTTGCCCGTCGGCATCATCACAGCTTTTTTCGGCGGACCGTTCTTTCTCTACATGCTTTACCGCGAAGGCCGGCGAAAATTCGCCCTATGAATCCGGCGATCCAAACCCGCGAGCTATCGTTTTCCTACCGCGACCGAGCCGTGCTTCATCAGGTGTCCTTCTCGGTGGAGAGCGGCGAGATGCTCGGCATGCTGGGCCCCAACGGCTCGGGAAAAACCACGTTGCTAAAAATCCTCTCGGCGGTCCTTCCCAGCCATGGCGAAGTGCATCTCAAGGGAAAAAGAATCGAAAGCTACGGTCGGCGCGAGTTGAGTAGGCTCTTTGCGGTCGTGCAACAGGAGCCGCAGATTAATTTTCCCTACACCGCGGCAGAAATTGTCCTCATGGGCCGCGCCAGTCATCACGGCACGCTCGCGCTGGAAAGCCAGAAAGACCTCGAAGTTGCCCGCGCCAGCCTGGCGCTGACAGACTCGCTTGCGCTCGCCGATCGTTATCTGCACGAGCTCAGCGGCGGCGAAAAACAACGCGTCCTGATTGCGCGCGCCCTCGCCCAGGAACCGGAAATTCTACTCCTCGATGAGCCCTCGGCCTTTCTCGACCTCAAACACCAGGTTCAGGTCTTCGAACTTTTGCGCCGGCTCAACCGCGAGCGAGGCCTGACCGTCGTCGCCGCGCTGCACGACCTCAACCTCGCGGCGCTGTTCTTTCCTCGTCTTATGATGCTACGCGAAGGAGCGATTTATTCCGACGGCTCGCCCAGCGAAGTACTGACCGAAAAAACCATCGAGGACGTTTACGGCATTCGTGTGCGCATCGAGTCGAATTTCGCGAACGGCACACCTCAGTTATCGATTTGCCCGAGTTTGTAGGACAGCGATCAGCCCCGGTTCACCTTACGGTATCCCAGCGCATCCTGCGCGATGATCATCTTCTGCACGTTCGAGGAGCCTTCGACGATCTGGTAGGACTTGGCATCGCGGTAGTAGCGCTCGACGGGAAATTCCGTGGAATAGCCGTAGGCGCCGAGAATCTTCATCGCCGCGTCGGCGGCGAAGTTGGCGGCTTCGGCGGCGGTGTATTTGCCGATGGAGGTTTCCAGATTGTTGGGCTTTTTCTGGTCGGCGAGCCAGGCGGCGCGGTAAACCAGCAATCGTGCCGCTTCCTCGTGGGCGATCATCTGCGCGATCAGATCCTGATTCATTTGAAACTCGCCGATCTTCTGGCCGAACTGCGCGCGCTGATTGCAATAGCTCAGCGCGGCTTCTTTGGCCGCGCGCGCGACGCCGAGAGCGCCGGCCGCGCAATTGAGCCGGGTCTGATTTAATTGCCACATGCAGATTTTGAAACCGTCGCCCTCGTTGCCTAGACGATTGGCCGCCGCGATCGGAAAATTATCGAACTGAAGTTCGCCGATGGGCGAGCAAACCGCGCCCATGGTCTCGAGCGGCTTGCGCGTGAGACCCGGCTCTTCCCAATCGGCGTAGAATGCAGTCATGCCGCGGTGCTTTTGCGCACGATCGGTGTAAGCGTAGACAAGCCCCCCCTGAGTCACCGGCGCGTTGGTGATGAAGATTTTATTGCCATTGAGAAGATAACGATCGCCTTCGCGCTTGGCCGTCGTGCGCATGCCGGCCACGTCCGAGCCCGCGTCCGGCTCGGTGATCGCGAAGCAGCCGATCTTCTCACCAGAGACGAGCGGCGGAATGAATTTCCTTTTTTGCTCTTCGTTGCCGAACTGCAGGATCGTAACCGCAGGACCGATCTGCATGTTGATCGCCACCCGCATGGCGCTGTGCGCGCGCGCGACTTCCTCGGTGATCAGCGCCATGGCAAGAAACCCGAGACCGTTACCGCCGTAGGTTTCCGGAATCATGGTTCCATAAAAACCCAGCTCGCCCATTTTTTTGACCAGATCGAGACGAAAGTTTCTTTCCTTGTCGTCGCGGGACGCGGTGGGCGCGATTTCCTTATCCGCAAACTCCCGCGCCAGATCACGCACGGCAGTCAGATCGTCCGATAATTCAAAGTCCATACTCTTTGCTCTTTCCCTTCGTCGAAAATGGAGGACGGAAGATTGGGCGATCTTCGATCTTCAATCCTCGATTCTCGACTTGGCTAATAAGTTGCGCGCAATAATTACTTTCTGAATCTCCGAAGTCCCCTCATAGATGCGCAGAGCGCGCACGTCGCGATAAAGCCGCTCCATAATACTGCCGGCGACCAAACCGCTGCCGCCGTGAATCTGCAATGCCTGGTCGATGATGCGCTGCGCGGCTTCGGTGGCGTAAAACTTCGCCATGGAAGATTTTTGCTTGGCATCGGCATTCGCCGAGTCGTGCGCCCACGCGGCCTGATAGACGAGCAGGCGCGCCGCGTCCAGCTCCGTCGCCATTTCTGCAAGCTTGAACTCGATCCCCTGAAATTCCGCGATGGCGCGGCCGAACTGACGGCGGTTCTTACCGTAAGCGATCGCCTCATCCAGCGCCCGTCGGGCCAACCCTGCGGCTGCGGCGCCGACCGTGCAGCGCAAAAGATCGAGCGTCTCGAAAGCGATGCGCAAGCCGTCGCCGGCTTTGCCGATCAACGCTTGCCGAGCGACGACACAGTCGCGCAATTCAATGACACCGAGCGGATGCGGTGAAAGCAATTCGATTCGCTCTTTGACGATCAATCCCGGATTCTTCGCTTCGACCCAAAACGCGCTGAGGCCTTTGCCTTTTTTCTCCGGATCGGTAACGGCGAAGACCACGTAGCTATCGGCGATGCCGGCATTGGAGATAAACCGCTTGGCGCCGTTCAAGCAATATTCATCGCCCCTTTGTTCGGCGCGGGTCTGCATCGATGCCACGTCCGAGCCCGCTTCGGCTTCGGTAACGGCGAAGGCGCCAATGCATTCCCCGCGTGCGATCGCCGGCAGCACGCGCTTTTTCTGTTCCGGATTGCCGGCAAGAGCGATCGGATAGCTGCCCAGCGCCTGCATCGCAAACATCACGTCCGCAAGAGCGTCGCCGTAGGCAAACTCCTCGCGTAGGATGCAGAGATCGCGCGCCTGAACCCCGTTTCTCACGCCGCCAAACTCCGCCGGCACGGCGTATTTGAGGAAACCGGCCTTGCCAAGCCCGCGCACAAGCTTGACCGCGCGCGCATCCAGCTCGCTTTGACGAGAATCAGCCGCACCTCGCGCCTCACTCCTCACGTCTGACACCCAGCTCCGCACCTGATCGCGCAGAGCCGAATGATCCGAATCGAAAAACGGCAGCATAAATTTCTGCATTCTAGCCGATCCGCCAAAACTACTGGCAACAAGCAAAACCGCGACGCTAAACGCCTGACCCCGAACTCATCAAACCATCACCGCGCCGCCGTCGACGTTGATCGCCTGACCGGTCATGCCGGCGAGTTTCGCCGAGGCGAGAAAGACGGCGAGCGCGGCGACTTCGCCGGGCGCGATCAAACGATTTTGCGGTGCGCTGGCGGCGAACAGATTTAGAATCTCCTCCACCGTCTTGCCGGTTTTCTCCGCCATCAGGCGTGCATTCTCGTGTGTACGCTCGTCGTCGACATAACCTGGACAGATCGCGTTCACGGTGATCCCCTGGCGTGCAGTTTCCAGCGCCAGCGAGCGGGTCAATCCGAGCAGCCCATGTTTGGATGACGTGTATGCGGCCACGTGCGGATAGCCGACCTTGGCTGCGGTAGAAGCGATGTTGATGATGCGCCCCCAGCGCGATCGCGCCATACCGGGAAGAAACACTTTGCAGCAGTTGTAAGCGCCGGTCAGGTTGGTTTCCACGGCTCGGTCCCACAGCTCGTCGGTCATATCGATGAAACGCATCGCCTGTGCGATGCCGGCGCAGTTGACCAGGATTTGGGTCTCGCCCCAGAGGTCGCGAACCCGGGCGCCGAGCGTTTGCACTTCATCTCGGTGGGTCACGTCACAAACTACTGCGAGCGCTTGACCGCCTTTGCTGGCAATTTTTTCCGCGCTCGCGTTGAGCTTCGTTTCATCGCGGGCAACAAGCGCAACGCGGCATTTTGCCGCGGCGAAAGCCTGGGCACAGGCAGAGCCGATGCCGCCGCTGGCGCCGGTGACGATCACGATTTTATTGGCGAGGCCGTCTAACACGTTTCGAGGATAGCATATCCTTTCGTGCCAGGCGCTATCGCGGGAGCCGCCCGCTTGTGGTCGGAAACCTTTTTCGATAAGGAAACGCCAGTCAAATTTGCCGGAGGCGTCGTCGCGATGTTTGCGATCCTCGTTGTTGCTGTTTTTTGCCTGGTCTCGCCGAGTCTGGCTTCAGCCCAGCTCAAACCCGCCGCAAGCACAGCGCCCACCTGGCGTGACGCACAGGAGAGCGGCGACAGTGAGCTCGATCGCCTCAATCGCGCCTTCGTTCAACTGGCCGAGCATTCCCGTCCGGCGATCGTGCAGATCCGTGTCACCGTTCAGGAGACGAAGGGCACGCCCGCGCAACCGCTCGGCAGCCGCGGCTCGGGTTTCATCATCGACCCTCAGGGCTACGTTCTGACGGCCCAGCACGTGATCGACAAAGCGAAAGAAGTCGAAATCCGCCTGGCCGACGGCCAGCGCCTCGGCGCTCAAATCGTTGCCGCCGACACTCAGATCGACGTGGCGATTTTGAAAATTCACGGCGAGCGGCCGCTGCCGATCCTGTCCTTGAGCGATTCCGACGGGATTCACGTTGGCGACCTGGCCGTGGTATTCGGCTATCCGTTCGGGCGCGAAGCGTCGATGAATCTCGGCATCGTCAGCCGCGCCGGGCGCAGCTATCCCGACTCGGCGAGCTACGATTTCATCCAAACCGACGCCGGCGCGTACCCTGGCGGCAGCGGTGGGCCGCTGCTCAACAGCAAAGGCAATGTGATCGGCATGATCACGATGGCATCGGAACGCGGCAACATGGGATTTGCTACGCCGATCAACGCGATCAAGCGCGTCCTGCCACGATTGATCAAGGGAGAAAAGCTCACCTGGGGCTGGCTTGGGGTACAGATGGCCGACATCTCGCTGGAACAGGCGAAAACCATGGGAATTCATCCGGCCAAAGGCGTAGTCGTAAGCTCCGTGCTGCCGGGACAGCCGGCGGCCCGCGGCGGCATTCAAAAACAGGACGTGATCCTGTCGGTCAACGAAACTCAAGTCGACAGCCCGCGCGAAGTCGCGCGCCTGATCGGCGGCATCGAAGCGGGCCGGGTAGTGCATTTGACGATATTGCGCAAGGGCAAATCCATGCAGCTTGCAGTGCCCCTCGGCATTCGGCCCGATTCGACGAAAGCGCGCGAGGGCTGACGCGGCTCAATCGGCGGCTTCAGTCGTCTTCTCGTTAGCCGCCGCGACTTGTTTCTGCTGTTCATTGAACTGCTGCAATTTTTTCTGCACCCGGTGATTGATGGTATCGTCGGTATAGTTTCCCGCGCCATCGCGCTCGCCGGCGGCGACTCCGGTTAAGACTTCGATTCCTTCATCAATCTTACCGACCGCGTAGACGTGAAATTTTCCAGCGCGCACAGCTTCGACGACATCGGGACGCAGCATTAGGTTGCGCAGATTAGTGCGCGGGATCATGACGCCTTGATCGCCGGTGAGTCCTTTCAAGCGGCAAACATCGTAGTGGCCTTCGACTTTTTGATTGACGCCACCGATCGCCTGGACTTCACCGTGCTGGTTGACCGATCCGGTGACGGCGATGCCTTGGCGGATGGGAATTTCCGCCAAGCTTGAAAGCAGCGCATAGAGCTCGGTGGATGACGCGCTGTCGCCGTCGACACCGTCGTAGGACTGCTCGAAACAAACCGTGCTCGACAAAGACAGCGGTGTCTGCTGCGCGTATTTGCCGCCCAGGTAACCGCCGAGGATCAGTACGCCTTTGTCGTGGCTCCTGCCGCTCATCTTCGATTCGCGCTCGATGTTGACGATGCCGCCGCGGCCCATAAAAGTTTTTGCGGTGATGCGCGACGGCTTGCCGAAGCTGAAATCCCCCATCTGATAAACCGCCAGGCCGTTCACTTGCCCAACCGCGGCTCCGTCGACGTCAACGAGAATCGTTCCTTCGGCGATCATTTCCTGAAGGCGCTTTTCGATCAAGTTCAGGCGAAAGTTTTTCTCAACGATGGCGCGCTCGACGTGCTTGCCGGAAATCAGTTCGGCGTGATCTTTTTCCGCCCAGTAGTCGGACTCGATCAAGAGATCGACCATGTCACTGAAACGGGTCGAGAGCTTTTGCTGGTCTTCGGTTTGCCGGGCGGATTGTTCGATCACCCGCGCCACGGCTTCGGAGTCGAGGTGGCGCAACCCTTCCCGACCGCAGTAGTCGCTGATGAAACAGGCGAAAGCGGTGATGTTCTCCTGGGTGCGGTCGACTTCAAAATTGAAATCGGCCTTGACCTTGAAGGTCTCGCGAAAATCCGGATCGGCCGAGGCCAGAGTTCTGTAGAGCCCGGGATCGCCGATCATGATGATCTTGGTGTCGGTCGGAATCGGCTCTGGGCGTAGTCCCTGGGGCGGCACGAAGCCGAAAAAAGCGCTCGGCTCTTCGATCCTGAGCTCGCGATTCTTGATCACGCGCTGCAGCGCCTCCCAGACACCTGAGTTGGCCAACACGTCGCGGTCGTAGAGGACTAAATAGCCGCCGTTGGCGCGGCTGATCGAGCCGGCTTTGATCAAAGTGAAATCGGTAGTGTATCCGCCGACGATCGGTTTTTTTTCGATCACACCGAAAACGTTGTGGTAAGTCGGATTAGTTTCCACGATGATCGGCGGCCCCTGGCTGTCGCTGTTGTCGACGAAGACGTTCACCCGGTATGGCAAAAACACATCGCCCGGCATCTCACCGAACTGCATTCCGCCGGGCAGCGCGGCGCCGGGCGTCGCCTCGGCGCTCTTGAAGCGGCCGAGATTTTTCAGAATGTGATCGCGCACGCCGTCGAGATAGGCGACGACTTTGGGGTACTCGCGATATTTTTCCTTGAGATCCGCGAGCGGATTGCGCACGAGATAATCCGCTGCCCGCGTTTCCGCTTCTTCGAGCTTTTCGCTGACCTCTCTTTCGAGTTTTTTTCCTTCGCGCATCGCGTCTTCGACTTTTTTCTCGATCTCGCCGCGGTTTTCTTCCAGGCGTTTTTTTTCCGCCGCGGACAAAGCGAGATAATCCGCCTCCTGCATCGGCTTGCCGTCCTTGGCCGGCACAAGCCCGATGCCCGACGGCGTCATCCGCAAGGCGAAGCCGCCGCGGTTCGCCTCCTCCATCAAAGTTTCCATCATCTGCTGCTGCTTTTTCTGCAGCCGCTCGACAATTTCCTGGCGCTGATGCGCAAACTCGTCGCTCTCGAACATTTTTTTGGCTTCGCGCTGGAATCCTTGAACGACCTGCTCCATGTCCGACTTCAGCGCTTTGCCCCAACCCCGGCGGATGCGCAGCGCCGCGGGCCGATCCGGGTCCAAAAAATTATAGACGTAGCACCAGTCCTCGGGGATCGACGCGTCGGCGGCTGGCGCCGTCCGGCGGCTGGTAATTTTTTTGAGAAAGGCTTTGATGATGCTGGTTTTGCCGGTGCCGGTAAGACCGGTGACGAAAATATTGAAGCCCGGCTTGTTTACGCCCAAACCGAATTCGATGGCGCGGATCGCGCGGTCCTGGCCAATGAAATCTTCCAGCGGCGTCATCTCGGCGGTGCAGGTGTACGGCAGAAAAGATAAATCGCAGCGCCACGCGAGTTTTTCCGCCGGGACTTCGAAGCGTGTAGACATAATTGACTCCTCGAGGTGTGGTCGTGTGCGAGAATAGAAACTCGTTCAGCGCTCGTCAACCGCGCCATTGATACCAAGAAACATAGTTTCTATAATCCGTCGATGATTTGCCGAGGCGCCGCACGCCGAGCATGGCACATCTCTTGTGCCTGGCTGCTTGCAGCTACGGTGCTAGCCAACGGCTGCTCTTCTTCCGCCATCGCGCCCGTGCTCCCGTCGCTCGGCCCGCCAACCGAAGACGAAGAGGCGAAGATCAGTCGCGAATTTCGCCGCGAAGCAAAAAAACTTTTCAAGTTCATCAATAATCCTGAAGCCGAACGCTACATCGATCGCATCGGCCGGCGCATTCTCGCAGCCACCGGACCGCAATCGTTCGATTATCGCTTCTTCATGGTCGAGGATCCCCAGCTCAATGCTTTCGCGGTGCCGGGTGGCTCAATTTACGTTTACACCGGTTTGATCGAGCGCGCGAAAAGCACCGACGAACTGGCCGGCGTCCTCGGCCACGAAATCACCCACATCAAGGGCCATCACATGGCGCGCTCGTCGGGACCGGATGCGATCTCGATCTTGAGCCTGCTTAGCATGGTCGCGCTGGCGCGTAGTGGCAGCGGCGCGCAAGCTGCCGCCGTGGTGGGTCAGGCAGTGTCGGCCACTCGTCAGCTGGCCTACAGTCGCCAACTGGAAATGGAAGCCGATACTCTGGGGGCGCGCTATATGGCCGCCGCCGGCTACGATCCCAAAGGAACCATCGCGTTTCTGAAAATGCTGGACCAGGAAAGGCAGCTCAATCCGGTGGATGTACCAGCTTACGTTTTGAGCCATCCAATCACCCAGGAGCGCGTCGCCAACGCCGAGCTCGTGGTCAAATCGCTCAAACCTAGTGCGCTCCGACCGGATAGCCCGGAATCGCTGAAAAAAGTTCAGATCATAATTCGGATGGAGAGACCGGGCCGCGAGGCCGTTGTGAGCGAGTACGAAAAGCTCGTTCAAAAGAATCCTCAGGATGCCGAACTACGTTACCTCTTGGCGTTCGCCGAGCACCTTCTCGGGCAACTGCCGCAGGCGCGACAGAACTACGAAAAATCCCGGCAACTGCAGCCGGAGAATGCCGGTTTGGAGCGCGATCTGGGCCGGCTATACGGCGACGTGGGCGAATTTACCGCCGCACGAGACGCTTTCGATCGCTCGCTCGCGCTCGAGCCCCAGGAGGCGCTGACCTATCTCTACTTAGGCGACATGCTGGAAAAATCAGGGGAGTTGCGCGGCGCCGCCGGTGCCTTCCTCAACGCACAAAATCTCGCGCCGCTCTGGGACCGGCCGGTCGGCCGGCTGGGAATGGTTTATGGCAGGCTCAACCGGCCGGGGGACGGATATTATTATCTCGGCCGCTCGTTCATGCTTCAGGACGAGGATGAAAAAGCGATCGCCAGTCTGGAGCGGGCGCTCAAGATCATCGGCGCCAGCACGCCCCGCGGCCAGTTGGTCCAGGCAGAGCTAAATACTCTGAAAAATAGGAAAAGATGACTATTGCTGAGCGCCCATTGCGGCCAGCGACAGGACTTTTTCACGGACCGGCTTAATGTACCGATCCTCGCGCTTGAGCAGCACATCGCGCATATATTCCGGATCAAAACCCAACAAATCGCAGATGTTCGTAAAAGAAAAAAGCCAGTCCGTGCTGTTGTCCATCACCCATTCGATGGCGTTCTCATAATTGCTCCGCCCCGTGCTGCTGCGCGACCCGCGATACTTCTCCAGACACTCCACCGCATCCTTCAACACCGCGATCATAAGACGTTTTTCGCCTTCGAGTTTGCGCGACAAACCACCCGCACCGTAGAACTGCGAAGGCAGAAACACATCCGGCTCCAGGATCCGCGCTAGAAAATCATCGTACATTGCAAGTTGTCTCCTCGTGAATTTGAAACGCATTGTATAACATACGCGCTAATAGTGAGCAAGAATAAATTTAACCCTATTTGTGGTGTGGGGGATCTACATCTTTCGATTGAAATTAGCTACTTAGACAGTCTTCGGAGCTCGAGAAGCATCCGCGCGCAGTCCTACGCCGGGCGGGGCCAGACGGCTCGCCGACGACGCATGGGAAATGCTCTGAAGTAGAGATTCGGTCGCTTAGATTCCGTCCATTAAGCCGGCAAGCTTGGTTTTGGCGACATTGTGGTCCCAGAGTTTCTGGACCACGGAATCTCTACGGCGCTGCTTCATCACCCGCTGGGTCTCGTCTTCGCTGTAAACCAGAACGGGTCCGAGGAGCGAGGCTTTGTAGAAGCGCGCTGCTGCTTCTTCCAGGTCAACACAGCCGGCAAATACCCATTCGATCGAGTCGGCTACGACCATCGAACCATGACCGCGCAGCATGACCGCATCGGCCTTGCCGAGGGCTTTTGCCACAGCATCCCCCTGCTCAATTGTATGAATAAGCGCAGGATCCATGTATTTCGGCAACGGCCCGGGTCCGAAGAATGCACCCGGATTGGAAGTCGCTGGGTAAAACGGTTTATCGACCATCGACAGAGTGGCGACCATATGATTGTGCAGATGCGCCACGGATTGGATGTCGCTTCGCGCTTTGTAAGCGCGCGCGTGCATGTTGACCTCCGAGGGCGCCTTGTACTTGCCTTCGATCAGTTTGCCTTCGAAGTCGGTAATCACCATCTCATCGGGTTTGACCGTAGCGCGGCTCACCGGGTGCGGCAGGATCAGAAGATGATCCGAACCGGGAATGCGCACGCTAATATGGCCGCTGTAGTCCACCAACCCGGCGTTGAAAAGCATGCGCGACGACATGGCGAGTTTGACTCTGAGTTCCGCTAGATCCGACACAAGGCGACTCCTCTCTCTAGTGAGCTGTGCTTTTGTGCTATATCTTTCATCTCATCGGAGTTCAATACAGTCCGCTCGTTGGATCGACGGAAAATCGCATGACCACCACCGCAAGCAGCACCGCAGGCATCCGCTGGGACTTGAATGATCTTTATTCGGGGCCTGACGACCCGCGCATCGAATCGACGCTTCGTGAATGTCACGCCGGAGCGAAGGTATTTGCCGAACGTTTCCGGCCCTGGATGGAGAATCCTCAAAGCATCACGCCGGAGCGTCTGCATGATGGGCTCCGGGAATTGGAAGTTTTGTACGAATCCTCGGGCCGGGTCGGCAGCTACGCCGGATTGCTCTACGCCGCCGATACGAGCAATACCGAATACCAAGATTTAGACCAGAAAGTCGAGCAGCGCTCCACGGACATTCGCAACCTGCTGCGCTTCTTTGAATTGGCGTGGCTCAAGTTCGACGACGCGACGGTCAACCGCTTGATCGCAGACCCCCAGCTCGAAGCTTACCGCCATTACCTTCTGAGCCTGCGCCGCTATCGACCGCACACCCTGAGCGAGCCCGAAGAAAAAATCATCAGCACCAGAGACAACACCGGTGCCAATGCCTTCGGCCGATTGTTCTCGGAAATCACTTCATCGTTAACTTTCACACTGGATCGAGACGACGAGCGCCAGGAGCTCAATCTTAGCCAGGTTCTTTCGCTCTTGCACGAGCCGGACCGCGCGCTACGGCAACAAGCGATGGACACGCTCTACAGTGGCTTATCGCAACACGGCCAGGTGCTGACGTTTATTTACGACACCTTGATTCAAGATCATTTGACCATGGACCGGCTCCGCCGCTATCCCGCTCCGATGGCGCAACGTCATCTCTCCAATGAAATCGACGACGAAGCGGTGAAAACCATGATGGCGGTGGTGGAAGAGAACTACCATCTTGCGCACGACTATTTTCGTTTGAAAGCGCGGTTGCTTGGACTGCCGCGGCTGGCGCTTTACGACCAGTACGCTCCGGTCGGCAAGGAAGTAAAACCTTTTTCGTATTCGCAAGCGCAACAAGTCATCCTCGACGCCTTCGAGACTTTCGATCCTGAGTTTCGGCGCATCGCCGCGGAATTCTTTGCAAACAATTGGATCGATGCCGAGATTCGCCGGGGCAAACGCGGCGGCGCCTTCTGCGCCTCGCCTTCACCGAAGCTGCATCCGTATGTTCTCTGCAATTACGACGATGACCTGCGCGACGCTATGACGGTCGCTCACGAACTCGGTCACGGCCTGCACGGTTGCCTCAGCCGCAAGCAAAGTTATTTTAATTACGACACGCCGCTCACCACAGCCGAAACCGCATCGGTCTTCGCCGAGATGCTGGTCTTCGATCATCTGCTGGCGCGCCAAGCCGATCCGCAGGTCCGGATCGCGTTTCTCGCGGGTAAGATTGAGGACATTTTCGCGACCATCTTTCGCCAAAACGTGCTCACCCGCTTTGAGGAAATGGCCTTTGTCGCGCGCAAGGAAAGACGGCTAACCGCCGATGCGCTCGGCAGTCTATGGATCGAAGCCAACGAAAAATATTACAGCAACGCGGTGGAGATGCCGAGCGGCTATCGCTGGGGCTGGTCCTACATCCCGCACTTCATCCATTCGCGCTTTTACTGTTACAGCTACGTTTTCGGCCAGCTGCTCGTGCTCGCGCTCTATCGAATGTACAAAGATGAAGGCAGGAGCTTCGTGCCGAAGTATCTCGCGCTGCTGGAAGCCGGCGGTTCAGATTCACCGGAAGCGCTGCTGAAACCGCTCGGCGTGGACATTCACGAGGCGGAATTCTGGCGTAAAGGCTTCGCGGAAATCCGTGGTTTAACTGCCGGCCTGGAAAAGCTGCTCTAAAACCGGCGCGGTCGCGCCGGCGGCTCATTTTATTTTGAAACTGGGCGGGACAATCTCGTCGATGCTCTTTCCGGTCCAGTGCCATTTGGGAACGCTGTCCCAAACCTGTTCGCCTTTGGCCTGAACTCGATCGCACAGTCCCTGCTCATCGAGGCGGAGGTATTTGCCGTTGTCGACGAGCACTTCGCCGTCGACGATCACCGTGCGCACGTCGCGACTGACCGCGGTTTCCATCAGCGAGCGGATCGGGTCGCGCACGGCGCCGAAGGCGATGTCGCGCAGATTGACGATCGTGATATCGGCTTTTGCGCCTTTTTCCAGGCGGCCGAGATCGCTACGCCCGAGCATCTCTGCGCCGCCCAGAGTGATCGCGTTGAACACGTCGCGCGGATGGCCGGCCAGAAAGCTCTTGTCCGCCACGCGCGAAGCGATCGCCGCGTAGCGCATGTCGGAAAGAATGTCCTTGGGAAACGTATCTGTGCCGATACCCATGTTGATGCCCGCCTGGCGGTACCTGTCGAAGGACTCCATCAAGATGCCGAGCTTCAAATACTTGAGCGGGCTGTACGCCACCGACGCACCTGAGTCGGCGATGATCTTGAGATCGTCGCCGTAGGGATAGGCAAGCCAGCTATGACCGCTGACAAAGATGCAGTGCGACAGCGATACGTTGGGATCGAGAAAACCGATTTTTTTTAAGAGCTCGATCGGTGTGCAGCGCTCGCGCTGCATGACCGTATGAAATTCGAATAGGTTGATCGTCGCGTGGATCTGCACGCGCACGTCCAGCTCTCTCGCCGCCTTCTTAGTGTCTTTGAGCAGCGCCGGGGTGCATGAATCCACGTGCCCGGGATAGAGGAAAGCACTCATCCGGCCGTTGCACGCGCCGTTGAATTTTTGTGCGAACTCGACAGCGCTTTTGAGTCCCTTACTGCCGCGCTCATCGTTCCAGTCGTACTCCAACCGGCCCTCGTGATCGTGGAAGAAAGAAACGTTCTTGTAGCTTGGACCGGCGGCGCAGCGGATCCCGACCTGGTCGATCATGTCGACGTAGCGCTCCGGCTCGCCGCCGGCGCCGCCGATGTCAAAAGTCGTCGTCACGCCGCTCTTCAAGACGTGAATCAGCGAGTAGCGCTGGCCGATATCGACGTCCTTGAGATGTGCCGCGTGAGCGCCTTCGCGCGTGGGCCCGCCGTGGGCGAGGTAGTTGGAGGCAAAAAAATCGGTCTTGGTGGAATCGTTGAGAATGTAATCGCTGGCGTTGATCCCCGAATGAAAATGCGTGTCGATGAAGCCCGGAGAGACCAGGCAACCCTTTGCGTCGATTTTTTTGCCGACCTGCTCGACGTAATCCTTGCCGACGAACTCGATGCGATTGCCGTCGAACACTACCACGCCGTCTTTGACGATCTCGTGCGCGCCGCCGGCGAAGCCCACGACCCAACCGCCCTGAATCAAAGTCTTCATTGCAGCAACCTTTCCAAACGCAGTGACGGCTCACAGCTATGAGCCGATCTGTTGAAAATCTCGCTTACCTACCCCAAAGCTCTTTTATAAAGCCGCTTTTTTCCAGATTGTTGACGAAGGTATTGTCGTAAAGTTGATCCGCTGGCCTCTTGATCGGCGTGCCCAGACTGCGCTGCAACTCGACCGAGTCGACCACCGCCTGGGCCGGCACCACCATATGCCGATCGACGATGTCCTTGGTGTAAACCTTATAGGAAACCTCGAGCGCTTCCTCGTCCTTCACGCGCATGATTTTGCTGATCGCCGCTTTGGCTTTGGCCGGATTGCGGTCCGTAAAGTTGATCGCCTCGGCAAACGCGGCAACCATGCGCTGTACGGTTTCCGGCCGCTCGTGGATCAGCCGCGAAGTCGCATGCAGCGAGCTGTAGATAAACGGAATGTCGAGATCGATCAACCGGTAGGCGATGTGATATCCCTCGTTTTTCGCGCGCACATCGAGGGGCGGCGTGATCACGACGCCCTGGACGATGTTGGCAACCATGGCCTGATAGCGCTCGCTTTGGCTGCCGCCGATGGGGCGCATGGTCACATCCGGCACATTCAGCTTTTTGACGAGGAGCCGTGACAGCCGGTCGCTGAGATCGCCCGCGCGCGCGACTCCCAGCGATTTTCCCTTTAAATCTTCGACACGGCGAATTTCCTTTCTCGTTATAAGCACGTACGGAAGCTTGACCAGCGGCGCAGCCACGAGCTTCACGTCGACGCCCCCAGCCAGCGCAGGCATTGTCGCGTCCGCGGCGCAGTAAAGAAATTGAATTTCATCCGCCATCAGCGCCGCCAGCGAGGCGCCGCTACCGCGGATGAAAACATGCTCCATTTTGAAGCCGTACTTGTCGAACAAGTGATTTTCCAAGGCGGTGTAAAGATGAGCGAAGCCGCCGGACACGGCGCAGGTCGCGATGCGGATGGGAATTGGGCGCTCGCCCGGTCTGGCGAGGTAAGGATTAGCGAAAGCCCGCGCGCGGCTTGCGCCCAGCGCGAGTAGCGCGAGGGCGAAAAGGCGCAAGGCTCTTTGCATCTGCGTGCACAGTCGCTTTGGAAAATACCGGTTCTGCCTCACGAGAACTCCCTTTGCGCTTTGGCCGCGGCGGATAATAGTCCATTCGCCTTGGCCGTTCAAATCTACCGAGCGATGGTTGATGAATCGATCGACGGCGCGATCAAACCGCGAAGCGGAAATGGATAATATCGGCGTCCTTGACGGGGTAATCCTTGCCTTCGAGGCGAAGCTTGCCGGCTTCCTTGCACTTGGCTTCGCTGCCGTAAACGATGAATTCGTCGTAGGCGATCACCTCACCGCGAATAAAGCCGCGTTCGATATCGCTGTGAATCTTGCCCGCCGCTTTCTTCGCCACCGTGCCCTGGGTAATCGTCCAGGCGCGCACCTCGTCTTCGCCTGCGGTGAAAAAACTGATCAGGTTGAGGAGCGCGTAGGAAGCGCGGATGAAGCGCTCGCGCGCCGGCTCATCAATGCCGATCTCCTTCAAAAATGCCAAGCGATCACCTTCGTCGAGTTGAGCGATTTCCATCTCCACCTTACCGGCCAGCGCCAGCCCTTGCAGACCGCGGTCGTCCAGCTCTCGCTGGTAAGCGGCGGCTAGCGGCTTCCCGGCCTGCTCCTCGGGCTGATTGAAAATCACCAGCAGCGGTTTGCGGCTGAGAAAGCCGAAGCCGGAGGCGAGGTTTTCCTCGTCGGCGCTGAAGCTCAACGTACGCAGGCTCCGCTCGTCTTCCAGCGCCTCGGCACAGCGGATGAGCAAGGCTTCTTCCTGTGGCCGGGCTTTTTCTTTTTTCAGCCGGCTGCGCCGGTTCTCGACCACCGCGAGATCGGCAAGAATCATCTCGGTCATGAGATCGTTCAGCTCGCGCAGCGGCTTGGTCTCGGCGCCGAAATCACGCAGCACGAGTGTGATTGCATCGACTTCGCGCATTTGCGTGACCAGCGCCTGGTTTGATTTTAGGTTCTCGTCTTCGCTCGGTGGAAAATCGGTAAAACGGATTTCAGCGTAGGTGGTTTTTTTGGGCTTGAAGATCGCAGACAGTTTGTCGATCCGCGCGTCGGGAACTTTGATCACGCCCAGATGAAGCTCTTCTTTGCCGCCGAAGCCGCCGGTCTGGGCCTGAAGCCCGGTCAGCATATTAAAGATTGTTGTTTTGCCCGCACCACGATGACCGATCAATCCCACCTTCATCCGTCGCTAATCTCCTCTAGATTTAACTGGAAGAAAAATAATCTAGCAGGAAATCCCGGGCGAATAAACGTAGAGAGTGCAGCGCCAAAAACGGCATCGTCCGGCTCGACGCATGCCGAGCCGGGCGATGGATGACGTGAAATGCCCGGAAAGTTACTTTTTCAGCGCGAGAAACACGCTTTGATCGCCGCGCTTGATCAGCAACAGAACGGATTTGTTTTTCTCGCTCTTGGCCATCTCGCGATTGTAATCGGCGAGATTTTTCACCGGATTACGATTGACCTGGGTGATCAAATCGCCTTCGCGCAGACCGGCTTCGTCAGCCGCGCCTCCCGGCGTCACGTTAGTGATAACCACGCCGTCGGTCCGATTGATGCCGAGGTTTTCCGCGATCTCCGGAGTCACCGGCTGCACAGTCAGGCCGAGGCCACCCTCGCCACCGGAAGCGACGACTTCGTTCTCTTTCATTTCGCCGACGGCGATCGGCAGCGAAATATCCTTGCCGTCGCGCAGCACCTTGAGCGGCACCGAGGTGCCGGGCGCGACCCGCGCTACCATCGCCGGCAGATCGCTCGAGTCTTTGATCTCTTTGTTGTTAAACTCGACGATCACGTCGCCGGTCTTGATGCCGGCACGCTCGGCTGGGCTGCCTTTCATCACTTCGGCAACCAGGGCGCCATGCCGGTCTTTTATGCCCAGCGAATCGGCAATCTCAGGGGTAATTTTCTGCACCGTCGTGCCGAGATAGCCACGCACGACTTTGCCCTTGTCGCGGAGCTGCGGTAGCACTTCTTTTATGGAGTTGGTGGGTATGGCGAAGCCAATGCCGATGTTGCCGCCCGACTGGCTGAAGATCGCGGTGTTGATGCCGACCACTTCGCCGCGCAGGTTGAGCAGCGGGCCACCCGAGTTGCCAGGATTGATCGAGGCATCGGTCTGAATAAAGTTATCGTAAGGACCTGCGCCGATCTGGCGGCCCTTGGCGCTGACGATACCGGACGTCACGGTATGGTCGAGACCAAACGGGTTGCCGATCGCCATGACCCACTCGCCGACTTCGAGGCGATCGGAATCGCCCATCGTAACCGCGGGAAGATCGTGCCCGGCATCGATCTTGATGACTGCGATGTCGGTCTTCTGGTCTTTGCCGATCACTTTGGCGTCGTAACTTTTTCCGTCTGATAGGGTGACGGAAATTTTCTGCGCGCCGTCGACGACGTGATAGTTGGTGAGAATCGTGCCATTCCGGTCGATGATGAAACCGGAGCCGAGACCGTTTTGACGCTGCGGCCCGCGCGGCACGCGACCGCCGAAAAACCGCTGCCAGAACTGGCTCATTGGATCGTCGTCATCGAGACCCGGGCCGCCCTGAGCGGTTTTGCGGATCTGCGTGGTTGCCACGTTGACGACCGCTGGCCCGACTCTTTTCGCCAGGCTGGCGAAATCCGGCAAACCTTGGGTGACCGCCGGCGCTGCAGTCGGCGTCGGCTGTCCGGCGCTCGCGTAGTGCTCGATGGCGCCATTGAGACCCGCTCCCGCGAGCAGACAAAGTGCGCTGCCAACGACTAGAGCAGGAGCTGTTAAACCTTTTTTCTTTATCGGTTGATTGTCCATTTTTTCTGACCTCTAGTATTTTTAGACATGCCGACTCACTTTTCCGTTCATTCTCACTTTCGCCGGCAGATACTCTGGCGCGAAATGTCGCATATTTCGGCTTCGAGCCGGACCGCAAGTGTCCTTTTTATCATGACCGCTGAGTATCGCTTCCTTCCAGCGAAGCAAACCTTGTCTCATGTAGCCGGCATCGTAGCCCAACGCTTCGCACACGTTGTCGAACGAAAAAGGATAGGAATGATCCTCGTGGGCGATCCATTCGGCGGCGTCGAGATGCATCAACTGTTTGCGCTTGCACGTAGCTTTCACATTGTCCTGAAAGCACACCACCGCATCCTGCAGCACCGCGAGCATGAGCACGCGCTCGGGATCGAGATGAAAACGTCGGCGATAGGTGGACTGATACTGATTTTCAATCAAGATATCGGGTTGAAATATTGACAGCACCCGCTCCTCGACCGGGAGCCGCGGCTGGCCTTGATCCTTGAGCCAAAAAGGCGCCCGCCCGCGCGGGCGACCCGCTGCTCTTTTGGTAGTAGTAGCCAACTTTTTTCCTAGCATGTAGACACCTCCCCAAATTCGTTAGACGCGCCGCCGGGCGGCGCGGTTCCAAATATTTCCCGAATGCGTGAAAAATCGGTTATCCAACCGATTTACCCAGTTGGGGCAGCTCCGGAATTTCCCGAAAGAGACAACTGAGGACGGATTTCAGATCAGCAGGATAGAATCGAGCAGATAGCGGGGAACTTTTTGGCCGTGAAAGCCGGCAAAAATGAGCGGTTTTAACGTATGCGTCTCGGGTGGCGTTTCGAACATCCGAGGTGTTTCCTGCGCCTTCGGCGCCGGCGTGACCGGGTCACAAGTTTCACCGATGAAGGCGACGTTAAAGCCAGGAGCACCCGAGCGGGACAAGCGGTGGGCTGTATTGAAATCGAGTCGAATGCTCGCGACGGAACCGCCTGGATAGGTTTCGTAAGCCAGGCCGGGCGCAATATTACCGAAGAAAAATACCAGCGTCAGCGCGCAGCCGAATAGAGCGGTCGTCAATCGAGCCGGACTCATGGATGGAGAATTTACGCTAACACCGGCCGGCGCAAAGTCAATCAGCCGCGGCGAACCGTCTGGCCGAGATTTGACAGCGCGCGCACTGGAACGTTAGGTTTTGCCCGGAGGCCGCGACATGATTCGAATCGATTCCGACACTCATTTCACACCGCTCGATGCTTTTGCCGATCTCGACCCCAAGTATCGCGAGCAGGGGCCGCGCGTGGTCGAGCTTGCCAGCGGCCGCTGCCGGATCGACTATCCGGCGCGCGCGCCCTTTGTGCCCGCGCACATCAAGCCGCTTCGGGTGGCCGGGCGACCGAAGTCCGACTTCGAAGTGGAACCGCGCATCGAAGCGATGGCGAACGATGGCTTTGACGCTCAGGTGCTGATCCCGAACAATTCGCCTTTTTATTATGACGTGGATCCGGAAATGGGCGCCGCGGTGAGCCGCTCCTACAACCAGGCGATCGGCCGCATCCTTAAAAAATATCCGGACAAGTTTATCGGCATCGCCGCCGTCCCGCTCCAGGATGTGAAACGGGCAATCGCCGAGGCGGAATATGCCATCCAGGAACTCGGCCTTCACTCCCTGATCGTGTACCAGAATGTCAACGGCAAGGATTTGGACAGCGAATTTCTTTGGCCGTTTTACGAGAAGGCTGCGCAGATGAACGCGCCGTTATCGGTGCATGGCGTCGATAGCGGCCCGCTGCTCGGCGTCGAGCGCTTCGCGCGCTACAATCTCGACGTCTGCCTCGGTTTCCCGTTTGAGGTTTTCACGGCCATTGCGGCCCTGGTCTTCAGCGGCTTAATCGATCGGCTGCCGACGCTTCGCTTCGGCTTTTTCGAAGTCGGCATCGGCTGGATTCCATGGCTGATCGATCGCCTTGAAATGGCCTACGACGCCAGACCCGCGGCCCGACAAAAAACCGGCCGCCGTCCCAAAGATTGCTTCGACAATTTTTATTTTTCTTTCGGCTCGGAAGATTCCACCTTGCCCGACGTGGTCAAACGTATCGGCAGCGCGCGCTTGATGATCGGCAGCGATTATCCGCACCCTGACGGCACTTCGCCGAACACAATTTCAATGCTCCAAGCGCGCTCCGGATTGACGCCGCGGGACCTAGATAATTTATTGGGCGGCACTGCTGCTGAATTCTTCGGCTTGACCGCGCAACTGTAAATTATTTTTACGCCGCGAGTTTCCGACCTAGGCATCTCCGCACTCACTCGCGCGATCATCGACCCGAGTCTGTCACTGCTGTCACAGCGCTGACATTCACGTCAGCGTCCATGCCTCGACGTGCTCGGCTTTACCGCGCAGGTCCGGGTAAAACACGCGGAAATTCACGAATTAAAAACTGGCATGTCGCTTGCTGATTCCAGAACCAGGAATTGGAGGAAGCTTTTATGCGGCCGGTTTCACAAGATGACTCGAAGATCATATCTCTCGCGCGGACGGATTTCAAAGCCGTCAAGTGCGAGAAATGCGGTGCCAAAATGTACCCCAAATCGCTGCTCGAGCCGCACCTGACCCGCCATCGCAGCCGGCAGCGTTGGTTGAATTCCGAAATCAAAAAACTTCGTCACACGTTCACGCACATGAGAGACATCGCTTAACAGTTCCGCCGCTTCCCCTTTGGGGAAGTTTCCCGCGACAAGCCCGCGTTCGCCCCCACGTGGCGCGGGCTTGTCCCCTCCCTTCCGCCGGAAGTTTCAAACTCACTCAAAGAACGCGCCTTCGATCAGAACCGGCCTGGCTGCGCCTTGCTCGTGCGCTCTGCCGGGAATCGCCGATCCGTCGGGGTTGAGCCGCTGATCGGCCTTGTCCGAACCCGCGCCGATGCGCGCCATCACAAGTGGATCGCTTCCCGAGTTGCAGAACTGATAGTAGCAACCCGCCGGCAGCACCACGGCCTGATTTTTTTCCGCCGTGACGACTCCCTTGCCGTCGCGCCCGGTGTTGAACTTCGCCGTGCCTTGCAGAACCAGAAAGATATGATCTTCTTTGGTGTGGGCGTGAAGCGCGTTTTCGCCGATGCCCGGCGCGTAGCAGTGGATCCGCAACGTCATCAGATCGGTTTCGGCGAGCAGGTCGCGCGTATGGCCCTCTTTGACCAATTGAGTTTTTAGCTGCACCACGGACACTTGCTTTTCCATAGCTCCTCCTTGGGAAATTTTGGGTGCGCCGATCTTAGGTCAGCGGTTTTTCCGTTGCAAATGGCGTGGCGCTCGGCTTATCTGAAGTTTTCAACGAATCCAATCGAGCCGAGATTTGACCTCCTTGTTCGCCGAGATCGTCGCCATTTGTTCCGCCATGGGTTGGGCGACCGATGCCGTGCTGGTGCGCTACGGCTTGCGCCAATCGAATATTTTTGCCGCCATGCTGGTCAGCTACACGGTGTCGATCACCTGCATGTGGAGCTATCTGATCGCCACCACGCCGCTCGATTTTCTGCGCTCGCCGGCGATGATTTATTATCTGATCAGCGGCTGCATGCAGCCGCTGTTCGCGCGCGCGCTTTATTACGAGGGCATCACCCGCATCGGCGTCGCCCGCGCCGGCCCACTCCGCGGCAGCGAGCCGCTATTCGCAGCGGCCATCGCAATCGCGGTTTTCGGCGAACAGCCCGGTTTGCTCGTTCTGGTCGGCACAATTCTGATCGTCGCAAGCCTGTGGCTGATCTCCGGAAAACAGCAGGGTGACGCCAAGTGGCGTCTGGTGGACGCCGCACTGCCGATCTCCGCCGGTTTGATTTCCGCGGTGTCCCAAAGCCTGCGCAAGCAGGCCTTGAAGATCGTTCCCGACCCGTTTGTCGCCGTCGCGGTGGTCACGACGGTGTCGTTGATCCTGCTCTTGCTGTTCGCTTTCGGTACCCGCCGCGCGCCGCAATTCCGTATGGGCCGCGGGAGTTTGATCTTCTTTCTCTGCGCCGCTTCCATAGCGACTCTGGCGCAGGTGGCGAATTTCATCGCGCTTGGCCGTGGTCAGTTATCGGTGATCATACCGCTGCTCAACACCACGCCGCTCTTTACGGTCCTGTTCAGCGCCATTTTTTTACGCAACGTCGAAACGGTCAACCTGCGCATCATCAGCGGCGCCGCTCTCATGGTTGCCGGCGTGCTTTTCATCACCATTCGCTGAGCGTGACGAAGCTCTTTGAAACCTGTTGGATTACGGATTGGCTTTGTTAGGCTTAAGCGAGAAGCGTCTTTCTTGCCCAGAGTTGAAAACATGCCGTCTTACGAAGTTTACGTTCATTGTCTCGATTGCGGTGGCGAGCATCCGCTCCTGATCAAGATTTATCTCGAGCACGGACCCGATCGAAAACAAAGCGTCGCGGAATCTTTTCCCGCGGGCCCGAAGCCGCCGCAGGTTTTGGCGATCAAGGGCAGGAGCGTGCTCTGCCTTAAAACCGGAAAAAAATTCAGGCTGGAAAACGACGAGCAGGTGCTGTTGGTGCCGTCGTCGCTGTTTCAACCGTGAAGCGCCGCCCGTAAGAAATGCGGATGGCGCTTCACGGTCAACGGTTCGGAGATTAGCTAGTTCTCAGTGAAAAAGTACGGTTAAAAGTCCAGGTTATTCGGGACGGGAACGAGTAACGGAAATTGTCATGAGAGTTCAGTTGGTTTTTCATCTCATCTTAGGTTTGTTGCCACAGATTGAACG
>Ga0310810_10000877_pt1 | contig 30477 bp, 33 predicted proteins | sample NCmetagenome_FD_207641 | JGI IMG/M metagenome (GOLD analysis project Ga0310810, IMG submission 207641) | Soil microbial communities from experimental microcosm in Duke University, North Carolina, United States - NC | ecosystem: Engineered > Artificial ecosystem > Soil microcosm > Unclassified ... | reverse complement strand
GAGACGCTGGCGATCATGGACGCGCGATATGGCGAGCAGCGGGGCGCCCAAGTCGGCTATGGCGAGACGGTGCGGATCGGCGAGGTCGACGTCAGCTTCGTGCCGGCCGGCCATGTGCTGGGATCGGCGCAGATATTGCTCGAGCATCGCGGGGAGCGGGTGGTGGTGTCGGGCGATTACAAGCGGCGCGATGATCCGACCTGCCCGCCGTTCGTGGTGACGCCGTGCGACATCTTCATCAGCGAGGCGACGTTCGGCCTGCCGGTGTTCCGCCATCCCGACACCGGGAGCGAGATCGACCGGCTGCTGCATCGATTGAGGGCCGAGCCGGGCCGCTGCGTGCTGGTCGGCGCCTATGCGCTGGGCAAGGCGCAGCGGGTGATCATGGAGCTGCGCGCGCGCGGTTATGGGGAACCGATCTACATCCATGGCGCGCTGGAGCGGCTGTGCCGCCTGTATGAGGAGCTAGGCGTGCCGCTCGGCGAGTTGAGGCCGGCGACCGGCGTTCCAAAGGCGGAGCTTCAGGACAAGATCATCCTCTGCCCGCCGGGCGCGCTCAACGACCGCTGGTCCCGGCGGCTGCCCGACCCGATCACGGCGATGGCCTCGGGCTGGATGCGGATCCGCCAGCGCGCCCGGCAGCGCAACGTCGAGCTGCCGCTCGTTATCTCAGATCACGCCGACTGGGACGAGCTGACCCGGACGATCCGCGAGGTCGCTCCCAAGGAGGTGTGGATCACCCATGGCCGCGAGGACGCGCTGATGCATTGGTGCCAATTGCACCAGATCAAGGCGCGGGAGCTGAACCTGGTCGGCTATGAGGATGAAGACGACTAAAAGTCTTCCGAGTCCGGTTCTGCCATTTCGGAAATTTCATGAAGCGCTCGATGCGCCCGCTCACGGTCGATCACGAGCGCAGCGGTCTGGGTAATGAGATCGACAAGGGCGAGGTCGCTCACTTTCGGTTCGCGCGGTTCACGATGATACATGGCGAAGGTGCCCAGCACTCGACGGCCACGGGTGAGAATTGGGATCGACCAGCAGGCGCGAAGGCCGTGCGGCAGGGCGACCGCCTTATACTCTGCCCACAGCGGGTCATTGGCGATGTCTGAAACGAAAACCGGTGCGGCTGTGTAAGCAGCGGTACCGCAGGATCCCGCACATGGCCCGATTTCGGCGCCGTCGATCGCTTCCAAATATTCGCGGGGGAGGCTTGGACCCGCGCCATGTCGAAGGTGCTTTCCATCAAGGTCGAGCAGCAGGATGGATCCCAAGACTTGGGTTTGCGACGTCGACTCGATGATCTTGATGAGTGCGCTCAATGTCCGTTCGAGCGGGCTATCGCCGATCGCAAGCTCGAGCACTCGATTGTGGGCCAAACGGAGTTCTTCGCTCCGCTTATCTTCCGAAACATTGTGGCCAAGAATGAGAATGCCGGAAACCCCACCGTCCGCATCCCGGAACGGCTGGAGCAGGAGGTCGACGAATTTCTCTTCGCACCAACCGCCTGGCAAGTTGACGCGTATCGACACGGCTCGCCCAACGAAAGGCTCGCCCGAACGCTTGGCTTCGTCCACCAAATCGAAAAGGGCCTGCTCCACAATTTCCGGCACTGCTTCGATAAGGCTCTTGCCGACGATGTCGCTTCTCTCAACCAGCTCCTCGAACGCGCGGTTTGCGAAGGTAAAGCGGTGATCGCTGCCCTCGAGGATTGCCATGAATCCTGGCGCCTCCGCGAACATCTGCTGCAGCCAGTTACGCTCGACATCTCCGGCCATTTTGGCGCTGGTCATGGCAAGCTGTTGAGGCATGAGTCGGTCATAGCCAATCCGGCGGCTCTGGTCACGCCGCCTTCAATTACAGGCGTACGAAGCCCCGCGGCCAATGGTCCTGGTCGACTTCATATTGCTCGATCGAGAAGCCGTCCGCTTCGTCGGCGAAACCGGGCAATTGGCGCGATCGCTCCTCGGCTGCTTCCGCCAATGGCCTCGACGAGTAGATACCGACGACTTTCACCCTGCCAGTCTCGGGAAGGCTGTGGAGCAGTAGGAACAAGGGTTGCATGCTAGTGCGCGGCCTCGACCGCGGCGATGCCGCTCTGTTCCAGCTGGCCGTTGACCGTGGCCATCAGCCGGTCGAGGCCAGCCTGGTCCTTCGCCTCGGCGCGCGCGACCAATACATCCTGAGTATTGGAGGCGCGCAGCAGCCACCAGCCGTCAGCGGTCTTCACCCGAACGCCATCGGTCGAATTGACCTCGGCGCCCTCGGCAGCGAGCCGCTCGGCAACCTCGCCGATCACCGCGAACTTGCGGGCTTCGTCGACCTGGAATCGAAGCTCCGGCGTCGCCACCGACACCGGCATCTCGTCCTTGAGCTCGGTCAGCGACTTGCCGCTGGCCGAGACGGCTCGGATCAGGCGGACCGCGGCGTAGAGCGCGTCGTCGAAGCCGTACCACTGGTGCTTGAAGAAGATGTGGCCGCTCATCTCGCCGGCCAGGGGCGCGTGGGTTTCCTTCATCTTCGATTTGATCAGGCTGTGCCCGGTTTTCCACATCAGCGGCGTCCCGCCCATCTCGGCGATGCGGTCGAACAGGGTCTGGCTGGCCTTGACGTCGGCGATGATCGTCGCGCCGGGCAGTTCCTTCAGCACCGGGGCGGCGAGGATGATCAACAGCTGGTCGCCCCAGATCACCCGCCCCTTGGCATCGACCGCGCCGATGCGGTCGGCGTCGCCGTCGAAGGCGATGCCGAAGTCGAGGTTCTTGTCGGCAACGAGCTTCTTGAGGTCGGCGAGGTTGGCCTCGACCGTCGGGTCAGGGTGATGGTTGGGGAAGCGGCCGTCGACCTCGGTGTAGAGCGTGTGATGCTCGCCCGGCAGGCGCTGGACCAGCTTGTCGAGGATCGGCCCTCCGGCACCGTTCCCGGCGTCCCAGCCGATCCGGTAGGGCTTGCCGTCGAAGCCCTTGACCAGCGCATCGACATAGTCGTCGATGATGTCGGCCTGTTCGACCTTGCCCTGACCCTCGCTCCAGTCGCCATTGGCGGCGCGGCGGCCGAGTGCCTGGATTTCGGCCCCGAACACCGAGCGGCCGTTCAGAAGCATCTTGAAGCCGTTATAGTCGGCCGGGTTGTGGCTGCCCGTGACCTGGACCCCACCGTCGACGTCCAGAGTCGAGACGGCGAAATAAAGCATCGGCGAAGGGCCCATGCCGATCCGGACCACGTCGAGTCCGCCCTCTTTCAGGCCGCGCACCAGCGCCGACTCCATTTCCGGGGAGTGGGTGCGTCCGTCGCGTCCGACCGCGACCTTCCTCGCGCCTTCCGACACCGCCAGCGCGGCATAGCTGCGGCCGAGCGCATAGGCGTCTTTGGGATGGAGCGTCTGCCCGACGATCCCCCGCACGTCATATTCGCGCAGGATGGTGCGATTAAAAATGTGAGTCATCGAGAGGCCGAACACTCCAATATCGGAAATAGTTCAAGCGTGATCGTGCGCCAGAAAGGAAAGAGTTTCACGCAAAGGCGCTAAGGCACGAAGCCGTCGTGGCCGTTCACGACGCGCTTGATGCCATCACGGAACGTCTCGCATCCGAAATTCATTAGCAGCCCGAGGGGCTGCTTCATCAGGCGCAAATAGGTGAGCAGTTGCTTCGCGTGCACCGGCGCGTTTCGCTCGACGGACTTGACTTCAATGATCAGGGAATTGCCGACAATCAGGTCCGCCCGGAATGCTTCCGGCAGTACGACCCCGCGGAAACTGATCGGCACGGCCTGTTGGCGAGCAACAGAGAGCCCTCGTTGAAGCAGCGCCTCCGCAAGCACGGCTTCATACACTGACTCAAGAAGACCCGGGCCAAGTTCCTTATGAATGTGGAATCCGCAGTCGACAGCGACGGACGCCATCTCTTCAATCGCCGACATCGGGCTCCTTCGAGCCTTCGCGCCATTGCGTGAAACAGGATTTAGCCGGCCGCCGCGACCTTCATGTCTTCCTCGCCCGGGATGGCGAGGCCGGAGATCATTTCGCGCAGTTCCTGGCGGGCGGCGATGTGGCCGAGACCCACTTCGCCAAGCTCGCTGAGGTCGAGCAGAGTGAGGCCCTTGGGGAAGAGCTCGCGGTAGATGACGCGTTCGCCGAGCCCGGGGATGACCCGGTAGCCGACCCGCCGGGCCAGTTCGTCGAGGGCTGCGCCGACCCTCTGCAAATTGTGCGACGTGATGTGCTGCAGGCGGTTCCTCAGCACCACCCAGTCGACGCTCTTGCCGGTTTCCTTGGCCCGCTGGGTGCGGCTGTTCCAGATCAGCTCGGCATAGAAGCTGGGCTTGGTAACCTTGAAATTCTCGGGGTGGACCTGGCCGATGAGGTCGAGGTCGACGAAACTGTCGTTCATCGGCGTGACCAAAGTGTCGGCCTTGAGGATCGCGGCGCGGGCGATCGGATCGTCGCGCCCCGGCGTGTCGACGACGATCACATCGGCCTGTTCGCCGAGACGGCCGATGGCAGCCTCCAGCCCGGCTTCGCTCTGGTCCTCGAGCACTTCATAGGCGGCATAGGCCAGCTGCTTGTCGAGCCGGCGCATGGTCGCGTCGCGGTTTTCGAGGTAGCGGGTCATGGTCCGCTGGCGCTGGTCGAGGTCGAGCGCGCCGACCCTGTGGCCGGCCGCGGCCAGGGCGATGGCGGTATGGACCGCCGTGGTCGACTTGCCGGTGCCGCCCTTTTCATTGGCGAAGACGATGAAGTGCGGCTGGCCCATGGCCTGCTATTCCCCTTGTGAAACCCACAACCGCGCCATTATGTCGCGGCCCCCGCCCATAGAGATACCGAAGGCCGGAATCGCATGCAAATCATTAGAAGGTTGAGCGATTTGTCTCCGGCACTGGCCCCTTGGCGGGCGGCGGGTGAAAAAATCGCACTGGTGCCGACGATGGGCGCGCTTCATGCCGGCCATTTGGCGTTGGTCGAGGCGGCGAAGGCCAAAGCGGACCAGGTGATCGCGTCGATTTTCGTCAATCCGCTGCAGTTCAACGATCCCGGCGACCTGGCCCGCTATCCGCGGCAGGAGGCGGAAGATGCCGCCAAACTGGAGGAAGCCGGCTGCGACCTCGTGTGGTTGCCGACGCCCGAGCAGCTCTATCCGGCCGGTTTCGCGACGACGGTCAGCGTGGCGGGAGTCAGCGATCGCTGGGAAGGGGAATATCGGCCCGGCCATTTCGACGGCGTCGCGACGATCGTCAGCAAGCTGTTCATCGCCACCATGCCGGATGTTGCGATCTTCGGGGAAAAGGATTGGCAGCAGCTGGCCGTCATTCGCCGGATGGCCGCCGACCTCGGCCTTCCAATCGAGATTATCGGCCATCCGACGATCCGCGAGGCGGACGGCCTGGCGATGTCGTCGCGCAATGCCTTGCTGAGCACTGAGGAGCGCGAAGCTGCGCCGGCGCTGTTTCGGTTGATGGGCGAACTGGCGGAAGCGATCGCCGGGGGCGCTGATCCCACCAATGAAATCGGGGGCACAATCCGTCGCCTGGGCGAGGCCGGTTTCGGGCCGATCGACTATGTCGCCTATGTCGGCGGGGACGGCCTGGAGCCGCTCGATCGTTACCAGGAAGGCGGCCGGCTGCTCGCCGCAGCCCATCTCGGCAGCGTCCGGCTGATCGACAATATGCGTGTCATTTCGGACACAGTCCGAACAACAAGGTGATTGGCGCGTTAACCATTTGTTCGTCCCTTCGGCGCGAATTTCGCGTCGGACAAGAAACAGGGGACGTTTTATGGCGATCAGTCAGAAGAGTGCCGACTTCTTCCTTCGCAGCCGGATGGCCGAAGCGGAGGCGGGCAGTGTCGAAGCGCTCTACGAGCTTGGCGTCACATTTTCGACCGGCCGCGGCGGCATAGCCGTCGACCTGATCGAAGCCCATAAATGGTTCAACCTCGCCGCACTGTCGGGCGACACCCGCAGCCAGGCTTGCCGGGCCGAAATCTCGATCGAGATGACGGCGCGCGAAATCGCCGAGGCACAACGCCAGGCGCGTTCCTGGCTCGGCCACGGCGGGCATCAGCGCCACGCGGCTTAACGGTTGAGCCCCGACACGCATGAAGCGTGCCGGGTCTCCGGCTCAGCGGATAATCACCGTGACGGCGCGACGGTTCTGCGCCCAGGCTTCCTCATTCGAACCGGTCGCGACCGGCCGTTCCTTGCCCCAGCTGGTCGTCACCAGGCGAGCCGCCGGCACCCCTTGAGACAATAGATAGTCGCGCACCGCATTGGCGCGGCGCTCACCGAGCGCCTGGTTATATTCGCGCGTTCCCCGCTCGTCGCAGTGGCCCTCGATCGAGGCGCGGACGTTGGGGTTGGCCATCATCCAGCGGGCCTGCGCGGCAAGCGTCGTCTGCGTCGCCTGGTCGAGCGAATATTCGTCAGTGCCGAAATAGACGGTGTCGGATCCCGCCTTGGCGACGAGGTCCGCCTGCAGCGCGGGCAATTCGACCACTTCCAGGCTGTTGGGATCGGTCGAATTCGGGTTGGCTTCCGCAGCCGGCGGCGGGGTCACCTCGGCCGGTGGCGGGGTACGCTTGGCGCAACCGCCGATGGCCAGCGCCAGCGCGGTCATGCCGATCAATACAGTCCTATTCATATCCACTCCTTGGGTTACCTGTTCTGGCTAAACGTCGAAAACCGGGTCCATTGCGCGCCACTAGTTGTTGAGGGGCGACCAGCTGGGGTCGGAGCCGCCAACCGGGGTCGGCATCATCCGCGCCGGGCCGCCCTCGATCGAGACGGCATAGAGCCGGGCCGCGCCGGCGCCCTGCGGCGTGCGGTGGAACATCACGAACTGGCCGTTGGGGGCCCAGCTCGGGCCTTCGTCCTGCCAGCCGTCGGTGAGGATTTTCTCGCCGCCGCCCGACGGCGACATCACGCCGATGCGGAAGGGACCCGCGATCTTGGTGAAGGCGATGAGGTTGCCGGCCGGGCTCCAGCTCGGCGAGGCGTAGCGCCCGCCGCCGAAGCTGATCCGGCGCTGGCCCGAGCCGTCGGCGTCCATCACGTAGAGCTGCTGGTTGCCCGAGCGATCGCTCTCGAAGACGATCCGGCGGCCGTCGGGCGAGTAGCTGGGCGATGTGTCGGCGCCCGGCGTGGCGGTCAGCCGGCGCGGCGGTCCGCCGCTGGCAGAGACGACATAGATGTCGGTGTTGCCGTTCTCGGCCATCGAATAGACGACGTCGCGGCCGTCCGGCGAAAAGCGCGGGGCGAAAGTGATGTGGTCGCCGGGGATCAGCAGCCGTTCCTGCCCGCTGGCGACGTCGTAGAGCAGCACGCGCGGCTTGCGGCCGATGTAACTGACATAGACCAGCCTGTCGCCGCGGGGGGAGAAGCGGGGCGTGACCACGGTATTGCGGCCGATGGTGAGGTAGCGATGGTTGCTGCCGTCGCTGTCCATGATCGCGACGCGCTTCTGGCGATTATTCTTGGGCCCCGTCTCTGCGACATAGACGACGCGCGTGTCGAGAAAGGGCTGCTGTCCCGACAGGCGCGAATAGACGAGGTCGGCGCATTTGTGCGCGGCGCGGCGCCAGTCGGAGCCGGTGACTGCAAATCCCTGGTGGACCAGTTCCCGGCCGGCGGTGACGTCGTGGAGGTAGCAGGCGACGGTCATCCGCCCGTCGGGGCGCGGCTCGATATAGCCGGACACCAGCGCCGCGACGCCGGCATTGCGCCAGCTCGGATAGGCCGGATTGCCGGCTTCCTCGACCGAATAGGAGGGCAGGCCGCTTGGCCCCAATGGCGTGAACATGCCGGTCGAGCGAAGGTCGGAGGCGATCACTTCGGCGACCTGGCGGCCGATCACGTCGCCCGGCATCACCGGGACGGCGATGGCCGTGCTGGTCCGGACACTGCCGCCGATGACCTCCGGCGGCTCGTCCTGGGCCTGGGAGAGGGCGGCGGTGGACAGTCCCAGCGACAGGCAGGCAAGCGCAAGTCTTTTGATCATTTTTTCACCCTGTATCTTAGAGTGGTTTCCTTCCAGCCGCCGTCATCCGTGTCATACAATTCGGCCGGGAGGCGGAAGGGCGAGCAGTCGGCAAAGATGCGGCGCACCTGGTCGTCGAGCAATTCGCCGTACCTGGCTTTCGCGTCCGGCGGCCCGGACATTGAAGTGACCAGGGGAGGCCGCGAGAGGCGGCCTGAGCGAGTCAGATAGAGCTTTACATAGATTTGCACTTCGTCGGCCCCTTCGCCGAGAAACGGTTGCCGGTCCGCGCAAGGCTGGACCTGCCGGGCAATGGAGCTCGCCACGCTGGCGCGGGCGGTGGCGCTGAAGGTCGGCGCGGCGGGCTTGGCCGGGCCTGCCCGGGGCGCGAGATTGTCGTCCTCGATCCCCTTCAAGAAATCGGACCCGATCTTGGAGACCCGCGGGGCGGGCTTGGCGGGACGGGCGGGCTGGGGCTTGGCGGGCGCGGGAACGATGCTCGGCTGCGGCTTGGGCTGGATGACCGGCACCGGCTCGACCGGCTCCGCCTCGCCGATTTCCGGCGCCTGGCTCGGCGGGGGAGGAGTCGCGACGGTCTGCGGCGCTGCCGAGGTCAATCCGACATCCTCGACGAACTCGACGTCCATCGCGGGGGGCTCGGGGACGCTGGAGACATGGGCCAGGCTGAGCGAAAGCGCGCCGATCAGCACGACGTGGAACAGCAGCGCCGCCCCCGTCCCGGTCCATTCGGCGCGGTCCATTCTCATGGGCGCTGCTCCGGCCCGACGGAAACCAGCGCGACCCGGTTGAGGCCGGCGCGGTTCAATTCGCCCATCACGCGCATGACCCGGCCGTAGTCGAGCTTGCGGTCGGCGCGGAGATAGATGCGGCGGCCCTCGGGCGGCTGCGGCTGGGCGGCGATATTGGCCAGCGTCCGGGGCAACTCGGCATCGGCCACTGGGGAGTCGTCGATCGTAATCCGGCCGCTGCCGTCCATGGCGATCTGGACCGGCTTGGCCTTCTGGTCGAGCGCGCCGGCGCGGCTCTCGGGAAGGTCGATCGGCACGCCCGCGACCAACAGCGGCGCGGTCACCATGAAGATGATCAGCAGCACCAGCATGACGTCGACCAGCGGCGTCACATTGATCTCCGACATCGGCGCGCGGCGGCGCCCGTGGCGGGAGGAGGAGGGGAGGTTGGCGGCCATCAGTGACCCGGCGCCGCCTCCACCTCGAGCTCGCGGCTCAACGTCGCATGGAAGCGGTCGGCGAAGCGGCCCAGGCGCGCCTCGAGCCGGTCGAGGCCGTGGGTCAGCCGATTGTAGGCGATCACCGCCGGGATCGCCGCGAACAGGCCGATGGCGGTGGCGAACAGCGCCTCGGCGATGCCGGGAGCGACCACCGCCAGCGAGGTATTGTTGGACGCGGCGATGCCGGTGAAGCTCCGCATGATGCCCCAGACCGTGCCGAACAGGCCGACGAACGGCGCGACCGAGCCGACCGTGGCGAGGATGTTGAGCCGGTCGGAAAGGCGGTCGACCTCGGACGCGACCGCGGCGTTCATCCGGCTGGCGAGCCGTTCGCGGGTTCCGGCGCGGTCGACCTGCGCGGTCTTGGTCGAGCGGCGCCACTCGTCCATCGCCGCCGACATCACGGCCGCAATCGGCAACCGGTCGTTGCCGCGGCTGCCATGGAAGGCGTCGATGTCGCTAGTCGCCCAGAACTCCTGCTCGAACCGCTCGGACTTGCGGTAGATGCTCTTCAGGCGGATCGTGTGTGTGAAGATGATCGCCCAGGTCCAAATGCTGGCCAGGAGGAGGCCGACCATCACGATCTTGACCACCAAATCCGCCTGCAAGAACAGGTTGAGCGGGCTCATCAGGTCGGCGGAGGCTTGAACGTCAGGCATTATTTCTCGCTGATTTGCTTGAATTGTTCGACCCAGGCGCGGGGTTGCCGCCTTGGCCGGTTGTGCGGATCGAGAAAGGCGGCGGTGACGCAAGCATCCGCCAATGTTTCCGGCCCCCGCATGACTCGTTGATGAATGGTGACGCTCGCCGCCCGGACCTGCTGGACGGTCGATACAACGAGCAGGTCGTCGCCAAGTTGCGCCGGCCGGAGGTAGCGGATGTTGACCTCGGCCACCGCATAGACCCCTTCGCCGGCCTGCTTCGCCGCCTGCTGGTCGACGCCGACCGCCCGGAGCATGTCTGACCGGGCCCGCTCCATGAACTTCAGATAATTGGCATAGTAGACGATCCCGGCCGTGTCGGTGTCCTCGAAATAGACCGTCAGCGCGAAGCGATGCTCCTGGCCGACGAACCCGCCGCGGTAGGGATGGTCAAAGGGGGAGGGATCCATTCCCCGTGCCTTAACCGTCCGCGGACTCGCGGGGCAACCCCGGCGCGGCAAAACGACGCTTGACAGCGATGTAACACGAAGGTTACATGTAACCTACGCGTTACTAAGAAGGGGTGCCGTCCATGGTTGAGCGTTCCACGGCCGAACGAGCCGATTTCCTAAGCAGGCGCAGGGCGCGCATGCTGCCCGTGCTGGCCATTCTCTATTTCATGCAGCAGACGACTTACTTCCGCTCGACCGCCAATCCGCATCCGCGGCCGGTCGATCATGTCTGGATCAGCGCCTGGGTCGTACTTTCGCTGATCATCCTGACCGCTTTGGTGACGAAAGGTTTCTGGCTTCAGCCCAAGGAAGTGCGCGACCTGATCGACGATGAAAGCAGCCGCGCCAACCGGCTCGAGGGGCTGCGGGTGGGTTTCATCTTTGCCATCCTGACCGCAATCGCCCTCTACTTTGTCGATCAATATTCACCGATGACGGCGCGCGAGGCGATCCACATCATCCTGTCGCTCGGCCTTGGAGCGGCGCTGTTGCGCTTCGGGATGCTCGAGCGGCGCGCGCATCAGGATGGCTGAACGGCTGGCCAACCGGATCAAGGAAAAGCGCGGCGAGCTTGGCCTTACCCAGGCCGAGCTCGCCGAACGCTGCGGAGTCACGCGCAAGACCGTCAATACGGTGGAAAATGGCGTGTTCACGCCATCGGCCTTGCTGGCGATCAAGCTGGCGCGGGCGCTCAGCGTGCCGGTCGAGGAGCTGTTTTGGCTGGAGGATTAAGCGCCCCGACTTCGCGAACAAGGTCGCCCTGCGGCGCGCTCATGTCAGCCAGGTGCATGCCCCAGCCCGGGATGAAGAAGCCAAGGACGCCGACCTCGCCCCCAATGCGGTCGGTGCGCTTGTCCTTCGGGTCGGCATTGGTCCGGATCGAAAGATAGCCGCGCGGCCCGTCGTTGACGCAGCGGCCCGAGACGAGGCCTTCCGTGCGGAGGAACGGCGAAGGGGGCGCGCCTTCGGTCGACCATTCGATCGGACCGCCGGGCACGGGCTGCCTCGACAATGCATACCAATAGCTGTCGAGCGGCACCCAGCCGGCCGCGCCGGGTCGCGCCGGGTTGGTACATGCGACGGTCATGCCGGGCGCGTCGGAATAGCCGAACACCGCGCCGGGCGGTGGAGCGTTCTTCTCACGATAGCTGACCCAGGTAATGACGCAGCCGGTTTGGCCTGGCCTGGAGCAGACCGGGGTCGACTTGAACGTGCCGCCGACCAGCTTGCCCGGGGGCACCAGCACGTTGAAGCCGGGGATGATCGCCAGCTGCATCTGGCGTGCGATCGGCTTGCCCTCAATCTCTTGCGCGATCAGCGTCTGCAGCATCCAGCTGCCCTGGCTGTGGCCGATCAGGACGAACGGGCGTCCCTTGTTGTATTTGGCCAGATATTCCTTCCAGGCGGCGCGAACGTCGCCATAGGCGGTGGCGAAGGGCGCCTTGAAATCGGCCCCGGCGGCGACCGCGGTGATGAGGCCCACGGTCATCGACCGGTAGAGCGGCGCGAAGGTGCGGCAGCTGCCGGCGAAGCGGGCGAATTGGACCTCGACCGCCGCCTTCTCTTCGCTGGGAGTGAGGTCGCTGTTGACGCCCTGGTCGCGGCTGACGGTGGGATAGACGTAGAAACAGTCGACTCCCGCGTCCCTCACCACCGGCGACAGCCCGGTCGAGCCATAGCCGTTGGGGTTGAGCGCGGTGGTCTTGAGCGGGGTCGAGCAGGTGTCGGCGCGGCCCGGCAGGCACAGCCAACTGGACCCGTTCGAATAATCGGGAGCAGCGGATCCAGCGCCCGCCTGGGCGGCCAAAAGCGCAGCGGCAAGCAACATCATTTATCTCCCTGGTCGAACAATCCAGTCTGTGCGCCGCTGGGAGGGTTGAGGCCCAAATGCGTCCAGCCGCGCCCGTTCAGGCAACGCCCTCGTGCCGTGCGGGCGATGAGGCCGAGCTGAATGAGATAGGGCTCGATCACTTCCTCAAGCGTGTCGCGCGGTTCGGAAAGACCTGCCGCCAGCGTCTCGATCCCGACCGGTCCGCCGCCATAGAGGTCAGCGATCATCGTGAGGTAGCGCCGGTCCATCGCGTCGAGCCCGAGCGCATCGATCTCCAGCCGGTCCAGCGCCCGGTCGGCCACCGCGGCATCGATCGTGTCGGCGCCGGCGGCATGGGCGAAATCGCGCACCCGGCGGAGCAGGCGGCCAGCGATGCGCGGCGTGCCCCGGCTTCGGCGGGCGATCTCATGTTCGCCTTCCTTGGTGGTCGGGGCGCCAAGCAGCCGCGCGGCCCGGCTGACGACCTGCTCGAGCTCCGGCGTCGTATAGAAGTTCAGGCGGACCGGAATTCCGAAGCGGTCGCGCAGCGGCGTGGTCAGCAAGCCTTGCCGGGTGGTCGCCCCGATCAGGGTGAAGCGCGGCAGGTCGATCCGGACCGAGCGGGCCGACGGGCCTTCGCCGATCATCAGGTCGAGCGCGCGGTCTTCCATTGCCGGATAGAGCACTTCCTCGACCGCCGGATTGAGGCGGTGGATCTCGTCGATGAACAGGACGTCGCCATCTTCGAGGTTGGTCAGCAGCGCTGCAAGGTCGCCCGACTTGGCGATGATCGGGCCTGAGGTGGCGCGGAAGCCGACGCCCATTTCGCGGGCGACGATCCCCGCCAGCGTCGTTTTGCCGAGGCCGGGAGGGCCGTGGAACAGCACATGGTCGAGCGCCTCTCCGCGAGCCTTGGCGGCATGGACGAAGACCCGCAGGTTCTCCCGCGCCGCCTGCTGACCGATGAATTCGTCAAGGCTCTTCGGCCGTAGCGCCTGGTCCGCATCCTCGGCAGTGCGCTCGGGCGTGGTGATGCGGGCGGGATCGGTGGCCATTGCCGTGCTTGTGGCAAGTTGCATCCGCCCGCGCAATTGGTCACGCTGCAACTAGAAGAGGGAGGCGGGGCATGCTGATCGACCGGCGAACGATGATTGCGGGGAGCGCTGCGCTCGCCGCTGCCCCGGCCCTGGCAAAGGCTCCAGCCGCAAAGTCTGGCTGGTACGACCGGGCGATCGTCATCGATGCGCTGGGCGGGGTCGGCGATCCCTATGCACCGCCGGAGCAACTGCGCCTCAGCGATCGGGCCTGGAACGAGATGGTCGAGACCGGCGTGACCCTGCTGCGCGACACGGTGATGCCGGTCGGCAATGTCGCCGATCCCTGGGGAGATTATCAGAAGGACCTCGCGTCCAAGCTGGACATCCTCAATGCCAATCCCGAACGGCTGGTGCTGGTGCGAACCGCGGCGGACATTTTGAAGGCCAAGCGCGAAAAGAAGTTCGCCTGGGTATTTGGGACGCAGGATACGTCGATGGTCGGCGGGGAGCTCGACCGGCTGGCCGAGATGAAGAAGAGCGGAGTGATGACCGTCCAGCTGACCTACAACAACCGCAATCTGAGCGGCGACGGGGCGCTGGAGCCGGGCAATGCGGGCCTCAGCAAGCTCGGCAAGGCGTCGATCGAGCGGATCGAAGCGGAAAAGCTGTTGCTCGACCTGTCGCACGGCGGCGCTCGGACGATGGCGGAGGCGACGGCGCAGGCCAAGCGGCCGCTGGTGATCAGCCATACCGGCGCCCGTGCGCTAACCGACCATCCGCGCAACACAGAGGATGCGACCATCAAGGCGGTGGCCGACAAGGGCGGGGTGGTCGGCGTCTATTTCATGCCGTTCCTGACGCTCGACAGCCATCCGAAAGGCGCGGACCTTCTCGACCATGTCGAGCATGTCGCCAATATCGCAGGCGAGGACCATGTCGGCATCGGTACCGACAATGGGGTGCTCCCGACGCTGCTTGACCCGGAGACCAAGAAGAAGATGGATGAGTGGCAGGCGCAGCGGATCAAGGCAGGGATAGCGTCGCCCGGCGAGGCGATCGGCGTCTATCCGCTGCTTGCCGACTACAACAGCGTCGACCGTTACCGCCGCTTCGCCGACGACCTTGCCAAGCGCGGCTGGAGCCAGGCACGGCTGGAGAAGCTGATGGGCGGCAATTTCCTGCGCGTCTACAAGGAGGCGTGGGGCGGGTAACTGTCAATCGCGATGCTCGATGCTCTCGCCCAATATCTCGATCCAGCGGTGCTTGCGCCTTTCCCACACCGAATAGTCGATGCATTCGAAATAGGGGTCGTCGAGCGCGCCGAGCGGGATCGCCACAAGCTCGGGAAAATTGCCGCCGCCGTAGTAGACGGTCGAGCCGCATACGGGGCAGAAATTATAGGTGGTTTGCTGGCCGCTGTCGGCGGTGCGGACCCACTGGCTCGAATTGCCCTCGACCTTGACGCATTCCGCCTCCCATCGCGCCTGGGCCGAAAGGGCGCTGCCTGTCCGCTTCTGGCAAGCAAGGCAATGACAGACCGAAACCCGTACGGGATCGCCCTCGGCCATCGCCGTCAGCTGGCCGCAGCGGCAGGAGGCGAGCCGCTCGCTCAGTCGAAATGCTCCACGGCCTCGCTCTCGATCTCGAGCCAGCCGTGCTTGCGCTGCTCCCAGACCGAGAATTGGGGTTCGAAAAAGTAGGGATCGTCGAACGCGCCAAGCGCGATGGCAATTTGGCCGTCGGCCCCGTCGTTGTTGTCATAGAGAACGTCCGAGCCGCACTCTGGGCAGAAATAGAACCTGGCCCGGTTGCCGCTGTCGGAGACTAGCTCGAAGGAGCTGGAGCGGCCCTCGATCACGACCTGGTCGGCGGGCCAGCGCGCCTGGGCAGCGAATGCGCTGCCGCTGCGCTTCTGGCAATTGAGGCAGTGGCAGACCGACATGCGCACCGGCTCGCCGGTAACGTTCGCCTTGAGCTGGCCGCAGCGGCAGGAGGCGGTGCGGGAGGTCATTTCGCGAGCGCCTTTTCGATCCTCCGCCACACCTCGGCGACCGCCTCGACGGCTGGATTGGACGCTGGAAACAGCTCGCCGACGGGAGAGCGCTCGAGGCTCATCCGCTCATAGGCGCTGGCCATCGGGATTACCGGCCATCCCGGTTGCCCGGCCAGCTCCTCCCGGTGAAGGCCGCGGCGGCGATCGACCATCGAAAAGACCGGCGCGAGGATCACCTTCGGCCCTTTCTTTTGGGCGACATGATGCTTGATTTCGTCAAGTGCCCGGCGGGAGAGCGGTGCGGGAATCACCGGGACTACCACCAGGTCGGTTGCGCGCAGGATCTGGTCGGCGGTGTCGGTCATGCCCGGCGGGCAGTCGATGATGATCCGGTCATAGTCGCCGGTGAGGTGGCTGGCGGCCTTGGCCAGCCGTTTGCGCTTGCCGAGGTCGTGGAAGGCATGTTCGAGGTCGCGCAGCGAGGCGTCCGCGGGTAGCAGGTCGAGCCGGTCGATCGCGGTCGGCAGGATCAGTTTCGACGGATCGGAATCGCGGATGATGCTGCGCTCCGCCTTGCCGCCGCCCGGAGGTTCCTGGCCGAGGATGTAGGTCGCGGCGGCCTGGGCATCGAGATCCCACAGCAGGGTCCGGCGCCTGGACAGAGTTGCGCTGGCCCAGGCGAGATTGACCGCCAGCGTGGTCTTCCCGACCCCGCCCTTGGCGCTGTAGAGCGCGATGATCATTTCGCGGCCTTGCGAAGCGCCAAGCGGACCAGCGAGTCAAGGCTGGCGTCAGGGCCAAGCTCTTCATTGGCGGCGGCGACGGCGGCGCTGGCTTCGGCAGGTTTGAAGCCGAGGTTGGCGAGGGCGGAGAGGGCGTCCGCGGCGGGGCCGCCGCGGGGCGCGGGCGCACCGGCCACGCCCGCCAGCGCGGGGCTGCCGAGCTTGCCCGCCAGTTCGTTGACGATCCGCTGCGCGAGCTTGGGGCCGACGCCATTGGCCCGCGCGACCATCGCCTTGTCACCATGCGCAATGGCGGTCGCCAGCTCGGCCGGGTCGAGCACCGACAGGATAGCGAGGGCGACGCGGCCGCCGACCCCCTGGACGCTGGTCAGGGCGCGGAAGGACTCGCGCTCGCCGGCCGAGCCGAAGCCGAACAAGGTCCAGCCGTCCTCGCGCACCTGAAGCTCGGTCAGGATCATCACTTCGCCGCCGATCGGGCCGAGCGCGTCGAGCGTGCGGGAGCTGGCCTGCACCTGGTAGCCGACGCCCTGGACATCGATCACCGCATGGTCGGCGGCGGCCTCGGCGAGCTTCCCGGTCAGGCGAGCGATCATGGCGACAAGTTAGAGCAAGACTTTTTCATTTCGTCACCCCCGTCTCCCCTTGATCCGCGCGAAGGCGTAACAATCTCCACCTACGGAGTCGCCGGGGGGCGGGAACGCAGAGCCAAGGAGGCCTAACCCATGCCGACGATTAAGACGCGCGACGGAACCGAGATCTTCTACAAGGACTGGGGCCCGAAAGACGCCCAGCCGATCGTTTTCCATCATGGTTGGCCGCTCTCCGCGGACGACTGGGACAACCAGATGCTGTTCTTCCTCGGCAAGGGCTATCGGGTGATCGCCCATGACCGGCGCGGGCATGGGCGGTCGGAGCAAACCGACGGCGGCAACGAGATGGACACCTATGCGGCGGACGTCATCGACCTGGTCGCGGCGCTCGATCTCAGGAATGCAGTGCACGTCGGTCATAGCACCGGGGGCGGCGAGGTCGCTCATTATGTCGCGCGGGCGGAAGCGGGCCGCGTGTCCAAGGCCGTGCTGCTCGATGCCGTGCCGCCGGTGATGGTCAAGAAGGACACGAACCCCGGCGGGCTGCCGATCGAAGTGTTCGACGGCTATCGCAAGGCGCTCGCCGACAACCGCGCCCAGCTTTACCTCGATATCCCGAGGGGCCCCTTCTATGGCTTCAACCGGCCGGGCGCGAAGGTCAGCCAGGGCCTGATCGACAACTGGTTCCGGCAGGGCATGATGGGCAGCGCCAAGGCGCACTATGAGTGCGTCAAGGCCTTTTCCGAAACCGACTTCACCGAGGATCTGAAGAAGATCGAACAGCCGGTGCTGGTGATCCACAGCGAGGACGACCAGGTCGTGCCCTATGCGGATTCAGGGCCGCTGTCCGCCCAGCTTTTGAGGAACGGCACGCTCAAGACCTACAAGGACCTGCCGCACGGCTGCGCCCAGACCCATCCGGACCTGATCAATGCCGACATCCTCAACTTCATCGAGGGCCGGCCGGTCGAGGAGCTGGCCGAGGAGCCGAAGGTCGAGGTGGTGCTGACCTAAGTCAGCCCAGACGCCGGGCGCTGGCGAGGTGGTGAGCATGAGTGATCGCCACCGCCAGCGCGTCGGCGGCGTCGGGACCGGCGATCGCGCAACCGGGCAGCAGGCGCTGGACCATGGCGTGGACCTGCGCCTTCTCGGCGGCGCCGTTGCCGACGACGGCCTTCTTGACCAGCCGCGCGGCATATTCGCCGACGTCCAGCCCGGCGCGGGCGGCAATCATCAGCGCGACGCCGCGGGCCTGGCCGAGCTTGAGGGTCGACTGCGGGTTCTTGTTGACGAACACTTCCTCGACCGCGGCCGCTTCCGGCTGGTGATCGGCAAGCAGCGCCTCCAGCTGCGAGGCGAGGTGCGACAGGCGCTTGGGCAGCGGCTCGGACGGGTCGGTCTTGAGCTGGCCATTGGCGAGATGCGAGAGGCGATTGCCGTCGGCTTGAATCAAACCCCAGCCGGTCGTGCCCAGGCCGGGGTCCAATCCCAATATCCTAGGCAAGCTTCTCCAACTCCTCGTCGGGGACGTCGTAATTGCCCCAGACGGTCTGGACGTCGTCGTCTTCCTCAAGCGCGTCGATCAGCTTCATCAGCGTCGCTGCGTCGTCGCCGGTGACGGTGGTTTCGTTCTGCGGCTTCCAGCCGAGCTTGACCGCCTCGGCCTCGCCGAGCGCGGCTTCGAGCGCCTTGGCGACTTCGTGCAGCGAGTCGATCGCGGTCCAGATTTCGTGGCCGTCCTCGTCGCTCTGGACATCGTCGGCGCCGGCTTCGATCGCGGCTTCGAGCACCTTCTCCTCGTCGCCGGCGGTGGCCGGATATTCGATCAGGCCCATCCGGTCGAAACCGTGGCTGACGCTCCCGCTGGCGCCGAGGTTGCCGCCGTTCTTGGAAAAGATGGTGCGGACATTGGTGGCGGTGCGGTTGCGGTTGTCGCTGAGCGCCTCGACGATGATCGAGACGCCGCCCGGGCCGAAGCCCTCGTAGCGGATCTCTTCATAATTCTCGGCGTCGCTGGCCGAGGCCTTGTCGATCGACCGCTGGATATTGTCCTTCGGCATCGACTGCGCCTTGGCGGCCAGGATGGCGGCGCGGAGCCGGGCGTTCATGTCCGGATCGGGCAGGCCCATCTTCGCCGCGACGGTGATTTCGCGCGACAGCTTCGAGAACATCGCCGAGCGCTTTTTGTCCTGCGCGCCCTTGCGATGCATGATGTTCTTGAATTTGGAATGGCCTGCCATGGCGTCCTCTTAAGCTAGTCCGAGCGCCTGGCGATAGGTTTCGAGCAGCGCGTCGGCCTCCTGGCGGACGTGGGTTTCCATCCGGCGGAGGCGGACGATGGCGCGCATCGTCTTGGTGTCGTAGCCATTGGCCTTGGCCTCGGCGTAGACGTCCTTGACGTCGTCGGCGATACCCTTCTTTTCCTCTTCCAGCCGCTCGATACGCTCGATGAACAGCCGCAGCTGGTCCGCCGCGACATTGCCTTCGCTCATTGTTGATTACCCTCTTCGAATCTCATGAAATTGCAATTGAGGCGGCTCAGTAGGCGAGGCGATGGCGAGCCTCAAGCCGGTTGAACGTGAAGGAACAGTCGCTATGGCGAACGCATGCTGAAACCCCGTGCGCGCAAAGTGAAGATCCTGGCGACCCTTGGCCCGGCATCGTCGGACCCGGACATGATCCGGGCGCTGGTCGAAGCGGGGGCGGACGCCTTCCGGATCAACATGAGCCACGGCAGCCAGGCCGAGAAGGCCAAGTTGGTCGAGGCGATCCGCGGGCTCGAGAAGGTGCTTCATCGGCCGATGACGATCGTGTTCGACCTGCAGGGGCCGAAGCTCAGGGTCGGCAAGTTCAAGGGCGGTTCGGCGCTGCTGACGCCCGGCCACATGTTCGTGCTCGACAATGACATGGAGCCGGGGGACGCGACACGGGTCGAGCTGCCGCATCCCGAATTGTTCAAGGCCTTGTCGAAGGACGCCCAGCTGCTGATCGACGACGGCAAGATCCGGCTGAGGGTCGCGGCGGTCGAGAAGGACAAGATCGCGACGGTCGTCGAAGTCGGCGGCAAGGTCAGCAACAACAAGGGGGTCAACGTCCCCGGCGTGCTGATCCCGATCCCGGCGCTGACCGACAAGGACCGCAAGGACCTGGTGTTCGCGCTCGAACAGGGCGCCGATTATATTGCACTGTCCTTTGTCCAGCGGCCCGAGGACGTCGCCGAGGCGCGGGCGCTGGTCGACGACAAGGCGGCACTGATGGCCAAGATCGAAAAGCCGCAGGCGATCGATCGGCTGGACGAGATCCTCGAGCTGGCCGACGCGGTGATGGTCGCCCGCGGGGACCTGGGCGTCGAGCTGCCGCCCGAAGGAGTGCCGCCGCTGCAGAACAAGATCGTCGCCGCGGCGCGGCTGGCGGGAAAGCCGGTGGTGGTCGCGACCCAGATGCTGGAATCGATGATCGTTTCGCCGACCCCGACCCGGGCCGAGGTCAGCGACGTCGCCAATGCCATTTACGAAGGGGCTGACGCAGTCATGCTGTCCGCCGAAAGCGCCGCGGGCGCCTATCCGGTCGAGGCGGTGGCGATGATGGACAAGATCGGGCGCAGCGTGGAGGCCGATCCGGTCTATTCGGCCCGCATCCACTTCACCGAGACGCCGGCCGAGGCGACCACCGCCGACGCCCTCTCCGAAAGCGCGGCGCAGATCGTGCGAATCCTCTCGGCCAGCGCCATGGCCTGCTACACTGCGTCCGGATCGACTGCACGCCGCATCGCTCGCGAACGGGCCCAGGTGCCGACCCTGGCGATGACCGCCAGCATGAAGGTTTCGCGGAGGCTCGGCCTGCAGTGGGGCGTCCACGCGGTACACACGCGCGACGTCAATAATTTCGAGGAAATGGTCGGCAAGGCCAAGCGGATGGTGCTTCGGCATCATTTGGCAGAAGCCGGCGACCGGGTGCTGATCATGGCGGGCGTACCCTTCCGGACGAGCGGATCGACCAACGTCATCCATGTCGTCAAGATCGTCGGCGACGAACTCGACAGCTACTCGAACGAGGTCTGAGCCTCCCACAAGGATGGGTAATTCGGTCGGGATCGGGCCGGCTGATTTATGCTGCCGCCCGAGTCGGAGCTTGGATTTTGCATGAACGGCCAGCCTCGCCGGTCCGCGGCCCCCTGCTAAGCCTCGAATCTGGAAGCTTTATCGGTCAATTTGTTGACATTGGTTAACCAAAAGTAAACAATGTCCGATTGGTGACAACGCGAGGGGGTGCACCGTGACCACGAACGTCCCGACCAGTAGCAGCAACAAGAAATATCTCGTTACCGGCGCAGCAGTCGTTGCAGTCGCCTTAGCCGCCTATGGGCTTGGCAGGGTTTATCCGCCGCTCGGCCCGGTGGAAGGCACGATCGCCCCGGCTGGGCGCTATGTCTCGCCGCAAGTCGGCGAGGGCGACGTAGGACTTGGCGACACGTCAGTCGCCGAACTGATGCAGACCGATGTGTTCCGGGTCATGGTCCGGGACGCGAATTTCCGCCAATTGGTCAATGATCCCGGCTTTGCCGCACTGGCCTCCGATCCGTCGGTGATCGCGGCCATCGCTGCAGATCCTGCGGCTTTCTCGGCATTGGCCAAGGATGCTTCGGCATTCCGTTCGCTGGCCCAGCAGGCCGCCGACCTTTCCGCGGCGTCGAAGTCCAACCTGGCCGACGTGTCCGCGCTCAGCGTGATGGCGCAAAATAGTGCCGCCTTCTCCAAGCTTGCCGACAATGATGGCGCGTTTGCAGCGCTGGCCGGAAATTCGAAGGCGTTCGCGGCGCTGGCGGCCAATCACCCGTCGGCGTTCGCCAAGATGGCCCAGAATGCGGCGGAGTTCGGCAAATATGCCAACAACCTCTCCGCCTTTAAGGTCGACGCGGCCAATGCCGGGAAGGTCCCGGCGATGGCCGGCGATGCTGCGGCGTTCGCCAAGCTTGCCGACGATTCCGCGGCCATGTCGGCGCTCAGCGCGAACGACGGCGCGGCCTTCAAGGCGCTTGGAGCCAACGCCAGCCAGTTCCGGCAACTCGCCTCGAGCGACGCCTCGTTCCGCAACCTGCAGGTCGCGGCCGAACTGATGGGCAAGAATGCATCGGCGTTCCGCAGCCTTGCATCCAACGACAGCGCGCTGTCGGCGGCGGCGGACGCAGCCTTCGGCCTCGGCTCCAGATTGCAAGCTGCCGGAGCCTTGAACGATGCCGCCATTTCGGCGGTCGCGCTCAATGCCAAGACCTTGTCGAGCCTGGCCGGCAGCTCATCCGCGCTGGCGGCCCTGGCCGGCAATTCGAAGGCGTTCGCGGCGCTGGCGGCCAACCACCCGTCGGCATTCGCCAAAATGGCCCAGAATGCGGCGGAGTTCGGCAAATATGCCAACAATCTCTCCGCCTTTAAGGTCGACGCGGCCAATGCCGGGAAGGTCCCGGCGATGGCCGGCGATGCCGCTGCGTTCGCCAAGCTGGCCGACGATTCCGCGGCCATGTCGGCGCTCAGCGCCAACGACGGCGCGGCCTTCAAGGCGCTTGGAGCCAACGCCAGCCAGTTCCGGCAACTCGCCTCGAGTGACGCCTCGTTCCGCAACCTGCAGGTTGCGGCCGAGCTGATGGGCAAGAACCCGGCCTTCTCCAGCTTCGGCAAGAATGGTTCTGCCCTGGCGGATGCGGCGCTGTCGGCGTCCAAATTCAACTCGCTGGCGGCGCTTTCCGCGCTGCAGGGACAGGGCAAGCTCAGTGCGTCGATGCAATCGGCACTCGACCAGCACGGGGCCGCCTTTTCGTCGATGATGGGCAATTCCAAGGCTTTCTCGGCGCTTGCCGGAAACCAGGCGGCGCTCTCGGCGCTGGCGAACCATGGAGCAGCCCTTTCGGCCTTGTCGGGCAATTCGAATTTCCGGGCATTGGTGGGCAATCCGGCGTTCGGGGCAGCGCTGCGGTTCGGTAATGTGAACGCGGCGATCGCCCAGGCGGATTAACGCGTAGCCGCTCGGCGGCGTTTGGGGGGCTGATGAGGGGGAACGCACGGCCGCGTCGCGCGGTTTCGAGCATGGTTGCGTCGCTGATGCTCGGAACGGCTTCAGCGGCCGCCGCTCAGCAATCTCCTGAGCCGCCCCCTCCGCCGACCGACACGACCACCGTCGCCGAACCGGCGTCCGAGCCACCGGCCAAGGGGCCGGACAAGCCCAAGGGGCCGGAGCATGTACCGCCCGATGCGTCGGGCATCGACCTCACGACGCTTGAAACCAAGGACCTCGACCTTCTCTATTTCGATCCGGTCCAGACCTACCTGACGCCGTACATCGCGCGGGCCTATGAGAATGCGCTGGGGTTCCATGAGCGGACCTTCCAGTGGCAGCCGTGGGAAAAGACCACGGTGCTGCTGAAGGATTTCAGCGACTATGCGAACGCCGGCGCGCGCGCCTCGCCGAACAACACCGTGCTGATCGACGTGGCGCCACTTTCCTACACGATGGAGACCTTCACGCCCGGCGAGCGGTTCTTCACCATCGTCAATCATGAAATGGCGCATGTCGCCCAGATGGACGTGTGGAACCGCCGCGATGCCTTCTGGCGCAACTTCTTCCACGGCAAGGTATCGCCGATCCAGGAACATCCCGAATCCATCCTGTACAATTATCTGGTGACGCCGCGGGTCAACACGCCGCGCTGGTACCTCGAAGGCGGGGCGGTGTTCTTCGAGACGTGGATGTCCGGCGGCCTCGGCCGCGGCCAGGGCGGCTATGACGAGATGGTGTGGCGCGCCAAGGTCCGCGACAACGACAAATTCTATTCGCCGCTGGGCCTCGAAGCCGAAGGAACGGCGATCGACTTCCAGGTCGGGGTCAACGACTATCTCTACGGCACCCGGTTCATGTCGTACCTGGCGCTCAAATATGGGCCCGACAAATTCGTCGAATGGCAAAGCCGGCGGGAGGGCAGCAAGGCCTTCTATGCCGCCCAATTCAAGCAGGTGTTCGGCAAGAAGCTCGACGCCGTCTGGAACGACTGGATCGCGTTCGAGCATGAGTATCAGCAGGCGGCGCTGGCGAGGCTTGCCCAATATCCGCTGACCGAGACCGTCAAGCTAAGCCCCAAGGGCCTCGGTTCGATCTCGCGGGGCTATATCGATACCAAGACCAACAGCCTGATCGCGGCCTTCCGCTATCCCGGAACGATCGGCTTCGTGGGGCGAATGGACCTGGCCACCGGCAAGCTCACCAAGCTCCAGGAAATCAAGGGCATGATGCTCTACAAGGTGACTAGCGTCGCCTTCGATCCCGATGCCCGGACCGCCTATTATACCGAAGACAATTACGCCTTCCGCGACCTTGTGGCGGTCAATGTCGACACCGGCCGCAAGCGGATGCTGCAGCGCGACGCGCGCATCGGCGATTTGGTCGTCAATCCCGCGGACAAGTCGATCTGGGGGATCCGGCACGAAAACGGCCTGGCGACGATCGTCCGGATTCCAGCGCCCTATGGAGGCTTCAACCAGATCCATACCTTCAAATATGGACAGATTCCGTTCGACCTCGACGTTTCGCCCGACGGGACCAAGATTTCGGCATCGTTCGGCGAGGTCAACGGCACGCAATCGGTGCGGGTCTGGAATATCGACAGCCTGTCGCCCGACAACGATCCGGTCGAGGTCGCCCGGCTCGACCTGCCGCCGGCGACGCCTGAAGGCTTCATCTTCGCGCCGGACGGGAAATCGCTCTACGGCACGAGCTACTATACCGGCGTGTCGAACGTTTTCCGCTTCGACCTCGACACCCAGAAGTATGACGCGATCAGCAATGCGTCGACCGGCTTCTTCCGGCCGATGCCGCAGCCTGACGGGTCGCTGATCGCCTATGAATTCAGCGGCGAGGGCCTGCAGCCGGTCCGTTTCACGCCGAAAGTGCAGAGCGATCTTGGAACTGTCGAATTCCTCGGCACGCGGGTGGTCAACGAGCGCCCCGAGCTCAAGCAATGGGGAGTGGGCTCACCGGCCAAGATCGACCTCGATCCGCTGATTATCGCCAGGAGCAAATATAATAGCGGCCGGCGCATGAAGCTCGCCGCCGCCTATCCGATCGTCGAAGGGTATAAGCAGAAGGTCGGCCTGGGCTATTACTTCCACTTCGAAGACCCGCTCCAGTTCCGCCAGTTCAGCGCGGCCGTCAGCATCTCGCCGTTCGGAGAGATGCCCAACCACGAGCGCCTTCACGCCGATATCGAGTATAAGACGCTCAGCTGGAAGCTCAGATACTGGCACAATGACGCCGACATCTACGACCTCGCCGGGCCGGTGCTGCGCAGCCGCAAGGGCGATGCCGTCATCCTCAGCTACGAAAAGGCCAAGATCTACGATCCGCCGCGCCAGCTGGACGTTTTCGGCAGCGTCGCCGGCTATTTCGGGCTGGAGCAGCTTCCTTCGGCGCAGAACGTCCCCAGCCCCAAGGACATCTATTCGGCAGAGCTCGGCGTGCGCTACACCAATACCCGCAAGGCATTGGGCGCGGTCGATCATGAAAAGGGCTTTGCCTGGCGCCTGGTAAGCGGCATCGATCATGCGGAAGGCGACAGCTTCCCGCATATCTGGGGCGGGGTCGACTATGGCCTTCCGCTGCCCATCTCCAACAGTTCGGCGTGGATCTATGCGCAGGCGGGCATTGTCGGCGGCAAGTCGGAAAGCCCGCTCGGCGCCTATTATTTCGGCAGCTTCCGCAACAACTATGTCGATAACCGGCCGGAGAAACGGTACCGCGAGCTGGAGAGCTTCCCGGGTTTCGAGATCGACCAGATCCCGGCCCGCAAGTTCGGCAAGCTGACCGGCGAGGTGAATTTGCCGCCGGTCCGCTTCGCGGAAATCGGGACCCCGGCTTTCTTCCTCAGCTATGCGCGGACGGCGCTGCTGGGCGGGACGATGCTGCTGCGCTCGCCGGAGAAGCGCAATTACCAGCTGTTCGACGTGGGCGCGCAGGTTGACCTGGGCTTCACGATCGCGATGCGCTTGCCGATGGTGTTTTCCCTCGGCGTCGGACATGGTTTCGGCGACAAGGACATCGATGGACGAACCGAATGGATGGCTTCCCTGAAAATCATGTAAGGTAGCGTTCGTAATGTCGTTTGAACTCATCCATTGGCTGACCGCGCTGACACCCGTCTTGCTGATGGCGCTGCTGTTCGTCTGGCTCGACGTGTTCAAGCTGATGTCGCCGTGGGAAATGATCGCGTGCTTGCTGCTTGGCGCAGTCGCCGCGCTGATCGCCTGGCCGATCAGCGGCCGAATGCTCGATACGCTGCCGATCGGCTACAGCTTCTACAGCCGCATCGTCGCGCCGTTCATCGAGGAGGCGCTGAAGGGGGCGGCGCTGGCCGTGCTGATCCTGAACAACCGGATCGGCTACAAGCTTGATGCGGTCATTTCGGGCTTTGCCATCGGCGCCGGTTTCTCGGTCATCGAGAATATCTTCTACCTTGCCCGCTTCCCGGAGCTGACGACCTCCGTTTGGCTGGTGCGGGGACTAGGCACCGCTGTCATGCATGGCACGACCACGGCCATTCTCGCCGCGACGGCGCATGAGCTTGGCGAGCGATCGCTGCGGAAAGAGGGCGGGCAAATGTTCAACCCGCTTTGGCTGCTGCCGGGCTATTTGCTGGCGAGCCTGGTCCATCTCGCTTTCAACCAGTTTCCCAGCCATCCGATGGAAGACATGATCGTTACCATGGTGGTGGCTCCAATCCTCCTGATCGCCATCATGCGGTTCGGAGAAAGCGAGACCAAGCAGTGGCTGCTGGATGAAAGCGAAGCGCATCGTCGCTGGCTTGAGGAATGGAAGTCGGGCGGCTTTCCGTCCGATGCCAGCGGGCAGCGGATCGCCGCGCTGGCGGCGAGCCTCAAGCCGGACCAGGCCGAGCTGCTGCGAGACTATTGCATCGTCAAGGCCGAGCTCGTGCTGGCCGCCGAAGTGGAATTGATGGACGGTGACCGCGACCTCGACGAGGGCCAGTCAGACCGGCTCCGCGCCGATTTTGCCCGATTGGAAGAGATCAAACAGGCGATTGGCCGCATCGGCTACGCGGCGCTGAGCCGGCGGCTGCCGTTCAGCCGCAACGACGAATGGGAATTGAGCGAGCTCAAGGAGCTGCTCGACCGCAATTGACGCTCCGCCCGCCGCGTGGCAGCGGCTTCGCCGACGGGAGAGGATATGGCGACCACCATCGAACAGCTTGAAGCCAAGCGCGCGCAGGCGCGGCTTGGCGGGGGCGAGAAGCGGATCGAAGCGCAGCACGCCAAGGGGCGGCTGACGGCGCGCGAGCGGCTGACGGTGCTGCTCGATCCCGGCAGCTTCGAGGAAGTCGACATGTACGTCGAGCATAATTGCGTCGACTTCGGCATGGAGACGCAGAAGGTCCCGGGCGACGGCGTCGTCACCGGGTCCGGGACGATCAATGGCCGGCTGGTCTATGTCTTCGCCCAGGACTTCACCGTGTTCGGCGGCTCGCTGTCGGAACGGCACGCCGGCAAGATCTGCAAGATCATGGACGCGGCGATGAAGGTCGGCGCGCCGGTGATCGGCCTCAACGATTCAGGCGGCGCGCGCATCCAGGAAGGGGTCGCCTCGCTCGGCGGCTATGCCGAAGTGTTCCAGCGCAATGTGCTCGCATCCGGAGTGGTGCCGCAAATTAGCGTGATCATGGGGCCGTGCGCGGGCGGCGCGGTCTATTCGCCGGCGATGACCGACTTCATCTTCATGGTGAAAGACAGCTCTTACATGTTCGTCACCGGGCCCGAGGTGGTGAAGACCGTCACCAACGAGATAGTAACCCAGGAGGAACTGGGCGGCGCCGTCACGCATACTACCAAATCGGGCGTCGCCGACGTCGCATTCGAGAATGACATCGATGCGCTGCTCGCCACCCGCGACTTCTTCGACTTCCTGCCGCTTTCCAACCGCCACGACATTCCCGAGCGGCCCTGCGCCGATCCGTGGGACCGGATCGAGGACAGCCTCGACAGCCTGATCCCGCCGTCGGCCAACCAGCCCTATGACATGCATGAGCTGATCCGGAAGGTGGCCGACGAAGGCGACTTCTTCGAGATCCAGCCGGCCCACGCTGCCAACATCATCGTCGGCTTCTGCCGGATCGAGGGAAAGACGGTCGGCGTGGTCGCCAACCAGCCGATGGTGCTGGCCGGCGTGCTCGACATCAACTCGTCGAAGAAGGCCGGGCGGTTCGTCCGCTTCTGCGATGCGTTCGACATTCCGATCGTCACCTTCGTCGACGTGCCGGGGTTCCTTCCCGGAACGGGGCAGGAGCATCACGGCATCATCAAGCATGGCGCGAAACTGCTGTTCGCCTATGCCGAGGCGACGGTGCCGAAGATCACGGTGATCACACGCAAGGCCTATGGCGGGGCCTACGACGTCATGGCGTCGAAGCACCTCCGCGGCGATTTGAACTATGCCTGGCCCACCGCCGAGATCGCGGTGATGGGCGCCAAGGGCGCGGTCGAGATCATCTTCCGCAAGGACGCCGACAATCCGGAGGAGATCGCCAAGCGCACGAAGGAATATGAGGAGCGCTTCGCCAACCCGTTCGTGGCGGCGGCGAAGGGCTTCATCGACGAGGTGATCATGCCGCATTCGACACGGCGGCGGATCGCGCTGGGGCTTCGCAAGCTGCGCGACAAGCAGCTCGAGAACCCGTGGAAAAAGCACGACAATATTCCGCTGTGAGCGTGTTTCCCTTTCTTGGACCGCTTGGACTTCTTGCATCCGCTTTGTGTTTTTGGAGCCTCTGGAATGGTTGGAGCCGCGGTCGCGTAAGAGCCAAGGGATGGGTCGAGCATAGAGAAGATCCCATATTTTTCTGGTTTGTTGTCGTGTTCCAAGCTGTCGCCGCCCTGTGGTTTGGGTTGATTGGCGTTTTCGTGAGCGCGAACTTGATTGGATTGATCCCATGAAACTCGGACGATTGAACCATGTCGGTGTCGCCACCCCATCGATCGAGAAATCGGTCGCCATGTACCGCGAGCGGATGGGAGCGGAAGTTGTGCGCGATCCGTTCGACTTGCCGGCGCAAGGCGTGCGGGTCTGCTTCGTCGATACGCCCAACAGCCAGATCGAGCTGATCGAGCCGCTGGGCGCGGACTCGCCGATCGTGAAGTTCCTCGAAAAGAACCCCGAGGGGGGGCAGCATCATCTCTGCTTCGAGGTGCCGGACATCGAGGCGGCGCGGGCCTTCTATGACGGGAAGGGCGTGCGGATTCTCGGCCCGACGCGGATCGGAGCGCATGGCACGCCGATCTTCTTCCTCCACCCCAAGGACATGGGCGGGGTGCTGACGGAGATCATGGAAAGTCCTAAGCAGGCGCACTGATGGCCAAGCATTTCGCCACGATCCGCTGGTTTGCCTCCCCCGGCGAAGATTTCGCCAAAGGGCAGTATAGCCGAGCTCACAGCTGGAACTTCGACGGCCTCGCCAATGTCGCCGCCTCGGCGAGCCCGCATATCGTGCCGATGCCTTGGGCCAATCCCGATGCGGTCGATCCGGAGGAGGCGTTCGTCGCCAGCGCCGCCAGCTGCCACATGCTGTTCTTCCTCGACTTCGCACGTCGCGCCGGGGTGATCGTCAACAGCTATGACGACGAGGCCGAAGGGGTGATGGAGAAGGGCGCCGACGGCAAGACCCGCATCACCCGCATCACGCTGCGCCCGCGGATCGTCTACGGCGACGTGGCGCCGACCGAGGAGATGCTGGACGACCTCCACCACAAGGCTCACGAAGCCTGCTTTATCGCCAATTCGATTACTTCCGAGATTGTGATCGAACCGAGATAGGAGTTTCCCGGCGGAGGCCGGGATCCAGGGTGCTGCGAAGCAGCGCCTTTCGGCGCTCCTGGGCCCCGGCCTTCGCCGGGGAACCAATTGGCATTACCGTCGACCGGCGCTAGGGCGAAGCCAATGACCAAGAAGCCGAATATCGACGACTGGAAAGCGCTGGCCGCGAAGGAAGCCAGGGGCCGCGACCTGTCGCGCGAGACGCCTGAGCATATCCGCCTCAATAACGTCTACGGGCCTGAGGATTCGGCCGGGATCGACAGCGGCCTGCCGGGCCTGCCGCCCTATACGCGGGGACCCTATGCGACGATGTACGCTGGGCGGCCCTGGACCATCCGCCAATACGCCGGCTTCTCCACCGCCGAGGAGAGCAACGCCTTCTACCGCCGCAACCTGAAGGCAGGGCAGAAGGGCCTCAGCGTCGCCTTCGACCTTGCCACCCACCGCGGCTATGACAGCGACCATCCGCGCGTCGCCGGGGACGTCGGCAAAGCGGGCGTGGCGATCGACAGCGTCGAGGACATGAAGCTGCTGTTCGACGGCATCCCGCTCGGCGAAATGTCGGTCAGCATGACCATGAACGGCGCGGTGCTGCCGGTGATGGCCTTCTACATCGTTGCCGGCGAGGAGCAGGGCGTTCCTAGGGACCAACTGACGGGGACCATCCAGAACGACATCCTGAAAGAGTTCGCGGTCCGCAACACCTACATCTACCCGCCTGAGCCCTCGATGCGGATCGTATCCGACATCATCGCTTATTGCGCGGAAGAGATGCCGAAGTTCAACAGCATCTCGATCAGCGGCTATCATATGCACGAGGCCGGGGCGACCGCGGTGCAGGAGCTGGCCTACACGCTGGCCGATGGCATGGAATATGTCCGCGTCGCGAAAGCTGACGGGCTCGACATCGACGATTTCGCGCCTCGCTTAAGCTTCTTCTTCGGCATCGGCATGAACCTGTTCATGGAGGTCGCCAAGCTGCGCGCGGCGCGGACGCTGTGGGCGCGGATCATGACGGATCTGGGGGCCAAGACGGAGAAGTCGAAGCTGCTTCGCACCCACTGCCAGAC
>Ga0310810_10000876_pt1 | contig 30503 bp, 28 predicted proteins | sample NCmetagenome_FD_207641 | JGI IMG/M metagenome (GOLD analysis project Ga0310810, IMG submission 207641) | Soil microbial communities from experimental microcosm in Duke University, North Carolina, United States - NC | ecosystem: Engineered > Artificial ecosystem > Soil microcosm > Unclassified ... | reverse complement strand
GGAGGCCCGCATCCTCGGCGCGCTCGCCAAGATCGCCCCGTCGTTCCTGACGCTCGACGGCGTGGCGGAGGCCATCAAGGAGATCGAATGGGGCTCGGAGCTGAAGGTCGCCTCGGCGCGCAAGGCCTACGACCGCATCGAGACGCGCGAGGTGAAGATCACCGAGGGCAATCCCGAGGTGCCGTACGCGTTCGAGATGCCGAAGTGGTGGGAGATGCGCGAGGGCGTCACCATCCCGGCCATTCCCATCGGCAAGCCGAAGGAGGGCGGGCAGGGCTACGTGCCCGAGCGCAATCCCTACTTCAAGAAGTTCTCGACGCGCACGATGCGGCCGGTGATCGACTTCGACACGTGCGTGAAGTGCAACCTGTGCTGGATCTCGTGCCCCGATTCCTGCTTCGACGTGATGCCCGACGGCACGTTCGACGCGAACATGGAGTCGTGCTGCGGCTGTGGCGTGTGCGAGGCCGTGTGCCCGGTCGAGGACTGCATCACGATGGTGAACGAGTCGGTCTTCGACGACAACGGCAGCCAGTGGGAGGCGTGGCGCAAGGACAAGCCGGCCTACAAGACCTGGCTCACGGCGACGATCGGTGACAAGAAGACGTCCGCGCGCTCGCACGGCTTCCGCTTCCGCGGCCAGTACGACCAGGAGCTGGCGAAGGATCTCGAGAGCGGCGGCGTGGAGATCGCGGCGGGCATCCCGGGCGAGAACGCGGCCCGAAAGGTGTAGGGGAGACGGCGATGGCGACAGTGACGGCGACGAAAGCCGCGGGCGAGGACAAGGAGCTCCTGATCTCGGGCAGCGAGGCGGTGGCGGAGGCGCTCGTGCTCGCGGATCTCGATGTGGTGACGGCGTATCCGATCCGCCCCTACGACACGGTGATGCAGGCGATCGCCAAGAAGATCGCCAACGGTCAGCTCGTGGCCGAGTACATCGTGGCCGAGGGCGAGCACAGCCAGTTCGAGATCGTGAAGCATGCGTCGACGGTCGGGGCGCGGGTGTTCTGCGGCTCGTCGGGTGTCGGTTGGATGTACGCGATGGAGTGCCTGGTGGTGACGCCGCCGCTGCGTGTGCCGATGGTGGCGCTGGTCGGCAACCGCGCGCTGGACGATCCCGGCGCGTTCGGCGTCGAGCACAACGACGCGCTCGTCGTCCGCGACCTCGGCTGGCTGCTGTGCTGGATCGACACCTCCCAGGAAGCGCTGGACACCACGCTGATCGCGTACCGCGTCGCCGAGGACCGGCGGGTGTTTCTGCCGCTCGCCATCTCCGCCGACGGCGCGTTCCTCACGCACTCGCAGGCGCTCACGCTCGTGCCGCCCAAGGACAAGGTCGATCGCTTCCTGCCGCGCTACGACCGTGGCGATCTGCTGCTCCACCCTGACAACCCGATTACGGTGGCGCCGCAGGCGAACGAGGACTGGGTCATCGAGATCCGCCGCCAGAACGACGAGGCGATGAAGCGTGCGGTCAGCGTCATCGAGGAGGCGTACGCGGACTTCCGGCGCGTGTTCGGGCGCGGGCCCGAGAACCCGTGGTTCGAGGAGTACATGGCCGAGGACGCGGACGTGATCCTCATCGGCATGGGGACGATCTCGCTGCCGATCAAGGTGGCCATCCGCGAGCTGCGCGCCAAAGGCAAGAAGGTCGGCCTCATCCGTCTGCGTTGGTTCCGCCCGTTCCCGTTCGAGCGGCTGACGAAGGCGCTGAGCCAGACGAAGGCGATCGGCGTCATCGATCGCGACTACTCGTTCGGATCCCCGTTCCATTCGGGCGTGGTCGCCAACGAGATTCGCGCCGCGATGTACAACGCCGACAAGCGGCCGCCGCTCCTGAGCTTCGTCTGTGGCCTCGGTGGCCGCGAGGTCACGCTCGAGGATGTCAACAAGGCCGTCGACATGTGCTATAGCGCCGCTGCCGCGGGCAAGTCCGACGGCAAGACCCACTGGCTCGGCGTTCGGGAATAGGAGAGCACGCTCATGGCTGAGACGACGTTCAGCAACGCGACCCAGACCCTCGAGCCGTTTCGAGGGATCAAGAAGGTCACCCTCGAGGAGTACTTCACCTCCGGTCACCGGACGTGCCAGGGCTGCGAATCCGCGCTGGTGATGAAGCTGATGGTGAAGGCGGCAGGACCGCGCACCATCGTGCTCGGCTCAACCGGCTGCATGTACGTCGCGAACACGACGTACTACACCACGCCGTGGGTGGTGCCGTGGATGCACACCCAGCTCGGATCGTCCGGCTCGGCCGCCCTCGGTACCGCGGCCGGTCTGAAGGCGCTCATGCGCAAAGGCAAGATGAAGGCGGAGCCGATCAATGTCATTGCATTCTGTGGCGACGGCGGTGGAGCCGACATGGGGCTCAGCGCGATCTCCGCGACGCTCACGCACAAGGAGTACAACTCGCTGATCCTGCTCTACGACAACGAGTCGTACGCCAACACGGACATCCAGCTCTCCGGGCTCACGCCCTTCGGCGCGCACACGACGTTCAGCCCTCCGGGCACCGTCAAGCGCATCATTCACACACGCTGGAAGAAGAACGTCGCCGGCATGCTGGCGGCCGGCCACCCGGAGTGCCGCTACGTGGCGACCGTGTGCGCCTCGTATGCCGTCGACATGATGAACAAGGTTCGCCGCGCGCTGACGATCGGCGGGCCGACGTTCATTCACTCGCTCGATCCCTGCCCGAAGGGCTGGGATTACGATCCCATGCTCAGCCACGAGCTGGGCGAGCTCGCCATCGAGACGGGGATCTTTCCGCTCTACGAGGTCGAGGATGGCGTCGTGACGTACTACGGAAAGACCAAGGCCCTCGTCGAGGGACGCCCGCGAAAGCCGGTGCGAGAATACCTGCTCAAACAGGGCCGGTTCGCGCACTTCACCGAGGAAGACCTCGCCTACTTCCAGGGAAAAGTGGACGAACAGTGGCAGAAGTGGGAGATTCCCGGCGTGGTCCCGTTCCGAAGACTGGACGCCGCGCAGGCGGCGTTGAACGTGAAGTAGCCGATCGCTTCGGTGATCAGCCGGTCCGTGGGGTAGCGCGGGGGCCGGGCGCTCGATAGCGTCCGGCCCCGTTTTGTTTCACGGCTGGCGCAGCGCGTCGCAACGAACAATGCCCCGCAGAGGGCTCGGGCCGTCACGGAGGACAGCAACGATGCTCAGAACGCGTCTCTTGCTCCTCATCATCCTCTCGGCAGTACTGCCCGCGGCACCCGCGTTCGCATGGGAGCCGACCAAGCCGATCGAGCTCATCGTGCCTGCGGGCACCGGAGGGGGCGCCGACCAGATGGCTCGCCTCGTCTCACTCGTCGCGGAGAAGCACAAGCTTTCTCCCAAGCCCATCATCGTCATCAACAAGCCCGGCGGCGCGGGCGCCGAGGGCTTCCTCGACGTCAAGGCTCGCAAGGGCGACGCTCACACGCTCGTCATCACGCTCTCGAATCTCTTCACGACGCCACTGCACACCGGTGTGCCGTTCTCGTGGAAGGACCTCACGCCCGTGGCGCGCTTGGCGCTCGATCAGTTCATCCTCTGGGTGAACGCCGACACACCGTACATGACCGCGAAGGACTATCTCGCCGCCGTGAAGGAGCGTGCCGGCAAGCCGAGCCAGATGAAGATGGGCGGCACGGGCTCCGCGCAGGAAGATCAGATCATCACCATTCAGGTCGAGCAGGCCATGCCCGGCTCCAAGTTCACGTACGTACCGTTCAAGGGCGGCGGCGAGGTGTGCGTGAACCTCGTCGGCAAGCACGTCGACTCCACGGTGAACAACCCGATCGAGTGTGTCAGCCATTGGAAGGCCAAGCGCGTACGCCCGCTTGCCGTCTTCGATACCCAGCGCATCACCGTCGCGGAGTGGAAGGACATTCCGACCGTCAAGGAAGCGCTCGGCGTCGACATCCACTATCTGATGCTGCGCGGGATCTTCGGCGCGCCGAGCATGCCGAAGGACGCCGTGGACTGGTACGCGGGCATGCTCCGCAAAGCGATCGACACGCCCGAATTCAAGAAGTACATGGACGACGGCGCTCTCAAGCCGGCGTTCGCGACGGGGGACGAGTACGTCAAATGGGTCGAGGAGAACGAGAAGCTGCATCGTGAGCTGATGGCGAAGGGCGGCTTGCTGAAGCAATGACCCGCACCGCGGATCTCATCACCGCGGCCGTGTTGTTCGCGATCGGCGTGGTCGTCGTGGCGGATTCGCTGCGGCTCGGTGCGGGGTGGGGCACCGACGGACCCAAGAGCGGCTTCTTTCCGTTCTGGCTCGGCGTGCTGCTGCTGGTGGTCACCGCCGCCATCGCCGTGCAGGCGTGGCGGCGGGGGACCGGCAAGCAGTTCGTGACGCGCGCGCAGCTCGTGCCCGTCGGCAAGGTCATCGCGCCGATGGTCGTATTCGTGCTTCTGACCGGCGGTGTGAAGCTCGCCGACGTCTCGCTCGTTCCCGCGACGGGGCTGTACGTCGCGGCGGCCCTCTATCTGGCGTTCTACATGCGCTGGGTCGGTCACCACAGCTGGCTCACCATCGTGCTCGTCGCGGTTGCGATCCCTGTCGTCACCTTTGTCGTCTTCGAGATCTGGTTCCTCGTGCCGATGCCGAAGGGACCGCTCGAGGCGTCGCTCGGGTTCTGATGGGCATCGAAAATCTGCTGCTCGGCTTCCAGATCGCCATCACGCCGTTCAACATCTTCATGGCCGTCGTCGGCATCACGCTCGGCACGATCATCGGCGTGCTGCCCGGACTCGGCGGCGCCAACGGCGTCGCGATTTTGTTGCCGCTGACGTTCACGATGCCGCCGACGTCGGCGATCATCCTCCTCACGTCGCTCTACTGGGGCGCGCTTTTCGGCGGCGCGATCACGTCCGTGCTCTTCAACATCCCGGGCGAGCCGTGGTCGGTGGCCACGACGTTCGACGGCTACCCGCTCGCTCGTCAGGGCAAGGGCGGGCAGGCGCTCACGGCGGCATTCACGTCGTCGTTCGTCGGCGCGTTCTTCTCGATCGTGCTGATCACGTTGTTCGCCCCGCTGCTCGCCGAGATCGCGCTGCGGTTCGGCCCGCCCGAGTTCTTCGCCATCCAGCTGCTGACGTTCTCGAGCTTCGTCGGCCTCGGTGGTGGCAATCCGCTCAAGTCGGTGGTCTCGATCCTGCTCGGCTTCATTCTGGGCGCCGTCGGGCTCGATATCGTCACCGGGCAGCTGCGCATGACGTTCGGCGTGACGGATCTCATGAAGGGCTTCGATTTCATCGTCGCCGTCATCGGCCTGTTCGGCATCGGCGAGATTCTCCTCTCGGTCGAGGAGGGGCTCACGTTCCGCGGCGCCGCGACAGGCATGAACCTGACGGTCGTCCTGCAGACGTGGAAGATCCTGCCGCGCTACGCGCGGACGTTCGTACGCGCCGCCTTCATCGGCTTCTGGATGGGCTTCAAGCCCGGCGGCGCGACGCCGGCGTCCTTCATGTCGTACGCGTTCGCCAAGCGGTTCTCGCGCCATCCCGAGCGTTTCGGCAAGGGCGAGCTCGAGGGCGTCGTCGCGCCCGAAACGGCGGCGCACGCCGCCGGCGTGGCCGCCATGCTGCCCATGATCACGCTCGGCATTCCGGGCTCGCCGACCGCGGCCGTCATGCTCGGCGGGCTGATCATCTGGGGGCTGCAGCCGGGACCGCTGTTGTTCACCGAGAAGCCCGACTTCGTCTGGGGCCTCATCGCGAGCATGTACACGGGCAACATCATCGGCGTGCTGATGGTTCTCGCCGGCGTGCCGCTGTTCGCCGCGATTCTGAAGATTCCGTTCGCGATCCTCACACCGCTCATCGTAGTCGTCTGCGCCATCGGCGCGTACGCCGTGCACTCGAGCATGATCGACGTGTGGTACATGGTCATCTTCGGCGTCGTCGGCTACGTCTTCAAGAAGCTCGACTATCCGCTCGCCCCCCTGGTGTTGGCCCTGGTGCTGGGCGATCTCGCCGAGAACGCGCTGCGCCAGAGCCTGATCATGTCGCAGGGCTCGCTCGGTGTGTTCTTCACGCGGCCCATCGCGTGTGCCATCACGGTCGTGGCGCTGTTCTTCCTCGGCATGCCGATCATCACGCCGTGGTGGCGCCGCCTGCGCGGACTGCCGCCGGCGTCGGGTGCTCCGGCCGAAGCCTGAGTCTGCGATGGCGTTGTTGGTCGAGCCGGAGTTCTGGGCGCGCTTGCTCGGTATCGGTGTCCTGAACCTGCTGCTGTCCGGAGACAATGCGCTCGTCATCGCGCTCGCCGTGCGTGCGCTGCCTCCGCGCCAGCGCCTCCTCGGTCAGATCTGGGGCGCGCTCGGCGCGGTCGCGCTGCGCGTCGGCTTCGTCGCGATCGTCACGCTGCTGCTTCGCGTGCCGCTACTCCAGCTGGTCGGCGGGCTGCTGCTGCTGTGGATCGCGGTGCGGCTCGTGAGACCGGAAAACGACGACGCAACCGGGACCCGTCATGGCTCCTCCCTCTGGGAGGCGATCTGGATCATCATCGTCGCGGACATCACAATGAGCCTCGATAACGTGCTCGCGATCGCCGCCGCCGCCAAGGGCGAGATGCTCCTCGTGGCCATCGGCATCGCGATTTCCCTGCCGATCGTGATCTGGGGCGCCGGCCTGCTCGCCCGATTGATGAACCGCTGGGTGTGGATCGTGTGGCTGGGCGGCGGCTTCCTCGCGTACGTCGCGGTGGAGATGGTATTCGAGGACAAGATGGTCCGCGGGTGGGTCGGCCCGGCGGGCGAGCACGTGAAGCCGGCGGTTTCGATCGCCGCCGGCGTGGTGGTGGCCGCGCTCGGGTGGTGGCTGTCGCGGCGGTCGCACGCCGCGGTGCCGGAGGACGTGTGAGATGGTCGAGGAGCCACGGCGTCGAAGCGCAGCGACCGACGAGAGTATGAGCATCGCGCCGATCAAATCGACGCGGATCTACCAGGAGATCGTCCGCCAGGTGAAGGCGATGATCGCCGAGGGCCGGCTGAAGAGCGGCGATCAGCTGCCTCCCGAGCGTGATCTCGCCGAGAAGTTCGTCGTCAGTCGCACCTCGGTGCGCGAGGCGCTCCGCGCACTGGAGAGCCTGGGTCTCGTCGACATCCGGCCCGGCGAGGGCACGTTCGTGCGTGAGGTCTCTGTGGACTCGCTGATCGAGCCGCTTGCCCTCATAATGCTGTCGCAACGCGCGGCCCTCGCGGAGCTGTTCGAGGCGCGACGCATGATCGAGCCCGCGCTCGCCGCGCTCGCGGCAGAGCGCGCGACACCCGAAGAGCTGCAAGAGATGGATCGCATCCTCGAAGCCCAGGCGAAGGAGGTCGCCGCGGGCCGCACCGGGCTCGAGCAGGACGCGGAGTTCCACGCCGCGATCGGCGCGGCCGCGCACAATCGCGCGATCACACGCATCGCGCACGCGGTGATGGACCTGCTGCGCCAGAGTCGCGAGGAATCACTGAACACGCCGGGACGGCCGACGCGCTCGCACGACGACCATCGTCGGCTGCTCGCGGCGATCCGGGCGCGCGACGCCGGCGCGGCGCGACGCGCGATGATCGAGCACCTCGAAGCGGTCGAGGCGCTCGTCCTCGGCGACGCGGCCGCGCGCCGCCCTGCGCGGTCGGAATCCGGGACACTGCCTTGACGGCTGTCGCCGGGGCTGGCTATACTGCGCCACCTATGACGCTGGCGTCGCCGGTTCTGTCGCTCGGGCTGATTCTGGGGCTGCTGTTGCCGGGCCTGCCCGGAGCGTCCGCGACGTAATCGAGCGCGGGACGCCACGGGCAGGAGCAAGCGCCCGTGGCCGAGACGACAGCAAGGGCCACGGGTCGCCGACCCGTGGCCCTTTTGTTTGTCGTGGCGCGAGTGGAGTGAGGATCGAAGCCGGGGGGGCGAAACGTTGACAGTCATGCGCGGTATCCAATAGACTTGAAAGACTTTTTCGCTCATCGATCGACAGAGAGAGAGCGCGCTATGGCAACGACCAAGTACGTCTACTCGTTCGGCTCCGGCAAGGCGGAAGGCTCCTCCGTCATGCGCAACCTGCTCGGCGGCAAGGGATGCGAGCTCGCCGAGATGACGAACCTCGGGATTCCCGTGCCGGCCGGCTTCACGATCACGACGCAGGCCTGGGCGGCGTACAACCGGACTGGTCGTCAGTTCCCCGAGGGGCTGTGGGAGCAGGTCGCCCGCAGCCTCGAGCGTCTCGAGCAGGATGCGGGGCTCGTCTTCGGCGACCCGCGCCGCCCGCTGCTCGTCTCCGTGCGATCGGGCGCGCGCGTGTCGATGCCCGGCATGATGGAGACCGTCCTCAACCTCGGTCTCAACGACGAAACCGTCGAGGGGCTCGCCGCGTGGACCCACAACGAGCGCTTCGCGTGGGACTGCTACCGGCGGTTCATCACCATGTTCGGCGACGTCGTGCTCGGCATCCGCCGCGAAGCGTTCGACGAGCACCTCACCGCCACGAAGACGCGCCTCGGTGTGGCCACGGATCCGGAGGTCCCGGCCGCAGAGCTTCGCAAGCTCACCGAAACATACAAAGACGTCGTGGCGGCGCGCACGAATGCCCCGTTTCCTCAAGATCCGCGTGAGCAGCTACAGCTCGCGGTGCGCGCGGTCTTCGACTCCTGGTACGGCAAGAAAGCGATCGAATACCGCCGCATCAACCACATCCCCGGCGACTGGGGCACGGCCGTAACCGTCATGGCGATGGTGTTCGGCAACCTCGGCGACACGTCGGGCACCGGCGTCGGCTTCACGCGTGATCCGCGCACGGGCGAGCGCCACTTCTACGCGGAGTTTCTCGCGAACGCGCAGGGCGAGGACGTTGTGGCTGGGATTCGAACCCCCGAGCACATCGACGACCTCAAGCGGCGGATGCCGAAAATCTACGACGATCTGCTCGCCATCGCCGATCGGCTCGAGCGGCACTACAAGGACATGCAGGACATCGAGTTCACGATCCAGGAGGGCAAGCTCTACCTGCTGCAGACACGCGCCGGCAAGCGCTCGGCGGGCGCCGCGGTCAAGGTCGCCGTCGACCTCGTGCACGAGACCGTCATCGATCAGCACACCGCGCTGCTGCGCGTGAATCCACGTGACCTCGCCAGGCTGTTCGTTCCCCTGCTCGACCCGCGCGACAAGGACCGTGCCGTGGCGGCGGGACGACTGCTCGCGCGGGGCTTGCCTGCAGCGCCCGGTGGCGCCGTCGGGCAGGTGGTGTTCGACGCGGATCGCGCGGTCGAGCTCGCGCGCAACGGCCAGCAGGTCATCCTCGTGCGCCCCGAGACGTCGCCCGAAGACATCGCTGGGATGTACGCCGCGGAAGGAATCGTCACCGCGCGAGGCGGCCGGACGTCCCACGCCGCGGTCGTCGCGGTCGGCATGGGCAAGCCGTGCATCGTCGGCGCCAGCGGCATCGTCGTCGACGAACACCGACGGATGTTCGAGGCGGGCGGGCGCGTCGTGCGGGAGGGCGACGTGATCGCGATCGATGGCGAGACCGGAGAGGTCCTGCTCGACTCGATCGAGCGGACGTCGCCGCAAGTCGGTAACGCCGCGCAGGAGTTTCTCGCGTGGGCGGACCGTTACCGCACGCTCGGCGTGCGCGCGAACGCCGACACCCCGGACGATGCGACGCGCGCGCGGGAGTTCGGTGCCGAAGGCATCGGCCTCGTGCGGACCGAGCACATGTTCTTCGCGGCGGAGCGCATCCCGATCGTCCGCGACATGATCATGGCCGCCGACGACGCCGAGCGGCGCTCGGAGCTGCGTGCGGCTCTCGAGAAGCTCAAGCCGTTCCAGCGGGAAGACTTCATCGGGATCTTCCGGGCCATGGACGGCCTGCCCGTCACGATCCGGTTGCTCGACCCACCGCTGCACGAGTTCCTCGCCAACCCGAAGGAGTACCGGGAGATGCTCGAGGAGCGCGCGCGGCTCGATGCGCTCGGGATCAACCCCGAGCGAAAGGCGCGCCTCGACGAGCGGCTCGCGAAGATCGACGAGCTGCGCGAAGCCAACCCGATGCTGGGCCACCGCGGCTGTCGTCTCGGCATCACGAATCCCGAGATCTACGGCATGCAGGTGGAGGCGATCATGGAAGCGGCCTGCATCGCCGCCGAGCAGGGCGTGAAGGTGGAGACGGAGATCATGATTCCGCTCACCGGCAGCGTCGGTGAGATGCGGACGACGTACGAGCAGACGAAGAAAGTCGCCGAAGGGGTCGTCGCGCGCATGGGCGTCCCCGTCAAGTACGCGGTCGGCACGATGATCGAGGTGCCGCGCGCCGCACTGCTCGCCGACAAAATCGCGCAGGACGCCGAGTTCTTCTCGTTCGGCACCAACGACCTCACCCAGATGACGTTCGGCTACAGCCGCGACGACGTCGCGAAGTTTCTCCCAGCGTATCTGCAGAAGGGGATCCTGCAGCACGACCCGTTTTCGGTGCTCGATCAGGAAGGGGTCGGCGAGCTGATCCGGATCGGCATCGAGCGCGGCCGGCGCACACGACCGGATCTCAAGATCGGTATCTGCGGCGAGCACGGCGGCGAGCCGACGTCGGTGGAGTTCTGTCACAAGGTGGGCATGACGTACGTGTCGTGCTCGCCGTTCATGATTCCGATCGCGCGGCTGTCGGCCGCGCAGGCGCGCCTGCGCGTCCGCGAGGCGTCGGCCGAAGGCGCGCCGAGTGCGTAGGGCCGAGCGGCGCCACGGCTTCGCCGGGGCGTCGCGAGCGTCGGGGGTTTAGGGGCCCATTTCGGGGCCCCCAACAAGAAGGCGCGCCGAGTGCGTGAAGTGCGAGCAAGTGAAAGTGTTTGAGTGGGCGGTAGGAGGGCCACAGTGAAATTCCCAGGGGCGAGGATTGTGCTCGAGTGCCTGAAGCGGGAGGGCGTGGATATCGTCTTCGGCCTCCCCGGCGGCGCCGTGCTGCCGATCTACGACGCGCTGTACGACTTCGAGGGCCTGCGCCACATCCTCGTCCGGCAGGAGGCGGCCGCCGGGCACGCGGCCGAGGGCTATGCGCGCGCGACCGGCAAGGTCGGTGTCTGTCTGGTGACGTCGGGACCCGCGTGCACCAATCTGGTGACCGCGCTGCAGGACGCGATGATGGATTCGATTCCCATTGTCGCCTTCACGGGGCAGGTGCCGACCCACCTCATCGGCAACGATGCGTTCCAGGAGGCCGACAACGTCGGCATCACGCGATCAGCCACCAAGCACAACTTCCTGGTGAAGGACGGTAAGGACCTCGGCCCGATCATCCGCGAGGCGTTTCACATCGCGCAGACCGGCCGACCCGGTCCCGTCCACGTCGACCTGCCGAAGGACATTCTCGTGAAGGAGGCGGAGCTCGTCTGGCCGGAGCGTGTCGTCATGCGCTCGTACAATCCGAACTACGACGGTCACATCGGGCAGATCCGCCGCGCGGCGCGGGCGATGGTGCGCGCGCGACGACCCGTGCTGTACGTGGGCGGGGGTGTCATCTCCGCCGACGCCCACGCCGAGCTGCGCGAGCTGGCGGAGCTCGTCGAAATTCCCGTGACGACGACGCTCATGGGCCTCGGCGCATTTCCCTCGGAGCACCCGCTCTCGATCGAGATGCTCGGCATGCACGGCACGTACTACGCGAACATGGCCGTGCACCACTCGGATGTGCTGATCGCGGTGGGCGCGCGCTTCGATGATCGCGTCACCGGCAAGGTCGACGCCTTCGCGCCGAACGCCGAGATCATCCACATCGACATCGACCCCTCGTCGATTTCCAAGAACATCAAGGTCGACGTGCCGATCGTGGGCGACTGCCGCCGCGTGCTGCGCGCGCTCGTCGAAGCGGTGCGCGAGGAGATGAAGACGGGGGCCGACGGCCGCGAGGCGCGCCGTCCGTGGCACGCGCAGATCGCCGACTGGAGGAAGGCACACCCGCTGCAGTACGAGTGGAATGACGACGTCATCAAGCCCCAGTACGTGATCCAGGAGATCTCGAATCTCACGCGTGGCGAGGCGATGATCGTCACCGGCGTCGGCCAGCATCAGATGTGGGCCGCGCAGTACTACAAGTTCAAGTATCCGCGCGCGTGGTTCACCTCCGGCGGGCTCGGCACGATGGGCTACGGGCTGCCGACCGCGATGGGCGTCCAGGCCGCGCATCCGGGTCGGCAGGTCATCAACATCGATGGCGACGGCTCGTTTGCCATGAACAGCCAGGAGCTCGCCACGTGCTTCACCGAAAAGCTGCCGGTGAAGACGGTCATCATCAACAACAGCGGGCACGGTATGGTCCGGCAGTGGCAACGCATCATCTACAAGGAACGCTACTGCGCGATCGACCTGCCCGGCATTCCGGACTGGGTCAAGCTGGCCGAGGCCTACGGCTGCGTCGGCCTGCGCGTGACCAAGCCGAGCGAGGTCGTCCCGGCGCTGGAGAAGATGCTCAGCACGCCGGCGCCCGTGGTGTTGGACGTCTGTGTGGACAAGGATGAGTGCGTGTTCCCAATGGTCCCGGCCGGGGGCGCGAACACGGACATGATCCTGGCCCCACCGACGCGCGAGGTGCGTGACCGCGCCGAGAAGTCCCAGACGGGGTTTTGACATATGAGTCTCAACGGCAGTCACGAGCCTCGGAAGCACACGATCTCGGTCCTCGTGGAGAACAAGTTCGGCGTGCTGTCGCGCGTGGCCGGTCTGTTCTCCGCGCGCGGATACAACATCGAGAGCCTGTCGGTGGGCGAGACGCTCGATCCGACGGTATCGCGGATGACGCTCGTCGTCACCGGCGACGAGTTCGTGATCGAGCAGGTGATGAAGCAGCTGCACAAGCTCATCGATGTCATCAAGGTGAACGACCTCACCGACGAGAGCCACGTCGAGCGTGAGCTCATGCTCATCCGCGTGAATGCGGAGCCGCAGCACCGCTCGGAGATCATGCGCACGGCCGACATCTTCCGCGCCAAGGTCGTCGACGTCACCCCGCAGTCGTTCGTGCTCGAGGCGACGGGCGACGACGGCAAGCTCGAGGCGCTCATCGAGCTGCTGCGGCCCATGGGGATCCAGGAGCTCGTCCGCACGGGCAAGGTCGCGATCTCGCGTGGTCCCAAGACGCGCGTGCGCCGGGCCGAGCCGACGAAGCGCCCGCGCGTGTCGGAAGACCCGCGGGTGGTCGGCTTCGCGGACTAACGCACGATTCACAGAGTTCACAGAAAGGACAACGCATGCCGGCGAAGATCTACTACGACCAGGACGCCGATCTCGGCCTGCTCCGAGGCAAGAAGATCGCGATCATTGGCTATGGCAGCCAGGGCCACGCGCACGCGCTGAACCTCAAGGACTCGGGGCAGGACGTGGTCGTCGGTCTCTACCAGGGCAGCAAGTCGTGGCCGAAGGCCGAGAAGGATGGGCTCAAGGTCGCGCCGGTCGCCGACGCCGCAAAAGCGGGCGACGTCGTCATGATCCTCCTGCCCGACCAGACACAGCGGCAGGTATTCGAGGAGGCAATCCGGCCGGGCCTGGCCAAGGGCAAGATGCTGATGTTCGCGCACGGTTTCAACATCCACTTCAATCAGGTCGTCCCGCCGCCCGACGTCGACGTGACGATGATCGCGCCCAAGGCGCCCGGCCACGTCATGCGCGATCTGTTCACGCAGGGGCCCGGCGTTCCGGCGCTCGTCGCCGTCCAGCAGGACGTGAGCGGCAAGGCGCGGGACCTCGCGCTGGCTTACGGACGCGGCGTGGGCTGCACGCGCGCCGGCGTCATCGAGACGACGTTCAAGGAAGAGACCGAGACCGACCTGTTCGGCGAGCAGACGACGCTGTGCGGTGGCGTCTCGCACCTGATCAAGGCCGCGTTCGAGACGCTCGTCGAGGCCGGCTACCAGCCCGAGGTCGCGTACTTCGAGTGTATGCACGAGATGAAGCTCATCGTCGACCTGTTCTACCAGGGCGGGCTCGCGTACATGCGGTACTCGGTCTCCGACACCGCGGAGTACGGCGACTACACCCGCGGCCCGCGCGTGGTGAGCGAGGAGACGAAGAACGAGATGAAAAAGATCCTGGGTGAGATCCAGTCCGGTCAATTCGCGCGCGAATGGGTGCTCGAGAACCAGGCGAATCGCGCGGGATTCCTCGCCATGCGACGCCGAGACGCAGACCACCAGATCGAGGAAGTGGGCAAGCGGCTACGCTCGATGATGTCCTGGATCAAGCCGCCGAGGATGTAGGTATGCGGAAGCTTCCCATCGCGCGCGAAGGTTGGCCGTTCATCGCGGGCTCGGCGGTGGTGGCGGCCGGGCTCACGCTGATCGGCCGGCGCCGGCTCGCGCTGCCCTTCTGGGCGGCGTCACTGGCCTCGCTCGGCTTCTTCCGTGATCCCGAGCGCGACGTTCCGATCGTGGCCAGCGGCGTGCTGGCGCCCGCCGACGGTCGCGTGCTCGGCGTCGAGGATGCGGTCGACCCGTTCGTGGGCCCGGCGACCCGTGTGTCGATCTTTCTCTCGCCGCTCGACGTTCACGTCAACCGCGCGCCGATCAGCGGCCTCGTCGTCGACGTCATCTACACGCCGGGGCGGTTCGTGGCGGCCTACGATCCGGACGCGGCCGACAACGAGCGGTGCGCGGTGCGCCTGCAGGGGGACGCTACGCGGGTCACCGTGGTGCAGATCGCCGGCGTGGTCGCGCGGCGTATCGTCTGCCGCGTCGGGCCGGGTGACAAGCTTGCCGCCGGCGAGCGGTTCGGCATGATCCGGTTCGGCTCGCGAACCGACTGCTACGTGCCCCGCGGGAGCGACGTGCGCGTGCGGCCGGGCGACCATGTCGTCGGCGGCGTCACGGTGATCGGGATGCTGGCGTGATCCCGAGACGACACGGCCCCAAGCGCGCCCGTCGGCGGCCGTGGTCCGAGCTGCGCGAGCGGCGCGGCCGGACCGTGTTCCTGCTGCCGAGCCTGCTGACGACGGGCAATCTGTTCTGCGGCTTCTTCGCGATGCTGCTGACCGTCGACGAGCGGTACGCCGAAGCGACGCTCGCGATCTTCGTCGCGATGATCATGGACATGCTCGACGGCCGCGTCGCGCGGCTCATGCGCGCGACGAGCCAGTTCGGGGTCGAGTACGATTCGATCGCCGACGTGGTGTCGTTCGGGGTGGCGCCGGCATTCTTGCTCTACTCGTTTGCGCTGCGCGACCTCGGCCGGCCCGCGTGGTTCGCGGCGTTTCTCTTCGTCATCTGCGGCGCGCTCCGGCTCGCGCGCTTCAACGTGATCACCGGGAACACCGACAAGCGGTACTTCGTCGGTCTGCCCATTCCCGCCGCGGCCGCCGTGGCGTGCTCGCTGGTGATCCTGCTCCAGGGGCAGGAGCTCGCGGGCTGGATGCACGTGGCCGTCGCGGTCATCACGTATCTCGTCTCGCTGCTCATGGTGTCGACCTTCCGCTATTGGAGCTTCAAGAACTTCGACTGGGTCCGACGCCCGCCCGTACAGACGCTGCTCATCGTCGTGCTGGCCGGGATGATCGTGGCCACCAAGCACGAGATCCTGCTGTTTCTCGCGTTCGGCGGTTACGCCGCGTCCGGTCCGGTGTGGTGGCTGATCGCGGGCCGCGCGCCGGCGACCGCGCTGGGCGAGGCGCCGGCCAAGGACCATTCGTGACACGCAAGGAAGAAGGACAGGGGGAGAAGGCCATGGATCGCGTCATCATCTTCGACACCACGCTTCGCGACGGCGAGCAATCACCCGGCTTCTCGATGAATACGATGGAGAAGCTGGAGATGGCCCGACAGCTCGCACGCCTGAACGTGGACGTCATCGAGGCGGGGTTTCCGATCTCCTCGGACGAGGACTTCGAGGCGACGCGCGAGGTCGCGCGGCAGGTCGGGACGCTGACCGGCGCGCCGTCCATCTGCGGCCTGTCCCGCGTGGGCCTCGGCGACATCGACCGATGCTGGGAAGCGGTGAAGTACGCGACGCGGCCGCGCATTCACACGTTCGTCGCGACCTCGGACATCCACCTCAAGTACAAGCTCCGCAAGTCGCGCGCCGAGGTGATGAAGGCGGCCGTCGAGGCGGTCCGGCACGCGCGCGCCTACTGCGAGGATGTCGAGTTCTCACCGGAGGACGCCTCGCGCTCGGACTTCGACTACATGTGCGACGTGCTCGAGGCGTGCGTCGATGCCGGCGCGCGCACGATCAACATCCCCGATACGGTCGGCTACGCGATCCCGCGCGAGTGGGGCGAGCGCATTACCCGCATCCAGGAGCGGCTCAAGCGGCACGCCGGCAAGTACGTGCTGTCCGTACATTGCCACAACGATCTCGGGCAGGCCGTGGCCAACTCGCTGGTGGGCGTCATGAACGGCGCGCGGCAGATCGAGTGCACCATCAACGGCATCGGCGAGCGCGCCGGCAACGCCTCGCTCGAAGAGGTCGTGATGGCGCTCCGGACGCGCAAGGACTACTTCGGTGTCGAGACCGGGGTGCGCACTGAGGAAATCTTCCGCACCTCGCGGCTACTGTCGCACATCACGGGCGTGCACGTGCAGCCCAACAAGGCCATCGTCGGCGAGAACGCGTTCGCGCACGAGGCCGGCATCCATCAGGACGGCGTCCTCAAGGAGAAGCTCACCTACGAGATCATGAAGCCCGAGGACATCGGCCGGCCGTCGAACAAGCTGGTGCTCGGCAAGCACTCCGGCCGCCACGCGCTCGCCGCGCGTCTGAAGGATCTGGGCTTCGATCTCGCCGGCTCGGACCTCGATCGTGCCTTCAAGGGCTTCAAGGATCTCGCCGACAGAAAGAAAGAGGTCTACGACGAGGACCTCATCGCGATCGTCACCGACGAAGCGACGCAGAGCGACGCCGTGTACCAGCTCGAATACCTGCACGTCATCAGCGGCACGGGCGTGATCCCGTCGGCGACGGTGAAGCTCAAGAAGGACGGCGAGTCGTATCAGGACTCGGGCGTGGGCGACGGCCCCGTCGATGCGGCGCTGGCGGCGATCGACGCGATCACCGGGCTCAAGGGGCGGCTGCAGGACTATGCGATCCGTGCGGCCACGTCCGGCAAGGACGCGCTCGGGGAAGTCGCCGTGAAGGTCGACTTCGACGGCACCCTCGTGGCGGGGAAGGGCTCGTCGACGGACGTCATCGAGGCCAGCGCGCGCGCGTACCTGAGCGCGCTGAACCGCATGTTGCAGTCGGGGCAGCGCACCAAGGAAGCCGGCGGAGTCTGAGTCGGTGCCGACCTATAAGATCGCGGTTCTGCCGGGCGACGGGATCGGGCAGGAGGTTACGCCCGAGGCGGTCCGGGTGCTCCAACGCGTGGGCAAGCGCGCCGGCGTGGCGTTCGAGTTCGAGAACGCGCTCATCGGCGGCAGCGCGATCGATGCGACGGGCCAACCGCTGCCGCCCGAGACGCTCACGCTGTGCCGCGGTGCCGACGCGATTCTGTTCGGCGCGGTGGGCGGCCCGAAGTGGGACAACCTGCCTCAGGAGCAGCGGGCCGAGCGCGGACTCCTCGCGCTCCGCAAAGAGCTCGATCTGTACGCCAATCTGCGGCCGGCAATGTGCTTTCCCACGCTCGTGGACGCCTCCCCGCTCAAGCGCTCGGTCGTGGAGGGGACGGATCTGATGGTGATCCGCGAGCTGACCGGCGGGCTGTATTTCGGCGAGCCACGCGGCCGGGAATCGTTCGCCGACGGGGGCGAGCGTGCCGTGAATACGATGGTGTACACGACGCGGGAAATCGAGCGGGTGGCCCGCGTCGGCTTCGAGGTGGCTCGAAAGCGTCGGCGGCGCCTGGCGTCGGTCGACAAGTCGAATGTGCTCGTGGTCTCCCAGCTCTGGCGCGAGGTCGTGACGCGCCTCGGTAAGGAGTATCCCGACGTCGCCCTGGAGCACGTGCTCGTCGACAACTGCGCAATGGCGCTCGTCCACAAACCGACGTCGTTCGACACGATCGTCACCGAAAACACCTTCGGCGACATCCTGTCGGACGAGGCCGCCATCCTCGCCGGCTCGATGGGCATGCTTCCGTCCGCGTCGCTCGGACCGGCGTCCGCAAACGGTCGGAACGTCGGCCTCTACGAGCCTGTGCACGGCACCGCGCCGGACATCGCCGGCAAGGGCATGGCCAATCCGCTTGCCGCGATTTTGTCCGCGGCACTGCTGCTGCGGTACTCTCTGAATATGAGCGAGGCCGCCGGCCGGATCGAGGCGGCCGTGCAGCGCGTGCTCGATCAGGGGCGCCGCACCGCCGACATCGCGCGGGGCGGCGACAAGGTGCTGGGCACGCGCGAGATGGGCGATCACGTCGTGCGAGAGCTGGAGGTCTGATGGCTTCAGGAGTGACGGTTGCGGTCGTCGGCGCCACGGGCGCCGCCGGGCAGACGACGCTGAAGATCCTCGAGGAGCGGAAATTTCCCGTGCGCGAGCTGCGCGTGTTCGCGTCCGAGCGCTCCGTCGGCAAGCCGCTGAGCTTCGCCGGCGAGTCGCTGCGCGTCGCACGCGTCGAGCCGTCCGCCTTCAAGGGCGTCGACATCGCCATCTGCGCGGCGGGGACGGCGCAGTCGAAGGAATACGCGCCGATGATCGCGAAGGTGGGCGCTGTCGTCGTCGACAAGTCGAACGCCTGGCGGATGGACCCCGCGGTCCCGCTCGTCATCCCGGAGATCAACGCGCACGCGGTGAAAATGCATCGTGGCATCGTTGCGTCGCCGAACTGCACGACGATCGTGGCCGTCATGCCGCTCAAGCCGCTGCACGACGCGGGCCGCATTCGACGCGTCGTCGCCACGTCGTACCAGTCGGTCTCCGGCGCCGGCGTGAACGGCATCGAGGATCTGCGGGCGCAGACGCTCGCCTGGGCGAAGGGCGAGCCGATGGTGCCGCACCATTTCGCGCACCGGATCGCATTCAACCTCATTCCCGCGATCGACCGGTTCGCGCCCGACGGGTACACGGGGGAGGAGTGGAAGCTCGTCAACGAGACGCGGAAAATTCTCGAGGCGCCGGACTTGCTGGTGTCGCCGACGACGGTCCGCGTGCCCGTCTTCACGTGCCACTCGGTTGCGGTGAACGTCGAGACCGAAGAGAAGATCACCGCCGAGCGGGCCCGCGAGCTGTTCGGTCGATTCCCCGGCCTCAAGCTCTGGGACGATCCCGCGCAGCAGCGCTACCCGATGCCGGTCGATGTCGAGGGGCAGGACGATTGCTGGGTCGGCCGCATCCGCGAGGACCTCTCCAACCCGCGCGGTCTGAACTTCTGGGTCGTGGGCGATCAGCTTCGGAAGGGAGCGGCGACGAACGCCGTGCAGATCGCCGAGCTCCTGCTCGGCACGTAGCGCCGGCGCTCCGTGGAGATCGCGCGATGAACGCGCTGCGCCGCGCGTACCGTCGGCGGTTCGGTCACCACGGACGCTTCAATCTTGCGGTCGTGCTCACGATCGTCTTCGTGGCCTGGGTGATCGTTCCCGCCGTCGCGCGCTTTGTCAACGCGTGGGCGGGGTACGCGCCGGTGGCATACGAGCCAAAGGACCTCGAGCGCCAGACGTGGGTGGAGCGTCGCACGGCAGACGCGCTTTTGGGACGGCTCGAGTGGACCGACTTCGTCGGTGTCGCGCTCTTTGTCGTCGTCGCTGCGGTCTGGTTGACGCTCGTGCCCGACCGCGCGCCGCGACGTCGCCCGCCACAATAGCCACGCGCACGTTCCGCCTCGTCGTCGCGTACGACGGCACGGACTTCCACGGCGGGCAGCTGCAGCCGGACGTGGCCACGGTTCAGGGCGCGTTGCTCGACGCCGCGCGACGCTTTCTCGGAGCCGAGGCGCGCGTGCTCGGCGCCAGTCGAACCGACGCGGGCGTCCACGCTCTTGGGCAGACGGCTTCGCTGGCCATCACGGCCGACCTGCCGTCCGCGGCGGTTCAGGCGGCACTCAATGCGGCCCTGCCGCCGAGCGTGCGCGTTCTCGACGCGCGAACGGCGCCGCCCGGGTTCGACGCCCGCCGCGCGGCAGTCGGCAAGCGATACCTGTACCTGCTCGACAACGGGCCGATCGCCGACCCGCTGCGCCGACGCTACGCGTGGCACGTCCCAGGGACGCTCGATTTGCTGCGCATGCGCGCGGCGCTGAGCCTCGTGCGCGGCCGCCACGACTTCAGCGCGTTCTGCGCGGCTCCCGGTCGCGACGCCGAGCCGACGTGCCAGGTGCACGCCGTGCACGTCCTTCGGCGTCGCGCATTCGTGGTCGTGCTGATCGCGGCGAACCGTTTCCTGCATCACATGGTGCGCAACCTCGTCGGCAGCGCCATCGAGGTGGCCCGCGACGCCCGCCCCGTCGATTGGATGGCTGAGGTCCTCGCCTCACGCGATCGCAAACTCGCCGGCCCGACCGCTCCCGCCCACGGACTCGTCCTCCTCCGTGTCCGCTACCCCCGTGCCCCCTGATGGCCGGCACGCGGGCCGGTAGGCCGTCGCCCGGGTGGCGCCGGTGCTGGTGCCGAGAGCCGGACGGAGTGGGACCGTACGAATCGGGGCTAGAATAACGAGGCATGCGGACGTACGTCAGCGTGCGGGGCGGGCGCGTCAGCGAAGTGGCCGGCGACGTCGTGCGCGAGCAGCCGCTGACCATCTACGTGAACGGCGAGAAATTCCTCACCGTGCTCTGCTCGCCGATGATGCTCGAGGCGCTGGTCGTCGGCTACCTCTGGATGGAGAAGGTCATCGGCGGCCTGGGCGACATCTCGCAACTGGATGTGTCCGCGGTCGACGGGCGCGCCGACGTCACGCTGACGCACCCGGTCACGCTGCCGAGCGAGCGCATCCTGACGTCGGGATGCGGCGGCGGCATCACGTTTCGCATCGACCACCGCCTGTTTCCCCGCCTCGACTCGTCGCTGCGCGTCCGCCCCGCCGTGCTCGCGGACGGGATGAAGCAGTTGTTTCAGGCCGCGACACACTATCAGCGGTCGCGCGGTATCCACGGTGCCGGCCTCTCCGACGGCTCACGACTGCTCGTCGTCGCGGAGGACGTCGGGCGGCACAACGCGGTGGACAAGGTCACAGGGCAGGCGCTCCTCGAGGGCATTCCGACGCGCGACCGCATCTTGCTTTCCACGGGTCGCATCTCCTCCGAGATGTTGCTCAAGGCCGCACGGATGGGCGTGCCGATCGTCGCCTCGCGCACGTCGCCGACGGAGATGGCGGTTGCGCTCGCCGAGCAGCTGAACGTCACCGTCGTCGGCTACGTGCGGCCCGACAGCCTCAACCTCTACGCGGGCGACGCGGTCGTTCTCGACGCCCAGCCGGCGTCGCATGCCTGAGCAACCGGCCGAGCCCGTCGAATCGGCGGCCGCGAAGGCGTTCAAACGCCGCTTCGGCGGCAAGGACAAGGGACGGAACAAGCGCGACGACTACGCGCTCGATCTCTTTCGCGAGGCCGAGGCCTATCTGGACGACGCCGAGCGCGTCAACGGGCTCCTCCGTGAGCTCGGCAAGCTGTACAACCCGCTGATCGATGCCCCGATCGTGGATCTCGAGACCCGCCAGGCGATCATGCTCCGAATTCGAGGCGGCAAGCGCGACGAGGCGGCGAGGCTTCTTGACGACCGGCGACGCTTGTATGCTCCGATGGAGCAGCCAGACGACTCGCGCTTACGTTCACAAGAACAGTGGGATACGCGCTAGTAACGTTGACAGGGCCGGTCTGACCAGCCTAGGATGCCTGCCAAAGGTGGGCCGAGTATGATGCCGAAACCATCGCGCAGGAGGCCAGGCCGATGAGCCTCACCGAGTCACTTCATCAGGATCGGCACGTCGTCGTCGCCGTCGATCTCAGCCGCAACACGGTCCGCCTCAAGGGAACCGCCGACGCCTGTACCGACATCTCGTGCTCCGAGCAGACCATCGTCCTTGCGGATGACGCCGGCGGCCGGGCTGGCCTGGCGATGCTGCACGCCGGCGACATCGTGAAGCTCGAGGGACCCCCCACGAGCCCGCAGCGCATCGTCGTGCTGCGTCGCGTGTGGGACGAGCTATCGACTCCCGAGTGGTGACAAGGAGGCTTCGATGAGCCTTTCACGCCGTGACTTCCTGAAATATGGAGGAGCCACCGCCACCGCCGGCGCGCTTGGCACGGGTGTCGACATGCTTGCGGTCGAAGCGGCGGCGGTGACGCTCAAGATCAAGGAAGCGCAGGCGCACGCGGGCGTGTGTCCGTACTGCGCGGTCGGCTGCGGTCAGCTGATCTACTCCAAGGACAACAAGATCATCGACATCGAGGGGAATCCCGATACCCCGCACACGCTGGGCCGGCTTTGCCCAAAGGGTGCGGCGACGATCCAGTTGTCCAACAACCCGCTGCGCCCAACCAAGGCGCTCTACCGCGCGCCCGGCTCGGACAAGTGGGAAGAGAAACCGATCGCGTGGATGTACGACGAGATCGCGAAGCGGTATCACGACGCCCGCGAGAAGTACTTCATCGAGAAGGAAAAGGACAAGGACGGCAAGGACGTCACCGTCAATCGGCTCGAGGCGATCGCCTCGCTGGGCTCCGCCTGTATCGACAACGAGGAGTGTTACCTGCTGTCGAAGCTGAACCGAACGTTCGGGATCGTCTACCACGAGCATCAGGCCAGGGTCTGACATAGCGCTACGGTCCCAGCTTTAGGGACCACGTTCGGTCGCGGGGCGATGACGACGAACCTGATCGACATCCAGAACACCGATGTCATCATGATCACGTCCAACATGGCCGAGAATCACCCCGTCGGCTTCCAGTGGGTGATGAAGGCCAAGGAGCGCGGCGCGAAAGTCATCCACGTCGACCCGCGCTACACGCGCACCAGCGCGGCCGCGGACATCCACGTGCCGCTGCGGTCGGGCACGAACATCGCGTTCTTCGGTGGCCTGATGAGCTACGCCATCGAGAAGAACCTGTTCTTCAAGGACTACGTCGTCCACTACACGAACGCCTCGTTTCTGCTCGATCCCGAGTTCAAGAACGCCACGGAGCTGAACGGGTTGTTCGCGGGGTTCGACGCGGGCAAGAAGTCGTATGACCGAGCGACGTGGAAGTACCAGCTCGACGGCGAGGGCAATCCGAAGCGCGATCTGACGCTGCGCGATCGGAACACCGTCTTCCAGCACCTCAAACGTCACTACAGCCGCTACACCCCGGCGATGGTCGAGAAGGTCTGCGGCATCCCGGCGAAAAAATTCGAAGAAGTCGCGCAGCTGTTCTGCAGCACGTCCGGTCCGGACAAGACGGGCACCGTCACCTATGCGCTGAACCTCACCCAGCACACCAACGGCGTCGAGAACATCCGCGCGTTGTGCATGCTCCAGCTGCTGCTCGGCAACATCGGCCGCCCGGGCGGCGGGATCGTCGCGCTCCGTGGCCACGCCAACGTGCAAGGAGCGACCGACCTCGAACTCCTGTACCACGAGCTGCCCGGCTACATGGCCGTCCCGTTGCGCGACCCACACCCGGATCTCAAGACCTACCTGGAAAAGGAGACGCCGAAGGGCGGCTACTGGACGAACAAGCCGAAGTTCTTCGTCAGCTTGCTAAAGGCGTTCTACGGGGATGCCGCGACGAAGGACAACGACTTCGGCTATCACTGGATCCCCAAACGCGCGTCGGCCGACGCCTACAGCCACCAGCACATGTTCGTCGACATGTACAACGGGATCATCAAGGGCTTCCTGGCGGACGGGCAGAACCCGGCCGTGGGCGGGCCCAACGCGAAGCTGGCGCGCGCCGCCATGCAGCGTCTGGATTGGCTCGTGGTCGTCGACATCTTCCTCACCGAGACCGCCGAGGTGTGGAAGGAACCCGGCGTCAATCCAAAGGACATCAAGACGGAGGTGTTCTTCATTCCGGCGGCGCCGGCCGCCGAGAAGGACGGCAGCCTCACCAACACCATGCGCCTGATCCAGTGGCACGAGAAGGCGGTCGATCCGCCGGGCGACGTGCAAAGCGATGCGCAGTTCGTCTGCACGCTCGCCCATCGCCTGCAGAAGCTCTACGCGGGGAGCACGAAGGAACGCGACAAGGGTTTTCTCGCCGCGAGCTTCAAGTATGGCGACAAGCCCGATCATCCCGAGATGGTGCAGGTCCTCAAGGAGATCAACGGCGCGGCGACCGAGGACATCACGGACAAAGACGGCAAGGTCCTCTACAAGAAGGGCCAGGCCATCGCGTCGTTCGCGCAGCTGACCGACGACGGCAAGACGACGTCGGGCTGCTGGATCTACACCGGCGTGATCAACGAGACGCCGGACGGCAAGCTCGTCAACAAGGCGGCCGGCCGCAAGCCCACCGACGCCAACGACTACCTCGCGCACGGCTGGGGGTTCGCCTGGCCGGCCAACCGCCGCATCCTCTACAACCGCGCGTCGGCCGACCTCAGCGGAAAGCCGTGGAGCGAGAAGAAGAAGCTGATCTGGTGGGATCCGACGGTCGCGGGCGCCAAGCCCGAGGACAAGCCGGGCAAATGGGTCGGCCTCGACGTGCCGGACTTCAACCCGCTCCTGGCCCCCGACGCGAAGAACGGCGACAAGCCGTTCATCATGCGGGCCGACCTGGTCGGCGGATTCTTCGGCCCGCTCAACGACGGCCCGTTCCCCGAGCACTACGAGCCGGTCGAGTCGCCGACGAAGAATCTTCTGTCCAAGCAGCAGATCAATCCGGTCGCGAAGATCTGGAACGTGCCCGACCAGAAGAACGAGCTCGCTCCGGTGGGCTCGAAAGATTATCCGTACGTCATCACGACGTACCGGCTCACCGAGCATCACCTCTCGGGCGTCATGTCGCGATATCTGCCCATGCTCGCGGAGCTGCACTACTCGCACTTCGCCGAGATCAGCCACGAGCTCGCCAAGGAGCTGGGCATCAACAACGGCGACATGGTCACGGTCACGAGCCCGCGCGGCAAGATCCACGTGAAGGCGATGGTGACCAACCGGATCACGCCGTTCATCATCGACGGCAAGACCGTGCATCAGATCGGCGTGCCCTGGCACTGGGGCTGGAAGGGCGTCGATCAGCTTCCCGGCAGCAAGGGCGACATCACCAACGATCTCTCGGCCACCGTGGGCGACCCCAACGTCTATATCCAGGAGACGAAAGCCTTCGTCTGCAACGTGAAGAAGGGGGTGGTGTAGCCATGGCACGCACGCTGGCGATGTTCACCGACACGTCGCTGTGTATCGGCTGTCGCGCGTGCCAGGTGGCGTGCAAGGAGTGGAACGAGCTCGGGTTGGAGGCGCCCGAGTGGACGGGAACGTACCAGAACCACGCGCACTTCACGGACAAAACGTACCGTCTCGTCCGATTCGTCGAAGCGCCGGGGGCCAAGCCGAATGGTGACCTGGCCTGGCTGCTCATGTCCGACGTCTGCAAGCACTGCGCACAGGCCGGGTGCCTCGAGGCGTGCCCGACCGGCGCGATCCATCGAACGGAGTACGGGACCGTCAACATCAACCAGGACGTCTGCAACGGCTGCCGCTACTGCGTGGCGTCGTGCCCGTTCGGGGTCGTGTCGTTCAACGAGCAGACGGGCACCGCCAAGAAGTGCACCTTCTGCAACGATCGCATCCACAACGGTCTCGGGCCCGCGTGCGCCAAGGCATGCCCGACAGAATCGATCCAGTTCGGCTTCCGCGACGAGCTCGTGGCCAAGGCGAACAAGCGCGTCGAAGCGCTGAAGGGCATGGGCTTCAAGGACGCGCAACTCTACGGCGCGGACAGCGGCGGCTTCCTCGGTGGCCTGAACGCCTTCTTCCTCTTGCTGGCGAAGCCGGCGACGTACAACTTGCCGGAGAATCCGCAGCGCCCGCAGCGCCACGTCGTCGTCGATTCTCTGCTGTCGATCGGCTCGGCCATTCTCGTCGGCGTCGGCGCGCTGCTCGCCTTCCGCGAGCGCGGAAAGGGGGGCGAGTGATGCTGAAGATCCCCGGCTGGGAGACGTCCATCATCTGGTACTTCTTCCTGGGTGGCATCGCGGGCGGCGCTTACTTCACGGCCGCCATCGCGGAAAACTTCGGCTCGGTGCGGGATCGCGCGGTGGCCCGCGTGGGCTACCTCGTGGCGCTGCCGCTCGTCGCGATCTGCGGGGTGTTGCTGATCGCCGATCTCGGCGTCCCCACGCGCTTCCTGAACATGGTCCTCCGCTTCAAGTTCTGGGATCCGATGTCGATTGGCGCGTGGGCGGTCGGCATCTTCGGGCTATTCACGTTCGTGTCCGCGGTGCTCTCGTTCAGCGCCTCGGAGGCGACAGCTGCGCTCCGGCGTAAGGTTGCCCTTGTCGGCATGCTCTTCGGCTTCTTCCTCGCAAGCTACACGGGCGTGCTGCTCAGCAACTCCGCGATGCCGTTCTGGGCGGACGCGCGGATCATGGGCGCGCTGTTCCTGGCTTCGGGCGGCTCGACGGGCATGGCGGCGATCGCGCTCATCATGTTCTTCACCGGTCGCACGCCCGGCGAGAGCTGGCACAAGATTGAAATCGCCGATCGCTACTCGCTCGTCATCGAGATCCTGGTGCTCGCGCTGTTCCTCGCCCTGCTTGGGGCCGCCGCACAGCCGATCACGCACGGTCATTACGCGGCGCTGTTCTGGGGTGGCCTCGTAGGCGCGGGGCTGATCGTCCCGCTCATCCTGAATCTCATCGGCGGTCGCGTGCGCGCGATCGGCGCGGTCTCGGCAGTGCTCGTGCTGGTCGGCGGCTTCATCCTGCGCTACGTCATCGTCATGTCGATCCAGGGGTAAGCGACGACCCTTCCGGGCAAGGGGGGGGCCGCGTCGTCGTCCCCCCTTCTGTTGTTCGTGAAGACCTTCCGCGATCTCGCGTTCAACGGCGAGGCATGACCGATCTGCGGGACGCGTGGCGCGAGCTGCTCGAGCGACGACAGGCGTTCGCTGCGAGTCTCACGCCCTACGATGAGCTGCTCGAGGGCTGGAGCGCGTGGAGGCCGCCACGCCGGTCACCGACATGGTCGCCACGCGAGTGCCGTGAAGCGTGGACGAGCGGTGTCCCTTTGGCGGCGTACGCGTCACCACCGCTCGACGCACCGGCGCTCGAGGACCTGCTGGGCGCGGCGATGGAGGACGTAGCCGCCGTCGACCCATCACGTGCGCCCGCGTTGCAACGCCTCGCCGGCGCGTGGGACGCGCGCGCCCTCGGTCCCGAGTCGCTCCTGCCGCGGCGCGACGGAATCGGCGACGGCGCGGTCGAAGCCGCGAGCGGCCTCGATCCGGCGGCCGTGACATTCCTCGCCTACGCGACGCTGCGACCCGCGCTCGAAGCCTGGCTGACCGGCGCACGCGCGCATTTCAACGACACCGACTGGGGCCGCGGTGTGTGTCCGTTCTGCGGTGCGCCCCCCGGCTGGGTCGACGTGATCGAGGGCGGTCATCGCCGCCTCGCGTGTCACTTCTGTGGCGGTGCGTGGGGATTTGCGAAGCTGCGCTGCCCGCTGTGCGGAAGCGAGGGGACGAAAGACTTACATCGCCTGCAGGCGGAGGGAGAGGACGCTGGCTACGTGATCGCGGGGTGCCGTGCCTGCCACGCGTACCTCAAGGAGCTTGACCGGCGCGAGCGCTGGAACGGCGGCCCACCGCTGCTCGAGGACTGGGCTTCTCCACATCTCGACGTGGTCGCGCGCCGAGATGGGTTCCGCAAGCCGCTGCCGTCACTCCTGGACCTCGCGCGTTCCCGCTGAGGCGCCGCCTCGATGACCATTCCGCTCAGCGCATCGGGAATGTGGTAAACTCCCGGGGCGGTTGACGTTTCGAGTCGTATGCACCCACACCTACAGAGCGTCGCAATCGTCGCGTATGTGTGTGCCATGGGCCTCGCGCTGGCGCATCTCGTCCAGCGCCAGCCCCTCGTTCACCGTCTCGCCATGCTCGCCACACTCGTCGGCTGGATCGCCCACACGCTTGCACTCCTCGTCCTGGCGCTCCAGCTCGGCCGCCCTCCTGTCGTCAGCCTCGCGAACGCCGTCTCGGTGGTTGTCTGGGTGGTGGTGCTCCTCGAGATGCTCGTCGAGCGGCAATCCGGCGTCAGTGTGCTCGGCGCGTTCGTGCTCCCCGTCGTCGTGATGCTGAGCCTCAAGTCGTCGGTGGCGCGCCCCGCGGCGCTCGCCCCGGCGCTCGGCAATGCGTGGCTCTGGATTCACATCGCGCTCGCGCTGGTAGGCATCGCGGCGTTCGTGCTGAATTTCGCCGGCGCGATCATGTACCTGGTGCAGGAGCGCGAGATCCGCGCCAAGCGTCCCGGCCGCTTTTATCATCGGCTGCCGCCGCTCGAGACGCTCGATCACTGGACCTATCGAACGCTGGCGCTCGGCTTTCCGTTTCTCACCACGGGGTTGATTCTCGGGGCGGTGTGGGCGCGCACGGCGTGGGGCAGTGTGTTCACCTTCGATCCACTCGCGTTCTTCTCGCTGGTCGCGTGGGTCATCTACGCCGGCACCCTCGCGGGACGCGCCGCCGGAGGCTGGCACGGCCGGCGGGCCGCGTACTTTGCGATCTTCGGTTTCGCGGCGCTCGTCATCACGCTCGGGGCGGGGCTGTTCCTGCCCGGGCGCCACGGCGCGTGATGGCGCTGTTCGCCGCGGGCCTCAGCCACAAGAACGCCCCGCTCGCACTGCGTGAGCAGCTCGCCGCCGATGAGAGCAAAGTCCGCGAGATCCTCCGCGATCTCGTGGGCGGCGGCGCGCTCCGGGAGGCGGTGATCCTGTCGACGTGCAATCGCGTCGAAATCTACGGCGTCGCCGAGGTGCCGGGCGAAGCGCGTGCGGCCGCCTTCGGGCATCTGTGCCGACAGCGTGGCGTGGGGACGGCAGCCGTGGATGACGTGCTCTATACGTATGCCGAGGATGAGGCGATCCGCCACGCGTTCCGCGTGGCCGCGAGCCTCGACTCGATGATGATCGGCGAGCCGCAGATCCTCGGGCAGGTCAAGGACGCCTTTGCGCTGGCCCAGGCGTGTGAGGCCGTCGGTCCGGCCCTGCACACACTCTTCACGCAGGCGTTTGCCGTCGCCAAGCGCGTGCGCACCGAGACCGACATCGCGCGCCACGCCGTCTCGGTGTCGTTCGCCGCCGTCGAGCTGGCGCGCAAGATCTTCACCGGGCTCACCGGCCGTGCCGTGCTCCTCGTGGGTGCCGGCAAGATGAGCGAGCTCGCCGCCAAGCATCTCGTCGAGCAGGGCGCGTTTCCGATCTACGTCGTGAACCGTACGTGGGCCCGCGCGCAAGAGATGGCCCGCGCGCTGGCCGGCACCGCCGTGCCGTTCGAGGAGCTGCCGACCGCCGTGGCGGCCGTCGACATCGTCATCACGTCCACCGGCGCACCGATGCCGATCGTCACGCGCAGGATCGTCGCGGACGCCGTGCGCGGTCGCGGCACACGGCCGCTCTTCTTCATCGACATCGCCGTGCCGCGCGATGTGGAGGCCGGCGTCGAAGAGCTCGGCGACGTCTATCGGTACGATCTCGACGACCTCCGTCAGGTCGTCGACGCCAACATCCGCGAGCGGCTGCGCGAGGCGCAGCGCGCCGAAGGCATCATCGAGCGCGAGGTGACGAAGTTCCGCGCGCGCCTGGGGGACGTCGAGATCATCCCGACCATCGTCTCGCTGCGCGAGCGGCTGGAGGAAATCCGTGCGGGCGAGGTCCGCAAAACGCTCGCACGACTGCCCGACGCATCGCCGGAGACCCTGGCGGCGATCGAGGCGCTCTCCGCGGGCATCGTCAACAAGATCCTGCACGTGCCGATCACGAAGCTACGCGAGTCCTCGCGCGCCGGCGCCCATCGCTCGTGGTTGGAGAGCGTGCACGAGCTGTTCGGCCTGAGGCGCCGGTCATGATCCGGCTGGCGACCCGGGGTAGCGCGCTCGCACTGGCCCAAGCGCGCGCGGTGGCCGCGCGTCTCGAAGCACACGGCGCACGCGTGGAAATCTCCGCCATGCGGACCGAAGGGGATCGGCGGACGGACGCGCGGCTCGCCGCCGTCGGCGGCAAGGGCCTGTTCGTGCGCGAGATCGAAGACGCGCTGCTCCGCGGCGACGCCGACGTCGCCGTTCACAGCCTCAAGGACCTGCCCGCAGACGTCCCGCGCGGCCTCACGCTCGCGGCGTTTCCCGAACGCGAAGATCCTCGCGACGTGCTCGTCACGCGCGAGGCGCGGGACTTCGCGGCGCTACCGCACGGCGCGCTCGTCGGAACGTCCAGCCCGCGGCGCCGTGCCCTCGCGCTGTCGGTCCGCACCGACCTGCGGGTCATGCCGATCCGCGGCAACGTCGATACCCGCCTGGCGAAGCTTGCGAGCGGCGAGTGGGACGCGGTGGTGCTCGCCGCCGCGGGACTGCACCGGCTCGGGATTTCGCCCGCTCATGCGACCGCGCTGTCGCCCGACATCTTCGTCCCCGCCGTCGGGCAGGGCGTCCTCGGCGTGCAGGCGCGGAGTGACGATGCCGCAACGCTGGCCGCGCTGCGCGCCGTCGACCACG
>Ga0310810_10000875_pt1 | contig 30507 bp, 29 predicted proteins | sample NCmetagenome_FD_207641 | JGI IMG/M metagenome (GOLD analysis project Ga0310810, IMG submission 207641) | Soil microbial communities from experimental microcosm in Duke University, North Carolina, United States - NC | ecosystem: Engineered > Artificial ecosystem > Soil microcosm > Unclassified ... | reverse complement strand
ACGCGGTAAGTGCGTTCAAGATCAGTAGTCGCAAATAAGTGATTCATTAATGCTTCGACATCCACGCGGTTGGAGCGCGGTATAATGACAAGGCGTGTCGGATTTTCATGATCGGATTCATCACGCAAATCAGAAACCAGCGGCAGCTTTTTATCCTGCATTTGCTGTGCGATTTGTTCTAACACTTTTGCGCCGGAAACCTGATAAGGCAGAGCAGTAATGACGATTTCGTCTTCCTCCTGCGTGTAAACCGAACGCATGCGAATTGAACCGTTGCCAGTTTTGTACATGTGTTTCAATTCACTTTTCGGTGTGATGATTTCCGCTTCGGTTGGATAATCCGGTGCAGGAATAATCTTGATGATTTCATCTGCGGTTGCTTTTGGATTATCAAGCAAATGCACTAATCCATTAACAACTTCACGCATATTGTGCGGCGGAATATCGGTTGCCATACCAACTGCGATGCCGGTTGTGCCGTTCAATAAGACATTTGGCAGACGTGCTGGCAGCAGCGATGGCTCACGCAATGTGCCGTCGAAATTGGGAACCCATTCAACCGTGCCGTGTTCAAGTTCGGCAAGCAACACTTCTGCGTAACCTGACAAGCGTGATTCTGTGTAACGCATCGCAGCGAATGATTTTGGATCATCAGGCGAACCGAAATTTCCCTGACCTTCAATCAATGGGTGACGATAAGAAAACGGTTGCGCCATCAAAACCATGGCTTCATAACACGCCATGTCACCATGCGGGTGAAATTTGCCGAGTACGTCACCGACGGTTCGTGCGGATTTTTTAGGTTTGGAAGTAGATTTCAATCCAAGTTCTGACATCGCATAAATAATTCGGCGCTGTACCGGCTTTAAGCCGTCGCCGATATGCGGTAGTGCACGGTCAAGAATGACATACATGGAATAATCGAGATATGCTTTTTCGGCATATTCAAATACGGGAATATGTTCTACGTTGTTAGCTGCTGCCATTATAAAACCTCCGCCAGATTACCTTTGCTCTCAAGCCAGGTTTTGCGGTCATGCGCACGCTTTTTCGCGAGCAGCATATCGAGCATTTCATCTGCTTTATCTTTTTCTTTCAATGTGAGCTGCATCAGTCTGCGCGTATCAGGATCCATGGTAGTCTCTCGCAGCTGCATGGGATTCATTTCACCCAGACCTTTGAAGCGTATGACATTGATCTTGGGATTTTTACCTTTGTTTTCTGCTGTGATGCGGTCGAGAATGCCTTGCTTCTCAGCTTCATCCAGCGCGTAATATGTTTCTTTGCCGTGATCGATACGGAACAATGGCGGCATGGCAATATAAATGTGGCCAGCCTGCACCAGCGAACGGAAATGTTTTACAAACAACGCGCACAATAATGTGGCGATGTGATTTCCGTCAGAATCAGCGTCGGCGAGGATACAGATTTTACCGTAACGTAAATTATCAAAATTATGCGATGCCGGATCAACGCCAATCGCGACAGAAATATCATGAATTTCCTGTGACGATAAAATTGCGGTTGATTCCACTTCCCAGGTATTGAGAATTTTTCCGCGCAGCGGCATGACCGCCTGAAATACACGATTGCGCGCCTGTTTTGCGGAGCCGCCTGCCGAGTCGCCTTCCACTAAAAATAATTCGCTGCGCGTGACATCTTGCTGCGTGCAGTCAATCAATTTTCCTGGCAATGCAGGACCTGCAGTCACTTTTTTGCGGGCGACTGTCTGCGCTGACTTCAAACGTTTTTGCGCATTGCTGATAGCAAGATTTGCAAGTATTTCGCCTTGCGCCACGTGTTGATTCAACCACAAACTGAATGCATCTTTGACAACACCGGAAACAAATGTAGAGCATTCACGTGATGATAAGCGTTCTTTGGTCTGGCCGGCGAATTGCGGATGCTGGATTTTGACGGAAATGATGTGCGCACACTGCTCCCAGATATCATCTGGCGTCAGTTTTACGCCGCGCGGCAATAAATTACGAAATTCACAAAACTCGCGTAATGCTTCTGATAAACCATGACGAAAGCCGGTGACGTGTGTGCCGCCCAAAGGTGTCGGCACTAAATTCACATAACTTTCACTGACAACGGTGCCGCCTTCCGGAAGCCAGTAGGCAGCCCAGTCAATCGCTTCATGCTGACTGGCAAATGCGCCGATGAAAGGTTCTTCAGGAATGCGTTCAGCTTTACCGATAGCTTCATCCAGATAATTACTCAAGCCGTTTTCATAATACCATTCATCGGTATGACCGCTGTGTTCATCGGTAAACGTGATATGAAGACCTGGGCATAACACTGCTTTTGCGCGCAGGGTATGTTTTAATTTTTTAACGTCAAATTTCGCATGATCAAAATATTTTTCATCCGGCCAGAAGTGTACGGTGGTACCGGTTGCACCTTTTTCCGCTTTGCCAATTGTTTTGAGCTGCGAAGTTTTTTCGCCGCCTGCGAATGTCATGAAGTAAACACTTCCGCCGCGTTTAATCGTGACTTCCAGTTTTTTGGAAAGTGCGTTGACAACAGAAATACCAACACCGTGCAAACCACCGGAAAAGCGATATTGCTTGTTGGAGAATTTCGCACCGCTATGCAGTCGGCATAAGATAAGTTCCACGCCGGAAACTTTTTCACCCGGGTGAATATCAACCGGCATGCCGCGGCCGTCATCAATGACTGACAATGACAAGTCTTTATGCAGGATGACATCAACACGCCGCGCGTGGCCTTCCAGCGCTTCGTCAACGCTGTTATCAATGACTTCATGCGCCAGATGATTGGGATTGGTGGTGTCGGTATACATGCCGGGTCGGCGCCGTACCGGTTCCAGTCCGCTTAAGACTTCAATGTTTTCTGCTGTATAACCAGAAGATTTTATTTTGTTTGCCATAATTGTCGCAGCCATTCACGATTTAATTGCAGCCATTGCAGGGTAATAATTGCAGGCGCCGTTTTGATTTTACCTTCCCGCATCATTTCGACAGCTTCATCGAGTGATAATGAAAATGCGCGGATATCTTCATTTTCTTCAGCCAGTCCGAAATTGCCGCCGGCATTTGCCGCATTGACGCGTCCGAGATATAGGATAATGTGCTCATTACTTCCACCGGGGCTGACAAAATACTCGTAAAGCGGATAAAGGTCTAGCAATTCAAGCCCGGATTCTTCTTCTACTTCATGCTGGGCAACATCAATCGGTTTTTCCGGATGCCGGTAGATGCCGGCAACAATTTCAATCAGCCAGGGACTTTCAGGGTTTGCAAGCGCACCCGCACGGAATTGCTCGATTAAAATAACTTTATCAAGGACGGGGTCGTATGGGAGTACCCCCACTGCCGATGGACGCTCCATGATTTCGCGTGAAAATTCGATTGTCCAGGAGTTATCAAATTTTTTATGGCGCAGATGATTTCGCACCAGACGGAAAAACCCCTGATAAAGAACCTCGCGGTTAACGATTTCATAATCGTTCTGAGTAAATGAAATGATTTTATCTTCCATGAGTTACTTAGAATGCTTCCTTTTTAATGCAGCTTCCAATTCTTTCACATGCGCTTCCATTTCATCCAGCTTTTTGCGCGTGCGCAGCAATACTTTACTTTGCAGGTCAAATTCTTCGCGGGTCACCAGGTCCAGCTTATTAAATGTGTGCTGTAAAACCCTCTGACAGTTTTTTTCAAAATCAGCTTTCAGCGTGCCAAGATGTGAAGGCAGATTAGCAGATAATTGCTCAGCCAGCTTCTTTAAAAAATCAGGTTTCATGAAATTGGATCCTTAACGCGAGTAAGCCGGTCATTATATCGCAAAGAATGATGAATTTCTCTTTATGAATCCGGCGATCAGTACGATAATATGCCAACATAAATGATAATTGAGTACATCTTATGACCAAACGCCGCTTAGTTATTGCCACCCGTGAAAGCCCGCTGGCCATTCGTCAGTCAGAATGGGTAAAAGATCAGCTGCAAAAAATTTATCCTCATCTTGCAGTTGAATTATTAGGCATGACAACCACGGGCGATCGCCGTTTAGATGTGACATTGAATAAGATCGGCGGCAAGGGTTTGTTTGTGAAAGAGTTGGAAGAAGCGCTGTTTGACGGGCGTGCTGATATCGCTGTGCATTCCATGAAAGATGTGCCTATGGAATTGCCGGATGGGTTATGTTTGCCGGTGATTTGTGAGCGCGAAGATCCGCGTGATGCGTTCGTATCCAATCAATATCATTCAGTAATGGAATTACCAACCAGCGCTACGGTTGGCACCGCGAGTCTGCGTCGTCAGACGCAGCTGAAAGCTCTGCGTTCAGATCTAGATTTGCAGGATTTGCGCGGCAACATGAATACTCGCCTGCGTCGGCTGGATGAAGGCGACTTCATGGCAATAATTCTTGCTGCGGCAGGCTTAAAACGACTTGGATTTAATGACCGCATCCGTGCGTATTTATCTACAGAAGAATCGCTGCCGGCTGCAGGTCAGGGTGCATTGGGGATTGAATGCCGCGAAGATAATGCATCAATACGTGAATTAATTGCGCCGCTTAATCATGCGCCGACTGCTGCTGCAGTGACTGCCGAACGTGCTGTTTGCCGCAAACTGCAGGGCGGATGTCAGGTGCCGATTGCTGCTTACGCCGAAGTTCATCATCAGGAATTATTTTTACGCGCACTGGTTTCCAATCGTAATGGCATGCGCATTTTGCGTTCCAAATTGAAGGGTAAAATCGAAAATGCCGATGAAATTGGTACGCGCGTAGGCGAAGAATTAATGCAGCAAGGTGCAGAAAAAATACTTCGGGAATTTCATGAAGAGTGATTTGTCATCTATATATGTACTAGTGACTCGGCCTGGTACGGCTGGTGCAGAATTATGTGCACAGATTGAAGCGCAGGGCGGCCGCGCACTGCATTTCCCAGTGATTGAGTTTGCTCCGCCGCATGATACTGAAAGTTTTCAACAGGTGATTAACCAGCTTGGCGAGCAAGACTGGATTATTTTTAATAGTCCGCAAGCTGTCCGTTCTGCTGTACCAGCGATGCGTAAGGCATGGCCGGAATTTCCAGAGAATGTGCAAATTGCTGCCGTTGGTTCGGGAACAGCAAAATCATTATATGAAGCGGGGTATATCAGTGCACTGCACCCTGAGCATGAATGGAGCAGTGAAGGATTGCTGGCGATGACGCAGTTTCAACATGTCAGCGGTAAAAAAATTGTGATTATTCGCGGCGAAGGCGGCCGACAAGTACTTGAAAAAGTGCTGGGTGAACGCGGAGCTAAAGTATTACCTTGTATTGCTTACCGCCGCATGTTACCAACTATAAATGCAGAAGCTTGCCTCAAATTGATTCATCAAAAAGAACTGGATGTTATTGCAGCAGGCTCATTCGAATCAGTCACCAATTTGATGTTATTGTTAGGTAACGAAAGTTGGCCTCTGCTAAAAGAAATACCACTAATCGTCATGAGTGAACGCGTGAAAATGCTTGCGGCAGAATCCGGATTTCAGACAATATGGGTGACAGAAACTGCAAGTAATGATGCAGTACTCGATGTAATAGTCGCAAAAATATGTAGCCCGGGTTAGCGCGCTTTTTGCGCGTAACCCGGGAACAACACCAAGGGGATATGTTTATGACAGATAAAAATGATGATGTAACTGCCAATGCGAACAGCACTGCCAGTTATTCACTCGGCAGAATAGGCGTTATCATCACGACCCTCGGTTTCATGGTGTTCGCAGGTGCATTTGGATATGGTTACTTTGAATTGTCAAAAGTAAATGTCTCGCTCGCACAAATGGTATCTGACCTGCGTAAGCAGCAAGAGACTGATCAACAGGAATTGCAAATGCTGAAGCAGACAGTTGCAAATAAAATGAATGCTGTTCCGCAAGAGCAACAACCAGACCAACCGGCAATGAAAGAGAATGCTGCAATAGAACAGGCAATTTCATTAGTGAAGCTGGCGCGCAGCCAGATTGATATCGCGCATGATGCTGCAGCTGGTTATGTCACTTTGAACCATGCATGGGAAGTGCTGCAAAATATTCAGAACCCAGCGGTTGATTCCGTCAAACAAAAACTGAAAGAAAGTATTGATGCCCTGAATGCGGCACAGCAAGTTAATTTCGCGCAAGTCTATGGAGCTTTATCATCTATTTCCTCTCAGCTGGATAATTTGCCGCTGCCTCCTGCGCCGCTGCAAACGAATCAGAATGAAGCGCCAAGAAATTTCAGCGGCATGCCCTGGTGGAAAATTCAGTGGCATAAAACAATGGATACGCTGCGTAAAATAGTTATCGTGAAATATACTGGTGCGAGTGAAGCACCTTTGATTATGCCGGAAGAAAAAACATTCCTTTATCAAAATCTGCATGCACAGATGCAAGTCGTGATGCTGGCGCTGGTTGATCATAATCAGGGAATTTTCACTTCTGGTTTAGTGCAAATGACAAACTGGATACAAAAATATTTTGTTCAGGATGCAGAAACCACCAAAACGATATTGGCGCAGCTTGATTCACTGAAGCAGGTTGCGATTGTACCGCCGGTGGTTGATCTTGCAGGGGCACAGCAAATGCTTGAGCAATCTCTCACGCAACAATCACAGCAGCTGCCTGCAACACAGTAGGAGAAATGACATGCGGCGATTAATTATTTTATTACTGTTTTTAACTGCATCGGTATGGATCGGATTAATGATCGTTAAACATCCGGGATATATTTTCATTGTGTCCAAGCCCTGGATGATACAAATGCCGCTGTGGTTTGCCGGTGTATCGCTGCTTGTTTTATTAGGCATATTTTATTTCATCATTCACAGTATTGATGCGCTGAATTTCTGGTTGTTCCGCGTGAAAAACTGGCTTAAATTTCGACGCGAACACCGTTCATATAATAAAACCCAGCATGGTCTTTCTTTATTGATCGAAGGCAGATGGGCCAAAGCCGAAAGATTATTATTGCAGGGATCAAAGCAGCAAGGTGTTGAGCCTTTGATGAATTACCTCGGAGCTGCACGCGCCGCGCAAGAACTAAATGCAATTGAAAGACGCGATACCTATCTTCGCAAGGCGTATCAATTGGCACCGAATGCAGAGCTTGCGATTGGTCTCACTCAGGCAGAATTAGAGATTGAACAAGACCAACTGGAGCAGGCTTCAATAACATTGCTGAAATTACGTGCGTTATCCAAACGTCATCCGCGTGTGTTGAAGCTTCAGGAAAAAGTTTATGTCAAAATGGGCGACTGGCAAAAACTTCAAATGCTGTTGCCAGATTTACGCAAAGCAAAAGTACTCACACCTGATCAGGCGCTGCATTTTGAAAAAAATATTTATTGCCAAATGTTGATGGCGGCAGGAACCAAAGACCGCACAGAACTGACACGCATATGGAATGAAATGCCGCGGTCCGCACGCAAAAATCCTGACATTGTATTGGCATATGTTCAGCAACTGATGACATTCGGCGATCATGCTGAAGCAGAACAACTGATTCAAAAAACATTGAAGTATAACTGGCAGCCGGATTTGATGAAGATATACAGCAAGTTTAGTTTTGATAACTTAAATCGTCAGTTAGTGATTGCTGGCGCATGGCTGAAAATTTATGGTAATAAGCCGGAAATATTATTATTCCTCGGCAAGACCTGCATGCAGATTCAACTGTGGGGCAAGGCCAAAGATTATTTTGAAAGATGCCTCGCGCAAGGCCCAAATCCTGAAGCTGCATTGGAATATGGCAGACTGCTGGAGCGGTTAGGGGAGAATGAAGAGGCGGTGGAGCAGTACCGTGAGGTGTTGAAAGAATTGACCTGATACTTCAACTCGGCTGCGACGCTGGACGTTGTTGAATTAACGGCTCCAGCGCTCGATGATATTTTCGGTCCAAGCCGGCATCAGAGTATGATTGTGAAGTATAACTTATTGATTACATATGCATTTGCTTATGGGATTGCTATCATTTACAATCTCTATCTCATAAAAAATAACAGAAATTTAAAATGGCAATATTAGAAATCCTTCAATTTCCGGACCCCCGTCTTCGCACTAAGGCCAAGCCTGTGGCGAAAGATGATGTTGATGCTGCGTTTCGCGCACAAGTTTCGGATATGTATGAAACGATGTATCACGCAAACGGCGTTGGGCTTGCTGCGACGCAAGTGAATATCCATGTGCAGTTATTCACGATGGATATCAGCCGCGAGCGCGATCAGCCTGTGTGCATCCTGAACCCTGAAATCATTCATAAAGAAGGCATTCAATATGAGAGCGAAGGCTGTCTTTCAGTTGCAGAAGCTTATGATAAAGTTGAGCGCGCGCTGAAAGTGAAATTGCGCGGTGTGGATCTTGATTTCAAACCAGTTGAAATTGAAGCGGAAGGATTGATGGCAGTTTGTTTTCAACATGAGCTTGATCACTTGAATGGAATTTTATTCATTGATCATCTTTCCAAATTAAAGCAAAGCCGCATTCGCACCAAAATAGAGAAAATTCAACGAAGGGATTAAGTAGTGACTTCATCGCCGCTCAAGATTATTTTCGCCGGCACGCCAGAATTTGCAGCAATTGCGCTTGAAGCTATTACACTATCGCATCAACAGATTGTCGCTGTTTACACACAGCCTGACCGCGCATCCGGCCGCGGCTTGAAGATGACACAAAGTCCAGTGAAAGAACTGGCTCTTGATTTCAATTTTCCTGTTTATCAACCGGCATCACTGAAAGATCCGCACGAACATGACATACTTAGAAAATTTAATGCAGACGTGATGGTCGTTGCAGCATACGGATTAATTTTGCCGAAAGCTGTTCTCAGTATTCCGCGTTACGGCTGTCTCAATATTCACGCATCATTATTGCCGCGCTGGCGCGGCGCTGCTCCCATTCAGCGTGCAATTATCGCAGGCGATAAATTATCCGGTATTACTATCATGCAAATGGATGAAGGTCTTGATACTGGGGATATGCTGCTGAAACATCAATATGCACTAACAGAAGATGAAACCGGGCAATCGCTGCACGATGAACTTGCGCGAATGGGCGCGCAGTCTATTGTCGAAGCGCTGAATTTATTAGCGGAAAACAAATTTAATCCCGAAAAGCAGGATGATTCACTCGCAACTTACGCGAAAAAAATTACGAAAGAAGAAGCGCAAATTATCTGGGATGAACCGGCTGAAATGCTGGAAAGAAAGATCCGCGCATTTAACCCATGGCCGGCTGCATACACAAGCTGGGATGGCCAGCATATGAAAATTGGCGCAGCCAGCGTGATTCAATCTGAAAAAAATCTTGAAGCTGGTACGATTGTTAACGCATCACGTGACGGCATTGATATCGCTGCGGGCAAAGATATTTTACGTTTGCTCAAGGTGCAGCTGCCCGGCGGCAAAATGATTTCCGCGGCTGATTTTTATAATGCTCACCATGAGAAGGTAACGGTGGGGAATTTACTGAAATGAATTGTTGGCAAAATGTAGCCCGGGTTAGCGCGCTTTTTGTGCGTAACCCGGGAACAAAAAATTTTAGCAATGACGGAGGTATGGAATGACCTCTAACCTTCGCCTCCTCGCAGCACATGTTATCAATGCAGTTACTGACGGCCAGTCACTTGCTGACTGTCTGCCGCCGCAGCTTGCCAAAATAAAAGATCATCGCGATAAAGCTTTTGTGCAGGCGTTGAGTTATGGTGTTTGCCGTTTTTATCCGCGTCTCGATGTGATTCTCAGTCATCTCATGACTAAACCCATGAAGGCGAAAGACAGTGATGTGCATGCATTAATGATGGCTGGGATTTATCAATTAATGGATATGCATACTCCGGAACATGCGGCTGTATCTGAAACGGTGAATGCTGTGGAAGGATTAAAAAAACCATGGGCGCGAGGATTGGTGAATGCAGTCTTGCGTGAATATCTGCGGCAAAAAGATAAATTGCAGCAAGTCATTGATGCCGACGAAGAAGCAGCATACGCGCATCCCTTGTGGTGGATAGCGGCAGTGCGCAAGGCATGGCCCGAACAGTGGCAGGAAGTATTGCATGCAAATAATATTCATCCGCCGTTTTCATTGCGCGTGAATCAACAACATGGTGATGCTGCTGATTATATAAAGCTTCTCAATGATCATGATTTAGCGGCGAGTCTGATTCAAAACACGAGACAAGGCATCATTCTCGATAAACCAATACCAGCAGAACAGCTTCCAGGATTTTCTGAAGGAAAAGTAACAGTGCAAGATGGTGCGGCACAACTGGCAGCTAATTTGATGCAGCTTGAGAAAGGACAAAATATATTGGATGCCTGTGCTGCTCCTGGCGGTAAATTAACGCATATTCTTGAAATCGAACCGACAGTGAATGTCACCGCCGTTGAAAAAGATGAATCGCGCATCAAATCTATTAGTGAAAATTTACAGCGGCTGAATCAGCAAGCCGAACTCATTTGCGCAGACGCAGGAAATATATCGTCCTGGTGGAACGGTAAACCATTCGATCGCATTTTGCTGGATGCACCATGCTCTGCGAGCGGTGTCATTCGACGTCATCCAGATATTAAACTTTTACGCCAGTCTGCAGACATTCGTTCGCTTGCCTCAGAACAAACACGTATTCTTGATGGGTTATGGGAAGCGCTTGCTTTGAATGGGTTACTGGTTTATGCAACATGCTCAGTGTTTCCGGAAGAAAACTCCAATATTATTGAAAAATTTCTCTCAACACACCCCGACGCGAAAGAAGAAATTATTGATTCTGACTGGGGAGTCAAATGCAAACATGGACGTCAGATCCTTCCCGGCATGGATAACATGGATGGGTTTTATTACGCGATTATTCGGAAGGCATAAATGCCGTCATCCCCACGTAAGTGGGGATCTCCTCCGGATCACTGTGAAAGTTAACGGAGCGACGAAGGAGATTCCCGCTTTTGCGGGAATAAGGTAATATGCATCGAGGGAGATCCCCGCTGAAGCCTGCCCCCGAATGTTTTAATCGGGGGCGGGGATGATGATGTAAATAAGGAAGATTACCATGCGTATCGAATATGATATCAAACTCGACTTCAAAGATGTTTTAATCCGTCCAAAACGCAGTGTGTTGAAATCACGCTCGGAAGTCACTGTGGATCGTGAGATCAAATTCAAACATACGCAAACTACCTGGAAGGGCGTACCTATCATTGCCGCCAACATGGATCATACTGGCACACTGGCAATGGCGAATGCACTGGCTGAACATCACTTGCTGACTGCCATGGATAAATTCATCACACTGGATCAATGGAAACAGTTTGGTAAAGATCACAAAAAAGTATTGCCATATTGTTTTGTTTCCGTCGGTATCACTGACGATGATTTCAAACAGCTTGATCAGGTTTTAAAAGCTATACCAGTCAATTTCATATGTCTGGATGTTGCGAATGGTTACACAGAGCGCTTTGTATCTCATCTAGAAGATTTACGTATTAATCATCCGAAAGCAGTCATCATGGCTGGAAATGTAGTGACAGGCGAAATGGCTGAAGAATTAATTTTATCTGGCGCTGATATTGTCAAAATCGGCATCGGCCCAGGATCAGTCTGCACCACGCGAGAAAAAACAGGTGTTGGTTATCCACAATTATCCGCGATCATTGAGTGTGCTGATGCGGCACATGGTCTTGGCGGTCATGTGTGTGCAGACGGCGGCTGTACAACTCCCGGCGATGTCGCAAAAGCTTTTGCAGCAGGTGCAGATTTTGTCATGCTTGGCGGAATGCTTGCAGGACATGATGAATGCAGCGGTGAAGTTATCGAAGAAGATGGAAAAAAATATAAACGTTTTTATGGCATGAGTTCTACTGAAGCAATGGAGCGTCATCATGGTGCAGTTGCGGATTATCGTGCCAGCGAGGGCCGCTCAGTCAATATTCCATATCGAGGGCCAGTCAACAATACCGTTCTGGATATACTTGGCGGACTGCGCTCAACTTGTACATATGTGGGTGCGCAACGGCTCAAAGAATTATCAAAACGCACAACATTTATACGAGTTGCTCGACAAATGAACGAAGTATTTGTACCTTTTGATATCAGTAAGTCTAAAGTTTAATCAACTGCTTAGTATCAGTTCATTTCATTGAACGCGTGTACAAAATAAGTTATTATTCCCTCGCTTTGTATCTGAATGCGGCAGTGCTGCATTCATGGATGTGTAGATACATGGTGAGAATTACATAAGGAATAACAAAAAACATTAGAAGAAAAAAACATTTTTAGGAGTGTTTAGATATGAAAAAACTAGTACTTGCAAGTGCAATGCTCGCTGCAACCGTTGGCATGACAGCAGTAAATGCGTCTCCATATGTTGGTGCAAGCGTTGGTGTTAATGTTAACACATCAACAAATACAGTTGGCGGCAACCCGGGCGTATTCCGCGGCGTTCCAGTGAAATTGTTTGCAGGTTACGGCAGCGTATTGAGCCAAAGCTTCTATCTTGCAGGGGAATTCTTTGCAACTCTCGGCACAGCTGAAATTTCCACTTCCAATTTGATGAAAACCAGCTATGGTTTCGGTATCAGCGCATTGCCTGGATTGATGTTGAACGACAACACAATGGCATATGTTCGCGCTGGTCTGGTTAGATCACGTTTCTCCAGTGTTAACTCAATGGTGACAGGCGGTCAGTTGGGTCTTGGCTTGCAAACATCCGTGACACAGAACATGGATCTTCGCGGTGAATATACTTACACCGACTATAAAAATGTTGGCACAATCAATTCACCACGTACCGATGAGTACACTCTGGGTCTTGTATACAAGATTGATTAATCTTGTCTCTCTATTTATTCCCGCCCGTTTCGATGGGCGGGAATGATATTTCCTCGCAATTCCTATATAATTCACCCGTCAATACCATTTCTATTAAAAAAATAGGTAAATGATGTCTTACATAATCCTTGATCGTGATGGTGTCATTAATTTTGATTCATCAGAATATATTAAATCTCCAGACGAATGGACGGCGATACCAAACAGTCTGGAAGCAATCGCAGCGCTGAACCGCGCAGGCTACAAGGTTTTAATTGCGACAAACCAGTCGGGAATCGCACGCGGATATTATGATCTCGAAACTCTTGATGAGATTCACGAAAAACTGAAGCGTGAGCTATTTGCTGTCGGTGGTGTAATCGAAGAAATTTTCTTTTGTCCGCATCATCCTGATGATGGCTGCGGCTGCCGCAAACCAAAACCCGGCATGCTGCATGCGATTCAGGAAAAATATGACATCATTCTTTCTGAAACATATTTTATTGGCGATTCACTTGCAGATGCGGGCGCTGCGAGAGCAGCGGGATGTCAGTTAATTTTAGTCATGACGGGTAACGGCCAGCGTACAATCAAACGCGATCCATCATTATCGGAAGTGCCGCAATTTACGGATCTTGCAGAAGCAGTCCAGCATGTACTGGCAGAATCACGGAAAAAATGAACATCATGAAATTCATCATTCAATTTCTACGCTCACTGATATTTTCAGTTTATTCCATCCTTTTGATTGTTGTTTTCAGCATATTATCTCTTTTCGCACTGCCGTTTCCGCTGCGTTTCCGCCATAAACTACTGCGTTTTTTTGTATTTCTTTATCTCGGTGGTCTCAGTGTCATCTGCGGCATACGTTCTAAAGTTGAAGGGTTAAAAAATATCCCCGCCAGACGCTTCGGTGTTATTTTCAGCAAACATCAATCTGCGTGGGAAACATTTTTTCTGCCGACGATTTTTCATGACCCTGCAGTCATTGCGAAACGTGAATTACTCTGGATCCCATTTTATGGCTGGGGACTTGCCGCCTCAGACCCAATATTGATTAACCGCAGTGATAAAACTTCTGCGATGAAACAAATAATTACGAAAGGAAAAAAATGCCTGCTGCAAGGCCGCTGGATTCTGGTATTTCCCGAAGGTACGCGCGTCCCGGTTGGCAATGTTGGTAAATATCATTTGGGCGGAGCGCGTCTCGCAGTTGCAACTGAAGCTCCAGTGATTCCTGTCGCACATAATGCAGGATACTTGTGGCCAAGAAGAGGATTTCTCAAAAAGTCTGGAACCGTACATGTAGTGATAGGCCCTGTAATTGAAAGCAAGGGCCGCACACCAGATGAAGTTATGTCATTAGCCAAGGACTGGATTGAGACGACGATGACTAGAATTAACGGCTTCGTCGATGAATCCGCCGGTTAAAAGCGGGTCGCGCATGCAGCGCTTGCGGTGTGCAAGGCAGCGGCCCAACGGTGATTCTGGATTGATAAAATCCTTGATGTCAGAATAAGGAATCAAGACAGACTGCGAACCATAAGCATATGGCGCCACTGTTCCTGCATCAAATGTAATACGCAAACCATGCGGGTTGATATTCCAGTTATGATAATTTTCAAGTGATGCATGCGACCCGCTGGATAACATTGCGTCTGAACGTATGCGTTTTGATAGATCAGCATTTACTACATTACCCATGGCATCAAGATAGTTAGATTGTGGATCGAATAAATCAGAAAGTTCCATTGCTCTGCCGGATTCAATATCAAAATTGAGGCTTCGATAATTGCGGAATGGATGCTCCATGCCGGTGACATAACCTGACATGACAAAACGAATGCTGATAATAGGTGATTCATCCAGATTTATAATCGCCGAATTGTAATCTATCGCGAGGCGGTTTTTAACTTTGGAAGATTCGAGTTTCGCCTGATAATCTCGTGCATCCGCAACTTTTTGTTTGAAGATTTTAATTTCTTCATTGATTAATTGTGTGACTTGTTCGTTGAAAGAGTTAACGCTGCTGCTGGGGCTAATTTCATTATCTGCGGGCATTTGGTCATCATCATTATTTTTAATTTCATTTCTGATGACTTCTGTGTTGTCGTTGCTGCTTAAACGCGGATATACCATTTTGATCACAACTTTTTTAGCATATTGTGTATCGTGTGCAGATACTAAATCAATGTTATCGCTGATGTGATACGTGCTTTTGTTATCTACCGGTGAGTCTTCAATTTCCGCGAAAGCTAGCGGGGAAATGATGAGAAGTAGAAAGATTTCAAGAATGAACTTCATGTTGGTTTCTCCGTTAGTCTTTGCAGCGAAAAGTTGCCATCTTGAGGAGTGTTTTTACGACGAAGAATCTCCTTCTTGATGCACGGTATATTCAGGAGGTCCTTCGTCGTAAAAAGCACTCCTCGAGATCGCGATAATTATCCTTTCGGATTCATTAATCCCCTCGCCTTAGTCTCACTAATATAACAATTCGTTCCCTGAATTTCTGTATTAATGATTTTACCTTTTGAATTGGATGTGAAAACAGCTAGGCAATAGGTTGAAAAGCCGCGGTTCCAGGGTGTATTGATATTTGGCGTCGAGGTGATCACAGGGATGCCGCCGTTACGTGTATTGACCCCAATACTTGGGGAATAAGATGAGTTGGTGCTGACGAAACTTTGCCGTTTGTAGACATAAACTGTATTGCCTGTGCTGCCTGGCATGATGGTGTCAGGTCTGCCCCAGATATTTGTTAAGTCACTGATATTTCCACCACGCCAGCTCTGGACAGATTGTGTATAATAGGCGCTCGATCCGGTAGCACAGCCGGCCAGTATGAATGATAGTCCAGACAGGATAAGCAAACGCATAGTTGATTCCTTGGAAATATTGAATGGCTAGGCAATTGTAAAATAATGTAAAGAGTAATTGTAGCCCGGGTTAGCGCGCTTTTTGCGCGTAACCCGGGAACAAAAATCGTAACCCGAAATATTTTGAGAAAAAGTATGAAACTGGCATTTTGTCTCCTGAATTACTTCCCTTATGGTGGTTTGCAGCGTGATTTTTTACGTATTGCAAAGGAATGTGTGCGGCGAGGGCATGAGGTCCATGTTTACACCACCCGCTGGGAAGGGAATGCAGAGCCTGATTTAAATATCCATTTACTGCCTGTAAAAGGGATGTCGAATCACGCCCGCGCCAGATCTTTTTCTGACCAGCTACGTAAGATGATTGCTGACGGTCAATTCGCCCTCGTTCTTGGTTTTAATAAACTGCCTCATCTTGATCTATATTATGCTGCGGACGTTTGCTATCAAGACCGCATCCGTTCTGAGCGCAGCTGGTTGTATCGGTTGATGCCCCGTTACCGCACCTGGAAACAGCTGGAAAAGGCGGTATTTGCGGCTGGCACAAATACCCGCATTATGCTGATTTCTCCTCTCCAGCAGACAGCTTATCGCACTGCTTATGGTACGGAAGCTGAGCGTTTTATAATGTTGCCGCCAGGCATCAGCCGTGATCGCATTGCACCCGCAGATGCGGCGGAGAAACGCGCGGAGAAACGCAAAGAGCTGGGGATAAAAGAAGGTGAATTTATGCTGCTGATGGTTGGATCCGGCTATGAAACCAAAGGCGTCGACAGGGCGATAGCCGGGCTCGCAGATTTAAACTCTGATATTCTTGCCCGCAGCCATTTGTTCATAGCCGGTAAAGGAAGTGCCGCACGTTATTTGCAGCAGGCACGGAAATTGAAAGTCGATGATCGGGTACATATTCTAGGTGCGCGTGATGATGTGCCGGCATTGCTGCTGGCAGCTGATTTGCTGCTGCATCCTGCCTATCATGAAAATACTGGTACTGTTTTACTGGAGGCGCTTGCTGCGGGATTGCCAGTTTTCACTACCGCAGTTTGCGGTTATGCTCATTATGTTCTGGACGCAAAAGCTGGAACCGTACTGGCTGAATTTTCTCAATCCGCCTGGAATACAGAATTGGGAAATTTGCTGGAATCACCTGAACAGTTACAGCGATTTGGCAGTAACGGATTGGAATTCGCAAAAGCTGCAGACCTATATAGTATGCCGGAACGTGCGGCGGATGTTATTGAGCTTGAGGCAAAGCATCATGTTTTATCTTGATGAACAGTTACATACCTGTTTCAACCTGAGGCAGCCACTGTTTGATCAGTTGATGAACCTCAAAGGTGAAACCTTTCGCAGTCTTGAAGGCCGCACGACTCAGCGTGTCAAATTGAATGGTAAAAATTATTTTATCAAGCAACATCGCGGTGTGGGTTTTCGAGAAATCATCAAGAATTTATTACAGCTGCGGCTTCCTGTTATTTCTGCCAAAAATGAATTACTCGCAATTAAAAAACTGCACCAGCTGGGAATACATGTGCCGGCTGTCGCTGGATTTGGCGAGCGCGGAAAAAATCCGGCGTCTCGCGAATCATTTATATTGATGGAAGAGCTTGCACCAGTGACGAGTCTTGAAATGTTGTGTGCAAATTGGAAAAAATCTCCTCCGTCATTCGCGTACAAACATTATTTATTGCAGCAGGCAGCACATATTGCCCGCACGCTGCATGAGAACGGTATTAATCACAGAGATTTTTATATTTGTCATTTGCTGCTTGAGCAGTTACCTGGTGTGGATGTTGAACATGCTAAATTATTTTTAATTGATTTGCATCGCGCACAAATTCGCGCACAAATACCGCTGCGCTGGCGGATTAAAGATTTGGCGGGACTATATTTTTCGAGTCTGGATGCGGGGCTCACGCTGAGAGATCTCCTGCGATTTATGAAATACTACCGCAAAATGCCGCTACGTGATATTTTGCGCAGCGAACATCAATTATGGAAAAAGGTAAAAAACCGTGGGGATGACTTGTACCGTGACCATGCTAAATGAATCAGCGGCTGTATGCCGTTCTGTGACATGGGATGAACTCAATCAGGCAGATTATCAATTCGCCACTCCTTTCAAGCTGATGCTTCCAGAGGGTGAAGTGGTTGTTGATCAAGTTGCGCGTCTGATACCGGGGCGGCGCATGGTTGTGTTTGGTGTTTTTCGCGGGGTTCCTGTTGTTGCCAAATTATTTTATGACCGCACTCATGCAGCCCGGCATGCAGCGAAAGATAGTGCCGGAGTTGAAGTACTCGTACAACATAAAATTCCAACTCCTGCGTTATTACATCAGAGTGTCACAGCAGATAATAAAATTCATGCCCTGATATTTGAACGTATTTTGAATGGGCAAGATCTTGAAAAAATCTGGCGCAACCGTGAATCAATTGAAGATGTTCTATCGGTTCTCGAAGCCGTGATGATTGAACTCGCAACTCAGCATGTTCTGGGCGTGGAACAAAAAGACATGCACATGGGTAATTTTTTGATTGCCGGGAAAACAATTTACACGCTTGATGGTGCGGATGTTATAGCGCATGGTGAGTTACTACAGAAAGAAGACAGCATGAAAAATCTTTCTTTGTTCTTGTCGCAGTTAGGTTCAGGGGTTGAAATGCTGCAGGAACATTTATTTTTATATTATGCAAAAGCACGTGGATGGCTGTTAAAACCGCATGATACTGCAGACTTGAATCTGCAAATTAAAAAATGGAATGAGTCGCGCTGGAAGAGTTTCGAGAAAAAAATATTCCGCAACAGTACTGATTTTATCGCCGTGAAACGCATGACCATGCAAGGCATGATGCGGCGTGATCATGCAGGTCCTGAGCTGAATGCATTCATGCAAAATCCAGAAGAATTATTCACTCGACCAGATGTTGTGATGCTGAAAAATGGCCGATCTGCTACGGTGATCAAAGTGATGCTCGATAATCGCGAATTAGTTATCAAGCGTTACAACGTAAAAAATATGTGGCATCGCATGCGCCGCATGTTCCGTATAACACGGGCTCGCAAGTCATGGCGTCTCGCGCAGAAACTGAACCTGTTTTATGTGAATACCGCATTACCTGTTGGGTTTATCGAAATAAATATATTTGGATTCCGCGGCAAATCATATTACGTCACGGAAAATATCGGCGGCAGTCATGTCAGGAATTTTTTGCAGGCGGCACAGCAAAATAGTGATGCAACAGTTTATGTAATTCAACGCACGGCTGCCTTGTTTCGCAGTCTCGCGCGGCTAGAAATGTCTCATGGTGATTTGAAAGCATCGAATATAATTATTAATGCTGATTTGCAGCCTGTCTTGATTGACCTTGACGGCGCACTTGAACACATGTCATCGCTAAGTTTACGAAAAGCATGGCGGGATGAATTGCAGCGGTTTATGCAAAATTTTGAAGATTTACCAGCATTTTCTGAATTGATCAGGCAGGCGTTACAGGAAGCGCAGCAGCGGTAAGGGGTGCATCTGCTTCCTGTTCAAGAGATTTAATTTTATTTGTGAGCGCATCTACAAAAGTACCAAAAGATATTTTGGTTTCATATGGCGTTTGCCACAAAAATGAAAACGTAATCAGGGAAGATGCTCTTGTTGTGTATGTATCTTCGATTCCAAGATACTCGCGAATATCTGCTGGCAATCCAATCTTAGCGTACCATTTGTCGTCGCCTAGATCAGCCTGGAAGTGTGGGAATTTATAAACGAATGCACGAAGCTTATCAAAGATAGATGCGCTGCTGTAGCAGAATGTCGCATAAAATTCCTGGTAAGCGATATATTTTTTCAGATTGTTCCATGCATTTGCGTGCGCTTTGAAGAAGGGATGATCTTCATTATTAAACATCTTTAAGACATTTTCATTTTGCGCATTTAATTTGTGCCGACCATCAAGTCCTGAGGATGTATCCTCGAATTCATTAAAATTATTATCTTTAAAAATTTGATATATTATATTATAACATTCATTCATTTTGCTGGCGCAGAGCATGTTGATTTTTAAAATTAAAAATTGCTGTACAAAAAAATCAGGATCACGCAATTTTTCCAGAATCTCATCAACTTTCTTTCTCTGCATTTCTTCGAATTTTGCTTTAAGTGCAGATTCATCCTCTGAGAGTGACGTTGACTGAATGATTTCTTCAGGGGAAAGTAAAATCTCAACGCCAATATTTGTTTCACGTAAGGGGCGCGATTCGCACTGTATTTTCTCGGAATAAGTCAATACTTCATGAAGCCTTGATAATTGATCGGGGAATTTAGCGAGAATTGTGATCAAGAGTACCGGTAAAAGCTCACCATCCAGTAAATTGTCCGTTAACATAATGCAAGTTGATGACATGATTTGAAAAAGGAATTCAATTTCTCGGCTTGTTTCAGCTAGCCACAAAGTGTAATTTGTTACAGCGGATTTTTCCGATCGATACATGCAAGTTGCAGGATACTGGATAAAGTCATTTGCTAACGTTTCAGCTGTTATTTTTTTATCGAAACTAATACGAGAACATCTTAAGAGAAATTCTTGTTCGGCATCTGGGCTGATCGTAAAATTTGGCATAGCCACCAGCTTTTTGATGATGTTGCTAACTAAATCATCAAACATTTACCATTTACTCCTTTGATCCTCTTTCTTCATTTATACGGTGAATTGTGCTTTGAGTGCAATAACTAAATAAAAAAGCCCGTATTTTGAACGGGCTTTTGTGTTCACAATGCAACTAACTTACTATTAAATCTCAAATTTTATACCTTGAGCTAAAGTCAGTGTTTTACCCCAGTTAATGGTGTTGGTTTGACGACGCATGTAAGCTTTCCAAGCATCAGAACCAGCTTCGCGACCGCCGCCAGTGTCTTTTTCACCGCCGAATGCGCCGCCAATTTCCGCGCCTGATGTGCCAATGTTGACGTTGGCAATACCGCAGTCACTGCCTCGTGACGATAGAAATTGTTCAGCATGCAGTAAATCATTCGTGAATATGCTTGAAGACAAACCAAAGCGTGAGTGATTTTGCATCGCAATTGCTTCATCCAGTGTTTTATATTTCATGATATATAAAATTGGACCGAAGGTTTCGCGCTGCACAACATCCCATTGATTTTCAGCTTCAATGATTGCTGGTTCAACAAAGAATCCATCGCGTTTGATGACATTGCCGCCGAACAAGATATTTCCGCCTTGTGCTTTGGCATCAGTGATTGATTTAACAAATGCATCAACAGAATGTTGATCAATGAGCGGGCCCATCAGATTTTTTTGATCCAGCGGATCACCGATGGTAACTTTTGCATACGCTTTGACTAAAGATTCTTTTACTTTGTCATACACAGATTCGTGAATGATTAAACGGCGTGTAGTCGTGCAGCGTTGTCCTGCTGTACCAATTGCACCGAACACAATTGCAGGCATTGCGCGCTGCAAGTCAGCGTGTTCATCAACGATGATTGCATTATTGCCGCTTAACTCAAGTAAGCAGCGGCCGAGTCTGCGCGCGACAACTGCATTCACTTCTTTGCCGACTGCGGTTGAGCCGGTGAAAGAAACTAATGGGATACGTTCATCTGATGTCATCGTTTTCACAATGTTATTGTCATCAGTGATAAACAAAGTAAAAACGCCGCTATAACCATAGCGTTTTAACACTTCATTGCAAATATGCTGCACCGCGACTGCACAAAGCGGAGTCTTCGGTGATGGTTTCCAGATAACAGTGTTACCGCATATCGCTGCAATAAATGCATTCCACGACCAGACTGCCACGGGAAAGTTGAATGCACTGATGACGCTGACAATACCAATCGGATGCCACTGTTCATACATGCGGTGTTCCGGTCGTTCCGAGTGCATGGTTTTACCGTATAACATACGAGATTGACCGACTGCGAAATCTGCCATATCAATCATTTCCTGTACTTCGCCATCACCTTCCTGTTTGGATTTACCCATTTCCAGCGATACTAAACTGCCAAGCGCATCTTTGTGCTTACGCAATTCTTCACCGATTGCGCGTACCACTTCGCCGCGCTTTGGTGCCGGCACATTACGCCAGGTTTGAAATGCTTTTTCTGCTTCTTTCATTACATGTTCATAATCGTCGGCAGATGCGCGATAAACGGAGCCGATTGCTTTGCCATCGGTCGGGTTGTAAGAAACAATTTCGCCGTCTTTGATGTGACTGGACCACCAGCTTGCACCAGAACTTGCGCCGTGGTTTTGTTTAGAGAGGTTTAATGATTTTAAAAGGTTCATGCTGTCTCCGATACTAAGAAATTGTCATCCTGAGGAGCGTTTTATGCGACGAAGGATCTACCGGATGTAACCGTGCCATCACAAGGAGATCCTTCGTCGCATAAAACGCTCCTCAGGATGACACGCTCCTCGGGGTGACACTTTGTATGTTATTTATAATACTCACCAAATCTCGAATTGGTTAAATCATCAAGCGAGAATTGTTCCTGTTTTACAAAGCCCTGATATTTATCAGTGTTGGAAAGTACGATATCAACTACGCTGCAAATACCGCACGCGGTTGTCAGCTGAATGGCAGACCAGCGGTGACCATTGATGGTTAACGGATAAAACTTCTTCACATAATTTTCTTCGACGAACTGGTCATCCTGTTCACCGGTAACTGATACATAAACGAGAACCACGTCCTGAAATGTTTTTGGAATCGCGTGTTCGAGAATACGTTTTAAAGTGTCGCGGTCGCTGTTCAACTGCAAATCATTCATCAGGAATTTCATCTTTTCGCAGTGGCCGGGATAGCGTATGGTTTTGTAACTGATATGTTTCACGCGGCCGTAATAGGTATGAGCAAGACTGCCGATACCACCTGATGTATTAAAAGCTTCATAAGTTAAACCATCAATTTTAATTGTTTCCAGGCCTTCTAGCGGCAGCAAATCAACATTTTTGCCGTCTTCAACGCCTTGACACAAGTTGCCATATTCGTTGATCACGCCGTCAGTTGACCATGTGAGAGAATATTGCAGAGCGTTACTGATGTTGGTGGGCAGTGCGCCTACACGCATTTTCACCGTATCAAGACGCGGGAAATTTTTCATTAAATGATTGGCGACAATGCTGATGAACCCTGGTGCGAGCCCGCATTGTGGAACAAAAGCAGTTTTAGAACCGCGTGCGACTTCTAAAACGGATGCGGTTGTCTGAACATCTTCTGTTAAATCGAAATAATGCAGATTATGTTTAGCAGCAGCTTTTGCTATTGGAACATTGCAATAAAATGGTAAAGAAGAAATGACTGCTTCAACTGGATGTTCTTTTACGAATGCAGCAAAACCATCGGCATCATTAGCATCAAGTTGAACGTATTTTAAATTCTTGAATTCAGACAGACGTTTTGCATATGGATTAGTCGGCTGTACGTCAGCGAGATAAACGAAATATTTATTTGAATTGGCTAATAAGAAAGTAATAAGTGAACCGATTTTGCCGGCGCCGATGACTAGAATTTTATGCATGAGACCTCCTGTGCATTAATAATGCAATTTTATTATTAGATGATAATGGGTGCGTATGATAATGGTCTAAGGGCGCTGAGGGAAGGGGAAATATAATATCATCATCCCCGCGTAAGCGGGGATGATGATATGTTTTACGCCGTTGCAGTCGGCTGACACCAGATTTGCCAGTTTGCGATGGCATAGCTATTAGAAACGGCCTGATTAGGCATATAGAGCCCACCGTAAATCACATAATTGCTAGGATTTAGTTGCAGAGTATTAACGATACCTTGTACTGCAGCGATGTTGTTTTGTTCAGTTCTGACAATACTAGTAGTTAAAGTAGGATTGGTTCCTTTAGCGCAGCGTTTATTTGTGCTAGGAGTTTGCAGCATGCCAGTTCCATAAACGGTACCTTGTGCGAGCATGTAGGATTGGAGTGCAGAGTTCACTGTGGGGTGCTTAATGCTAGTCGCATCAGCCGCAAATGTGCTGTTGACCAAGCCAAGTAAACTCAAAGATACAATTGCTGCTTTCATAATGTGTTTCATTTTAGTCACCTTCGATAGAAGATTTAATACAGAGAATTTATTATATGCTCAAAATATTAACAGATTATGAAATTGAGCAATTATTTAACTAATTGAATATTAATATTATATTAATATTAGACTGGTTATAGATAAATTCAAGGTTATTTAGGCTGGTTTTTCATGTCAAACGGGTTTGGGGCGGGTTTTGTCGGTTCAATACCTTCGGCGCGCAGTAAGTCTACAAGCTCATTTACTTCAGTATCCTCGAGCTCAAAAAAGTGTTTCAGGGTATCAGCTTCCATGCCTAGCGAGTCGCCAAACATGAAATTAATTTCATTAATTTTGTCGATATTCGCGTAACCGTGATATGGATTCCAGTCATTAAAACCGAGACCGTTACCAATATACGTCATAAGAGGAACGGCAATGGAACCCGTGATATATGAATTCAATAAACCAAATAAGTTGACGTAAATATCATCTTTAATCGGACGCAAGGTTTTGTCTGCATGTTTATTCTTTTTGAGTGATTCAATATTGGCTTTAATTTCATTGATAAGTTTACGCAAAAGATCGCGTAATGCTTCTTTGTTATTTGGATTTAGACGCAATGCAATAATCGCTTCTAAACGCTTTAATAATTTTTTATGTAAATGCTTTTGTAATTTTTTCTTTAGTTTCTGTTGAATCTTGTCTAATGCCTCGGGATTCATGCTCATGATTTCAGTTAATTCATTCAGAATATCATTAATTTCATTCAGGAGTGCTTCCTGTTCTTGAATCGCTGCACGTAATTCACTTTGATAAGTTTTACTTGTTTTTAAGTCATTTAATACATTTGTTAATTCTTCAATTAATTTTTTTTGTTCTTCCGAGCCTTGCATCACGGCTTGTGAAATAATTGTAACGCTCAATTGATTAATAAAGTCAGGGTCCATTAATTGTTTGGGTGTGATAGCTGTTTTTGAATGCTGTTCTTTGAAGCGTATCAGCTGCGTGGTGTCTTGTATAACTTTATCGATAAGACCCGGCTGGTCTTTGAGTTCAGGATTGTCAGCCAATAATTTGTTGGCAAGTTTGCTTAAATATTTTTTTAAATCAACTGGTGTGACAGATTGAGTCATAAAATATTCCAAATTATTTGTGGATGTTTCCCTGCATATAAGTTCCTGAAGCAGTTGCGATTAATTTTTCTGTATCGCTGTATAATTCCATGCGCGTGAATGCAATTTTGTTTCCGGATTTTTGCAGCCACGCTTTTGCGGTAAAGACGTTGCCCAATCCTGGGCGAAGGAAGCTGACTTGCAAATCAACAGTGCTGCATTTTCCGATGATCATTGCCAAATCTTCGAGTGTGGCATCAGGATGCTTGAAAACCATGGATGACATTACTAATATGCCGCCAGCCATATCAAGTACGGAAGAAATCACGCCGCCGTGTAAGATGCCGTGAAGAAAGTTGCCGATGAGTTCATTTTTCATGTTGAAACTCATGCATGAATAATGATTGTCGACATGATCTAGCTTGAGACCCAGCATTTGATTGAATGGAATGGACATGAATGTAGAAGAGAGTTGTTGAATGACAGCCGTATTCTTATCCATGCATCTCTCCTAATCATGTTTTATCCGGTGGTTTAGGTGCGGTTTGAAATGGTGACGGAGATAGGTGCGTTTGTATGCCGGCGTTTTCAATTGCTGATGCAAACACGGAGCCAAGCTGCTCAAGTGTATCAACGCTTTTTTGTTCAAGACCAATTGAATCACCCCAGCTAAAATCCATATTATGCGCTTTATCAATATTTGCTGAACCATTGTATGGATTCATATCTGGTATCGCGAGACCATTTCCCATGTCTTGCGGAGTGGGAACGGGAAGTGATCCAGTGATATATGAATTTAAAACACCGAGTAAATTGATATATGGGTCGTCTACTTGAGTTTTTTTTCCTTTCATTTCGGGCGTTTCTTTTAATAAAGCCTGCATAAATATTTCAGTGTTAGTATAAACTTCGCCTGTTTTTAATGGGCCGAGATGTTTGATCAATAAATTTTTAAAATCAGTTTTTAGATTTGGATTATTTTTCTTGTTGAGCAGCAGCTTCAACTCATGCATAAATTTTTCATTGCCAAGCGGCAGGGCTTCAAAAACTTTATCCAGCCGTTTCTTAAGCTCAGGAGTATTTTTGATTTTTTCAGTTAATTTCGTTGCAACGGAAACTTGATTGAGTAGTTTATTGAAATATTTGGGATCTGCGAGTTTTTCTTCTGTGATGTTTAATTGTTTAATGAGTACAGGATTATTTTTCAGTCCAGATAATACTTCAACATTGTCTTTAACCTGATTGATAAGTTTGGAGTCTGCTAGTTTATCGACGGTTAATTTTTCGCCTACATTTGCCATTTGTTTTTGCAAAAGATTTGCAGTATCTCTAGCCAATTGCGGTATATCAACATTCGCATTTGTGGGCAGAATTTGTTTTATAAATTCTTCCAGCGCTTTAATCAAATGTGCCTGTTCGACAGGCATAGTGTTTAACATTGGCATATTGCATTCTCTTTGAAATTAATCGCTTTTTATTCATTAATATTAATTATAACATAACATAAGATAGTTGCTGACCCATCTTAATGAATATACAGAGAAAATGTCTATGAAGATTTTGCGGATTGCACTTCCGACTCCATTGCGGCGGCTGTTCGATTATTTGCCGGCAGTTGATATGGATACCGCGAGCTTGCAGAAAGGAGTGAGGGTAAGAGTTCCGTTTGCTTCGCGCACGCTCACAGGTATTTTTATTGAAGTCAGCGATCAATCTACCATCGCTATGGAAAAATTAAAGTGCGCGGAAGCGGTGCTTGATGATACTCCCATAATTCCAGATGATGTATATGAACTATGTGAATGGGCTGCTGGTTATTATCATTATTCACTCGGAGAAGTATTGTCTTCCGCGCTACCGGCGGCATTACGCAAAGGCAAGCCTCTTGAAAGTAAAAAAAAATTACCGGAAGCTGAAACAAAATTGCAGCAGCCGCTGACATTAAACAGTGGTCAGCAACAGGCGCTGGATGAAATTCTCAATGCGCAAAATCAGTTTAAAGTATTTTTACTGGATGGTGTAACTGGCAGCGGTAAAACAGAAGTATATCTGCATGCGATTGATGCCATGCTCGCAGCTGGTAAACAAACATTAGTTTTAGTTCCTGAAATCAGTTTAACGCCGCAAACGATTGCACGTTTTCGAGCGCGCTTTCCTGTGCCGATTGCAGCATTGCATTCCAGTTTGTCTGACGGTGAACGATTAACTGCGTGGCTTGCGGCGAAATCTGGCGAAGCACGAATTGTAATTGGCACGCGTTCAGCAATTTTCACGCCGTTTCAGAATTTAGGTTTGATGATTGTCGATGAAGAACACGATCTTTCATTCAAGCAGCAAGACCGCTTTCGTTATCATGCGCGTGACATGGCTGTGATGCGCGCGAACAAAAATAATATTCCTATCGTATTAGGATCAGCAACGCCGTCACTGGAATCTTTGTTAAATGCAGAACGCAGCCGCTATCATTTATTATCATTACCAGAGCGTGCCGGCGGTGCAGTGATGCCGGAATTTAAAGTCATTGATGTGCGTTCGCAAAAAATGGCGGAAGGCTTGTCTGACAGCTTGATTTCAGCTATGCGCGAACAGCTAAAAGCAGGTAATCAAGTGATGTTGTTTTTAAATCGCCGCGGATTTGCACCAGTTTTTATGTGTGCGCAATGCGGGTGGATTGCCGGCTGCAAACGCTGTGATGCGCGGATGGTGTATCATCGTGCGCCAAAAGAATTGCGCTGTCATCATTGTGACGCGCGCATGAAGCTGCCGGAAAAATGTCTGGAATGCGATGATACTCATGTTGAAGCAGTGGGTTTAGGTACACAGCGTGTTGAAGAAGTGCTGCAGCAGGAATTTCCAGATATACCTGTGATACGTGTTGATAGAGATACCATTAAAGGTAAAGATGCACTGGATGAATTGCTCACGCAAATTCATCAGGAACATCCATCAATTTTGCTGGGTACACAGATGCTTGCGAAAGGGCATCATTTTCCACAAGTCACTTTAGTTGGAATTATTGATGCCGACAGTGGATTATTCAGCGCAGATTTTCGTGCCGCAGAACAAATGGGACAATTGCTCATGCAGGTTTCCGGACGCGCCGGACGCGCTGAAAAATCTGGAAAGGTGATGATTCAAACGCGCTGCCCGGATCATCCGCATTTACAAACTTTAATTCATCAAGGGTATGCATCATTCGCGCGTGGATTGATGAATGAGCGCGAACAATTTGTCTTGCCGCCATATTCTTATTTCGCATTATTGCGTGCCGAAGCCTATTCCGAAAAAACCGCCGGCGGCTTTCTCGATCAAGTAAAAGATTTGAGCGCCGCATTTGCCGGTGCGGTTTCTATTATGGGACCGGTACCTGCATTCATGGCAAAAAAGAAAGGCTTGCATTGCCAGCACCTTCTTATCAAAGCCGGTAAACGCAATTCGCTGCAGCAATTTCTGCATCAGTTGTTGCTGAAGCTAGAACAGTTACCTGCAAAACATTCGGTGAAATGGGTATTGGATGTTGATCCGGTGGAGGGGGGGTAGGATACCGTAAACGCCTGCGCCTGCGTTACCGATTTTTTAAATAAAAAAGCCGGTAACGCAGGCGCAGACGTTTACGTTTATCATTATGAAAAATATAATAAACTGGGCTTTGGCCATTTGCTAGAAAATTGAACAGCCCCAAGAACCACCTTCCAAATTTCTCATAAAATCAATTTAAGAAATCTATTAGTGATATTAATCATCGAGTTATACTCTATTATGCCAAACTTACTAAAAATAACCGCCCATTTACGGCTAACATTCTCTTTGAGATCGGCATCTTCATTAGTAATTATCGAAAAATCATTCTATTAGATGCAAACAACAGCCAAGTTAACGGGATGATTTTTTTGCACTCGGGTCATAATCTCACCAAATTGACTATAATAAGAATAAAGGAGAAACCGATGGCTGGTAACAGAAAAGTCCCTACACTGAAAGGCAAGGCGTTTAAGGCGTCATTCACGAAGCAAGGCTTATTTCGTGAAGATATCAAGGCGACCTATATTTCCCCTGGCCAGATAACGATTGAAGGTAAAAATGGACTGTTGCCAAGTTATATCGTGGAAAAGGTGACCAAACGATTTCTACAAGCGGTGATTAACGATGATAGACAGACAGTCAAAGAGATGCTGGATAAAATGCCACAATTATTATTAGTCACACCCGATCCAGGTTTAGTGATTGAGAGCCAGTACACATGGCAGAAATTTTATGCAGAACCTGCTTTAACCATGGCTTGCAAGCTCAAACAAATCAAAATGACGGAGTTGCTACTCTCTTATTATGACAAGCTTCCGCAGGATGATGATGTTATTAAAGCAAAGACAGCGGGTTTATGCGCTTGGAAACCCTATGTAAATAAAGTAAATGATGATGGTGAAAATGAAATTCTTATCCCTCAAGAATACGCCAGATTAGCGCAATCACTGGTTGATGTATTTAGAGAAGAAACTTTTCCGAACGGCATTCCAGGCGAAAATAATATACCCCGGAATATAGAATTAAGTGAGCCAACAGAAGCGGCGCTCTTGTCCTTGCTTGACATTTTGGTGCCGAAACAAGCGGTGAAATTAGACGAGTGTATTGATGCCGAACTATTACTTCTTGCTATCTACCAAGCTTACTTAAAAAACTTTACCACCTTCAATCATAATTGGGACAAGCTGGATGCACTTTGTATTCGTGTGATGGGTTTAATTCAGAGCGCACTTATACCAGAATCGGGAAAAATTTTCTGCGAGAGCCTTTATGATGTGGTTACCGAAATGGACAGAGGGAAAGTGAGGGAAATTAGTCCTATGGCAAACGCGTACAAGATGAAAGGTGGTGAAAAATTTTATCGAGAAAATCGTGAAACGAGGGTAGGTAACGGCTTTGAAGTTTTATGTGGTGTTATAGGCGGTCCCCAGTCGAAGGCGACGATTGGGGACGACCCGGGCGTTTATTTTGGAAAAACTATGTCAAACAAAAACAACAGGTTTTCAGAATATTATGCAGCGGCTGCAGCAACAGCAACACCCACTCGATGTAGCAAATAAGTGGTAGCGCTGTGTGATGTTCTGATATGTTGAAGCAAGAGCCCTGCGGCCATAGCAGCTGGGCAGATATCAAAATATGCTTCACAAAACCACGTGATCAGCTCTTCATAATTCCAGATTTTTGTTGTGTTTGTCCACCAAAGTAGAAAGTGATGCAAGTAGCGCCTGATTCGTTTGGTAGAAATTCCAATGGTTACCATTTGCTGTACATGCATTCTTGCTTTTCTCAGTGTCCGCGGATGCGGAACAATGTTTAAAACCACGTTATTTTGATGTTCAGAAGTTGCCACCCCCCCCCGTTTCGTCTAAGTATTGAACATCATTTTTAGGTGTTACTTTGGAAATATTCTCCGTTTGCGTTGGTGAATTTTGGATGCCGAGGTAGTGAAAGCCATTTTCAATATTACTCATGCGTGATTTTTTCCGCGAAAGGCTTAAATGTCTTTCTTGCAGAATAGCCATCATGCGCCGTCGGCAACGGTTCATGGATCGCTTCGTTTTGCAGAGAATCAGCACATCATCTTGAAAACGGAAATAACTAACATCTGCGCTTAAGAAGGCGTCATCCAGCAATTTCAAATTAATTGGGGTCGCATCTCGCCAACCCA
>Ga0310810_10000874_pt1 | contig 30514 bp, 26 predicted proteins | sample NCmetagenome_FD_207641 | JGI IMG/M metagenome (GOLD analysis project Ga0310810, IMG submission 207641) | Soil microbial communities from experimental microcosm in Duke University, North Carolina, United States - NC | ecosystem: Engineered > Artificial ecosystem > Soil microcosm > Unclassified ... | reverse complement strand
CGCCCAGAATCCAGCCGCGATCATGATCCTGCAGTGCGCCGCTCACGATCTCGGCAGCCGAGGCGGTGTAGCGGTTGACCAGCACCACAATCGGGTAGTCCTTGCCGGAACCATCCGCGCGGGCCGCATAGTTCTTGTTCGGCGAGCTGCGGCCGTGATGGCTAACCACCAGATCGCCTTTCTTGAGGAAGTGGCTGGCCACGTCGACGCCTTCATTGAGAAGGCCGCCGGGATTTTCGCGCAGATCCAGAACCAGACCGCGCATTTCTTTTTCGTTGAGCTTCTTCAGCTTGTCTTCCAGCTCTTTGCCGGTGTTCTCGTTGAACTGGGTGACCTTCACGTAGCCGATGCCCGGTTTCACGTAAAACGCATCCGGCACGCTGAAGCGCGGAATCTCGTCTCGTATGATATTGAACACCAGGGGCTGATCGAGGCCTTCGCGGCCAATCTTCACTTGAACCTTGGTGCCGCGAGGGCCCTTGAGCAGGTCGGCGACTTCAGTGGTATTCAGGTTATCGGTTTTCTTGTCGTTGACTTCGAGGATCACATCGCCCGGCCGCAACCCGGCCTTGTAGGCGGGGGAGCCGGCGAACGGCGCCATCACGATGGTCTTGCCGTTGCGCGCTTGCACCGACATGCCTACGCCGTAATAATGGCCGCGCTGGTCTTCCCGCAGGGCCGCGTAATCGCGCGGATCGAAGAAATTGGAGTGCGGATCGAGCGTCCGCAGCATGCCCGGAATCGCGCCTTTGTAAACACCCTTATCGGGCTTCACTTCGTCGGCGAAATTCTGTTCCACGGTGCTATACACCTTGGTGAAAGCCTTCAGGCTTTGATCGGCGTCATCGGCCGGAGAGGCGGCCGAAACCTGTCTTCCGCCGAACATTCCGGCCACAATAGAGCACAGAATAATGAAGGCTGGAACCAGGAAATAGCTACGCCGACGGGACTTAGACATTCGTTACGTCCTCCAAGCGTCTTCAGTATACCAGTTCGACGAGGGGGCCCTGCCAGCGCAGTTTCTGAATCAGCCCATGCGGGCGGCACGCCGGGCGGCGGCGCCTGATTCCATGCGGACGGGCTTGCGCTCCGCATCGCCCAGGCGGCGGGCCTGGTCGCTCACGCACACCAGGAACATGGGCTGGCGGGCGTTCTTGAGGATGTCGATAATGCGCTCCTGGTGATCTTCCAGGTAAATCGATTTTCCGTCCGTGACCAGGTGCAGGTCCGCGTTACCTTGCAGGACTTCGGCCAGGCGGCGGCCCATCTCGCGCTGCAAAAAGCGAAGCACGCGGCGGATTTTTTGCAGCGAGAATCCCTTGCGGCGCAGCTCGGCGATGACGGTGATCTCGATCACTTCAGCCGGATCGTAGACACGCCGGTGCCCTTCGTGCCGTGGGGAAACTACCTTGCGCTCATCCCACCATTGCAGCTGCCGCAAACTGACGTCGGCGACCTCGGCAACTTCGCTCGATGAATAAGTCCTCTCCGGGACCTGTGCTTCGGGACGGCTTTTGCGGGATTTAAACATGAAAGGCGGCGGTCCGTTCTTTATAAATTACCTTGGATCTTACCGATTGTACTCGACTGGAGGGGCAAGTCAATAGGGCTATCCGCGCGCGAGTTGTGGAACTATCCTGGTTCCGCCTAGCCACCGCCCACGAACCACACTATTTCCAGGCGGTCGCCTGCCTCGATGCGAATCGCGTGCCAATCCGTTTTGCGCGCGATCGTGAGGTTGCGTTCCACCGCCACGCGGGATGGTTCGATCTTGAGCCAGACTAACAATCGGTCTAGACAGAAACCCTCCGGGACGCGGCGCCGCTCGCCGTTTACAACAACTTCAATCGTCTTTGTTTCAGCACTTTCCATGAACCGCGTTTGACACCCCGTCTCGCCGATCATTATATTCAATAGTTAACGTTTCAATCTCTAGCCGACGCAGGCGGACCGGCGCGGCACATGAACGATGCCATCAAATTATCCCGAAATTTACTTCCCAGTTCTGGTGCAGGTACTGATCGCCGCGGGTCTTGCCTCGGTGCTGATCCTGGCCTCCACCATACTGGGCAAGCGCGCCCGCTCGCCGCTCAAGGACACGCCCTACGAATCCGGCATGGCTCCCACCGGTTCGGCGCGCGAACGGTTCAGCGTCAAGTTCTACCTGGTGGGGATGATTTTCATCCTGTTCGATATCGAAGCCGTGTTCCTGTATCCGTGGGTGGTGGTGTATCGCGACCTGAAGATGTTCGGCTTCTTTGAAATGCTGATCTTCGTGGCGGTGGTGCTGATCGGCTTTTTCTACGTGTGGAAGAAAGGTGCGCTGGATTGGGCGGCGCTGAAGAAAGAGGGTTCCAAATGACCCATCCGGCGATCCTCGAAACCAAGGAAGCCTTCGGCGAGACGACGCTCATCGCGGATCCCGCGCGGATCGTGGATTTGTGCCGGCATCTCAAGGATTCCGAGAAGTACATCCGGCTGAGCGGCATCACGGCGGTGGATTTGCATCCTTCCGAGCCGCGTTTCGAAGTAATCTATCATCTGCATTCGCTGGATTTGAACAAGCGGTTACGGCTGAAGTGCCGCCTCAGCGGTGCTCAACCGGAGATCGATTCGGCGACCGGCGTGTGGCGCTCGGCGAACTGGTACGAGCGCGAAGTGTTCGACATGTTCGGCATCACGTTCCGCAATCATCCGAACCTGGTGCGCATCCTGATGCCGATTGACTGGGAAGGACATCCTCTGCGGAAAGATTATCCGGTGCATGGGTACAAGTACAGCTACCCGAGTGAATAAGGCATGAAGCACTCCTTCGAAGATCACACATCGACGATCCCGGCAGTTCAGGAAATCCCCGCGACCCCGGCTGCGCCTCGGCGCATGACCCTCAACATGGGTCCGCAGCATCCATCGACCCACGGTGTGTTGCGCATCGTGCTCGAGCTCGAAGGCGAGACCATCATCAGCGCCGCTCCCGACATCGGCTTCCTGCACACCGGCATCGAGAAGGAATTCGAGCAGAAGAACTGGCAACAGGCCGTGACGCTCACCGACCGGGTCGATTACCTGGCCAATCTTTCGAACAACCTGGTGTACGCGCTGGCGGTGGAGAAGCTGCTGCAGATCGAAATCCCGCCCCGCGCGCAATGGACCCGCGTCATGATGACCGAGCTCTCGCGCCTGAACAGCCACCTGGTCTGGCTGGGAACTCATGCGCTCGACATCGGCGCGATGACCATGTTCTTCTACTGCTTCCGCGAGCGCGAAGACATCCTGCGCATCTTCGAAATGTTCTCGGGGCAGCGCATGATGACCAGCTATATCCGCATCGGCGGGCTCGCCCTTGAGCCTCCGCGCGGTTGGCAACAGGTGGTCGGCAAGTTCATCAAGGCGTTTCCCAGTAAGGTGGACGAGTACGAAGAACTTCTGAACGCGAATCCTATTTGGACTCGCCGGACGAAAGGCGTGGGTTTCATTTCCCTCGAAGACATGCTGGATCTGGGCGTCACCGGTCCCATGCTGCGCGGCGCGGGCCTGAATTGGGACATCCGCAAATCCGAGCCGTATTCGAGCTACGAAAAGTTCGATTTCAAAGTGCCGGTTGAGACCACCAACGACGTGTGGTCCCGTTACCGGGTGCGCATTCAGGAAATGCGCGAAAGCGCCAAGATCATCACCCAGGCGCTGGAAGGAATGCCCGACGGACCCTGGCAGGCCGATGCGCCGCACGTAGTTCTTCCCGAGCGGGAAAAGATGAAAACCCAGATGGAGGCGCTCATCTACCACTTCAAGATCGTCACGGAAGGCTTTCGGGTGCCCGCGGGCGAAGCGTACCAATGCATAGAGGCTCCGCGTGGCGAGATCGGCTACTACGTGGTGAGCGATGGCACGTCGAAACCTTATCGCGTGCACATGCGCACGCCCAGCTTCGGCAATCTGCAAGGTTTACCCAAGATGCTGGAAGGCATCATGATCGCCGATTCGATCGCGGCGCTGGGAAGCATGGATTTTGTGCTGGGAGATACCGACCGATGACGTTTTCTCCGCAGCTCGAAGAAAAATTTGCAAAGATGTTGACCATTTATCCGGAAGGGCGACAGCGGTCCGCCATCGTGCCGATGCTGATCTATGCGCAGGATGAGGTTGGCTCGATCACGCCGGAGCTGATCGACGAGGTCGCACGGCGTTGCGGGGTCCCGCCGCTCCAGGTCGACGAGGTAGTGGGCTACTATTCCATGCTGCACCGCAAGCCCATGGGAAAGTATCACGTCCAGGTCTGCACCAACATCAGCTGCCTGCTGGTGGGTGGCATGGAACTGTATGAGCACGCGTGCAAGAAACTCGGTATTGGCCACAAGCAGGTGACTGCGGATGGCCAGATCTCGCTCGAAGAAGTCGAGTGCATGGGCGCCTGTTCCTGGGCTCCCGCCGTCGAGATCAATTACGATTTCTATCACCACGTCACGCCCGAGAAGCTGGACCAGTTGATCGACGGACTCAGGAAGGCACACTAAAGGGATGCCGAAGAAGCTCTACAACGAACCCAGCCCGCTCGAGACTCGCGTTCTGAGCGCGCGCTTCGGCCTGGAGAATTCCGAGCGGCTCGATACCTATCTGGCGCACGACGGATTCAAGGCGTTCCATAAAGCCCGGGAGATGAAGCCCGAGCAGATCATCGAAGAGGTAAAGACGTCTGCTCTGCGCGGCCGCGGCGGCGCGGGATTCCCGACAGGTCTCAAGTGGAGTTTCGTCCCGCGCAGCTCGCCCAAGCCCAAGTACATCATCGTCAACGCGGACGAAAGCGAGCCGGGAACCTGCAAAGACCGGCTGCTGATGGAGTACGACCCGCATCAGTTAATCGAGGGCATCCTGATCGGCGGTCTGGCGGTAGACTCGCACAAGGGATACATTTACATCCGCGGCGAGTATCGCTACCTGATCGAGCACATGGACCGGGCGATCGCCGAAGCCTACGCGCAGGGTTACCTCGGCAAGAATATTTTAGGAACGGGTTTCGATTTCGATCTCTATACGCATTCCGGCGCGGGCGCCTATGAGTGCGGCGAAGAAACCGCGCTGCTGGATTCGATCGAGGGGAAGCGCGGGATTCCACGCATGAAACCTCCGTTTCCGGCCGTCGCCGGTGCGTGGGCCAGTCCGACGCTGTTGAACAATGTCGAGACCTTCAGTGCGATTCCGGCCATCATCCGCGACGGCGGGGCGGCGTTCGCGGCGCTCGGCACGCCCAAGAACGGCGGTACGCGGCTGCTGTGCGTCTCGGGCCATGTCAATAAACCCGGCGTCTATGAAGTCCCGCTGGGCTACCCCATGATGAAGTTCATCAACGAAATCGCGGGCGGCATTCCGGGCGGCAAGAAACTGAAGGCGGTAGTCCCGGGCGGATCGTCCTGCCCGATTCTCAAGGCCGACGAATGCGACATCGCGATGGATTACGACTCGCTGGCGAAGATCGGCAGCATGCTCGGATCGGGCGGCATGGTGGTGTTGGACGAGACTACGGACATGGTGAAATTTGCGCTGCGGATCATGCGATTCTATGCGCACGAGAGCTGCGGCTGGTGCATTCCGTGCCGCGAGGGTACCACCTGGCTGCGCAAGATCCTGCAGCGGTTTGACGATGGCGGCGGCAGGGCCGAAGACGTGGGGCTCCTGGGTGAGTTGTCGAAAAACATGCTGGGCCGGACGTTCTGCGCGCTGGGCGATGCAGCGGCCATGCCGACCATTTCCATCGTCGAAAAATTCGCGGACGATTTCGAGAAACGGCTCGCTCGGGATCGCCAAATGGTGGCGGTTTAATATGGCGGAACTCGTAAACCTGACTATCAACGGGCAGGCCATCCAGGCCGAAAAGGGAACGCTGCTGATCGAAGTCGCGCGCCAGAACGGCATTGAGATCCCGGCGTTCTGCTACTACCCGGGGCTGACGCTGCAGGCGGCCTGCCGCATGTGCCTGGTCGAGGTCGAGAAGACTCCGAAACTTCAGGTGGGCTGCACCCTGCCGGTGGCCGACGGCATGGTGGTGCACACCGAATCGGACACGGTTCGGCAGTCACGAAAGGGGATGATCGAGTTCCTACTGACGAACCATCCTCTCGATTGCCCGGTGTGCGATAAAGGCGGCGAGTGCGAGCTGCAGGACATGACCTTCCGCTACGGCGCGGGCGAGAGCCGCTTCACCGAGCGGAAAGTGCACGTCGACGAGCAGCAGTGGTCGCCGGTGGTTTATTTCGACGCCCCGCGCTGCATCCTGTGCTATCGCTGTGTGCGGGTCTGCAATGAGGGGATCGGAGTGGGCGCCTTGGGCGTCTCCAACCGCGGAGCGATCTCCGAGATAGTGCCGAATCATCACGACTACCTGGAATGCGACGAGTGCGGCGCCTGCATCGACATCTGCCCCGTCGGTGCGTTGACCAGCGGCAGTTATCGCTACCAGACGCGGCCGTGGGAGATGGAGCACGTCGGGACGATCTGCACGCATTGCGGCGACGGTTGCCGAACGACCCTGGGCGTGCGCGATGACAAGATCATGCGCGGGAACAACCGTGATTCGAGCGGCATCAACGGCGAGTTTCTATGCGTCAAGGGCCGCTATGCGTTCGATTTCGTGGAGCATCCGGAGCGGCTGCAATCGCCCATGCTCCGTGTGGGTGAGACCTTCGAGCCGATCTCCTGGGCCAAGGCGTTCAGCATGATCGCGGAAACGTTCACGGCGGTCCATGCGCGCGGCGGGAAGTTCGGCATTATTGGCTCGAACCACACTACCAACGAAGAAAATTATTTCCTGCAGAAGTTCGCGCGGCAGGGCCTGGGGACCAAGAATATCGATCATCATCGCACCGGCGACCTGGGGACGTTCTTCGATGCTCTTTCCGGTAAGAATGCCGCGCTCGCAACGGCGGGCGACCTTTATACAGCCAAAGCGGTGCTGGTCGTCGGCGCCGATCTCGCGCAGCAGCATCCGTTCTTGTCTTACCAGGCACGCGCGAACTTCCGGCATCATGCCGCGCACATTTACGCCGTCACCAGTGGGCCTGTTCGCGAAGACAACCAGGCCGTCGCCAGCGTTCGCGTAGTCGCGGGCGGGGAACTCGCCGGCGTCGAGTCCTTGCGCGACAAGCTCAAGGCTGAAGGCGATCTGGTCATCGTGTTCGGCGATTCGATCCAAGGCGACGGAGTACGCAAGCTGGTCGCGTTCGGCGATTCGTTGGGTGTTCCGGTGAAATACGTTTGCCTGGTGGACTATTCGAACTCGCGCGGCGCATTCGACATGGGGCTGATCCCGAAGGACGGCGGCATGAGCGTCCAACAAATGTTGGCCGCGAAGGATCTGGACGTGCTTTGGGTGGTCGGAGCGAACCCCCTGAAGGGCGCTGCGCTGGCATCGAGCAACGCGTTTGTTGTCGTGCAGGACCTTTTTATGACGGAAACCGCCAAGCAGGCCAATCTGGTGCTGCCGGCCGCGTCGGCATACGAGAAGAGCGGAACCGTGACCAACGTCTGCGGCGAAGTGCAGAAGCTCAAGCAGGCCGTGAAAGTGATGGGCACCAAGACAGATCTGGAAATCATGGGTTCCATCGCCAAGGAGATGAAGCTGAACCTGGGCATCTGGCTGCCTGACAAGGTCTTCGGGGAAATTCGCAAAACGGTGCACGGGTACGACGTGCCTTTGCCGATCGTCGATACAGGCGGCGCCGCACCGACCATGCCGCTCAACGGCCGCGTCCCCGCTCTTCCGGGCGCGATTCAATCGGCGGGCGACACATTATTTACGTCCGGCTCCATGTCGCGCTATTCCAAGATTCTCAACGCTGTAATCGAATCGCCTGGTGGACTCTACCGACGATGAACTATTACTTACTCAGTCTGATCAAGACCGCCATCGTAGTGGGCATTTTCATGCACGTGCTGGCCTACCTGCAGTGGATCGAGCGCAAGGTGATCGCGCACGTCCAGCTGCGCGTTGGTCCGCGACGCGTCGGTCCACATGGTTTGCTCCAGCCGCTGGCCGACGTGATTAAGCTGATCACCAAGGAAGACATTCTTCCCTCCCACGTCAACAAAGTGTTCTACTTCATGGCGCCATTCATCGCCGTGACCTTCGCGCTGATCTCGATTTCCATCATTCCGTTTGGTCCCGAAATCACAATCGGCGGTGTGCACACCGCCATGGGGCTTACCGATCTGAACATTGGCGTGCTGTTCATCCTGGGGATCTCCGGCCTGGGTGTGTACGGTGTGGCGCTGGCTGGGTGGGCGTCGAATAATAAGTACGCCTTGATGGGCGGGCTGCGCAGCTCGGCGCAGATGATCAGCTATGAGCTGCCAATGGCGCTGGCGCTCGCGGCTCCGCTTCTGATTCTGAATACCCTCAGCTTGCGCGAGATCGCGAACGGCCAGGCGGGCTTCTATTTGGGATTCATTCCGCGCTGGAGCATCTTCCAGATGCCGTTCCCGCAAATCTTCAGCTTCATTCTGTTTCTGATCGCGGGATTCGCCGAAACCAACCGTGTTCCGTTCGATCTGCCTGAGGCGGAAAACGAGCTCGTCGCCGGGTTCCACGTCGAATACGCCAGCATGAAGTTCGCGTCATTCTTCATGGCCGAGTACGCCAACATGGTGACCGTTTCCTGCATTGCGACGCTTCTGTTTTTGGGCGGCTGGCATCCCATCTTCCCGGAAAAATTCGGGTCGGGCCTGATCCCCGTGGCGATATTCGCGGCCAGTGGCGCGCTGTGCTTCTTTCATGCCGCCAATCCGGCGCGGCCTTTCGACCGGGTCACGCTGCCGGTGTTCGGCGTGCTCTTTCTAGGCGCCGCAGGCCTGTTTCTGGTTCCTCCGATACAGTTCATCCTTTTGCCGCTATTTTGGTTTTGCGCGAAGGTTCTGATCATCCTGTTCGTGTTCATCTGGGTCCGCGCGACACTGCCGCGGTTCCGCTACGATCAGTTGATGCGCTTCGCCTGGACCTTCATGTTCCCTGTCGCGCTGGTCAATTTATTCATCACGGCCCTTCTGGTGGCCCTCTTCCCCTGATATGGACGCCCTTCTGTTTATGATCTTCGCGGCGATCGCCGTGATCTGCGGCATCAACCTGGTGGTGCAGACGCATCCGATCTCGAGCGCCTTGTCGCTGGTCGGCGTCATGGGCGCGCTGGCGGCGCTCTACCTGCTGCTGGGCGGAGAATTCATCGCTGCCGCGCAACTGGTGGTCTACGCGGGCGCGATTATGGTGTTGTTCGTGTTCGTCATCATGCTGCTGAACGCGGGCGCGGAAAAGAAGCCGAAGATCCGGCCAATGGGCAAGTATCTGGGCGCTCCGCTGCTACTGCTGTTTTTCGGAATGATGGCGTACTTGATCCAGCAAATCCTGCCGTCCTCGCCGCCCGTGGTGTTCGGGGCATTTCAGGGCGGAACCGCCGCGGACATCGGCAGGAGTCTGTTCACGGTTTACCTGCTGCCGTTTGAAGTGACCAGCGTCCTGATCCTGATCGCCATCCTGGGCGCGATCGTGCTGGCGCGCAAGGAGGTGGATTGATGCCCCTGCATTTCGGGCCGCTGCCGGCCGCCGTTCCACCTTCCTGGTACCTGATGTTGAGCGCGATTCTGTTCGCGCTAGGCGTGCTGGGATTCCTGCTGCGGCGCAACATCATTACCGTGTTCATGTCCATCGAGTTGATGCTGAACGCCGTGAACCTGAGCTTCATCACGTTCTCCTACATGCTGAAACGCGTGGACGGCCATATCTTCAGCTTCTTCGTAATGGTGGTGGCGGCGGCCGAGGCCGCGGTGGGCCTGGCGATCATCCTCACGGTATTCAAGAACCGGCAAACGCTGGAGATCGACGAGGTCAGTTCTCTTAAGAACTAGGCTCCTTAATAAAACATGCAGCAACTTTGGCTTATTCCTATTCTTCCGCTGCTGGGCTTCCTGCTGAACGGGTTGTTCGGCAAGCGGTTCTCGAAGCCCGTGATCAACACGATCGCGGTTGGCTCGGTGGTGCTGTCCTTCCTGTGGGTGCTGAAAACGCTTACCGGCCTGAGCGCATTCAGCGGCGGCCTGGAAGAAACGTACAAGGAACATTACTACACCTGGATCCAATCGGGCGCCTTGAACATCAGCGTCGACTTCGCGATTGACCGACTGACCGCGGTGATGCTGATGGTGGTCACCGGCGTCGGCGCGCTGATTCATATCTACGCAGTCGGCTATATGGCCCACGAAGGCGGTTACTATCGCTTCTTTGCCTACCTGAATCTGTTCATGTTCTTCATGCTGATTCTGGTGCTGGGGGCCAACTTCCTGATTCTCTTCGTCGGGTGGGAAGGCGTGGGATTGTGCAGCTATCTGCTGATCGGATTCTACTTTCTGGAAAAGTTCGCTACCGACGCTGGGAACAAGGCGTTCATCGTCAATCGCATCGGCGACTTCGGATTCGTGCTGGCGATCTTCCTGGTGTTCATCCACTTCGGAACCCTCGACTTCGCAACGGTGTTCGCGCAGGTCCGAGGCATGCCGGTGGAGGCGAGCGCGGGCATCTTCACCGCGATTTCGCTGCTTCTATTAGTCGGCGCCACGGGTAAATCGGCACAGATTCCGCTGTACGTCTGGCTTCCGGACGCTATGGCCGGTCCGACGCCGGTCAGCGCTCTGATCCACGCCGCGACCATGGTGACGGCGGGCGTGTATATGATCGCCCGAACCTCGCAGATCTATCTGCATTCGACAAACGCGCTCGAGATCGTGGCGCTTGTCGGGCTGACGACGGCCTTTGTCGCGGCAACCATCGGCCTGGCGCAGAACGATATCAAGAAAGTATTCGCGTACTCGACTGTGTCGCAGCTGGGCTACATGTTCTTGGGGCTAGGCACGGGAGCATTTTCAGCCGGTATCTTCCACCTGATGACGCACGCGTTCTTCAAGGCGCTGCTGTTCCTGGGCGCGGGCAGCGTAATTCATGCGCTCTCCGGCGAACAAGACTTGCGCCAGATGGGCGGCTTGCGAAAACACATTCCCATCACCTTCGTGACACTGATGTGCGCGGGCGTGGCCATCGCGGGTGTGCCTCCCTTTTCCGGATATCACAGCAAGGACATGATTCTCGAAGCGGCCTACCAGCACGCGCCCTGGATGTACTGGGTGGGAGTGTTCACGGCCGGAATGACCGCCTTCTACGTGTTCCGGGCGTTGTTCCTGTGCTTCTTCGGAAAATATCGCGGCCATCATCACCCGCACGAATCGCCCGCTGTGATGTGGATGCCGCTGGCGATATTAGCGCTGTTGAGCCTGGGGGGCGGATATATCAACGTCCCGAAATTCCTGGAACCGATCTTTCCGCTGGCCGAGGGCGGAACCGAACCCTGGCTGACCTATGTTTCAGTCGCCGCCGGACTGGGCGGCATCGCGCTGGCGTATCTCTTTTATGTCCTCTCACCAAGTCTTCCGGAATCCCTGGCGAACTCGTTTAAGGGCGTCTACACACTGATCTATAACAAATATTTCGTCGACGAGTTTTACGATGCCGCGGTAGTCGAACCGATGGTGGATGGGTCGCGGCAGCTTCTCTGGCGGGTCGGCGATACGAGGCTGATTGACGGCTTTGCCAACGGAATCGGGACGACCGCGCGCGGTATCGGCGGTATCCTGCGCCGCGCGCAATCCGGCTATATCCGCAGTTACGCGGCGTGGGTATTGGCGGGTGCGATTCTGGCCATCGCCTACATCGGATTCATGGGAGCGCCGCGATGACCCTGCTGGACGTCGTATTGTTTCTGCCGCTGGCCGGATTCCTGCTGCTGATGTTACTGCCGAAGCAAACCAGCCGTATGGCCGCGCTGGTGATCTCGCTCGCTGTGCTGGTGGTTTCGCTGGGACTGCTGATGCCTTACTGGTTTCAGTACCCCTCGGGTCATACCTTCTCGACCGATATTCAGTGGATCAGCTACCCACCCATCCGGTACCATGTCGCGCTGGACGGCCTGAGCCTGTGGCTGGTGCTGCTTACGACACTGCTGACGCCCATCGCCGTGGTGGTTTCGTGGAACTACATCGATAAGCGGGTCAAGGAGTATTACGCCTTCCTGCTGCTGCTCGAATTCGGCGTGATCGGCGTTTTCGTGGCGATGGACCTGTTCCTGTTCTATGTGTTCTGGGAAGTCTCGCTGGTCCCGATGTATTTCCTGATCGGCATCTGGGGGCATGAGCGGCGTATCTACGCCGCGGTGAAGTTTTTCCTGTTCACCATGGCCGGGTCCGTGCTGATGCTGGGAGCGATTATCTTTCTGTACAATCGCACCGGCACTTTCGATTACGGCCAGATCCAGGGCATGATCCAGACTGGAAGCCTGGTATTCAGCCCGCGCACAGAGCTCGTTCTGTTCCTGGCTTTCTTCCTCGCGTTTGCGATCAAGGTGCCCTTGTTCCCCCTGCACACCTGGCTGCCCGATGCGCACGTGGAGGCGCCGACTGCCGGGTCCTTGATGCTGGCTTCCGTGATGCTGAAGATGGGCACGTACGGACTATTGCGATTCTGTGTGACGCTGTTCCCGGATGCGGCGCACCGCAGCGCTCCCTGGGTCGCCAGCCTGGCTATTATCGGCATTATCTACGGTGCGCTGGTCGCGCTGGTGCAGCCGAACATGAAGAAGCTGGTGGCGTATTCGTCGGTGAGCCATCTGGGATTCGTCGTGCTGGGAATTTTCTCCTTCACGCAGCAGGGCCTGGACGGCGCCGTGTACCAGATGCTAGCCCACGGCATCTCCACCGGAGCGCTCTTCATCCTGGTGGGCTTTTTGTATGAACGTCGTCATTCGCTCGAAATCTCCGCGTACGGGGGCGTGGCGACGCCCGCGCCGAATCTGGCGATCGTTTTCCTGATAACCACCCTCGCGTCGATTGGCCTGCCGACACTGAGCAACTTTGTGGGTGAGTACTTGGTCTTGCAGGGCACGGCCAGCGCAAATTTCGGATGGGCCATATTCGCGGCGCTGGGAGTAATTTTGTCGGCGTGCTACATGCTGTGGCTGTACCAACGGACGTTTTTCGGAAAGGCTTCTGAATCGCTCTCGCACCATATGCCCGATCTGACCATGCGCGAGTGGGCGGCCATTACGCCTCTTTTGCTTCTGATGGTGTGGATGGGCACGTTCGCCCAAAGCTTCCTGCCTTCGATCAGCGTACAGAACACAGCGATATTGGAGCAGACCAAGAAGCTCCGAACAGAGCGGGTGGCGATACCGGCCCGGCAAACCCTGGAGGTATCCCGTGCCAATCGCTAACTTCCTGCCAGTCACCGCCGACTACGCGCGTTTTTTGCCGGAGCTGCTGCTGACCCTGGCCGGCATTTTGATCATGCTCCTGGAGGCGCTGCGGCCCGAAGGTCATAAGACAAGTGCCGGATTGTTCGCCATCGTCGCGCTGGTGATGGCTTTGCCGGCCGCGCTGCTGGCCACGCCCGGTCCTGCGTTCCAGGGGATGCTGGTGGTCGACGGCATGGCGACATTCTTCCGGACCCTGGTGATCGTGGTGGGTCTGCTGGTGGTATTCAGCTCGACGGATTACCTGCGTCGCGAAAACCAGGAGAGCGGCGAGTTCTACGCGCTGTTGCTGTTTAGCATCGTAGGCCAGTGCGTGATGGTCTCTGCCAATGAGCTGGTGATGATTTTCATCGGCCTGGAAATCTCCTCGATCGCGTCCTACATTTTGGCCGGGTACCTGCGCGACGACGCCCGCAACAACGAAGCGGCTTTAAAGTACTTCCTGTTGGGATCGTTCGCCACGGCATTTCTGCTGTACGGCGTCGCGTGGATGTATGGCGCCACGGGATCCACCAATTTGACCGAAATCCGCAGGGCTTTGATCTCCGGCGCCGCGCCCCCCGACGTGTTGATCGGCGTGGCGGCCGCGCTCATTTTCGTAGGCTTGGCATTTAAGATATCGGCAGCCCCGTTCCAGGGGTGGGCGCCCGACGTTTACCAGGGCGCGCCTGCCCCCGTTTCAGCGTTCCTGACCGTGGGCCCCAAGGCGGCGGCCTTCGCTGTACTGATGCGAATCTTCCTGGGGAGCCTGGAGCCCATCGCTTCACGCTGGGCGCCGGCCGTGTGGGTTTGCGCGCTGGCGACCATGGTGGTCGGGAACTTCGGCGCCATCATGCAGTCGAATATCAAGCGCTTATTGGCCTACAGCTCCATTGCTCACGCGGGTTATGTGTTGGTTGCGGTAGCCGCCAACTCCGGCATCGGATCGGCGGCTGCCATGTTCTACCTGGCCGCGTATGCGTTCACCAACATCGGCGCGTTCGCGGTGGTGACCTACTTCTCCCGCAAGGGCGAAGGCTACGTCAGCATCGACGATTTCGCGGGCCTCGCCCAACGCCAGCCGGGGATGGCGGCGATGCTCACCATTTTCCTGCTGAGTCTGATCGGTGTGCCGCTGACCGGCGGATTCTTCGGAAAATTCTACATCTTCAAGGCCGCGCTCGATGCCAACCTGATATGGCTGACCGTTCTCGGCTTGCTCAACAGCGCCGTGGCTGCGTACTACTATCTGCGGATTCTGGTAGTGATGTACATGCGGGAACCTGGTGAGAGCGTCGAGAAGCTTCCTCCGGCGGGCGCACTGCTTCAGATCGCCGTGTATGGCTCGGCGGCGGGAACACTGCTGCTGGGTATTTTCCCGTCACTGGTGCTGGATTTCGCGAACCGCGCGGCGCTGCGATAAGCGCTGCCGCCTACGACGCGCGAATGGCGACGGCCGACGGCTTATCGGCATACATGGCGGCATCCGCGCGGCCCAGGACGTCGCGCATGGATTCACCCGGGTTCCATTGCGCGACGCCTACCGCTGCCGTCACTTTAACCTTCGGCGCGTTCGAATCCGCCTTGACCGCGTAACTGCCGTTGGCCCAGCGGCGGATGCGCTCCAGTCTGGCGCTGGCTACCGACAGATCGCCATCCACCAGCACGATAAATTCGTCGCCGCCCATACGTCCCACAACGTCGTGCGATCTAAACAGGGTTCGTAGCTCGGTGGCGAATTGCTTCAGCAGATCGTCGCCGGCCAGGTGCCCGTAGGTGTCGTTCAGCTTCTTGAAGCCGTTCAGGTCGAGGCTGATGACGCTGAACACCTGCGCCGACCGGACGCGCGTCTCGATGTGCCGTTCGACGACGCGTCGGTTGGAAAGGCCGGTGAGAGGATCCTGCGCGGCAATGTGCTCCATCTCCTCCAGTTTGGATTCGTAGGACGTGATCTGTGCCCGTAGTTGCGCCACGGCGCCATCGCTGTCTTTCACCATTTGAGCCACATAGCTCTTGAGATCCGCGCTGTGCTGTCCCACCGACTGGCGGATGGCCACCAGGTCGCCGAGTTTGGAGGTGGCCTGGAGGCGTTCACCGAATTCCGACAACCGCTTGGTATAGCGCTTATCGCGGTCGCCCACCTGCTGAGCTGCTGTTCCGGCCATCAGCAGGACGTCCTGCAATTCGGCGGTACTTTGCTGGAATAGCTGTGAAGCACGCTCCGCCCAGGACCTCAATTCGTCCTGGATTGCGCGCGTCGTATCGGTAACTTCCTCTTCGGAACTGGGATTGGTCAGGGCCGCGCTCAGCTTGAGCAAAGCGGCCTGCAGGTTTTCGCCCGCCGCGGGACAGGCCCTTGCGGCAGCCTCACCAACGGTATCGAGTGCGGAATGATACGAATCGAGGGCGGCACGAAGCAGCTGTTCCGCATCCTTTTCCATGGACTGCTTCAGCGAGATCACAAAGGATTAATCGACGGGCCCGCCTGAGCGTCACGTAAGCCGATTCCTTAGCTGCACTGTCGGTCGGTAGGCAGCTGCCCCCAATCTCGTTTGGAGGATCGGGTAAAACCCCTAGACGGACCGCGTCGGCCGGACCAGCAAAGTGAGCAAAAAACCCACGGCCAGCAATCCTGCCAGCACCTGGAGGGGGCCGTCATAAATATGGACGTGGCTGGCGCCCGGGGCCAGAGCGGTCTTGGCGCGGTTCGAGAGCTCGGTAACGATCACCGGTCCGGCGATGGCGGCGGCGCTCCAGGCGGTCAGTACTGCACCGTGAATGGCGCCGACATTATCCGCTCCGAAGAGGTCGGCCAGGAACGCTGGGATGGTGGCAAATCCTCCGCCGTACATGCTGACCACCACGCACAAGCTGGCCTGAAAAAGGAGCCACCCGCCGCGCCCCGCGAGGCCTGGAATCAGGAGAAACAGTACGATCTGGACAGCGAAGAATAGCGTGTAGGTATTCCGGCGGCCCAGGTAGTCGGAACTGGATGCCCACACGAATCGTCCGATCAGGTTGAAGATGCTCAGAAGCAGCACGAACGTGGCCGCCTCTACCGCGGTCTTCTGGAAAATATCCTGAACGATGGGCGATGCCTGTGCCAGGATTCCGATGCCCGCCGTCACGTTGATAAAAAGCATGCCCCACAAAAGATAGAACTGCGGAGTCCGCAGCGCGGCATTGCGAGTAAGACTTTTCTGCGCCGCAGTCTTTTCCGGTGGATTCCAACCGGCGGGCCTCCAGTCTTCTGGAGGACGCCGGAGGATACGGGCGCCGATCATCATCACCACCAAGTAAATGGCCCCCAGCGTCATCACGGCCGCGGGGACGCCCAGCCAATTCATAAGACGCACGTTCAGCGGACTGGCGAGCGCCGCTCCTCCGCCGAATCCCATGATCGCCATGCCGGTCGCCATCCCGCGCCGGTCGGGGAACCATTTGACCAGCGTGCTCACGGGCGCGATGTAGCCCAGCCCGCATCCCATCCCGCCGATGACGCCCATGCCCAGGAACACCAGGACCGATTGGCGCAGAGCCAGCCCGATCCCGCCAATCAGGAGGCCACATCCGAACAGGAGTGCCGCCGCAGTTGCGGCCGCGCGCGGTCCGCGGCGCTCCACCCACGGACCTCCGAACGCGGCGCTCAGTCCCAGCAAAACCAGTGCGGTCGAGTAGGTCGTGTAGGGCGGGCTGAACCAGGATGGTGCGTTCGGCAGCAAAGCCTGGAAGGGGCGATTGAAGGTGCTCCAGGCGTACACCGAGCCGATGCAGATATGCACCGCCACCGCGCCGACTGGGATCAGCCAGCGGTTCACAACCGGAACAGGCATCTCCAGATTCTAGCGTGCTATTGGACCTGCTTGAGTAGGCGGGTGGCCTCTTCCACCCGAGCTGCCGCGGCGCGAAAAGTCTCTGCTAACTTGTGCGTCTGATGGCTGGCCTCATCCCATTGCTTGGCTTCCACGGCCTCGCGAACCCCCGGCAAGGTCTTGGCCGTATAACCGGTGAGCATGCCCGGCGCGTAAATCTGATTACGATACCAATCCCGCCGCGGAAGTCCGTCGGCCGTCAGCAGCGCGCGCTCGGTTTTGCGAATGGCTTCGTCCACCTTGGCTAGTTTTTCCGGCGCGGAACCGCCGGTGCGCTTAGTCCAGGCCGACAATTCCTCGTCGTATGCCTTGGCCACCGCCGATAACCGCGCAATCTGCACGGACAAGGGGTGCAGGTCAAATTTCGTATTTCCGCGCGGCAGCTCCTTGCGAATTTCCTCCACCCATCGGGCCGCGCTGGCTGAAAGCGATCCAAAATCGAGGGGCAGCACGGGAGCGTCCGCCAGGCGCAGAAGGGTGACCGTCATCACTTGCGTGAGGGCTTTACTGTACGTTCGATCACCGTCAGAAAATCGCTGGTACCAGGCAGGGGTGTCGTAGATCGAATGATACACGCCGTCGCCCGAAGCGAATCCCAGATTCAGGCTGGCGACACCAGCGTGATCCAGAAACGCTACGTAATCCGAGCCTGAGCCCAGCGATTCCAGATGAAACCCCGGCTCGCGTGCTTCCGGCGAGAGATTGGCGGCGGCGGATATCGCCGAAGCGGTTCCTCCGGGACCCCGGCGCTCGCGCGCGACATCCAGCAGGCTCTTGGATGTGGCCGGATCCGTCACGTCGCGCAGCACCTCGGTCAAAAATGGTTCAAGCGAGGCCGATCCGCCCGAGACCAGCGGGCCCCGGCCGGTGGAGTCCGAGTTGATGTAAACCGCGCCCGCGCGATCCAGCTCGTCGAGGTGTTTCTCGACCCATTCGGTGGAGCCCAGAAGGCCGTATTCCTCGCCGTCCCACAGGGCCAGCATGATGGTGCGCTTGGGCTGCCAGCCTTGTTTCCGTAGCACCGAAAGCGTGCGGGCAGTCTCGAGCAGTACCGCGGCCGCGCTGACCGGGTCGCTGGCGCCATTGACCCACGCGTCGTGATGATTTCCGTAAATCACCCATTGGTCTTTGGCGCTGGACCCGGGTATCGTCGCGATCACGTTGTACAGCGGCCGCGTGGACCAGTCAAAATCGACCTGCAGATGGACCACGGCTCCGCCCGGACCTGCGTGATAGGTAAGGGGAAGAGCCCCGCGCCACGCCTCCGGCACCACCGGGCCGGTCAGTTGCTGGAGCAGGGGCAGTGCATCCGCCCAGGAGATCGGCAGCACAGGAATCCTGAGGATGGTCTTGGCTTCCGCGCGACTCAGGAGCTTGGAGCCCGCCTCGGAGGCCCATCCTGGTGATAACGGATCGCCGGGGTAGAGCGCCATGTCCATCACGCTGCCGCGCTGCACGCCGTCGGCCGGGCGCATGGGACCGCGTGGGTACGCGTCGCTCTGAAAAAAACCGTCCTCGCGGGGATCGGAATAGATCAGGCACCCTACGGCCCCATTGTCCTGCGATAGCTTGGGCTTCAGACCGCGCCAGCTGCGCCCGTAGCGCACGATGACGATCTTGCCCTTGACGTCGACGCCCTGTTTCTTGAGGTACTCGAAATCTTCGGGCTGCCCGTAATTCGCGTACACCAGCGGCGCGGTCACATCTCCCGCTGCGCTGTAAGCGTTAAACGTAGGGAGCTGGTTTTCTTGGGACGTGCCGGGGTCTTCTGGAATGGGCGGCTCGGCCAGCTTGGCTCGAAACCGCACGGGCGCGATCATTTCCAGCGTGCGCGTGGTTGGATACGGCATCAGCGACTGGAATGTTTCGATGCGTGTGTCCAATCCCCACTCGGCCAGCTGCGCCGAAAGATAATCGGCGACCGCCTTCGATCCTGGCGAGCCGGCGTGATGCGGCTCGGCCCCCATCCGCTCCATATAGATGCGCAGCCGTTCGGCCTGGGGGACAGCTTTGGCTTGTTCCTCGCGGTCGTGCTGGGCTTTCCATTGGTCCGGCGGGAAGCCGCGCAAAGGCGCTACCGCGGGAGCCTGGGCATAGGCAGCCAGCGCTAACAGGAATGGAAGAGAGCGCACCCTCATGCTTTCGCGCGCGTTCTCAGAAATGACAGGAACTCCTGCGCGTCGCGCGTATAGCCGCTGGTCGCCAGCACGTTCTCATGTTCGTCCATTAGAACGAACAAGGGCGTGGACACGCTGGCGAACTTCGAGTCCTCCAGCTTGGCGTTTTCCTCGGAAGCCGCATCCGACCCGTCGGTGTACAGCTCCACCAGCACCAGATCCTTCGCGATCTCGGCGATCTCCGGCCGCGGGAACATATTGGCCTTCATCCAGTGGCAGTTGGTGCAGGCGTACCCGGTAAATGTCACCAGGACCAGCTTGTTTTCCTGGCGGCCGCGATCGAGGGCGGCGCGGTAGTCGTTCTTCATCCACGGAAGACCGCCGGCCGTAGCGCTGGTTCCGCTGAGTCCGCCGGTGGCGGCCGGGACGTAAGCCTCCAATTCTCCGAGTGGTGCGCCGAACATCCCGGGCAGCAGGCTGACGGCAAATATCAGGAATCCGCCCGCGAATAAAAGCCGCCCGATCCCCAGCCTGTCTCCGGCTTCAATTCCCTCCAGGCGCAGCACGCCCAATAAATACAATCCCGCCATCGAAAAGAGTACAAACCAGGCTGCCAGGAACCGTTCGCGAGTCAAGAGATTGCTCTGCAGCACCTGATCGATATTGCTCAGGTACTTGATCATCATGGCGAGCAGGATAAAACCCATCACCACTTTTACCCGCGCCAGCCAGCCCCCGCTCTTGGGCAGTTTCTTCAAGTACGAGGGGAACGCCGCCAGAAAGAAGAACGGCGAGGCGAGACCGGTGGCGAACGCAGCCATCCCAACCACCGGCTGGGCCCCTTGCGCTTGTACCGACGACGCCAGTAGTGGTCCCACAAACGGTCCCACGCAGGCGAACGACGTCAGCGAGAATGTCAGCCCCATCAGCAGCGTACCGAGGTACCCGCCGCGCCGCGAGGCGCTGTCGAGCTTGGTCAGCATCGCGGAGGGCAGGGAAATCTCGAATGCCCCCAGCAAGCTCAGCGCAAAGATGCCGAACACTGCGGCGATAAATCCGTTCACCCATGGATTTCCGCCGAGTCGCGAGATTCCAGCCGGCCCGGCGATCGCCGCCACACCCAGTCCCAGCGCGCAGAAGAGGACCACGATGCCGAGGGAAAAAACCACCGCCTGAACCAGCCCGCCGCGCTGGTTCAGAAAAAACGAGACGGTGATGGGGATCATCGGGAAAACGCACGGCGTGAAGATCGCCGCCAGCCCGAAGCCGAACGCGGTAAGCGCAAACGTCGTCAGGCCTTGGCGCGCAGCAGTGGGCGCCGGCGCCGGCGCTGGGGGATTGAGCGCTACTGCGACGTCGGATGGCCCGCCGGGCTTCACTTCGGTGTATCCCGCTGGAACTTTTAACTCCGCGATTTCCGGGGCAAACGCGGCTGCCGTCAGTTTGAACGCCGCGGTCTTGGTTCTGGGATTCAGGCATTGCTTGTCGTCGCATGCCCGGTACCGCACCTGTGCGGTCAGCTCTACGGGCCCGGCTGCGTCTTTCTTGAGCGCGGCCGGGATCCAGAAGTCCGCTTGGTTTGAGTACGTTTCGACTTCAACCTTGAAGTTCGGGTCCATGGTGCGAACCGGCGGCGGCTGGTAAACGGCGTAGGAGTCGAGGGCGGAGTTATCCGCCAGAGTAATCTTGGTCGGTAACAGATTCTTCGGAATCGTCAGCGAATACAGATGCCAGCCAGGTTCGATCTTGGCGATCAGGTGCAGAGGCACGGTGGCCCCCGGTTTCGCGACGTCCGCTGTCGAAGTCATGGACCATTGGACGGGATCCAGCCTTTGCCCGAAGACAGCCGCCGCGACGCACGCGGCCAAACCGGCGATGCGGAACAGGTTCATTGCGCAGCTACTTTTGATGCGGCGGTGCGATCCAGCTCTTCTTCTATTTTCTCATTCACGCGGCCCTGGGCGAATTCAGCCGCGACGCGGATGGCATTCTTGACGGCGTTGGCGTTGGAACTCCCGTGGCAAATGGTGCAGACGCCCTTCACTCCCAACAACGGCGCACCGCCGTATTCCGAATAATCCAGGCGTTTCTTGAACTCCCGGTAAGCCTCGCGTGATAGCAACGAGCCGATCTTCCGGGTCATGGTGGCGCTGAGCGATTCGCGCAGCATTCCGACGAACATGTCCACCAGCCCCTCACTAACCTTGAGGGCGACATTTCCGATGAACCCGTCGCACACAATCACGTCGGCGACGCCATTGAAGATATCCCGCCCTTCCACATTGCCGATAAAGTTGATGGGCAGAGTCTTAAGCAGGGGCAGCGCAGTGCGCGTGAGATCGTTACCTTTGTGTTCCTCCGAGCCGATCGACAGCAGGCCGACACGCGGCCGGGAGGTGTGAAAAATAGTGCGCGAATAGATCTCGCCCATCACGGCGAACTGCGCCAGCATCTCCGGCTTGCAATCGACGTTGGCGCCCACGTCCAGCAGCACCACCGGCGATCCGGTGAGCGAGGGAAGAGCCCCTGCCAGCGCCGGCCGCGTCACCCCGCGGATCACGCCCTGGACGATCTTCGAAGTCGCCATCACCGCCCCGGTATTACCGGCCGAGACGACTCCCTGCGCGATACCATCCCGCACCAGGCGGCAGGCAACGCGAATCGAGGAGTCCTTCTTGGTCTTAACGGCCCTCGCCGCCGAATCATCCATGGTGATGAACTCGCTGGCGTGATGGATCTGGATGGGTAACCCTTTGGCGCGCGGATGCAGCGCCAGTTCAGCGCGAAGCACGTTCTCCTGGCCGACCAGAATCACGCCGATATCGAGCTCTTGGGCGGCCCGGATCGCGCCTTCCACCTCGCGCTTGGGAGCGTAGTCGCCCCCCATGGCGTCGACCGCGATCGTCAGCATGAGCGGGTCTTCAGACTACTCTTCGGCGACCTCAATGACTTCGCGGCCCTTGTATTTTCCGCAGTGCGGGCAAACGCGATGCGGCAATTTGGGCTCGTGGCAGTTGGGGCACTGGGCCATCACGGTACGGCGCAGGGAATCATGCGTCCGCCGGGCGGAGGTCCGCCGCTTGGAATGTCGTCGTTTAGGATTCGGCATTTTTTCTTATCTCCTTGAGCGCTGCCCATCGATCATTTTCCACCGAGGTCTGGCAGTGGCACTCATTCTGGTTGCGATTCTGCCCGCACGCCGGACAGATCCCTTTGCAATTCTCTTCGCACAGCTTCTGCATGGGGAGGGCTAACAAAACGAACTCCCGCAGAACATCGTTCAGTTCCAGGCCGTCCCCGTCGTAGAACCCCATCTCGACTTCGCCGGGATCGAGGACTTTCTCTTCGCCATACCCGTCCGATACCGGACGATAGTACAGCTCGAAACTGGAATCCACCGGAAACTCAGCCGGCTCCAGGCACCGGTCACATTCCGCTTGCATCCGGGCCTGTACCTGGCCTGTAACCCGGATTTCGCCCAGCGAACCCAGGACCAGCTCCGCCTGGCCGGACGCCCGTAGCGGTGCTGCCTGCTTCAGCTTCGGATCCAGAAACTCAATGCTTCCGGCGGGTAGTTCCACGTCGAAGCGGACAGGTTTTAGCTCCAGGTCTCGAACGTGGAAAAACACAGAGGTACTCCCTACCCGGATCGGGCAAAACCCTAGTATAACAGGACTTGTTTTAAGAAAACAGGTCGGCGAGAGGCAGCGTAAATCCGGGCAGCAATTCCGAAGTTATTGCATCCGTGCCGGTGAACTCAGTTTCGGGCAATATCGGGGATAAACGTGGATGACCTTGGCGTCGCGCAACTCCGCTTGGTGGTCGCCTAGGATGACGGCGACATCCGGAGAACGGTGCGTGGAAGGCGAAGGCGCATACAGGTTTTCCGAGATCAGCGCCTCGCCGATTGGATTTTCCTCCAGGTGCCGCGCCAGTTTTACGAGAAGTTTCTGAAGGACGCGATTGTGTTTATACGCCGGTCTGGTCATCTCGATCAACTCTCCCTGGTCGAGTTCGTAGCGCCTATCTTCCTCGAACGGGTAGTTGTCGAATTCCTCCGCTGACAGGAGGGTTCTGGCGGCGCGCATATGTTCGATTGTAGCTTGAACCTTCTCTGCTAAAGTGGGAGGCAATGGTTGTTGATATCGAAGGAGTTGCGCTGCATCTGGCGCATCCGGACGAGCTTTCCATCAACTGGGTGGGACAGGACGAAGTCATGCGCCAACTGCTGGCCGCCTGGCTGGTGGTTGATCCGCAGGATTTGCCCATGAGCCCTCGGCTTCTGGGCAAGCCGGGGGTCGGGAAAACCACGCTCGCCTATGCTGCCGCCAAACGTCTGGCTCGGGAAGTTTATATCATGCAGGCCACCGTCGACACCCGGCCCGAGGATCTTCTGGTCACGCCGGTTATCGAGGGCGAAGCGCGGCTGCGTTACGTCGCGTCCCCCTTGGTAACCGCGATGCTGCGAGGCGGCATCGTCATTCTCGACGAAGGCAACCGCATGAGCGAAAAAAGCTGGGCTAGCCTGGCCCCCCTGCTCGACACCCGCCGCTACGTGGAATCCATCGTCGCGGGCATCAAGATCAAGGCGCATCCGCTGTTCCGGCTGGTGGCGACCATGAATGACGACGCCAGCACCTTCGATCTTCCGGAGTATATCCATTCCCGCCTGCAGCCCCAGATCCTGATCGATTTCCCGGAGCGCGACGAGGAGCTGGCCATTCTGCACGAGAATCTTCCCTTCGCCGACAGCCATATCCTGAATTACGTCACCGATTTTCTGCAGCGGGCCCACTCCGCCGACGAACGCTACACTGCCCGTGACGGGATCAACATCGCGCGGTTCGCCATGAAGCTGGCGCATGGGTCGAACGGGTCCTTACAAGCAAGCTCCGACGTTATACGGACCGCCATCGTGCAGACTCTTGGAGAAGAGGCCCTGCGCTATGTCACTCGAAACTGACATCAAGCTCGGCAGCCTGGAGCGCGGGCGGGTGCGCTACTTCCCGGTGGTTCCGGGGCGCGTAGAGTTCGCCATTGCGCTGCGCCGCCTTCTGCTGGCCGAAAAACCTCAGATCGTCGCCGTGGAATTGCCGGAATTCCTGGAGCCGGTCTACCGCCGGGCGCTCGAACGGCTACCGGAAATGTCAGTGATTCTCTGCATGCCCTCCTCGTCTTCCTCCTCCGCTGGCGATTCCGACGATGATGAGCGGCCCGTTTATGTTCCCGTGGAACCGGCCGATCCATTTACCGAAGCAGTGCGCACCGCGCTGGAGATAGGAGCGGAGGTTATTTTCCTTGAGCCCGACACTCAGGATCGGCCGCATCTTCCCGACCAGTTTCCGGACACTTATTCCGTGCAGCGCATCGGGTTGGATCGCTACATCGAGGGTTACCGCGTATGGCCGCAGAATCGCACCGAGGAAGTGACCGCGCACGCGGCGGCCATGGCCTGGAAGCTGCAAGGGGCTAATCCTGATTCACAGACGCTGGTAGTGGTTTCGTTGAATTTGCTCGATCCGCTGTTGGATGCCATGGAGACGCCGCAGGAAGCGCCTGCGCGCCGGCTCCTCCGGCCCGATACGCAGCTGCTCAATCCACATCCCGAAAGCCTGGCCGAGATCACCATCGAATATCCCTACTTGCAGGAACGCTACGAGTTTTTCCGCCTGGATCTGGAGGGTGAAGCTCGTCTCGATAAACCAAGAGTGCAACTGGATGTCCTGCGTGAGGCGGCGGGCAAGTACACCGAATCGACGGGAGAAAGGCTGGCGCACTGGCAGAGGCGCACCATCGCACGCTATACGCGGAATCTGGCGCAAATCAGTGGAGAACTGGTCTCCAATGCGTACGACCTGGCCGTCGCTGCCCGCTCGGTGGTGGACGACAACTACGGCTGGGAAGTGTGGCAGATGGCCAACCGCTACCTGGCGCAGCAGGAAGTCTCAAACCTTGAAACCGTTCGGCTCACAGCGGGCGAGATCTGGTTGAACACGAAGCGGCTGCGCATCCGGCGGCGATTGCCTCGCCCAAAACAGCGCATGAAGCCGGTCGGGCTCAAGCCTCGCCCGAAAGAAAAGGTTCCCGGCGAGTGGGCCAAGCAGACCACCGGCGAGGCGATCTGTTCGTATCCTCCCGAAGACCTGGTGATCGAGGATTACGGCCGCTTTCTCAAGAAGAAGGCCAAGGCGCTTCTGTCCGAGGAGCGCGTGCGCGTCGAGCCGTTCACCACATCGATTCTGGATGGCATCGACATTCGGGAAACCATCCGCAACTGGCATGAGCGCAAGATCTATGTCCGGCAGGCCGACGTGTTGGTCGGCGAAGTCGGCTCGGTGGTTGTGGTGTTCGACGAGGACCGCGAGGATCGCTATCAGTACCTGACCACGTGGCTCGGCGAGCACCAGAACGAATCCGATATGGCGTTTTATTCGACGCACCCTTTTGACAATATTGTCGGCCCGGGGATAGGCCGGGCCGAGTACGGCGGGTTGCTGATGACGCTGCCGCCCCGGCGATTATTCGACGTATGGTCCGATACGGATTACGATTTCGCGGAGTCCAAACCCGAGCGGCTATTGTTGGCCGGTCTCGATTACTCGACCGAGCGCTTTGTCGTATACGTGGCGGCCAAGCCGCCGCGGTCGGTCTTTCGTTCCATCGCGGCGCATCTGAATCGCAAGATTCTGTACGTTCCGATCGGCCAGCTTTCGCCCACCAAGCTCAAGAAGCTGCGCGTCGTGCATGTGCTTGACAGCTACGAGCGGCGCGAAGAGGCCAAAGAATACCTCTGGTAAATTAAACCGCCGCCAGAGCCGCAGTCGCTATCGGGGCCGTTCCCTGAGCTGCGTCCTGACCGGCGGGATCGAAGCGGACACTGACCAGTGACGACAGTCCCGGCTCCTGCATCGTGACTCCGTACAGCGCCTGGGCGGCTTCCATGGTCCGCTTGGCGTGGGTGATCACGATGAACTGCGTCTCGGCCGACATTTCCTTGAGCAGGCGCGTCAGACGCTGGATGTTCGGTTCGTCGAGCGGCGCATCCACCTCGTCCAGGATGCAGAACGGGCTGGGAGTGTAGCGGAAGATCGCCATCAGCAGCGCCATTGCCGTCAGCGATTTCTCTCCGCCCGAAAGGAGGGCGATGTTCTGCAATTTCTTACCCGGAGGCGAAGCCATGATGTCGATGCCGCTGTCGGCCAGATTGGTTTCGTCGGTCAGCCGCATTTCTCCCTGGCCGCCGCCGAACAGCGTGCGGAACATCTGCCGGAAGTGCTCGTTGATGGCCTCGAAAGCTTCCTTGAAGCGGCGGCGCGACTCGATATCCAGCTCCTGGACCGCTTTTTCGGTATCACGAATGGAATCCAGCAGGTCCTGCCGCTGGGTGTTCAGGAAGTCGTAACGCTGCTCGGCTTCCTTGAATTCCTCAAGCGCCTGCGGATTCACGGGACCCAGCGCCTCGATGCGCGCCCGGATATCCTGCGAGCGCTGCTCGACCTCGGCTACACCGGATTCGTCGAGCGTGGTTTCTTCGGTGGCGGCGACTTCCGCGGCCGCTGCGTTCAGATCCCGCCGGCTGGTCTCATCGAGATAGCGCAGATCCCCCTGCTTGCGGACCAGCTCCACTTCGATCGCCGCCCGTCGCTCCTGGGCCGATTGGGCATCCGTCCGCAAAGACCGCAGCGCTTCATCGAGCGCGGCCAGTGAAGCTCGCCCGGCGCTCTCCGCCGCCGCCAGGTTTTCGACCCAGGCCACGGCCGAAGCGGTGTCGCTAGCCAGTTGTCCGGCCTTCTGATCCAGTTCGATGTTGTCGGCCAGCAGCCGCGCGCGTTCCACGCCCATGCGCTCCAGTTCACGCTCGAGCTCTTCGCGCCGCGCGACCATCTGCTGGATATGCCCTTCAATTCGACCCGCGGCGGATTTCTCGCCGCGCAGGCGCTCGTCCAGTCCGGCCAGCTCAGCCCGCAGGTGCGCGTGTTCCTCGCCGATGGCGCGGGCGTGAGTTTGCAAGCTCTCGTACTCACCGCGCGACAGCTCCAGAGCTTTTTCCTGATCGAAACGCTCCTGCTCGCGCTGCGCCACGGCCGCCTGGCTTTGCTCGCGCTGCTGGCGGGATCGTTCATCTTCCCTCGAAAGACGCTCGAGTTCCAGACGAGCCACCGACAGACGCTGGCCGGAACGAGCGTATTCCTCCGCCAACTGGCGCTGTTCGTGATCCAGGGCGAGGGCGCCCTTTTCCTGATTCTGCTGCTGGGCCCGCAGGTACTCCAGTTCTTCCGTAAGTTGCGCCGCGCTCTTTTCGAGCTCCTCCAGCGTACCTGTCAGCGTGTCAGCTTCCCTTTCGCGAGCTTCCACCTGGGAGCCCAGTTCACGCAGCTCGCGCTTCAGCGCCAGCGGACCTCCGCTCGACTTGCGGCCGCCGCTGACCGCGTGGCCGTGATAACTGACTCCATCGGCGACCAGGAAATAATAGTCCGGATGTTCGGAAGCCAGACGCCGGGCCGCGGTGTGAGACCTGACCAGGAAACATTTCCCCAGTCGGGGAAGGTAAAAGAGTTTGTTCAGGCGGAGCGCATCCTCCAAGGGACCCGCGATTTCAGGGTCGGTTAGCGTGGCGGGTAGAGGCGGCGGGGTGGCACCTTCGTTGACCAGGAACGTCACGCGCCCGTCGGACTCAGCGCGCATCAGCTCTACGCCGCGCTCCGCCTCTTCCCAGTTCCCCACCACCACGTATTCCAATTCCTCGTGCAGAAATGTTTCGCACGCCTTTTCCCAGGCCGGATCCGTGACTTCGACGAAATCCGCCAGCACCCCCGCGGGCTTGAGTCCGGATACCTGCCCATGTTCGATGGCCGTGAAAAGCCGCTTCACCGACTCCGTCGTATAGGCGCGATGCGAAAGAATCTCTTCCAGCGATTCGCGGCGTGCTTTTTGACGCCCCAGCGTGGACCTCACTTCGTCCAGTCCTTGTCGAGCAGCCGCGACCGCGGCTTGCCGAGCCTTTAAGTCCTCGTCCACGCGATGCCGCCGGTCCGCCAGCGATTCCAGCTCCAGTTGCTGCGTCGAAAGTTTAGTGGAAAGCTCCGCCTTCACCTGATCCAGGCGAGCCAGATCGCCCGATGCAATCTCCTCCTCCTTGCGGGCGCGCGCCGAATCGCGCTCGATCGCCGCCAGGTATTCATCGATCTGCACCACCTGATTGCGCAGCGTCGAGACTTCGCCCAGCAGTTGCAATACGCGCACACGAGCGGATTCGAGTCCGCGCTCGCGCTCCCGCAGATCGTTCTGGAGAACGTCGCGTTCGGTGGTCTTCGCCAGCAGGCGTTCGTGCAGGGACGTGCTGTCGGCTTCCAGCCGCGCGATGGTCGCGGCGTGCGCGTCGAGCTCGGCCTGCTCCTGCTGCCGGCGAGTCTCCAGGTCCAGCGTTTCCGTCTCGTTGGCGGTCAGGCGCTCGTCGATCGCGCCGATCTGTTTCGCCTGCAACTCCAGCCGGCCGCGGGTCCGTTCGCTTTCCAGATTCAGTTCCGCCACGCGCGCCCGCGCCGCGGTCAGCTCCGCTTCGGTGCGATAACAGGTTTCCTGGATGCGGGTGTGTTCGCCTTCTTTCTCCTGTAACTGCGCGGAGATCTCGGCAAATAACCCCTGGGCTTGGCTCAGGTCGAGCGCCATGCGAGCCGCGTCGCCTTCCAGCACGCGGAAACGTCCGGCCACCGCCTGGCGCAGAAACGTCACCATCTCCGCGCGCAATTCCTCATAGCGGCGGGCTTTGGATGCCTGACGCTTGAGCGAGTTCACCTGTCGTCCGACCTCTTCCAGGATGTCGAACACACGCGAAAGATTTTGCTTGGCGCTTTCGAGCTTGGCCTCGGCCAGGCGTTTGCGCGTCTTATATTTGCCGATGCCCGCAGCCTCTTCGATAATCGCGCGCCGGTCGGCCGGCTTGTTCGACAGAATCTGGCCGATGCGGCCCTGTTCGATGATGGCGTAGCTTTCCGGACCCAGGCCCGTGCCGCTGAATAGATCCTGGATATCGCGCAGCCGGGCGGTTTTCCCGTCGATCAGGTATTCGCTTTCACCGGACCGGTACAGCCGCCGGGTGATGGTGATCTCTTCAGGATGGGGGTGACCATTCCCATTCCCGTTTCCATTTACCTGGTGGTGACCCAGCGGATCCACCATGCTCAAGGTGACCTGCGCCATGCCCAGCGGCTTGCGTTCCCGCGTGCCGGCGAAGATCACGTCCTCCATCCGGGTGCCGCGCAGGCTCTTGGCGCTCTGCTCGCCCAGGACCCAACTGATCGCGTCGCTGATGTTGGATTTGCCGCAGCCGTTCGGTCCCACGATGGCCGTGACGCCGGAGCCGTGGAACTTCATCTCCGTGCGATCGTAGAATGATTTGAAACCGTGGATATCGACGCGCTTAAGCTTGAGCAATGCGGTCCCCTTCCATAAAAGACGTTCTCACGCTAACAACGAGGGGGAGGGTTGACTCCATCGTAAACCGATCGAAACCGAAAGTAAAGCGGGTGAACTACTGAATCTAGTGGTATCCGCACCGCCTCCCCTAGATATTGGGGTATGGGCGCCGTAAGAACACGGTCGGGGTCCTGTCTTAGCAGGTAGGAAGCGCAAATGCTGGAAGCCACAATACAACGAGAGGTTCCTGTTCCTATTATGCCGAACCCGCTGGACGACATGTACCGCGAGCACCACGTGATGGTGTTCCGGACCGCCCACCGGATCACGGGCAACGCGGCGGACGCCGAGGACGTCCTGCAGACGGTCTTTTTACGCATGGTGCGCAGGGATGAGTCGGCGGACATCATCGAACGTCCTGAAAATTATCTGCGCCGTTCGGCCGTTCATGCGGCTCTCGATCTGGTCCGCGCCCGGCGCTCGAACGCGGACGTGGACTTGGAGCGGCTGCCAGCCGCGCCCGGCTTCCAGCCGGATCAGGGCGATCTCCGGGAGCTTCTGCGCTGCGCGTTGTCCGAACTCCCTACGCGCTCGGCGGAAATCTTTACGCTGCGATTTTTCGAAGGCCTGACCAATCCGGAGATCGCCAGCGCCTTGGGAATTTCTTCGATCACCGTCGCGGTGACCCTGCACCGAACGCGACGGGCATTGCAAAACAAACTGGGGATGCCATCATGACCAACCAGGATTTCGATCGCTTGGTGAATTCGATTCGCGAGGATGTTCCGAATGACGC
>Ga0310810_10000871_pt1 | contig 30618 bp, 27 predicted proteins | sample NCmetagenome_FD_207641 | JGI IMG/M metagenome (GOLD analysis project Ga0310810, IMG submission 207641) | Soil microbial communities from experimental microcosm in Duke University, North Carolina, United States - NC | ecosystem: Engineered > Artificial ecosystem > Soil microcosm > Unclassified ... | reverse complement strand
GTGGAGAACGCCGGAACCAGGCATGGCCGGTCGACCGAAAGGGACCCCCACGGACGGCACACGCTGGAGGCCGACCGGTTCGCGAAGCACGTCGCTGCCGAGCTGGCCCGGTCCTACGACCGGCAGGTGTTCCGCCGGCTCATCGTCGTCGCGCCCGCGGAGTTCATCGGGATGCTCCGCCCGGAGCTCCCGAGGCGTGTGGCCCAGGCGGTGGTCGAGGAGCGGACGCAGGACCTCGCCAGCCTCCCTGCCGACGAGCTATCGGAGCGCGTCCCCGCCCCGCACGAGTGAGGCTCAGCGAGCGGTCCCGGAGGCGAGAAAGTCCCGGAGGACCTGCACGTAGCGCTCGGGCTCCTCGACGAAGGGGAGGTGGCCGCTCTCCTCGAAGGTCACAAGCGTCGTGGAAGGGAGCGCCTTGCGGAGCTCGAGCACCAGGTCCGGCGTGACGATGCCGTCGGCGCGGGCGGCGATGGCGAGCAGCGGCTTCCTCCAGCGGGAGAGCCCGGCCCGGAAGTCCAGCGACCGCATCGGCTCTCCGACCTGGAAGTCGCAGTCCGGCCCGCAGATGGCCAGGTACTGCTCCATGTTGAAGGTCGTCTCGTCGAAGCGAATCTGCGCGGCCTTCCGCCGGTCGAAGAAATAGAAGAGCGAGAACTGCTGCGGGAAGCTCTCTCCGTACGCGGCCTGGAGCCGCGGGTCGCTCTCCTTGACGCCGGACCGTCGAAGCGCTTCCACCCGCGCCCAGAGCTCGGGGAAGGTCGCCGCGAGCCTCAGGTTGAAGCGCTCGTTGGCGCGCTGCCAGTCCGCGCCGCGGACCATCGCGTTGGAGAGGATGAGATGAGTGACGCGATCGGGATGGGCGAGCGCGTAGGCCTCGGCCACGAATCCCCCGTAGGAGTGGCCCAGCACGGCGAGGCGCTCGATGCCCAGCGCGCGACGGAGGGCCTCGACCTCCTCCACGTCGCGCCGGAAGGAGTACTGCGAGGGACGGGCGGCCTTCTCCGAGCGCCCGCGGCCGAACCCGTCGTAGGTCACCAGCCGGAGCCCACGGGCCAGCGGGCGAAGCCAGGGGTGGAAGTAGTCGTGGGAGCCTCCGCCGCCGCCGGGGATGAGGAGGAGGACCGGGCCGGTCCCCTCGTCCTCCACCCAGATCTTCTTCCCCAGGACCGTCAGGTCGCGTCCCGGCGGGTGGACGTCCGGCGGGGCGCCGGCGTCCGGCGCGGCGGCGAGGAGCACGGCGGCGACGAGCAGCGTGGACATGGCAGGCCTTTCGTCAGAGCAGCAGGTAGCCGCCGTCGATCGTGAGGACCGTCCCGGTCGTGTAGCGCGAGCTCATGAGGAACAGCACCGCGTCGGCCACCTCCCCGGGCCGTCCCGCCCGCGCCGAGGGCAACCGCGGCACGAGCGTGTCGAAGACCTGGGCGCGGAGCTCCGGCACGCGCTCGCTCCAGACCGGTGTGTCGATGATGCCAGGGCGGACGGCGTTGACCCGGAGCGGGGCGAGCTCGGCCGCGAGTGACACCGCGAGCGCCTCCACCGCGGCGTTCACCGCGCTCCCGAGCGCGAACCCCGGCGATGCTCGCTGCGACGTAGCCCCGGAGAAGAGGGTGACCGAGCCCTCGGGCGAGAGGCGCGGCAGCGCGGCGCGCAGGACGCGGCATGGACCCCAGACCTTGCTCGCAAGCACCTGCCGGGCCCGCATCTCGTCGAGGTCGGCGATGCGTCCACCCACCGCGTCGGCCGCGGTCACCACCAGGTGGTCCAGCGGCCCGAGCGCCTCGACCACCCCGGGGAGCTCCGGCCCCATCATGTCCACCCCGACGGTCTCCAGCTCCGGGTCGGCCTCGCGGGCGCGCCGGAGCCCCTCGGTGCCGCGACCGGCCACCACCACCCGCGCCCCGGCCTTGCGGGCGGCGAGCGCGGTGGCCAGACCCATGCCCGAGGTGCCTCCGACGACCAGGACGCGAGCGTTCTCGAGAGTCACCAGCAGCCTCCTGCGCAAGACATGCAGCGGAAGGCGGGTCCGGCGCGCGCTGGCGAGATGGATGAGCGCTATCCAGGAACGTGATGACGCTCGGTCAGCTGCGGATGCTGCTGGAGGTGGGCGAGCTCGGCGGGTTCAGCAGGGCGGCGCGGTCGCTCCGGCGGTCGCAGCCCGGCGTGAGCCAGGCCATCGCCGCTCTCGAGGAGGAGCTCGGGGTCACGCTGGTCCGGCGCGCCAGGGCACGGGTCACTCTCACCGAGGCCGGCCAGCGGGTCGCGGCCCGGGCCCGTGCGGTGCTCGACGGGGTGGAGGACATCCGCGCCACGGCCTCGGCGGCGCGCGGGATCGACCGGGGGACGCTTCGCCTCGGCGTCCTCTCCAGCGCCGCGGCCATCGTGCTGCCGGAGCTGATGGACCGCTTCCAGTCCCGCCATCCGCGACTCTCGCTCCGCGTCCTGAGGGGCAGCGACGAGGAGGTGCGCGGCTGGCTCGAGTCGGGCGGGGTGGACGCCGCGGTGCTCACCTTGCCGGCGCCCGGGCTCCTCGCGCTGGAGCTTGGACGGGACGCGTGGTGGGCGGTCCTCCCGCGGATGCATCCGCTCGGGGTACGCCCGACGGTGACGCTGGCCGAGCTGGCCGCGCACCCCTTCATCCTCGGCCGCGGCGGATGCGAGGGCCGGCTCATCGAGGCCGTCCGGAGCGAGGGCGGGGCGCTCGAGGTGCGCTGGGAGGTCCGGGACCTCGACTCGCTGCTCACCCTGGTACGGGAGGGGCTCGGCGTCTCGGTGCTGGGCGAGGGCGCGCTGCCGGCCGACAGGCGAGGGCTCGCGCTCCGCCCGGTCAGCCCCGAGCGGTTCCGCGTCTTCGCGCTCGCGGTCCGCCCGGCGGACGCCGGTCGCGGAGCGGTCCGTGCGCTCCTCGCCGCGGCCGAATCCCTGCGGCCCCCGGCAAACGCCCTCGCGCCGACCGTTCCTTCACCCATTCGCCACGGAGGGGCCGCTTTCGGACCTCTGGACCGGCCTCCTTGACATTCACCTACCGTCCGGCCGGCGAGCCGGGTACATTCCGCGCCCCAAACACGCCGTTCCCGAGGGGGTCGTGAGATGAAGAGCAATCTGCGGGTCGTGTCCGTGCTGGCGCTCCTGGGCGCCGGGGTGGTGATGGCGCAGGCCACGAAGGCCCCTGCCCCGACCCACGAGCAGATGGAGAAGGCAAAGGCGGCGATGATGGAGGACCGGAAGCAGATGATGGCCGAGGCCAAGGCCGTCGATGCGGATGCCTCCGGGCTCATGAGCGCGGTCAAGGGCTCGCAGAGCGCGGAAGTGAAGGCTCTCGAGGCGCAGGTCGCCAAGCTTCAGGCGGACGTCAAGGTCCTCACCAGCCACCTCGGCCAGACGCCGCGGTACTTCGACACCGCGGAGAGCAAGCTCCGCCCGTAGGCCGCCTTCGCGGTCCGGGATGTGACTCGCGACGTGCCCCGAGCTTCCGGGGCGCGTCGTGTTCGTCACCCCTCCAGAGGGTTCCATCCCTGCATCGGATCGGGCAGGGACCCGACGCCGGGGACCTCGCGCCACCGCTGTCGCCGGGCGTCGAGCTCGAAGCGGCGCCCCTGCTCGTTCCAGAACGTCCGGATGGGTCTGCCGCCCTCGATGCGCGTCCCGTCGCGCTCCATCTGAAAGAAGTCGCGCATCCCGAGGGATTCGGTCTCCTCGGGTCCCTGCACCTTCCGCGCTCCCATGGGCCGTCCTCCTAACGGGAGGACTCGGGAGCTCGCCGCGTCGTGACACTTCTTTGCGCAGCGACGCGGGAGGGCAGTCCCGCGGCTTGCCACCGGCACACCCAGGTTCTCGTTGGTGACGTCCGTCGCCGTGGGAGGGCCGAGGTGGCGGCCTGCGCCCATGGCGTTCGTCCTCCGGAGGGGTACTGTCCGCCGGCAGGATGCGGCTCCACCTCGTCGACGGCACCTACGAGCTTTTCCGGGCGCACTTCTCCCGCCGGCCTTCCCACCAGGCACCCGACGGCACAGCGCTCAAGGCGACGGTGGGCCTGGCCTCGTCGCTGCTCGCGCTCCTCGCCGATCCGGCGGAGCGGCCGACCCACCTGGCGGTGGCCTTCGACAACCCCATCCGCTCGTTCCGGAACGAGCTCTTCGACGGATACAAGACGGAAGAAGGTGTCCCGGAGGAGCTGCTCGCGCAGTTCGACGTGGCCGAGCTAGCAACGCGAGCGCTCGGCATCACCGTGTGGTCCATGCGCGAGTTCGAGGCCGACGACGCGCTCGCCACCGGCGCTGCGCGGTTCTCCTCCGAGGTGGAGCAGGTGCGGATCCTCACCCCGGACAAGGACCTCGGGCAGTGTCTCCGCGGCGCACGGGTCGTCCAGGTGGACCGGATGCGCGGGAAGGTCATCGACGAGCCGGCGCTGCGTGCGCTGCGGGGCATCGCTCCGGAGAGCATCCCCGACTGGCTGGCGCTGGTGGGCGACACCGCCGACGGCATCCCCGGGCTGCAGGGCTTCGGAGAGAAGGGCGCCGCGGCGGTGCTGGCCGCCTTTCTCCACCTCGAGCAGATTCCCGCGGACCCGCGCACCTGGCCCGAGTCGGTCCGCTCCCGCGACACGCTGGCGCGCACCCTCGCGGAGCACCGGGAGGACGCGCTCCTGTACCGCACCCTGGCGACGCTCCGCACCGACGCGCCGGTGGACAGCTCGCTCTCGGCGCTCGAGCACCGGGGCATCCCCCGCGAGCCGTTCGAGCTCTTCGCCCGGCAGGTGGACGCGCCGGGCCTCCTGTCTCGCGTGACGCGGTGGGCGGCGTGAGCCTCGACGCCGGTCCTCCGCCGGGGACCCGCTCCGAGCCCGAGGCGGTGGGCGGCGTGCTGCCGGCCATCGACCCCGCGCTCGCGCCTCCCAAGCCTGGCCCGGGCAAGCGTCTGCTGCGCGTCCTGGTCGTGGTCCTCTCGGCGGCCCTGTTCGTCCGCGTGCTGTGGGTGGCCGACCTTCGCAACGTCGCCGGGCTGCTCGCCGACGTGGGGCCGCTCGCGCTGCTGGCGGTGGTGCCCTACGGAGTGGCCGTGACCGTCGACACGGCGGGGTGGGCGGCCATCCTCCGTGGCCTCGAGGCACGGGTGGCGACCTGGCGGCTCCTGCGGCTCCGGCTCTCCACCGAGGCGGTGCAGCTGAGCTTTCCCGGCGGTCCGATCCTCGCCGAGGGCCTCAAGGTCTGGTTCCTGTCGCGCCAGTTCGGCGTCCCCATCCCGGAAGGCTCGGCGAGCCTCGCGGTGAAGAAGGCCCTGCAGGTCGGAACGCAGGGGGTCTACCTCCTCACCGCGGCGGTGGTCGCGGGCAGCGCGCTTCCCGAGGGCTCGAAGCTCCGGGTGGCGCTGTTCCTCCTCGGCATCCTCTCCTCGGTGGTGGCGGCCGGAATGATCTCCGTTCTCCTCTCCGGCCGCATCGCCGAGCGCCTCTTTCGCCTGCTCCGCCGCGTCCCGGTGGTTCGCGTGCAGCAGTGGATGATCGCTCGCGAGGTCGCGTTCATGGACACCGACCAGCACGTGCGAGCCGTTCTCCAGTCGCACGTCCGTGGGCTGGTGGTCGCCTTCGTGTGGATCCTCGCCGGGTGGTTCGCCGAGGCGGGGGAGAGCTGGGTGCTGCTGAAGCTGCTCGGGGTGGACCTCTCCTTCGCGGCCGTGCTCGCCTTCGAGCCGGTGGTCTCCTTCGCCCGGAGCGCCGCCTTCTTCATCCCCGCCGGGCTCGGGGTCCAGGACGCGGGCTACATGGCGTTCCTCCGCAGAGCCGGCATCCCCGACGCGGTGAACCGGGCCGCGGCGTTCGTCCTGCTCAAGCGGTTCAAGGAGCTGTTCTGGATCGCGGTCGGGTGGATTCTCCTGCTCGCCAGCCGGCGACGCGCCGGCGAACCGACCCCGCCCCCCCGTCCACCGTCACGACAAGCCCAGGGGGCGCCCTTCTGAGCGTTTGGCCGGAACCATGGTAGAGGTACCTGCTCCGGACCGGTCCTTGGCGTAAGACCCCAGTGTCTTCGCGGACTTGCATGCCGGTGGGCCGGCGGTGACAACGTGGGCGCCATGGGAACGACAGACACGACGTCCGCCGAGCGCTCGCTGGAGGGCAAGGTGGCGGTGGTGACCGGCGCGCTCGGCCTGCTCGGTCGCGAGCACTGCCGGGCCCTGGCCGACGCCGGGGCGCGGGTGGTCCTCACCGACGTCGACGGGGCGGCCTGCGCCCGGGTCGCGCCCGAGTTCGGCAAGGGCGCGCTCGGCATCGGCGCGGACATCACCTCCGAGGCATCGGTGAGGTCGCTGCGCGACCAGGTCCTCGCCACAGCCGGCCGCATCGACGTGCTGGTGAACAACGCGGCGATCAACGACAAGTTCGAGGATCCGGCCAAGGCCGCCGAGCAGTCGCGGTTCGAGGCGTACCCGGTGGCGCTGTTCCGCCAGTCCCTCGAGGTGAACGTCACCGGCACCTTCCTCTGCGCTCAGGTGCTCGGCACCGAGATGGCCAGGGCAGGGCAGGGGAGCATCGTCAACGTCTCGTCGACCTACGGCCTCGTGGCCCCGGACCAGTCCCTCTACCGGAAGCCGGACGGGACGCAGGCGTTCTGGAAGACGGCGGCGTACCCGACGACCAAGGGCGCGGTCCTGGCCTTCACCCGGTTCCTTGCCGCCTACTGGGGCCAGGCGGGAGTGCGGGTGAACGCGCTGTGCCCCGGGGGCGTCGAGGCGGGACAGGAGCCGTGGTTCGTCGAGGCCTACGCCCGCCGGACTCCGCTCGGCCGGATGGCCCGCCCCGACGACTACCGCGGCGCGGTGGTGTTCCTCGCCAGCGACGCCTCCCGGTACATGACCGGCACCGCCCTGGTCGTCGACGGAGGCTTCACCGCGTGGTGAGGCGGTCCCGCGCGGTGCCCCGGCGGAGCGCCGCGGCCCGGAGATCCCGCGCCCGACAAGCGACCCTGTCGCCCGCAGAGCTCCACCGCCGAGCGGCCCGGCTGCGCCTCGTGCTCACCGACAGCGACGGCGTCCTGACCGATACCGGGGTGTACTACTCGGAGCGCGGCGAGGAGCTGAAGCGCTTCAGCATCCGCGACGGCATGGGCGTGGAGCGCCTTCGCAACGCTGGGGTGGAGACGGGCATCGTCACCGGCGAGCGGTCGCCCTCGGTGGTCCGCCGGGCCGAGAAGCTCGGGCTGCGGCACGTCTTGCTGGGGGTGAAGGACAAGCTCGGCGCCGTGCAGGCGTTGTGTGCCGAGCAGGGGTTGACCCTGGACGAGGTCGGCTTCATCGGGGACGACGTGAATGACCTGGAAATCCTTGGCGTTCTGGCGAGCCACGGCCTGACCGCTGCCCCGGCGGACGCCTTGCCCAGCGTCCTGGGGGTCGTTATTCACGCGTGCTCCGCGCCGGGCGGACACGGAGCTTTTCGAGATTTCGCCGAGTGGATCCTGGGCCACCGAGCGGCAGCACCCATGCCCAGAAGGAGTCGCCGTTCATGAACCAGGCCACGGTCCGCATCGGAGACCAGTTCGTCGGGGATGGCCATCCCGTCTTCATCGTCGCGGAGATCGGCATCAACCACAACGGATCGCTCGACCTCGCCCGCCGCCTCATCGATGGCGCGGTGCTGGCCGGCGCCGACGCGGTGAAGTTCCAGAAGCGCACGCCGGAGATCTGCGTCCCGCGCGATCAGTGGAACATCATGCGCGAGACGCCCTGGGGTCCGATGACCTACATCGACTACCGGCACAAGCTCGAGTTCGGCGCCGAGGAGTACTCGGCCATCGACCGGCATTGCCGTGACCGGGGCATCCTCTGGTTCGCCAGCTGCTGGGACGAGGAGGCGGTGGACTTCATGGAGCAGTTCGATCCGCCCGCGTACAAGGCGGCGTCTGCCTCGCTCACCGACCACGCGCTGCTCCGGAAGATGAAGGACACCGGCCGGCCGCTCATCCTCTCCACCGGCATGTCCACCTGGGACGAGGTGGAGGGCGGCGTCGCCTCGGTGGGAACGGAGCGGCTGCTCATCGCGCACTCCGAGTCGACCTACCCCTGCCCGGTGCACCAGCTCAACCTCAAGGTCATCCACACCCTCAAGAAGCGCTGGCCGGAGGTGCCCATCGGGTACTCGGGCCACGAGACCGGCCTGCCCCCCACCTGGGCGGCGGTGGCCATCGGCGCCACGCACGTCGAGCGGCACATCACGCTCGATCGGGCGATGTGGGGCAGCGACCAGGCCGCGTCGGTCGAGGTCGGCGGCTTCGTCCGGCTGGTGACCGGCATCCGGGACATCGAAGCGTCGCTGGGCGACGGCGTGAAGCGGCTGCACGACAGCGAGCTGGCCCAGAAGAAGAAGCTGCGCCGGGTCCAGACCGCCCCGCCGGTGGCTCCCGATCGCTCGACGCTGAGCTAGCAGCGTCCCTCTCGGAGGCGAGCAGGCGGCCGATCCGGAAGCTGGTCAACCGGGTTTCCGCGGGTTATGTGGCCCACCCGGGCCTCGGAGTCCGGGAGCGGAGCTCGCGCATTGCCCCAGCAGACGAGCGTCATCGAGCGGATCCTCCTGCGGCTCGCGGCCTGGCAGCTGCGGTCGCCGTGGACGGTGCTGCTCATCGGGCTCGTGCTGACGATCATCGGAGCAGAGCTCGCCCGCGGCCTCGAGCTGCGGACCCGGTTCGACCAGCTGCTCCCCGATGACCAGCCGTCGGTGCTCGAGCTCAAGCGACTGAGCGAGCGGACGGCCGGTAGCTCCAGCATCTTCGTGGTTCTCGAGGGTGGAGACCGCGACAGCCTCCGCGCCCTCGGCGCAAAGCTTCTGCCGCCGCTCCGGGCCATCGGCGCCCCGTGGGTGGTGAGCGCCGAGGACGGCGTGCAGGTCGCGCGGGACTTCCTGCTCCCGCGCTCGGGGCTCTTCGCCAGCGTCGACGACCTCCGGAAGCTGAACCAGGAGCTGGACACCCAGCGCAAGAAGGCGGTGGGCAAGGCGCTGTCGCTCGGCCTCGAGGACGACGAGGAGGAGCAGAAGGCGCCCAGCTTCGCCGAGCTCAAGGAGAAGTTCCTCGGCGGAAAGTCCGCCACGCTCGAGGCGGCCAAGGACCGCTACCCCGACGGCTACTTCCAGGCCAGGGACGGCAAGACGCTGGTCGTCCTGGTGCGCACCGGCATCACGACCGGCGAGCTGGAGCGGTCGCGCGAGGCGCTGGCCAAGGTGAAGGCGGTCACCGAGAAGACCCTCCCGGGCGTCCAGGCGCAGGGGGTGCAGATCGGCTACGCCGGGGACCTGGTCACCGGCCTCTACGAGTACGGCGCCGTGCTCGACGACCTGGTCCACGTGGGGACCATCGGGGTCGCGGCCATCCTGGGCGTCATCTTCATCTACTACCGCCGGTTCCGGGTGCTGGTCCCGATGGCGGTCACGATGCTCGCCGGGCTGACCTTCACCTTCGGCCTCACCCGGCTGGCCATCGGCCACCTCAACGTCATCACCGGCTTCCTGGTGTCGATCATCGCCGGGAACGGGATCAACTTCGGCATCCTCTATGTCGCTCGCTTCCTCGAGGAACGACGGCGAGGATCGGACCTCGAGAGCGCGATCAAGCAGGCGCACCTCGCGACCTGGGTCGGCACCCTCACCGCTGCGCTCGCCGCCGCTGCCGCCTATGGCAGCCTGGCCGTGACGCAGTTCCACGGCTTCAAGCACTTCGCCTTCATCGGCACCTCCGGAATGCTGCTCTGCTGGACGGCGACCTACTTCCTCGCCCCGGCGGTGCTCATCCTCCAGGACCGGCGCTGGCCCATCCACGGCACGGGAGCCGTCGGCCGGAACTGGTTCCAGCGCTGGAGGCAGAGGACGTCCGCGTACGAGCGGCCGTTCGTGTTCCTCGTGTCGCGCGCGCCCCGTGCGATGGCGATCCTCTCGCTGGTCCTCGCCGCGGCCGGCGCGGTGGGGTTCGCCCTGTGGCTCCGGGCGGATCCGGTCGACTACGACATGCGGCACATGCAGAACGACCTCGGGGGAGGCAAGGAGCTGTACCGGGTCGCCGCGCGGGCCGCCGACGTGCTGGGGAACAACACCGAGAGCGGCATGGTGGTGCTGGCCAACACGCCGGAAGAGGTGCCCGAGCTCAAGCAGGCGCTGGAGGACCGGCGGGACGCGGCGCCTCCGGAGCTCCGGCCGTTCGAGGGCGTCCATACGCTCCAGGACTTCGTGCCCGCCGACCAGGCGGCGAAGATTCCCCTCCTGGAAGAGATCCGGCGGAAGATCGTCAAGGCCCGCCGGCAGGGCGGCGTCTCGGACGCGGACTGGAAGGAGATGAGGGAGCTCCTCCCGCCGGAGAACCTCAAGCCGTATTCCCTGGCCGATCTGCCGGAGGACCTCGCCAGGCCGTTCTCCGAGGTGGACGGGACGCGGGGCCGTCTGGTCTTCATCACCCCCACCAACGGCAAGGACGACAACGACCTGCACTACCTGCTGCACTATGCGGACAGCTTCCGGTTGACCAAGCTGCCCAACGGGGACGTCATCCGTGGCTCCGGCCGGGCGGTAATCTTCGCCGACATCCTGGACGCGGTCCTCGCCGACATTCCCAAGGCGGCGGCGGTCTCTCTGTCGCTCACCATCCTCACCGTGTTCCTCGCCTTCGGGCGGGGCAAGGCGGCGCTCGAGGTCGTGGGGTCGCTGGCGGTGGGGCTGCTGTGGCTGATGCTCCTGCTCTACCTCGGGCGCATCAAGATCAACTTCTTCAACTTCGTCGCGCTCCCGATCACCTTCGGCATCGGGGTGGACTACGCGGTCAACGTCATGCAGCGGGTGCTGAACGGCGGCGGGGTGATCCCCGCGATGCGTTCCACCGGAGGCGCGGTGGTGCTCAACAGCCTCACCACGACCCTCGGGTACCTGGCGCTCCTCGGTTCGGTGAACCAGGCCGTGCGCTCGCTCGGGGTGATCGCGGTGCTCGGCGAGGTCTGCTGCCTGGCGGCGGCGATGCTCGCCCTGCCGAGCTGGCTGATGTGGCGCGAGCGGGTGCGGGAGGAGCGGAGCTCGCACGTCCCCTCCGGAGCGCCGCGGGAAGCGACCGGCGGATGACGCGCTGGCTCGTCGCCGCGGCCGTGCTGGGACTCCTCGGCGGCTGCAACATCTTCGGTGGGAACTCCGGCCCGCCGGACACGTTCGGGGGCTGGTTCCACGTGGACCGGCCGGGCCGGGCCACCAGCCTCGCCTTCGGTGACTTCAACCTCGCCGAGGTGCGCGACCTGGGCTGCGACGGGGTGCTCGACGGTGAGACGCCCTGGACGGCGGACGGCGATGCGGTCGTCCTCGCCCAGTGGTCCGGCTCTCCGCGCTTCATCGCGGACACGACGACGCAGGGCGCGCTCGTCGCCAGCCCCGGGATGTACGGGAGCGCGTCGGAGCGGTGGCTTCCCGGCGGGACCTGCCTGGTCTGCCCAGCGGGTGACGCGGGCGTCGCGGTGGCCTGCAGCGACCCGGCGGTGCTGGACGGCGGGGTGCCTGACGGCGGGGTGCCGGACGGCGGGACCTGAGCGGTCGCGCCAGCGATGAGGCTCAGTGGCGAAGGACCGAGCCCGCGGCCACCAGGAGCTCGAGGACGATGAGCAGGACGATCATCACCTCGAGCGTCAGCGAGCGCGCGGTGTCCACCTCGCCCTTGAGCCAGCCGTAGACGCTGCCGAGGATGGCCTGCTTCCGGGTGACCGTCTCCTTCCACGCCGGGATGCGCAGCTGCTCCACGGCCGCCTCGTAGACGCGGGCCAGGTAGAAGTCGCCGATGATCTTCAGCGAGTTCTCCACCCGCTCGACGAGCTCGCTCATCTCCAGGAGCGTCACCAGCACCTGCCGGGAGAGCGCGGGGTACGGGCTCCGGAAGATGGACCCCAGGCGGCGTCGCTCGCGCTTCAGCCGCTGGTTGACCCGCGCCAGGCTGTGGTCCAGCGCGTCGTCGTAATAGCGGAGCTCGAGCAGCTGGGCGTTCGCGATCTCCAGGATGTCGGGGATGTCGTGTGACCCCGACGGCTCGTAGACGAAGGCGGCGTTCCAGTCGATGACGACGAGGTCGTCCTTGCCGTAGCTGAAGTGGCGCTGGGTCACGTCCTGGCGCTCGGCGGACGAGAGCTCCGGCACGGTGGTCTCGCCCAGCAGCAGCCGCGCCAGGTCCGCGCGGGCGAGCACCTGCTCGCCGGAGGGTCGGCCGCGGATCGCCTCGACGAAGATGACCGCGTAGTGCTCCACCTGCTCCCAGAGGTGAGGGTTGTCCATCGCGGGAGCGACCTCCCTGCGCACGGACTCGACCAGCTCGAGCGCGGCCGCGTCCACCTCGGGTCCGTCGTAGAGGCGGTCCGCGAGCGGGGTGAGAGCGTCCAGCTCCGTTCCGGCGGGCACCGGCACCGTGAGGTCGATGGAGATCGCCCCGAAGTCGAACAGCCGCGCGCGCGCCTCGACCTCCACCGGGCCGGAGGGAAGGGAGAGCGTCCGCCGTCCGAGGCTGACGAGCAGCGGAGGGTTGGGGAGCAGGAGGAACTCCGCTCCGGAGCGGCCGAAGCGCAGGCGGCGCGCGTCGCGGGCGAGGACCGACTCCGCGGCCCCGAGGTCGATCTCATCGGCGACGTCGTAGAGCCGGTAGCAGAGGACGGAGGCCTTCTCCAGGACGAGGTCCATGTGCGGCGGCCAGTCCCGCACAGTGGGTGCAACAACTCCAGCCCGGCGAGTGTCCTGTCCCCGGGAGGTGTCGCCCGGGATGAACCGCGCCCTCGTCGCGCTGCTGCTGGTCCTCGCGGCGGCAGGTTGCTCCGCCAGCGGCGTGCCGTCACCGGAGGGGGACGCCGGGGTCGTGCCCGACGTCCCCGCGCTCCGCCAGGTCCTGCCGCCGGGGAGCATCGCCATCGTGCACGCCGCCGTCCTGGAGCCCGCCACCGACGAGCGGAGTGCCGGCCGGACGGTGCTCGTCTCGGGCGATCGGATCGCCGCGGTGGGCCCGGACGGGACGGTCGACCTTCCCGACGGGACGCACACCATCGACGCCGGCGGTCGCACGCTCCTGCCGGGCCTGGTGGACTCGCACGTCCACGCCCTCTCCGCCGACCTCGCGCGCTACGTGGACGAGGGCATCACCACCGTCCGGAACCTCTGGGGGTTCGAGGGCCTCCTCGACGCCGCGGCGGCGCTGGTGCGAAACGGCGCGGTCACCCCCGTCATCGAGTCTGCCTCTCCCGGCGTGGACGGCCCCGGCTCGCCCTGGCCCCAGACCCAGCTCATCACCGATCCACACGCGGCGGACGCGCTGGTGACGAGGCTGCAGGGCGAGCGCTGGCGCTGGCTCAAGGTGTACTCCCACCTCGACGCGCAGGTGTTCGACGCCGTGGCCGACGCCGCGGATGCGCACGGCATCCGGTTCCTCGGCCACGTTCCCTTCGCGGTCCCGCTCCAGCACGCGCTCGACCGGCGAATGCTCTCCATCGAGCACCTCACGGGGTACGAGCTCGCGCTCGGAGGCTCGGGGGCGAGCCCGACGGAGCGCTGGGCGTCCATGTCCGTCGAGGCGATGCCGGCGGTGGCCGGGGCGACGGCGGCCGCCGGCACGTGGAACTGCCCGACCATGACCGTGGTGAGAGCGCTCCTGGCGGGGCCGCAGACGATGGAGGCGATCCGGAGGCGGCGCGAGCTGGTGGGCGCGCTGCACGCGGCGGGCGCGCGCCTCCTCGCCGGGACGGACTCGGGCATCGACGTGACGGTTCCCGGCACCTCGCTCCACGACGAGCTGCTGGAGCTGGTGGCGTCCGGCCTCGCTCCGCTCGAGGCCCTGCGCACCGCGACGACGGCGCCGGCAGAGTTCCTCGAGCAGGTCGGTGAGATCGGGACGGTGTCCCCGGGCGCCCGCGCGGATCTGATGCTGGTGGATGGAGATCCACGGGACGACGTGGCGGTGCTGCGTCACCCGCGGGCGGTGATGCTCCGGGGCGCCTGGCTCGAGCGCCCCTGAGGTCTCACTCGAGGAGCGGCGCGGCCAGCGCGGCGCGGTCGGCCGCGGGAGCACCGGGGGCGAGCCGCTCGATGCCGACCGCGCCCAGCGCCGCGATGGCGACCACCATCAGGACCTGGCGGGGCTCCGAGCCACCGAGCAGGTTCACGAGGGCGATGGCCAGGCTGCCTCCGAGCATCCGGCAGGCGTAGACGGCGCTGGTGATGGCCCCGCGCTGCTCCCACCGCACCCGGGCCTGAGGCGCGATGATGGAGGTGCTGGCCGCGGGGCCGAGGCCGATTCCCAGGAGCCCGAGCGAGGCGTAGAGCCAGCCGTCACCGGCTCCGTTCCAGAGGGCAAGCCCGAACAGCGCCGCGCCCGCGCCCGCCACGAGGAAGCCGAGACCCGCAGACGCGCGGAGGCCTCCGCGCAGCAGGAGCTTCACCCCGAAGGAGCTGCCCAGCGCCCATCCGGTGAGGAGCGGAACCAGCGCGACGCCGGCCCCGAGGGCGGTGTGCCCGCCCTGCGACATCATCCACAGCGGCACGTAGGCGCTGAGTGTGTAGAGCACCCCGCCGGCCACCAGGCCGCCGAGAAGGCCGGCGCGCACCGTGGGGTCGCCCAGCACCGACGGGGGCACCAGCGGGTCGGCGCTTCGCCGCTGCTGGCGGACGAACGCCCAGGCGACGACCGCCGCGGCGAGCAGCACCACGAGGACGGCGGGGAGGGGAAGCGCGGCGGGCTCGAGCGCGAGCAGGACCAGGGTCATCGAGAGCGCGCCAAGGGCCGGGCCGCCGAGCTCGAAGCGCCGCGCTTCCTTCCTCGGCGGGTCCCGGTACGCGCGGCGCAGCATCACCACCGCCAGGAGGCCCACCGGGACGTTCACCCAGAACACCGAGCGCCACCCGAGGTGCTCGGTGAGAAGGCCACCCACCACCGGTCCGATGACCGAGGCCAGTCCCCAGGCGCCGGTGAAGACGCTCTGGATCGCGGCGCGCTCCTCGAGCGTGTAGAGGTCCGAGCTGATGGTCAGCGTGGTCGGCTGGACCGCGCCCGCGCCGAGGCCCTGCAGGACCCGGAAGGCGACCAGCATCGGAACGCTGGTGGAGAAGCCGCACAGCACCGACCCGAGCAGGAACAGGCCCATCCCGGCGACGAAGGTGGCCCGCCGGCCGAGCCGGTCGGAGAGCCTGCCGCCGAGGAGCACCCCGAGGGTGCTGGCCAGCAGAAAGCCGGTGAAGACCCAGGCGTAGAGCGCCCGCCCGTCCAGCTCGGCGGTGAGCGTGGGCATCGCCGTCGTGACCACCGTGGTCTCGAAGGCCGCCACCACCAGGGCGAGGAGCACTCCCACGGTGGCGAGCCGTCGCTCGCGGCCGGGAGCCGCTGCCTGCCAGGGAAGGGTCGACGTGTCCATGCTGGAATGGACTAATCTTGAATTTCCCATGCAGGGAGCGCATGACACGCATAGTCTCCTTGCGCCGGGCGAAACCGCTCGCCCGAGGTGCCGCCGGAGCGCACGTGACCACCGACCAGATCAGCGCGTTCCTCACCCTGGCGCAGGAGAAGCGCTTCGTCAGCGCTGCCCGCAGGCTGGGGATGTCACAGTCCGGGCTGTCGCGCCAGGTACAGTCCCTCGAGCGCGAGCTCGGAACACGGCTGCTGGTGCGCACGCCGCGCGGGGTGGTGCTGACTGGTGCCGGGGAGCGCTACCTCGTCCACGCGCAGCGTGCGCTGGATGCGCTCCAGCGGGGCGCGAGCGAGCTCACCGCCCTCGTCGGCAAGGCCAGCGGGCTCGTGGCGCTGGGGACCTTGCCCACCGTCGGCGCGTACCTCCTGCCCGAGCTGCTCCCACGCTTCCACAAGCTCTACCCCGACGTGCGGCTGCGGCTGGTGGAGCAGACGTCGGAGGGGCTGGAGGACCGGGTGGCGAAGGGCGAGCTGGACCTCGCGGTGCTCAACCTGCCGGTGCGCCGGGTGGACCTCGTGCAGCAGAAGCTGTGGACCGAGGACTTCGTGCTCGCGGTGCCGCGCGGACACCCGCTGGCGGAGGCGAAGAAGCCGGTGGCGCTCCGGGACGTGGTGCGCCTTCCGCTGGTGGTGATGCCCGACGTGTCCGGCACGCGGGCGCTGGAGGCTGCGGGTGAGGCCGCGGGGGAGGCGCTGAACGTGGTGCTGGAGACGGACAACCCCGAGGCGATGCGGCGGATGGTGGAGCGCGGGCTGGGCATCGCGCTGCTCCCGTCGCTCATGGCCCGCGAACGGACCGGCAGGGGGTTCGAGGTGGTGGAGGTCGGGCAGGGCGGGGTGAAGCGGCAGGTCGCGCTCCTGCACCGCGGCGAGAGCTACCTCGACGCGGCGGCGCGAGCCCTCAAGACGTTCCTCGGGGAGGCCCTGCCGAGCTTCTTCGTTCCAGGGGCGAAGAAGGTCTCCTAGACTGCCCCTCGGCGGCGCCGTCCGTGGCGCCGGAGGGGGAGATATGCGGACAGGATGGGTGTGCGTGCTGGCGCTCCTGGGGGTAGGCAGCGCTCGAGCGCTGGACGTCCCGACGCGGATGGAGCTTCGTGAGGTCCGGTACGACGTCCGGGCCGTCGACCTTCCGTCCGGGATGCGTGTCGTGGTGGAGAAGGATTCGACGCGCCCTCTGGTCGCGGTGGTGAGTGTCGTCGACGTCGGAGGCTCGGACGATCCACCGGGAAAGGAGGGCCTCGCCCACCTCGTCGAGCACCTCACGTTTCGCTCGCTCCAGGACCAGAAGCACTCTTACAGCGATCTGCTGGAGCTCTCCGGCGCGGCTCGCTGGAATGCCAGCACGAGCTGGAACCTGACGACCTACCACCAGGTGGGCTCCAGGGACGCTCTCTCTGCGCTGCTCGCGCTCGAGGCTGCACGCGTCGCCCGGCCGCTCGCGGGAGTCACTCCGGAGGTCTTCGAGGCCGAGCGCCAGGTGGTGAAGAACGAGCTGTTCGAGCGTGACGAGCAGGGACTGGTCACCGCGATCGCGGGGCGGATGGCCGGCGCGATCTTTCCACCCGGTCATCCGAACTCCCGTGCGGTGGGTGGAACCGAGGCATCCATCGCCTCTCTGACGCTTGACGACGCACGGGCGTTCGTGAAGCAGTTCTACCGCCCGGAGCGCATGACCCTCCTCATCGCGGGCGACGTGGATCCGGCGGGTCTGGCAAAGCTCCTCTCGGAGCACGTCCCCGGGGAGCTGGTGGATGCGCCGGCCGGCGGACCGGTGGCGATCAAGCCGCGGCTGCCCACCCCGCCCAGGGCGGTCGAGGAGCCGAAGAGCCCGCGAGACCTCATCCGGGTCACGGCGGAGATCCCCATTGTCTTCGTGGGATGGCCCTTGCCGAGCGGCTTCGACAAGGAGGGGTACCTGGACCAGTTCGTCACCCGCATGGCGGCGCGCGCCACGGCCTGGGCGACCATCCACGACCCGGACCTCGTCGGTGTTGGCGCCACCCTCATCCGCGGGCGCGCCGGCTCGATGCTGCTCTGCTACGGACGCCTCCGTGAAGGAACCAACCCGGCTCGTTCGGCCGAAGGGATGATCGACCAGCTGGTCCAGCTCTGGACCTCGAGCGGCGGAGCCTCGTCCTCGGACGCAGTTCGGAGAGCCGAGGCGCAGTTCCTCGTCCGGCGAAATGGGACGCTCGTGGATCTGGCCAGCGATCTGGAGGACCTTGGTGAGCGCGCCGTTCTCCGGGCCCAGCTGGTCCATGTCACCGGCGAGAACGCCGCCGTGGGCCGCGAGCTGCGAAGCATCGGCGAGCTCACCACCGGCTCCGTCCAGGCTTTCGCCTACCAGTACCTGGCACGGGATCGGGCGCGGGTGGTCTTCCTCGAGCCCGACGGCTCACCGGCGCCCGCGGACCGGAGCGGTGGAGCGGCTTTCAGCTCCGGGTCGACGCTCCAGCTGAAGGTGACCCCGGAAGCGCTCCGCTCGCGCGTTGCCTCACCCGGCGCGGAGCTCCGGAGCTTCCGCCTCGACACGGGGCTCGAGGTCGTCCTGGCTCGGCGTTCCAGCGCGCCGATCGTCACCGCGGTGCTCGCGGTTCGAGGGGGGTCGTCGGACGGACAGCCGCCGGGCGGTCCCCTGATGGCTCAGTGGGCGTCCCCGGTGGATCACAGCCACGGAGCTCCCGAGCTGTACGGGATGACGGGCGGGAGAAACGCGTGGAAGGACACCACCACGCTGGAACTCGTCGCTGGAAACGGGAATCTGCCGAACGCTCTGGGGATCCTGCTCGACCAGGCGCGCTCGCTCCACGTCGACACTGCGGTGGAGAGGTACGTGGATCGCGAGTACCGGAGCATCTACCGCAAGGACTACGACCGCCCCCACGCCTCTTTCGAGCGCGCCGTGTGGTCCGCTGTCTACGGGACGCATCCCTTCGGGCGTTCGGTCACGCCAGACGTCTTCGACAAAGCCGGAGCGGGTGACGCTCAGCGCTTCATCGACCGGGCCTTCGTGCCCGCAAACGCGGTCCTCGTGGTCGCCGGGGACCTGAAGCTCGAGGAGGCACAGGCCGTCGTCGCCTCGTACTTCGGGGGGTGGAAGGGGAAGGCCGACGGTCCAGCCTTTGCCTCGGCCGAGCTGACGGGGCGAGGGGAGGGGCCGGTCCCGGTGGTGAAGACGGCGAGAGCCGGAGCAAGACAGACCGAGCTCAAGCTGGCCTGTGCCATCCCGTTGAAGACCCCCGTGGATCGGGCCGCAGCCGACGTTCTCGCCTCTCGGATCGACGCACGGATGTCGGGCTTCGCCCGCCAGGTGCTCGGGGCGAGCTACGGGTTCCGTGCACGGGTCACCACTCGACCCGGTCTCGCGGAGCTGGAGGTGAGTGGATCGGTCGACAGCCGGGGAGCAGCCAAGGTCCTGGCGCTCCTTCGCAGTGAGGCGGACAACCTCGGAACCCGCGCGCTCGATGCTCAGCAGCTCGGACGCGCGCAGTGGGACACCGGCCTGGCGGCCAGCACCCGTTACGAGTCCTCGGAGAGCCTCGCTCGGGCCCTCGCTCGCATCCGGGTGGCGGGTCTTCCTGCCGACACGCTCGAGCGGTACCCCAAGGATCTGTCCGAGCTCACTCCGGCGGCAGTCCAGGCCGCGGCCGGCCAGTGCCGTCGCACCGCAGCGATCGGCCTGCTCGGAGAGCAGGCGACGCTGGACCGGCTGGTGCCTTCCGGGTGAGCGTGTCTCCGTGCCCGAGTACCCCGACGTCACCGTCTACCTCGAGGCGCTCGCCCCCCGCGTGCTGGGGCAGCCGCTCGAGGCGATCCGCGTGCGCGGGCCGGCGCTGGTCCGCACCGCGGAGCCGCCGCTGCGCGAGGCCACGGGCAAGCGGGTCACGGCGCTCCGCCGGCAGGGCAAGCGGCTGGTGTTCGTGCTCGAGGACGGTCTCTTCCTCGTCCTGCACCTCATGATCGCCGGGCGCCTGCACTGGAGGCCCCGCGGCGCGCCGGTGCCCGGGCGAGTCGGCCTCGCCGCCTTCGACCTCCCGGATGGGACGCTGGTCCTGACCGAGGCGAGCCCGAAGAAGCGCGCCCAGCTCTGGCTGCTCCGCGGCGAGGACGCCGTCCGCGCCCTCGACCGCGGCGGAATCGACCCGATGGAGTCGACGCTCGCGCAGTTCACCGCCGCGCTCCGCAGCGAGAACCACACCCTCAAGCGCGCGCTCACCGATCCCCGGCTGTTCAGCGGCATCGGCAACGCGTACTCGGACGAGATCCTCCACGCCGCGCGCCTCTCGCCGGTCGCGCTCTCCCAGCGCCTCGACGACGAGGAGGTCCGCCGCCTCCACGAGTCCACCCGGGAGGTGCTCCGCACCTGGACCGAGCGGCTCCGCGCACAGGCCGGGAGCGGCTTTCCGGAGAAGGTCACCGCCTTTCGGGAGGGCATGGCGGTCCACGGCCGGTACCGGAAGCCGTGTCCGGATTGCGGCTCGCCGGTACAGCGCATCGTCCACGCCGACAACGAGACCAACTACTGCCCCACCTGCCAGACCGGAGGCCGGCTCCTCGCCGATCGATCCCTGTCACGCCTGCTGAAGGAGGACTGGCCGCGCAGCCTCGAGGAGATGGAGGAGGCCCGGGCGGCCACCCGGAACCGGATGCAGGGCCCCGGCCAGGGCTAGACTGCAGCCAGCGGGCAGGGCGGGGCCGCCGGCGGAGGCCTCGCGTGCAATCGACCGGCCGGGGGCGCGTCATGCTCCCGGAACGCTGGAGGAACCCCGACCGGATGGGAATGCGCATCGACGTCGTGGAGGGCGGGAAGATCGCCGTCCTGGCGCTCCGGGCGAACCGCCTGCGGACCCTGCTCACCACGGTGGGGATCGGGATCGGCGTGTGCACCCTCCTGGCCATCGTGGGCATCATCCAGGGGCTGAACGCCTCCTTCGCCCAGCAGCTGTCGAGCCTCGGCGGCAACTCGATGTACGTGACCAAGTTCCCCTGGATCATGCGCGGGGACTTCTTCAAGTACCGGAACCGGCGCGAGCTCACCCCGCCACTCGCGGAGCAGCTGCGTGATCTACCCGAGGTCGCTGCCGTCGCGCCGATGACCTTCAAGACCGACGAGGTGAAGTTCGCCAGCATCCAGCTGGCCAACGTCCGCATCCAGGGCACCACCTCGGACTTTCCCAGCGTCGCCGGCTGGGAGGTCACCTCCGGGCGATTCCTGAGCGGACCGGAGAACGACAACTCCAGCTCGGTCGCGGTGCTCGGCGCCGACGTCTCCGACGGCCTCTTCCCCACCTCCAATCCCATCGGGCAGAGCATCCGCATCGGCAACCGGCCGTTCCGGGTCATCGGGGTGCTCGCGCGGAAGGGGAAGATCCTCGGCCAGAACCAGGACCTCGCCATCCAGGTGCCGCTCCGGACCTTCCTCACCGCCTTCGGGAGCAAGCGCCAGCTGACCATCGGAGTGGCCGCGGCGCCGGGCGTCGATCTGCTCCGCGCACAGGACCAGGTGGAGATCGCGCTCCGCCGGGCGCGGAGCATCGCGCCGGAGAAGGACAGCGACTTCAGCATCAACCGCCCCGAGCAGCTGGCCAACACCTACGCCGAGCTCACCGGCGCGCTCTACGGAGTGGCGCTGGGCGTGGGTTTCATCACTCTGCTGGTGGGCGGCATCGGCATCATGAACGTGATGCTGGTCTCCGTCCGCGAGCGGACCCGCGAGATCGGCGTGCGGCGTGCTCTCGGCGCGCGCCGGCGCACCATCGTGGTCCAGTTCCTCCTCGAGGCGGCGGGGGTCTCGGCCATCGGCGGGACCATCGGGACGCTGCTGGGCCTGGGCCTGGCGAAGGTGATCTCCATGGCCACGCCGCTCGCCGCCGCCGTGCAGCCCGCCACCATCGCCGGCGGCATCGCCTTCGCCGCGGCGGTCGGGCTGGTCTTCGGCATCTGGCCGGCGTTCCGTGCCGCCCAGCTCGATCCGGTGGAAGCGCTCCGCTGGGAGTGAGCCGCCGGCCTACCGGTTCGTGAGCGCGCGACGGAGGAGGAGGTCGAGCTCCTTGCGGGTCTCCTCGTGGATCTGGGTCCCGGAGGTGAAGATGGCGCGCTCCAGCGACTCCTGGCAGGGGCATCCGGTCGCCGCCAGGGACTTCGCCGCCGGGAGCGCCGCGCGGATCAGCGCCAGCGCCGCGGCGGTGGTCGCGCGGAGGTTCCCGGTGATCTCCTCCAGCAGCTGGTGCCCGCCCAGCTCGCTCGGATGGGGGCGCCAGCAGTCGTAGTCGGTGACCAGGTTCACCGCCGCGTAGCAGAGCTCGGCCTCGCGGGCGAGCTTCGCCTCCGGCATGAGCGTCATCCCGATGAGCTGCGCGCCCCAGGCGCGGTGCAGGTCACTCTCGGCGCGGGTGGAGAACTGCGGGCCCTCCATGCAGACGTAGGTCCCCCCGTCGTGCACCTTCACCTCCGACCGCGCTCCGAGCAGCACCTTGCGCAGGGAGGCGCAGAAGGGCTGGGCGAGCTCCACGTGCACCGCGAGGTCCTCGAAGAAGGAGGGCTCGCGGCGGAAGGTGCGATCGATGATCTGGTCCGGCACGACCAGCTCGCCGGGACGGATCTCCTCGCGGAGAGATCCCACCGCCGCGGTGGCGAGCACGTGCGTGACTCCGACCGCCTTCAGCGCGAAGACGTTGGCCCGGTAGGGGACCTTCCCCGGCGGAAAGCGGTGCCCCTCGCCGTGCCTCGGCAGCAGCGCGACGGGCGCGCCGGCGATCTCCACCACGGTGATGGGCGAGGACGGCGGACCGAACGGGGTGTCCACCCGGTGGTGGTCGCCGCTCCCCAGTGAGCCCACCGCCTCGGCCATTCCGGTGCCACCGATGATGCCAAGCATGGGACGATGCGGCGACGACATGAGGGCCTTTCCTCCGATGGAGCGGGCAGGGAGCGACCCGGCACGCTAGACGACGGGCCGTGCACTCACCAAGGAGCACGTCGATGAGCGAGGGCGCAGCGGGCGGACTTGCGTACGAGGACCTCGTGCCCGGCTGGAGGCGCACCTTTCCGCCCCGCACCGTCAGCCGCGAGGACATCGTCCGGTTCGCCCGGGAGTGGGACCCGCAGCCCTTCCACCTCGACGAGCAGGCGGCGCGGAAAACGCACTTCGGCGGTCTCGTCGCCAGCGGATGGCACACCGCCTGCCTGGTGATGCGCATCGTGGTCGACGGCCTGCTCGAGGAGAGCACCAGCATGGGCTCGCCGGGCATCGAGAAGCTCGAGTGGCTCCGGCCGGTCCGTCCCGACGATCCGCTCACGCTCACGATCGAGGTGCTGGAGGCGCGCCCCTCGCGGAGCAAGCCCGACCGCGGCAGCGTGAAGTTCGGCTACGTCCTGGTGAACCGCGCGGGCGAGACCGTGTTCACCATGGCGGCCTGGGTCATCTTCGGCCGCCGGAGCCCAGGCGGGACATGACCGCCACCGCGAGCCGCTCGACGCTCACCGGTGCGCTCCCCTCCGCCTTGTTGTTGATGCTGACGTACGCCGGCCGACCCTGGGCGATCGCCTCCACGGCGAGATCGGCGATGTCGCCGCGGACGGTGGGGTTCTCGTTCACCAGCCGGTCGAACGGCCAGTAGAGCTCGCGCGCCTCCTCGTAGCCGAGGTCGGGAGGCAGCATCCAGCGCACCACCAGCGCGCTCGCGGCCCTGGCCCGTAGCCGCCACGCCTGCTGCCGGAGCGCCGGCAAATTGCCCCAGGCGGCGAGGACCGGGATGGCGCCGACGTCCTCCAGCACGTCGGCGAGGTCGGGGGTGTACAGCTCGCGGTTGCGGAGCTCGACCGCGTAGAGCGCTCCGGGCGGAAGCGCGGCGAGGAAGGCGTGCAGGCGGTCCGCGAACCGCGCCGGCCCTCCGAGCGCCTGCACGTCCTGGGGCGGGAACTGGAAGATGAGCGGTCCGGCCTTCGACCCGAGGCCCTCGACCAGCGGCGCCACCACCGCGTCGCGGGCATAGGCCGGATCGAGGAAGGTCGGGTTCTCCTCGCCGCGCCGGGCGCCATACCGCTCGTGCAGCGGGAAGCGAGGCAGGGTGAGGGCCTCGTGCGCCTTCACCAGAAAGCGAAAATCGTCCGGCACCGCGGCCGCCCAGGCACGGAAGGTCTCCGCCGGGACGGGGCCGTAGAACGTGCGGTCGACGCCCACCGTCCGGAGCAGCGGGTGACGGGCGTAGGCCGGAAGGCCCTCCCGCGCCAGCACGTCCGGTCCCGACTCGCGGGCGTAGACCAGCCCCGTCCACCCCGGGAAGGACCAGGAGCTCGTGCCGAGGCGAAGTTCTCGGGGCAGGCGCGCGCCGAGCTCGCGCACCTCGTCCGGGAGGGGCGCCGGGGCGGGTGGCTCGGGCGGGCGCTCGGGCTCGGAGGCGACGCCCGGCGACGGGTCGAACAGCTCGAGCTGCGGGTCGGAGGGCATCGGCTGCCCGAGCCTCGACGAAACGAGGCTCGGGGCTCAAGCCTTGCCGGATGCCACGTCGCGCCGGTCGTTCGCCGGTCGTCTCCGGGGACCGCTGCTACTTCCCCGATCCCGATACGCCAGCCGCCGGCGGCGGATAGCGCGCCGAGACCTCCTTCATCACCGCGCAGCCGCCCGCATCCGCCTGCTTGTTGGCGGCCAGCCGGGCCGCGAGCGCCTCCGATTCGCGGGCGGCCTCGGCCCGAGCCTCCTTCACCGAGCCCGCGTCGACCTTCCCCTTCACCTGCGCGGCGGACGGGGTAGTCGCCGTCGTCTCCTTGGGCGGTATCTCCGGCTGATCGCAGAGCTTCGCGTACCCGGCGAAGATGTCGGGGCAATCCGTGGCCCCGCTCACGGCCACGTCGGTCAGGCAGCGATCGCGGAGGATCTCCGCCATCCGGGTGTTCGCCGTCTCGGGCGTGGTGGGGAACTTCAGATCGCCGATCCTCGGTGCCTTGACCAGCGTGTCACGAAGCGGTCGCCGCACGGTGCGGAAGTCGGCCATGGTGGTGCAGACCTCTGCCGCCTGGCCGACCAGCCGCCGCACGTACACGTCGAAGACCTCCGAGGCCTCCTCGACATCGCCGTACTTGCTGAGGCGCTGGGCCACCTTGTCGATGCTCCTGGCTGCGCGCGCGAGCGCCCCGCAGTCGTGGGTCTCGGACAGGGCGGTCACGATGGCCACCACCGCGTTCCGGTGGGCCTCGTCGATGCCCTGGCCGGTGTTCCTCCGGAGCTCCTGGGCCAGCGACTCCTCGAGCATCAGCATCGCCTTGCTGCTGTACTCGGCGTCGGTCACGAACTCCTGGAGGAGCGCGTAGCCGACCAGCCGCTTGTCGTAGTTCACGGTGTCGGTGGCCAGCACCGTGGTCTCGAAGAAGGCCCGGTACTTGTCTGCCTCCCGGGCCCGCTGGAACTCCTTGCTCCACCGGTCCTGATCCACCTGGGACTGCCGTTCCGCCTGCTGCTTGTTGGTCCAGCTCTGATAGGCGTTCACGCAGAACCCCAGGATGGCGACCCAGCCCACCAGGACCTGCGCGGCGACGCTGAAGGTGTTCGCGGACTGCAACCGCTTGCGGTCCGCCTCGATCAGCTCCTCGGCGCTGCGGAGCGCGTCGAGCTGTTCCTTGTTCGCCGACGCGGCGAGCGCGTACGGATCCTTGGCGGCGAGCGCCTTGCGGACGTCATCGGAGACGGGAGTGGCCATTGCTGGCGGACGTTAGCGGAACGGATGCCCTGCTGGCTCTGGTGGCCCTCGTCGCCGGGACGGTCGACGCGATCGGGGGCGGGGGAGGGCTCCTCACCGTGCCTGCCCTTCTCGCAGCGGGGTTGCCGCCACACCTGGCCCTCGGGACGAACAAGGGGCAGTCGGTGTTCGGATCCGCGGCGGCGCTGGTGCGCTTCTCGCGCGCCGGGTTGGTGCCCCTGCGGCGGGCGGGCTGGACTTTTCCGCTCGCGTTCCTCGGTTCGCTGGCCGGCGCCCAGCTGCTGCTGTGGGTACGCCCCGAGGTCCTGCGACCGGCGGTGCTGGTGCTCCTCCTCGCCTCGGCGGTGGGAGTCCTCCTTCGCCCGCGGGTGCGGGGCGGGCGCGCGCCGAGCGCCGCCGTGCTTCCCGCCGCGGCGCTCGCTCTCGGAGTGGGTGCCTACGACGGCTTCTTCGGCCCCGGAACGGGGACGCTGCTGATCGTCGGGCTCGCCGGCCTGCTCCACCTTCCGCTCCAGCACGCGTCCGCCGAGGCCAAGGCGATCAACTTCGCCAGCAACCTGGGCGGGGCGCTCCTCTTCGCCGCCCGGGGAACGGTGGTCTGGCACACCGCCCTGCCCATGGCCGCGGGACAGCTGGTGGGCGGATGGCTCGGAGCGCACCTGACGGTTCACGGCGGCGAGCGCGTCGTCCGCTGGGTGCTGCTCTGCGTGGTCACCGCGCTGGTGATCAAGCTGTCGTTCGACGTGCTCCGCGGGTGAGACGACCCTTGCCCCGGAACGGGTCGAGCCCCCAGTCTCGGGCGCGAGGAGGTCGGCACATGCAGACCCGCGGGTTCGGGTGGACCGGAGTCCAGGTGCCGCTCATCGGGCAGGGCACGTGGAAGATCGAGGGCGACTCGCCCGCCGAGGCGCTGGCCGCGCTCCAGGTCGGGCTCGACGCCGGGATGACCCACGTCGACACCGCCGAGCTGTACGGGAGCGGCAAGGCGGAGTCGCTGGTCGGGCGCGCGATCGCCGGCCGCCGCGACCAGGTGTTCCTCGTCTCCAAGGTGATGCCCAACCACGCCAGCCGTGGCGGCACGGTGCAGGCCTGCGAGGCGAGCCTGCGGAGGCTGGGGACGGACCACCTGGACTGCTACCTCCTGCACTGGCCGGGACAGCACCCGCTGGAGGACACCCTCGCCGCGTTCGAGCAGCTGGTCCGGGAGGGGAAGATCAGGAGCTGGGGCCTGAGCAACTTCGACGTGGACGACCTGGAGGAGGCCCTGGCCATCGCCGGCCCGCGGCGCATCGCGTGCAACCAGGTGCTGTACCACCTGCGCGCGAGGTACATCGAGGCGGAGGTCCTTCCCTGGTGCGTGGAGCACGAGGTGGCCGTCGTGGGCTACAGCCCCTTCGGCTCGGGGGACTTTCCGCAGCCGCAGTCGAAGGGAGGCAAGGTGCTGGGGGAGATCGCCCGGACACACGGGGTGACCCCCCACCAGGTCGCTCTCGCCTTCCTCGTCCGCGATCCGCACGTCTTCGGCATCCCCAAGTCGGCGAAGGTCGCGCGGGTCCGGGAGAACGCCGCCGCGGCGACGCTCCGGCTGAGCGCGGAGGACGTTGCTCGCCTCGACGAGGCCTTCCCGGTGCGCCGGGGTCGAGGCCTTCCCACGCTCTGATGCGGCGGCCCGGGGCTCGTCGCGCGGCTCGGCCGCTCCCGGCACGGAACGCCCGGTCCGCTGCAGCCCCCGGAGGGATTGGCTGACTCTCCGGTTGCCCGGGTAAGGTGCCCGGGGCGCCGGGAGTCATCCGATGGGCGAGGGAGTCGACGAACGCATCTTCGTCCGCTCGCGGAAGCACTTCCGGCGGACCTACTCGACCCGCGAGGTCGGCATCGGTGCGCTCCTGCTCCTCGGCCTCGGCCTCGTCGCCGGGTGGGTGGCCTGGCGGGGCGCCCATCCGGACCCGGAGCTCTCCTCCGCGGTCCCGCTCGAGCACCGCGCGCCCGCCGCGGTGGACCGGGGGCCGCTGCCGGCGGACCTGGCTCCCGCGGGCTGGCGGGAGCAGCGGCTCGCAGTCTTCGACCCGTCGAACGTCTACGAGAAGATCGACGGGCGCGAGGGCTACTACAAGTCCTTCGGCTTCCAGCGGCTGCACGCGCTCACCCTCGTGGCTCCGGGCGGAGACCCGACCGTGGACCTCGAGCTCTACGACCTCGGCTCGCCCCAGAACGCCCTGGGCGCGGCGGCCGGGGAGATTCCCGCCAGCGCCTCACCCCGGCTCCGGGACGGCACCCTGTCGCTGGTGAACCGGAACACGCTCTACCTCGCGCGGGGCAAGTACTACCTCAGAGCCATCGGCTCGACCGAGGCGCCAGCGGTCCGCGAGGTGCTGGAGGCGCTGGGCGAACGGTTCTCCGCGGCCCTGCCCGGTGCCGCGCTCCCGTTCTCCTACGACCTGTTCGTTCCCCTGGGCGTCGCTCCGGGAAAGGTGAGCTACCTGGCCGAGAATGCCTTCTCCTTCGGGTTCGCCAGCGGTGTCCACCTGGGCCAGCTTCCGGACGGCGACACCGAGCTCTTCGCCGTCGTGGCCGGGACGCCGGCCGAGGCGCTTGCACTGGCGGCCCGGTTCAACAAGGCCTTCGCCGAGTACGGCAAGCCGGCCGGAGCCGCGGGCGGGGTCTCCTGGGCCGAGGACAGGTACCTCTCCCGGTTCTCGGGCGCGGCGGCGGCCGGGCGAATGGTGCTCGGTGTGCATTCCGCGGCGGACGTCCAGACGGCGCGCGCGCTCCATGGGAAGCTCGCCACCCGGGCCGCGAGCATCCCCGACTCGGCGCTGGTCACCGTGCCTGCACCGCCCCGGCAGGAGGAGTGAGATGGACGAAGCAGAGCACGCACGGCTCTCGCGGCGTCAGGTCCTCCGGCAGGTCGCCGGGGTCGCCGCAGGTGCCGCGGCGGCGGGCGTGCTCGCCTGGCGGCTCCGCGACCCCACCGGCGAGCGGGGGAAGCCTCCCCGGCCCGAGATCTCTCTGCCCCCCGGGGGCTACGCGGTCGAGCGGAGCACGGTGCTGCCCGCCCTCGGCGTGGCCACCGGACAGTCGGTCGCGGCGCTGGTGAAGGGCGCGGTGGACGCGGTCGGCGGGATGGGACGCTTCGTCCGGCATGGCGACGTCGTGGTCATCAAGCCCAACGTTGCCTTCGAGCGTGCCGCCGCGCTCGGCGCGACGACCAACCCCGAGGTGCTCCGGGCGCTGGTGATGCTGGTGCGCGACGCGGGCGCCCGCGAGGTCCGCGTCGCGGACAACCCCATCGAGTCGCCCGAGGCGTGCTTCGTCCGCAGCGGGGTCGAGCGCGCGGCGGTCGAGGCCGGCGCGACGGTGTACCTGCCCAGCCCGCGCGACTTCCGCACCCTGGCCGTCCCCGGCGCGACGTGGATCGCCCGCTGGCCCTTCTTCCACCGGCCGTTCCTCGGCGCGACGAAGGTCATCGGGGTGTCGCCGGTGAAGGACCACAACCTCTGCCGGGCGTCGATGACCACCAAGAACTGGTACGGGTTGCTCGGCGGGCGGCGGAATCAGTTCCACCAGGACATCCACGGGATCATCGCCGACCTGGCGCTCATGATGCGCCCGACGCTGGTGCTCCTCGACGCGACCCGGGTGCTGTTCCGCAGCGGCCCCACCGGCGGCAGCCTCTCCGACGTGCGTCCGGGCAACACCGTGGTCGCCTCGACCGACTCGCTCGCCGCCGACGCCTTCGGCTGGCACGAGCTGCTCGAGCGCCGCGGCGAGCCGCTCCCCGCCTACTTCGAGAAGTCCGCCGCGCGGGGCCTGGGGAACCCGGACTGGAAGGCGCAGCACGTGAAGCGGGTCCAGGTGGGCTGAGCGATGGCGAGCACGCTGGTCATCCCGGGCTGGGAGAAGCACCGACCGAAGCCGAACAAGGACGGCTCGCCCTGGTGGGCGCGCACCTTCCGCATCACCCGGGTGCGGATCGCCAGCCAGGTGTTCTTCTTCTCGCTCTTCGTCTTCCTCCTCTGGTGCACCTGGTTCAGCCGGCTCCGCGGATATCCAGTCTCGCTCTTCCTGGAGGTGGACCCGCTGGTGGGCGTGGCGACGGCCCTCTCGACCCACACGGTGTACCGCTGGCTCTGGCGCGGCCTCTTCGTGCTGGTCCCGACGCTCCTGCTCGGCCGGGCGTTCTGCAACTGGATGTGCCCCTACGGGACGCTTCACCAGTTCGTGGGCTGGGTCTTCAACATCTGGACCAACAAGAACAACATCGACCGCAATCGGTATCGCCCGGCCTACCAGATCAAGTACCTGATCCTCGGCGTCTTCCTGGTGATGGCTGCGCTCGGATCGCTGCAGATCGGGCTGCTGGATCCGATCTGCCTCCTGGTGCGGACCTTCACCACCGCCATCGCGCCGGCCTCGGACCTGGCGCACCTGAATCTCGCGGCGGCGCTCCGCGAGCGGCTGGGGATGGATCCGCAGCCGCTGATCTTCCTCTCCTCGGCGCCGGGTGCTCCGGAGCAGCGGATCTTCCGCGGCGCGTGGTTCGTCGGCCTGCTGATCGTCGGGCTGGTGGGGATGAACCTGGTCGTCCCTCGCTTCTTCTGCCGGGTGCTCTGCCCGCTGGGGGCCTTCCTCGGCGTGCTGGCGCGGTTCGCGCCGTTCCGGATCAAGCGGGACCTGACGAAGTGCACCGACTGCAACGCCTGCCTCCGCCGCTGCGAGGGGGCCTCGGATCCGCAGGCGGCGCTCCGGAAGAGCGAGTGCTTCGTCTGCTTCAACTGCATCGACGACTGCCCGGAAGACGCGCTGTCCTTCGGCCTCGGGCCGATCGAGTTCAAGGACTTCATCGTGGGCTCGCCCAGGAAGGGCGCGGCCACGCTCTTCGGCAAGCCGGTCATCTCCAAGATCCCCGAGACGGTGAAGGCGGCGCCGGCCGTTCCCCGCCGCCGCTGGGCCTTCGCGGCCGTGGGCGGCGTGCTGGCCTATCCGTTCCTCCGGCTCTCGGCGGCGGTCAACAAGCGGGGCTTCAGCGCGAAGGCCATCCGCCCGCCGGGGTCCGTCGAGGAGAGCGAGTTCCTCGAGCGCTGCATCAAGTGCGACCAGTGCATCCGGGTGTGTCCGACCAACGTGCTCCAGCCCTCGACCCTGGCCGAGGGCGGGCTGGAGGGGCTGTGGACGCCGGTGATGAACTTCTCGGTCGGGTTCTGCCAGCTCAACTGCACCCTCTGCAGCGAGGTCTGCCCGACCGGCGCGATCCAGAAGACCAGCCTGGCGCAGAAGCTCGGGGTGGGGGAGCACGCCTCGCAGGGGCCCATCTCGGTCGGGACGGCGTTCTTCGACCGCGGCCGTTGCCTCCCCTGGGGGATGGAGACGCCGTGCGTGGTCTGCGAGGAGGTCTGCCCGGTCACTCCCAAGGCGATCGGGACCTACGAGGAGACCATCACGCGCTGGGACGGGACGAAGGTCACCCTGAAGAAGCCCTACATGCGGCC
>Ga0310810_10000870_pt1 | contig 30621 bp, 30 predicted proteins | sample NCmetagenome_FD_207641 | JGI IMG/M metagenome (GOLD analysis project Ga0310810, IMG submission 207641) | Soil microbial communities from experimental microcosm in Duke University, North Carolina, United States - NC | ecosystem: Engineered > Artificial ecosystem > Soil microcosm > Unclassified ... | reverse complement strand
TTTGAAGGCATGAGCGATGAAGCGCACTTTCCAGCCGAGCAATCTGGTCCGCAAGCGGCGGCACGGGTTCCGCAGCCGCATGGCGACGGTCGGCGGCCGCAAGGTGCTGAACGCGCGCCGCGCCCGCGGCCGCAAGAAGCTCAGCGCCTAGTCACGATCCGCAAGCGCTCGGACTTCCTCGCCGCAAACCGCGGCAAGCGCGCCCCCATGCCCGGTTTCGTCCTGCTCGTCCGCCCTCGCGGCGATGACGATTCTACCATGCGCGTCGGCTTCACTGTCACCAAGAAGGTCGGCAACGCGGTCGTTCGCAACAGGATGAAGCGCCGCCTACGCGCCCTCGCTCGCGAAACGCTGCCCGATCATGGCATCGCCGGCGCCGACCATGTCCTGATCGGGCGCGAAGGCGGGATCGAGCGCGACTATGCCAGCCTCGCTTCGGAGCTGAAGCGCGCACTCAAGAAACTTGCAACAGCATGATCGCCGACGCCCTCATCCTGATGGCGAAGGCATGGCAGAAGGGCCCGAGCCGCATTCTGCCGCCGAGCTGCCGATTCCAGCCAAGCTGTTCGGCCTATGCAATTACCGCGCTGCAACGCTATGGCGCGCTCAAAGGGGGCTGGCTTGCCCTCAAGCGAATATTCCGTTGCCATCCATGGGGCGGACAGGGATTTGATCCCGTCCCCTGAATTTCAAGGACAGTCACTAGTGAACGATAATCGCAACATGCTCCTCGCGATCGTGCTGAGCGCCCTGGTGCTGCTCAGTTGGGGGCTATTGTCCGAGAAATTCTTGCCGGCTCCCAAGCCGCAGACCCAGCAGGTGCAAGACGGCAAGGCAAAGCCCGTGCCTCAGCCGTCGGCTGGTCCCGCCACCCAGGCGCCGCAACCGGTTCGCGAGCGTTCCGTTGTGCTGGGCGAAACCCCGCGCGTCAGGATCGAGACGCCAAGCCTCGCCGGCTCGATCAACCTCAAGGGAGCACGGTTTGACGACCTGGTGCTGGTCAAGCAGCGCGAAACCATCGCCAAGGATTCGCCGCCGGTGCGGCTGCTGTCGCCGGCCGGCGCGAAGGACAGCTATTTTGCCCAGTTCGGCTGGACCGGCGAAGGCGTTGCGACGCCCGATGCCAACAGCGTCTGGACCTCGAGCGCCCCTGCCCTGGTGCCCGGCAAGCCGGTTACCCTCAGCTGGACCAATCCGACCGGCCAGCGCTTCGAGCAGACCATCTCGGTCGATGACAATTATCTTTTCACGATCAAGCAGAGGGTCGTTAACGGCGGCACCGGCGCAATTGCCGTCCATAGCTATGGCCTCGCCAGCAGGTCGGAGAAAAGCAAGGATCCCTCGACCTGGACCAACCATGTCGGTCCGATCAGCTTTCTTGGCGACAAAGCCGAGTATGACGTCAAATGGGATACGCTCGACGAGGACAAGTCCGGTGTCACTCTCGACAGCCGCGGCGGCTGGCTCGGGTTCACCGACAAATATTGGCTGACGGCACTTGCTCCTGCGAACGGCGCGCCGATCGAGGCCAGCTTCAAGCGGACCCCATCGGGCGCCTACCAAGCCGACTATGCCGGGGCGCCGTTCGTGGTTGCTCCGGGCCAGGCTGTAAGCACCGAAACCCGGCTGTTCTCAGGCGCCAAGGAGTATGACCACCTGCGGCAATATGACGAAGGCATCCCCTCGCTCAGCAAGGCGATCGACTGGGGCTGGTTCGTCTGGTTCATGGTCCCGATCTTCAGGTTGCTGCTGTGGCTCAACAACACCATCGGCAACTTCGGCGTCGCGATCATCTGCCTGACGCTGATCGTTCGCGGCCTGATGTTCCCGATCGCCGACAAGCAATTCCGGTCAATGGCCGGCATGCGCAAGATCCAGCCGAAGATGAAGGCGCTGCAGGAGCGCTACAAGGACGACAAGCCGCGCCTGCAACAGGAAATGCTCAAGCTCTACCAGGAAGAGAAGATCAATCCGGCCGCGGGTTGCCTGCCGATCCTCCTGCAAATCCCGGTATTTTATGCCCTGTACAAGGTCCTCACGATCAGTGTCGAAATGCGCCACCAGCCATTTGCGCTATGGATCAAGGATCTGTCGGCGCCGGACCCGGCCAGCCTCCTGACGGTCGCGCACAATTTCGGCTGGACATGGTTTCCGCCAATTCTTGGCCTGTCCGTGCTGGCAGTGCTGCTGGGCATCACGATGTTTATCCAGTTCAAGCTCAATCCGCAGCAGATGGACCCGGTGCAGCAGCAGATCTTTGGCTTCATGCCCTGGGTACTGATGTTCGTGATGGCGCCGTTCGCTGCCGGGCTGCAGCTCTATTGGGTGATGTCGAACACGCTGACGATCGCCCAACAATGGTGGCTCTATAAGCGCTACCACCTGCACCTCGCCGACACTCATCCGGTAAAGACCTGAGCCCGATGGACGACCAGCCCGACATCGCCGAGCGTGCGCGCAAGCTCTTTGCCGGGCCGATCGAATTTTTGAAGTCGGCACCGAAGCTGGAGCATCTGCCTTCGCCGACGGTGCCTGAGATCGCATTCGCCGGACGGTCAAACGTTGGCAAAAGCTCGCTGATCAACGCGGTCACCAACCGCAATAAGCTGGCCCGCGCGTCGAACACCCCGGGGCGTACGCAAGAGCTCAACTATTTCGACGTCGGACAGCCACTGGCGTTCCGGCTGGTCGACATGCCCGGATACGGCTTCGCCGAGGCGCCAAAGGACATGGTCAAGCGCTGGCGCTTCCTGATCAACGACTTTCTGCGCGGGCGGCAGGTGCTGAAGCGCGCGCTGGTCCTCGTCGATGCGCGGCACGGCCTCAAGGATGTCGACCGGGACGTTATGAAAATGCTCGATGAGGCAGCCGTCAGCTACCACCTCGTCCTGACTAAGGCCGACAAGATCAAGCCGACCGAACTGGCCAAGACCATCGAGGGAGTCAGGCTTGAAGCAGCCAGGCATCCTGCCGCCCATCCGCTCATCCTGCCGACCTCCAGCGAAACCGGAGAGGGTATCGCCGAGTTAAGAACCGCAATCCTGGAGGCGGCCGAGATTTGAAACGAACCACGCCATGAAGCTGATTATCGGCAATCGCGCCTATTCGAGCTGGTCGATGCGTGGCTGGCTGGCCCTGAAGCATGCTGGTTTCGACTTTGAGGAACTGGTTGTCCCGCTGTTCGACGAGGTCTGGGAACAGCGCCGCGAGGGCGACGAATTCGCGCCTTCGCTCGGCAAGGTGCCGATCCTGTGGGACGGCGACACCGTTATTTGGGACAGCCTGGCGATCATCGAATATTGCGCCGACAAGGTCGGCCGGGACCGCTTTTGGCCCGAAGACGAGGCGGCGCGAGGAATGGCCAGATCGATGGCTGCCGAGATGCATTCGGGCTTTTCCGCCCTTCGCCGCGAATTGCCGTTCAACGTGCGCCGCAACTTCGGTTCGATCGACCTGTCGCCCGAAGTCGAGGCGGACATCGACCGGATCCTCAACCTGTGGGCCCAGGCCCGCGCCCGTTTCGGTGGGACATGCGAATATCTGTTCTGCAACTGGAGTGCGGTCGACATCATGTTTGCGCCGGTGGTGACGCGGTTCGTCACCTATGGCGTTCGCGTGCCGCCTTTCGCCGCGGCCTATATGGAGGCCGTCCTCCACCGCGCCGACGTGGTCGAATGGATCGAGCTGGCCCAGGAGGAGCCCTGGGTGATCGAGGAATATGAGTCCGCGCCGGCAGCCTAGCCGCGCTTCGGATATTCCGTTCCGTCGCGCCGGCAAAAACGGCCGTCGTCGGTAAAGACCATGTCGATGTCGCTATAGCCTCCGCCGGTTCTGGGACCCGCGCTGATCGCCACGAAGGTGCAAGGCGCGTCCGATCGGTTGATCAAATGGTGGCCGTTGGTGCTGCCTTTTGCCCAGGCCAAAATGTCGCCCGGCCCGACTTCGGATTCGCCGTCATCCTCGACCAGCACCGCCGTTCCGGCGAGCATGACGACCATCTCGTCTTCGCCGTCATGCCAATGCCGATGGCTCGACCATCCGCCCGGCTCCAGCGTCACATGGCTGGCGCCGAGCTCGGTGAGCCCGGCGAGCGGGGCAATCCTTTTCCACCATCGGCCCTGCATTTCCTTGTGGAACGGGTCGGGATAACCGGTGGCGTTCGACGGGGCGATTGGCTCAAGATCGACTTTCGGCATGGCAAATGCCTTGCTACGCCATGGCAATGACCTCGTCCATCGACCCCGTCGAGCTTGCCAAGGCGCTGATCGCCTGCCCCAGCATCACCCCTGCTCGCGGCGAGGTATTCGATGTTCTCGAAGCTGCGCTGCAGGCCAATGGCTTCGAGGTTCATCGCTGGGTGATGGGCGAAGCGCCCGATGGCCCGACCGAGAATATGGTCGCGATGCGCGGCTCGGGCGCGCCCCATTTCGGCTTTGCCGGCCACCTGGACGTGGTACCGCCTGGCGAAGGGTGGGCCAGCGATCCGTTCGAGCCGGTCGTCGAGGACGGCGTGCTGACCGGCCGCGGCGCCAATGACATGAAGAGCGCCATCGCCGCCTTCGCGGCGGCGGCGGCGGCAGTGCCGCAGGAAAGCGGCACCCTCTCCTTCCTCATCACCGGCGACGAGGAAGGCTATGCCACCTACGGCACGCCTCGGATCATCGACTGGCTGGGCGAGCGTGGCATCCGGCCCGACATGATCCTGATCGGCGAGCCGACCTCGGTCGACCGGCTCGGCGATACGATCAAGATCGGTCGACGCGGCTCGGTCAACATGTGGATCGACGTTCCGGGCACGCAGGGCCATGTCGCCTATCCGCACCGCGCCGACAATCCTATTCCCAAGCTTGCAAAGGTAGTTACGGCGCTCGAGGCGCTTCACCTCGACGACGGCACGGACGCCTTCCCACCATCGAATCTGGAAACCACTGCTGTTTCCACTCCGACCCAGGCGAGCAACGTCATCCCGGCTTCAGCCACGGCGCAGCTCAACATCCGCTTCAACAATCTCCAGCGCGGCGCCGACCTGGTGAAGATGGTCGAGGAGATCGCGGAACGCGAGGCGCCGGGCTCGACGGTTCGCGCCCGCATCTCGGGCGAGGCATTCCTGACTCCTCCTGGCGAGCTCTACGATGTGGTCGTATCCGCGATCCGCGAGGAAACGGGCATCGACACCGAGCTCTCGACCAGCGGCGGCACTTCGGACGGCCGCTTTCTCATCCAGCTTTGCCCGGTGGTCGACTTCGGCTTGCCCAATGCGACCATGCACAAGGTTGGCGAGCATGCGCGGGTCGAGGACATCCACGCCCTCTGCCGGATCTATCAAAGGGTACTGCAGAAAGTGTTCGGTTAGGCGACGCTGCGCGAGCCGCGGTCGGCGTTGCGGGTCCAGCTCAGATATTCTTCCTCGAACATCGGCTGGGCGAAGACAAAGCCTTGGACGGTTTCGCAGCCCATCGCGCGAAGGATGTCAGCCTGCGCGACATTCTCGACCGCTTCGGCCACAACCTCCGCTCCGACGCCCTTGACCAGCTGGATCACCGCCTGCACGACCACGCGGGCCTTCTCGCTGCTCTCGATATCAACGATCAGCGACGGGTCCAGCTTGACGCGGTCGAGCGGCATGTCGCGCAGGCGAGCGATATTGGAATAGCCGGTTCCGAAATCGTCGATTGCAATCGACGCACCATCGCGGCGCAGCGCGGCTATTTCCGCCAGCACCGTCTCCGAACATTCCATCGCGGCCGATTCCGTGAACTCCAGCTCGACTAGCGAAAGCGGCACGCCGGCATCGCTGAAGCTGCCCCTCAACCGCTGGAAGAAGTCGGCACGATCGAGTTGGCGTGGGCTGACGTTGAAGGCCAGGCGACGCTTGATGCCCTGGGCATGCCATTCGGCCAGCATCGAGGCCACTTCCGCAATCACCCAGTCGCCGATGTCGGCAATGATTCCGGTCTGTTCTGCAATCGGGATGAAGGTGGCGGGCGAGCGCATGCCCTCCCGCGGATGGTTCCAGCGCAGGAGCGCCTCGGCGCCGCTTACTTCGCCCGTGGCGAAGCTCAACTGGGGCTGCAGCGCCAGCACGAACTCGCCCCGCTGCACGGCTTCGCTTAGTGCAGCCTCCGTCTCGATTTTGCGCTGATGCTCGTCGGCCAGTTCCTCGCTGAACAGGCAATAACGCCCGCCGCCCGAGTTTTTGGCGCGGTACATGGCGATGTCGGCGGCGCGCATCAGCGCTTCGATCCCGGTGCCGTGATCGGGGCTGAGTGCAACGCCGACCGAGGCGCCGATGTCGATGCTGTGGCCGTGAAGCTCGAACGGCTCGGAAATTGCCAGCGCAATTCGACGTGCGACGCGCTCGGCATCGGCCGGCTCTTCGATGTCGGGGAAGAAGATCGTGAATTCATCACCTGCCAGGCGGGCGAGAAGCGGCCGTTGGGCCATACCCTCGCCGAGCTCGGCGGTGACGACCACGCGAAGCCGGTTGGCGACCATGATCAGCAACTGGTCGCCTCGGGCATGGCCGAGACTGTCGTTGACGTTCTTGAACCGGTCGAGGTCGACGAACAGCATCGCGGCCTTGGTCGCTTCGGCACGGGCCGCGAGCATTTTGTCCGCCTCGGCGCGAAAGTGCAGGCGATTGGGCAGCGAAGTCACTGGATCGTACATGCCCAGCGCATGGGCGTTTTCGATTGAAGCCCGGACTTCGGCAAACAGGCTGTCCACGGCGGTTGCCAGCTTTGGCATGCATTCGCGAACGATCTTCGGCGTCGGACTTGTCAGGTCGCCCTGTTCGACCGCCAGCAGGCGATCTCCAAGCGCGTTCAGTGCCCGGGCGCTTTCACTGTTGGGCCGCTCGGACGCGATGTAGCTGATCAGGAGGCAGAAAACGCCGGCTCCAATTGAGGCAAGCACCTGCTCGTTAAATCGCGTGATGTAGAGGAACGCCATCATCGAAAACAGGAACGAGGCAATGCCAGCCGCGCCCGACAACAGGGCGTTGCTGATCTTTTGTGCCGTTCCGTCCTTTACCGTGGAAATCGTGCCTGCCCCTTGCCGCCCGCGTGCGCATAGCGGGAGTTCAGGAAATCCGGCCTAAACAGTTGAGGTTAAGAAACGGTAGAAATTGTCACTTTTTCCGCAGAATAATATAGAGGCTTCCACCGCCCCCATGGCGACGGTGAGCGCCCCTCACTGCCGCGATGCGCGAGGCATGACGGGAAGCCGCCAGCCAGTCGTGCACCGCAGCGCGAATCCGGCCACGTTCCAGCGGCGGCTCGCCATGGCGCTGGTGCCCCGTGATCAGCAAAAGGACCCTGTCCCCAGCGGCAATCGACTGCTCTAGTCCGCGGTCGATCGCCTGCCATGCGCGGTCGAGACTATGGCCATGCAGATCAAGCATCCGGTCGGGCTCGATCCGGCCCGAACCAAGACGTCGGTCCCAACTGCCATCGAGCGTTGCGGCTTGCGGGGTAGCGGCCCGTTTCGCGGATAGCTTGTCCGGTGTCGGCCGCGGGATTCTGCCCCGCGGAGCGACTGCCACGGCCGCCGGGACAGGCCGCACATTGGCGGGAGCCTCGACCGGCTCGCGCGACAGCGGCCTGATCGTTGCGGTGACCTTGGCCCAAAGCTCGGCTTCCTCAGGGGACAGGCTGCGCACGAGCCACCGTACCCTTGGGTAGCAGGATAAGGGCCTGGCCCTTGGCGGACATGCCGCCCGCGGTTCGCCTGGCCTCTTCGCCTGCGCCCCAGAAAGTATCGAAGCGATTGGCTCCCTTGATGGCCCCGCCGGTGTCCTGGGCAACCCACAGGCCTGACGCTTCAGCTCGATCGAGCGACAGGAATATCGGTGCGCCCAGCGGTACGAACTTGGGATCCGCTGCGACAGAAGATCGAGCCGCGACCGCGACATTGAGTGCGCCCATCGGGCCCGGACCGGTCAATTCCTTGAAGAAGATATAACTGAGGTTCTCGCGCATCAGCGATTTTCCGCCATCTGGCTGGGCGCGCATCCACGACACGATGGAATCCATGTTCGCACCGCCGGGCGGAAGGATGCCGCGATCGCGCAAGAGCCGCCCGATCGCCACATAGTCGCGGCCATTCTGGTCGGCGTAGCCCACACGCATGACCTGGCCATCGGGCAACTTGATCCTGCCCGAACCCTGAATCTCGAGGAAGAACAGTTCGATAGGGTCGGCCGCCCAGCCGAGTTCCAACCCGCGGCCGGCCAGCGCTCCGTCTTCGATTTCGGCACGGGTGAAATAAAGGACGCAGGTGCCCGTGTCGTCGATCCTGCCGCGGCCCGTCGTTCCGTCTGGCTTGGTGCAGCGGACGAGGTCGTCCGGCTTTGCGTAGATCGGAACCTCATAGCCAGGCGCCTGGGTCCGCGAACCATATATTTCGGGCTCGTAATAGCCGGTGGCGAATGCCTCACCGGTTCCAACCCGCACCCATTCGAAACGGTCGCGGAAGAAGGATACTGCGTTGGCGGCAGGAAGGCCGGCCGCCTCGGTACAAAGCGGCTGCCAGTCGGCGCCGCTGGTCAGGCCGCTCTGGTCCTGGCGCCGGACCAATACCGGACAGCTGGATCTGAAAGCGGTCAGCGCGCGCTCCGCATCTGCTGGGTTCAGTGAGGCTGGCGAGGCAAGCGCAACGCCGGCCTCGCGAGCGGTGGCAGGTGGCGGCGGAGGCGTTGGAGCCGGAGCCGGCGTTGGAGCAGGCGCGGGAGGCGACGCGGTTGGCGGCGCCGGCGCGCGCGTGGCGCACGCTGCCACCAGCAGGGTCAAGCCCAGCGCCAGGCCGCGTGCGAGCGGCCTCACTCTTCCTCGTCGGTTTCGACCAGCAGCCAGTTGGGATCGCGCGAGCTGATATCCCGGCGGAATGTCCAGCGGTCGCGCGTTTGAATGGCGTCCGAAAGAGAACCGGCAACTACCTCGCCGGCTGAATTGCGCGTCACGGCCGCGATATCCGCTTCGAACCGGACGGTGACCAGCGCCACGCTCCGCTCGATTTCGGCGCCGGCGACCAGCGCCTGGTCGATCGCAACCAATCGGTTGTCGAGTGTCAGGCCATCCTTGGTCCTCTGCTCGACTGCAGCGGCAAAGGTTTCGAAAACATGGGTGTCGACATAGGGTCGCATCGCCTCGATGTCGCCCTTCCAGAAAGCCTCGAGGATCAGGCGGTAGGCACTCTTGCTGCCTTCCAGGAAGCGGGCCACGTCGAAGCTTGGGTCGGCGGCGAGCAGAGCCCGAACGCCCGGTCCGGCGGTAGGCAGGTAAGCCAGATCGTCCGGCTCACTGGGCATGGCTGGGGCAGCGGCGCGCGCGGCGGGACGAGGTTCCATGCGCGCATCCGCCTCGGGATCGGCGGGCTTCAGGATCGGTTGTTCATGGCCGGTGCGCTCGCCCAGCACGCTGTACAGCCTGAGGCCGATGAACAGTGCGACGAGCGCAAGGATGACGATTGCAGTCAATGACGATTCCGTTCGAACTTCTTTATTGCGGACAACATAGTCCCGACAACGCACATATTCAAAGGGCGCTCCAACGCATGGGCTCGGCATTGCACCGCAAAGGCGCGGCTGCTAGTCGCTCGGCCAGCCGGAACAGGCCCAAAACGGCCAGCTCCACCCGACATCATTTAAGCAAATTCTCTTAAGGAAAGTTCATGGCCGACCAGGACCCGATCACTCCCGCGCCCGAGGGCAATGGCCAAGGCGGCGGGGAACAGCCGCAGGCGAGCACCATCGCCCAGTATATCAAGGACTTGTCGGTCGAGAGTCCGTCGGCGCCGCAGGTATTTCAATGGCAGAGCCAGCCTTCGCTGGACGTCCAGTTCGGGATCACCGGCGGCAAGGTCGGCGAAGACGTCCATGAAATCGTGCTGAAGATCGAAGTGAACGCCAAGTCGGACAGCGGCACCCATTTCATCGTCGACCTGAGCTATGCCGGCCTGTTCGGATTCCGCAACATCCCGGAAGAGGCGCTGCCGCCGTTCCTGCTGGTCGAAGCCCCTCGCCTGCTGTTCCCGTTCGCGAGGCAGATCGTAGCGGAAGCCGTCCAGAATCTCGGCTTCCCGCCCGTGCTGCTCGATCCGATCGATTTTGCCAGTGCTTACATGGCGCAGGCTGAAGGGCAGCAGCAGGTGGAAGGTCAACCGGGCGGCAACGGCGAACCGCCGGTCGGCCACGCCTGATCAATTGCCAGGCCGCGCATGAACCTCGTCAAGACGACAGGCACGATTGGCGGCCTGACCCTGGTCAGCCGGATTGCGGGCTTTGCCCGCGAAATGCTGATGAGCCGCGTGATGGGGGCAAGCTGGCAGGCTGACGCATTCTTCGTCGCTTTCCGGCTTCCCAACACTTTTCGCCGGCTGTTCGGCGAAGGCGCTTTCTCGGCGGGGTTCGTGCCGCTCTATGCCCAGCGGCTCCAGGGTGAAGACGGCGAGGTCCGGGCCAAGCATTTCTCCGAGGAAGTGCTGGCAGTGTTCGTTCCGACGCTGATCATCTTCACCCTGGTCTTCGAGATCATCATGGGGCCGTTCGTGTTCCTGATCTCTGGATATCATGGCGAGAAGCTCAGTCTTGCGACATTTCTGACGCAGATCACCTTTCCCTATCTGTTGCTGATCAGCCTGGTTTCGCTGTTTTCGGGCATCCTCAATAGCCTGGCGCGGTTCACCGCGGCCGCGTTTGCACCTGCCCTGCTCAATCTCGCGATGTTGTCGGCGCTGATTTTCGTCCCGGTCGGCGGCAAAACGACCGCCATCGCCTTGTCGCTGGCTGTGACGATGGGCGGCGTGCTGCAACTTGGCCTTCTGCTCATCGCCTGCAAGCGCGCCGGTATCGTTCTGAAACTGCGCCGGCCGCGCATGACTCCCGGAGTCCGGCAATTCATCCGCGTCGTCATTCCAGCGACGCTGGGCGCGGGCGTCTATCAGATCAGCGCTTTCATCGACACATTCTTCCTGGCGCGCATTGGCACCGGCGCTCTGAGCTACTTCAACTATGCCGATCGCTTGAACCAGCTGCCGCTGGGGGTGATCGGCGCCGCGCTTGGCACGGCCATCCTGCCTCAGGTCAGCAGGCACGTCGGCGCCAACGAACCCGACAAGGCGGCCCGGGTCCAGGGTCAGGCGGCCGAGCTTGCCATGCTGCTCTGCCTGCCCGCCGCGCTGGCGCTGGCTGTGAGCGCGGGTCCCCTGGCGTCCGCATTATTCCAGGGTGGCCGATTCACAGCGGAAGACGCGCATCTCACCGCCCTCACCCTGTCGATCATCGTGCTGGGCCTTCCGGCTTATGTGCTGGTCAAGGTGCTGACCCCCGGCTTTTACGCGCGCCAGGATACGGCAACCCCCGTCAAGATCGCCTGCATCGTGCTGGTTGCGACGGTGGTGCTCAACTTCCTGCTCATCCCGCCGTTCAAGATCGCAGGCCTCGCGGCAGCCATCGCCATCTGCTCCTGGCTCAACTGCCTGATGCTGTACACGGTCCTCCATCGTCGCGGTCATTTCCGCATCGAGGCGTGGCTGGCGAGCAGGATCGGCCGCCAGCTGCTGGCGGGCGCGCTGATGGTCGCCGCGCTCTACGCAATCAAGATGGCCATCCCGGGCTGGTTCACCGGCTCGGCCGGTCATCGGCTGGTCGGCGTCATCACGTTGGTCGGTGGCGGCATGGCCGTCTATTTTCCTGCCGCGTGGTTCCTTGGCGGCATGGACAAGGAGGACATCCAGGCGCTGCTGCGCCGGCGCGGCAAACGCGGGAGTGATTCAGTATGAGCAAGGCCATGCGTGTCGTATCGGGCATCCAGCCGACCGGTGACCTGCATCTCGGCAACCTGCTCGGTGCGATCCTGCGCTGGGTGAGGATGCAGGACGAGGCCGATTGCCTGTTTTTCCTTGCCGACCTTCACGCGCTGACCGTCGACATCGAGCCTGCAACGCTTCGCGGCAATGTGCGCGAGATGGCCGCCGCCTTGATCGCCAGCGGGATCGATCCAGCGAAGTCGACCCTGTTCGCGCAAAGTGCGGTCCCCGCGCACGCCGAGCTTTGCTGGATCCTCAACGGCACCGCCCGCATGGGCTGGCTCAACCGAATGACCCAATGGAAGGACAAGGCCGGCAAGAACCGCGAGGGCGCATCGGTCGCGTTGTTCGATTATCCGGTGCTGCAGGCCGCCGACGTCCTGGTCTACCAGGCCACCCATGTTCCGGTCGGCGAGGACCAGAAGCAGCATATCGAACTGGCGCGCGACATAGCGCTCAAGTTCAACAATGACTTCGAGGTTGAGCTGTTCATTCCGCCCGAACCGTTCATCGGCGGCGGCACCGCGGCGCGGGTCATGTCGTTGCGCGACGGCACGGCGAAAATGTCGAAGTCGGATCCTTCCGAGCAAAGCCGCATCCACCTCACGGACAGCGACGACTTGATCGCGCAGAAAATCCGCAAGGCGAAGACCGACCCGGAGCCGCTGCCGGACGACCCGGTCGGGCTCGAAGGACGGCCGGAAGCAAAGAACCTGGTCGGCATTTACGCGGAGATGACCGGCGACACGACCGAGGGTGTGCTGAAACAGTTCGCGGGCCAGGGGTTTGGAGCATTCAAGCCGGCGCTCGCCGATGCCGCGATTGCCCTCCTGGCGCCGTTGCGCGAACGGCTAATGGAGCTGCGTCGCGACGAAGCTGCGCTCGATGCCATCCTGGATGCCGGTGCCGAAAAGGCCGCGGCGCTCGCCGCGCCGACGCTGGCGGAGGCATATCGGGCGGTTGGTCTCCGCCGCTAGTTGCGTCGTAAACCCGACTTGCGCGCTTCATCGCCTATTCAGCACGTTTCATGGTATAAGTACCTATTGTCATAGACCTTTGCTGGGACGAAACAGCGAGAGTCTCATCAGATGGGTGGCTGATTATGCGTATTTACAGACTCGCCGCGGCAGCGCTGCTTGGCATTTCCGCACTCGCTCTTTCGGCCTGCGCGACCGGCCTAAGAACCGAAGTATCCCGCTTTCAGGCCATGCCTGCACCGCAAGGTCAGAGCTTCTATATCATGCCGATGAACCCGGCTGATCAGGGCGGGCTGGAATTCTCCGGCTATGCTGAACAGGTCGCCCAGAACCTTCAGTCTATTGGCTACAGCCGAGCGCCAACGCTCGCCCAATCCACTTTGGTCGTCAACATCGGCTATGGCGTCAGCGAGCCGCAGACCGAAATCGTCAGCTACCCGTCGCACTTCGGATACGGCTCCGGCTACTGGGGTCATGGATTCGGGGGATACGGGCGGGGCTGGGGCCGCGGCTATTACTGGGGGTGGAACGACCCCTTCTGGTATGGCGGCGGCTTCTACAACGATGTCCGAAGCTACACCTATTACATCACTCAGCTGGATCTCAACATTCGGCGCAAGGTGGACAATATCGCGCTGTTCGAAGGCAAGGCGATGGCGCGATCCCGGTCTGCCGCGCTCAACAAGACCGTGCCGAGCCTGGTTGAGGCGATGTTTACCGGCTTCCCCGGAAATTCGGGTGAGACGGTCAAGATCACGGTACCCCCTGAAGGCAAGGAAACCGCCGCTCGATCCTATTGAGCGACGCGGGAAACAAGTGGGGCCCGCCTAGTCGCCTAGGCGGGCCCTCGACCAGTTGGGGACTGGACCTCTTCCTCCTGGCGCCTTCAGGCGCTCCTTTTACCCCCCAGATCAGCCCTCCAGCTGGCGCGTAAGCAACCGGATATCCGCATCAAGCTCGGAGTCCGCGGCGCGAAGCCGTTCGATCTGCTTGACCGCATGGATCACCGTCGTGTGGTCGCGGCCGCCAAAACGGCGCCCGATGTCCGGCAGCGACTTTGGAGTCAGCTGCTTCGACAGATACATGGCGACCTGCCGGGGCCGGGCGACCTCGCGTGCTCGCCGGGCAGAGGTCATCTCGGCCTTGCGAATACGATAATGTTCGGCGACCTGCGTCTGGATTTCGTCGATCGAAATTCGCCGCTGGTTGGCACGCAGCACATTGGCCAGCACTTCCTCAACGAACGCAACGTCGATGGCTCGTCCGGTCATCATGGCATAGGCCGCGATGCGGTTGAGCGCACCTTCCAGCTCGCGGATCGAGCTTGTGATCCGGCGGGCAAGAAACTCGACTACCCCGCGCGGCATTTCGACGCCGGGCAGCGCCGCCAGCTTGGCGTCGATGATATTGAGGCGGAGCTCGTAATCAGCCGGATTGATGTCGGCGACCAGGCCCCAGCTCAGCCGCGAAAGAATCCGTGGCGCGATACCGTCCAGGTCCTGCGGCGCCCGATCAGAGGTGATCACCAACCGCCGGTTGGCGGTGATGATCTCGTTCATGGTGTGGAAGAATTCCTCCTGAGTGGAATCCTTGCCGGCAATGAACTGAACATCGTCGATCAGAAGAAGGTCCGCCGAGCGTAGCCGGCTCTTGAAGCCGATCGTGTCGTTTTCCTTCAGCGCCCGGATGAACTCGACCATGAATTTTTCGGCCGACATCGACACCACGCGGGCCATCGGCCGGCGCTCGAGGAATGCCTGTCCGATCGCGTGCAGAAGGTGGGTCTTGCCCCTACCGGTTCCGCCATGGATGAACAGCGGATTGAACGCGACGCTGTCGGCAGTTGCCAGGGTCCTGGCCGCCGTTGCGGCAACCTCGTTGGCCTTGCCGACGACAAAAGTGTCGAAGCGGTAGCGTGCATCAAAGTTCGGTGCTGACGGATCGCGTTCCGCGGCGGCCGCCGGCGCAGCAGGGATGTCCTCCAGCACCAGCAGCGGCGCCGGCTTGGGACCGTCGGGACTTGCGATGATTCGAACGTCGCGAACGATCGGCAGCACATTGCGCCAGGCAAGGGCCAACCGCTCGCCGAAGTGGCTTTGCACCCAGTCCGCCATGAACTGGCTGGGCATGATGATTTCGAGCTCGCCGGCGTCCCCGTCGAACGAGCCAAGTTCAGCCGGCTTCAACCATCCGTCGAAGGTGCGAGCGCCGCAGTCCCGGCGCAGACCGGTGCGAATGGTTTCCCAGGCGGCTTCGAGTGGCGCTGGCACCGTGGCGGCATCGGAGACACACAGATTTTCCCGACTGCCCTGCACTGGCGCGCGCCCTCCCTAACTCGTAACTTGGCCGGACATGAGAAACCGTCGTGCGCGATGCGATTCGCGACACCGAAAGCATCCTCAGTCTCTAGCCCCCCGGTGCGGATTCGCCGCCGGAAAGTTCGTTTTGAGAGTCTGGCGCGCGTGATTCAAGTGCCGAATTTTCATCAATGTGAAATAAACCGGCTTGACAGAGGGAAGCCGCCAAATCCCACAGAAAATGGCTGTTTTAAGCCATACAGCGGCGATCGGTCCAAAACGGGATTTTGCGAATCGCGGGAATCCCTAGACTTTTTTCAGTCACTGAAATGAAACGGGCCGCCGGTAAGTCCGACGGCCCGTCCCGAAACCTAACGTAAATCAAAAATTAACCGAGCGAAGCGACCCGCTTGGTCAGGCGCGAGAACTTCCGAGACGCGGTGTTCTTGTGCATGACGCCCCGCGCGACCCCGCGCGCCAGTTCCGGCTGGGCCTTCTTCAACGCTTCCGCAGCGTCGTCCTTCTTGCCCGAAGCAATCGCCGACTCGACGGCCTTGATGAAGGTCCGGATGCGGCTGACGCGGGCACCATTGATCGCGGCACGGTTGGCGTTGCGGCGGATGCGCTTCTTGGCTTGCGGCGTGTTCGCCATCGAAAAGTCCTTATATTTCCAAATAAAAGCGGCGCGCGCCCATGGGGCCGCACCGGCGTGGCGCTCCCCCTAGCGTCGAGGGGGCGAATCGTCAACTAGCGCTGGCACGAAGGGCAGAAGAAGGTCGAACGGCCTCCCTGGACGATTCGTCTTACTTTGCCGGCGCAGCCGCGACATGGCTCCCCTTCGCGATCATAAACATCGAACTGTTTTGAGAAATAGCCAAGTTCGCCGTCGGGAGCGGCGAAATCCTTCAGGGTCGAGCCGCCGGCGCGGATAGCATCGTCGAGTACTGCTGGAATCGCCCTGGCCAGCGCATCCAGCTTGACCCTGCTCACCTTCCCCGCCGTCTTGCGCGGGTCGATCCGAGCGCGGAACAGCGCTTCACATGCATAGATATTACCCAACCCGGCCACGATCCCCTGGTCAAGTAGGAGCAGTTTGACCGCCGCCGTTCGCCCATCGAAGCGCTCCCTCAGCCATCGCCCATCAATTCTCCCGTCAAGCGGTTCCGGGCCCAAGGCCTTGAACGCCGGCCATTCGGCCAACGCTGCGGTTGGGACCAGGTCAACCGACCCGAAGCGACGGGGATCGCGCAGGTGAAGCCGCCTCCCCTCGTCTGTCTCAAGGAGGAGGTGGTCGTGCTTTCCTATCTCATGCGGGTCGATCCGCCAGGCGCCGGACATGCCCAGGTGGAACACCATAGTGTCACCGCGGTCAGTGTTGATCAGGCCATATTTGGCACGCCGGCCCAGCGACGTGACGAGCGCACCGGTTAGGCGCTGACCCAGATCCTTGGGAAAGGCCCGCCGCAAATCGGCCCGCCTCGCTTCCAGCCGCCGAATTCGACGGCCTTTCAGCACATGCTCGAGTCCCCGAACCGTGGTTTCGACTTCAGGCAGTTCGGGCAAGGAGCATCCTTTGGCTAAACTCGGGCGTTCCCCGCCCTTCATCTCCCTGCTAGTGCGCGGGCATGGACAAGGTCAATTTCGGCGACGAACTGGTCACTCCTGACGAAAAAACCCGCCGGGTCGGCGGGGTCTTCACATCAGTTGCACGCAGCTATGACCTGATGAACGACTTGATGTCGGGTGGCATGCACCGGCTGTGGAAGAACCGTTTCGTCGCCAAGGTGAAGCCGCGCCCCGGCGAGCGGATCCTCGACATGGCCGGTGGCACCGGCGACATTGCCTTCCGCATGGCTGCCAAGGGCGCCCAGGTCACGGTCAGCGACATCAATGCCGACATGCTCGCAGTCGGGATGGAACGAGCCAGGAAGCAGGGCATCGACGGCCTTAGCTGGCAAGTCGAGAATGCCGAGCAGCTTTCCTTCGCCGACGCCCAATTCCACGCCTACACCATTGCTTTCGGCATAAGGAACGTCACCGGCATTCCGGCGGCTCTACGCGAGGCGCATCGTGTCCTGAAGCGCGGGGGGCGCCTTTTCATCCTGGAATTCTCAACCAGCGAATGGCCCGGGTTCGGCGAGATTTACGATCGCTACTCCGAACATGTGATTCCCCGGATCGGGAAGGCGGTGGCCAATGACGAGGAAAGCTATCGCTACCTGGTCGAGTCAATCCGCCGCTTCCCGCGAATGGAAGCGTTTCGGGGGATGATCGGCGATGCTGGCTTCAAGTCGACCAGCGTCGAGCCAATTCTCGGCGGCCTGGTTGCGATCTGGGGCGGCTGGAAGATTTGATGGCTTCGCTCACCGATCTCGTCGGCTCCGATTGGAGCCTCTTCGGTTGACGACTGCCGCGACTCATCTGTGGCGCCTACTCAAATGGGGCAGGACGCTGGCTCGTCACGGCGCGCTTCAGGGGATCGAGCGCGATCCGCTGACTCCGCCCAACGTCCGCCGCCTGTGCCGCGTTGCCCGCTTCGGAATGACGATGCCGGCGACGCCGGACTATGCCGCCGCATTGCAGGAGATCGGGCCAGCTGCGATCAAGCTCGGCCAGGCCCTTTCGACCCGACCGGATCTGGTTGGCGAGGCCGCGGCGGCGAACCTCCTGCAGCTCCAGGATGATTTGCCGCCTGAACCCTTCCTGGCCATCAGAGCCGCGATCGAGCGGGCGCTGGAAGCACCGCTTTCCAGTTTGTTTAGCGAGTTCGATGAAGAAGCGGTTGGTGCCGCGTCAATCGCGCAGGTGCATCATGCCGTCACGACCGAGGGCCGCGAGGTTGCGGTGAAAGTGCTCCGCCCCGGCATCGAGGAAGAGCTGGCCCGGGCGATCGAAACCTATGAATGGGCAGCAGCCCATGTCGAGCTGCTCGGCGGCGAGGCCGAGCGGCTGCGGCCGCGCCTGGTCATCGCCCATTTCAAGCAGTGGACCCGGCGGGAACTGGACCTCCAGCGCGAGGCAGCATCCGCCTCCGAACTTCGCGACAATATGGTTGCCGAGCCGGGCTTCCACGTCCCGGAAATTGACTGGAGCAGGACAGCTCGACGGGTGCTGACGCTCGAATGGCTCGACGGCATCAAGCTGTCGAAACGCGATGAGCTGATCGCCGCTGGCCATGATCCCAAGACGCTCGCCACGATCCTGGTCCGCGCCTTCCTCCGCCAAGCGGTGGTCGACGGCTATTTCCACGCCGATCTCCACCAGGGCAATTTGTTCGCATTGAGTGACGGCCGTATCGCGGCGATCGATTTCGGCATCATGGGCCGTATCGACCGCAAGGCACGGCTATGGTTGGCCGAAATCCTCTACGGCCTGATCACCGGCAATTACGACCGCGTCGCCGAGATCCATTTCGAAGCGCAATATGTTCCGCCGCACCACAATGTCGACGAGTTTGCCACGGCGCTGCGCGCGGTCGGCGAGCCGATCCGTGGCCTGCCGGTCAAGGACATCAGCATCGGCCGGATGCTCGAAGGCCTGTTCTCGATCACTCGCGACTTCGACATGCAGACCCAGCCGCATCTGCTGCTTCTGCAAAAGACGATGGTAATGGAGGAAGGCGTCGCCACGACCCTCGATCCCGACATCAACATGTGGGAGGCGGCCGAGCCATTCCTCAAGGACTGGCTGAGAACCGAGCTTGGCCCGGAGGCCTATTACGCCGATCGCATTGTCGACACCGTCCGCGCGCTCAAGTTGATCCCCGACCTCATTCGCCGGATCGACGCCGCCTATCCGCCGGCAGGCGCTGCGCCTCCGCCGCCGCCGCTCGCCAATGTCGCGATGATCGAAGGCAAAGGATGGATGACGCCGCTGGCTATTGCCTTGGGGTCGGCCAGTGTTGCCGCGGCTTTAACTTATTGGCTGGTGAGCTGACCGATGAATTGGGGGGCCTTCCAGACACGATTTCAAGGCTGGTCCCGAGGTCCTGCGCTGGCCATGATCGCGGCTCTGCTTGGACTGTTGGCCGTCGCTTGCTGGTCGCCGGCCTCAGGGCCCGCGCCCAAGGTGCGGACATCACAAGCGCAACACAGCGACCTCCAACTGTACCGCGACATCATCACCCGCGTGCGCGGCGGCGAGAGCTATTATCGGGCCACCGCCGATGAACTCCGCAAGGGCAACTATCCATTGAAGCCCTTCTTTACCTTCCGCCTGCCGACCCATGCGTCGATCTACGCGGCGTTTGGCGAGCGAGCGATGGTTATTCTCTTCTGGTTGTTGTCCCTGGGACTGATGGCCGCCTGGTGGATCAGGCTGCGGGCTTGCCTGCCGCGACCGTTGCTGGCTGGCGCCATGGTCTTGATCGCGGGGGGCCTTGGCGGGCTGCTCCAACCACAGACCGGCCTGTTCCACGAAAGCTGGGCGGCGCTGCTTCTGGCACTGATGATCGCCGTCTACCGGCCGGAGCGCTTCTGGCCCGCGGTGCTGGCCGGCGGCGCAGCACTGATGGTCCGCGAGCTCGCTCTCCCAATGATCCTGGCGATGGGCGGGCTCGCAGTAGTTGAGAAGCGCTGGCGAGAGGCGGCCGCATGGATAGGCGTCGTCGCGGTGTTCGCAGTCTACCTGGCCCTCCACGCCCATTGGGTCGGCCAGGTGGTGTTACCCAATGACCCCCCATCCCCAGGCTGGTCGTCGATGCTGGGGCTTCAATTCGCGCTGAAGAGCATTGCCAAGGTGACGATCGGCATTCGCCTTCCGGCCGTAATAGCGTCGGCGCTTCTAATTCTATCACTTTTCGGCTGGGCATCGTTGCGCGCCGGTTGGGCCCTTAGAGTGGCCATACTTCTGGCCGGCTATGGCGCGATGATTGCGCTGCTCGCACGGACCGACACATTCTATTGGGCGCTGATTGCAGCGCCCCTGTCCTTCGCCGGGCTGGTGTTCGTGCCCAAAGCGATCTCTGATTTGGCAGCGGCAGTTCGCCGCACAACTCGACAAGGAGCTCCAGCATGAGCCGTATTGCCCTTTGCGTGGCCGCCGTTGTGGCGGTTGCCGCTCCGATCACGGCGGTGTGGCCTCAATCCCCCGCTGTTGCCGCTCCCAGTGGATCCGCCCACAGCCAATTGGTGCAGCTGTTCGCCGACTGGCGGGCCTTCAACCACCCTGAGATCCATAACGGCCGGCCCGACTACAGCGCCGCCGCCATGGCCGCCAAGGCGGCGCGCCTCCCGGAATTCCGCCAGCGCCTGGCGGCAATCGACCGGACGGGTTGGACTGCGCCCCAAATCGGCGATTACCGGCTGGTCGAGGCCGAGATGAACGGCTTCGATTTTTTCCACCGGGTGCTGCGCCCGTGGGCGCGCGATCCGGGCTACTATCAGACCATATTCGCAGAGATGAGCGACGTTCCCGCTCATGAGGGGCCCTCGGCCGAACCCAACATCGACCTTCACAACTTCACCTACCCGCTTTCCCGCGCGAATGACGCGCAGCTAACCAAGTTGCTGGGCGGCGTCCCGGCGATGCTTGCCGACGCGCGGACTAACCTGGCTGGGAGCCAGGCCCATGACCTGTGGGCATATGGCGACCGCGCATTTAACGAGCAGGCTGAGGTATTGGCCCAACTCGAAGCCGGCAAACTGGTGATGAACGATCTCGGCGGTAAACGCCCGGCCAGCCTCACCGGCGCCAGTCCAGCGCTGCGCAAGGCGGTCCATGACGCACGGCTAGCGACCGAGCAATTCGCCGCCTGGATCAAGGCTGAGGCACCGCGCCGCACTGGCCCGTCTGGCGTCGGCAAGGACAATTACAACTGGTACCTGAGCCATGTCCTGCTCAGCCCCTATGACTTCGACGCCCAGAAGGTGCTGTTGCAGCGCGAGCTCGATCGGTCGCTAGCGTCCCTACGACTGGAGGAGGTGCGCAGCCGCGCCGCGCCACCGATCGTCGAGATCAGCGACCCGGCAGCCTATCGTGCCATGGCCGAGCAGCGCCAGGCCAAGCTCTATGCCTTGCTGACCGGAGCCGGCTTCATCGCCGACCGGCCTTATTATCGCGATGCGCTCAACGGGCAGACCAGTACCTACACGCCCCCTGCGCAGCGCAATTTCTTCACTCATGTCACAGCGCTCGACCCGCTACCGCTGTCGAGCCACCAATATCACTGGATCGAACTCGCCCGGCTGCGCCACGAGCCGCACCCAAGCCCAGTCCGGCAGTTGCCGCCACTATTCAACATTTACGAAGACCGCTCAGAAGGCTTCGCCACCGCGATGGAAGAGTTGGTGATGCAGGCGGGACTTTACGACGATATTCCGCATGGCAGGGAATTGGTGTGGATCATGCTCGCCAACCGGGCGGCACGGGGCCTGGCATCGCTTCGCGTGCAGGCCAATGAAATCGGCCTGGCGGAAGCCGGCAAGTTTCACGCTGAGTGGACCCCACGCTACTGGTCGGACGCATCAAGCCGCTTGGTTGGATTCGAGCAATTGCTCTACCTCCGCCAACCTGGCTACGGACCGAGCTACATCGTCGGCAAGATGGAGCTTGACCACCTCCTGGCGGTCGCTTCCCATCGCGCCGAGATCGAGCATCGCCCGTTTGTGTTCAGCGATGCCTTCGCGGCGATCCTTGCCTCCGGTATCGTTCCGCCAGCGATCATCGAGGATGAGGCGGCCGACCTTGCGAAGACGGGCCGCTGAAGCCCATATCCAGCCAAATGAGCCGCATTCTCCTCATCGTCGGCGGCGGCATTGCCGCCTACAAGGCGGCCGAGCTGATCCGCCTGCTCCGCAAGGAAGGGCATGAGGTTACCCCGGTGCTGACCGAGGGCGGTTCCCACTTTGTCACGCCAATGAGCCTGGCCGCGCTGGCCGAAAGCCCAGTCTACACCTCGCTTTGGGACCTCAAGGACGAGGCCGAGATGGGCCATATCCAGCTAAGCCGCGCTGCCGATCTTGTGCTGGTCGCCCCTGCAACCGCCGACCTCATTGCGCGGATGGCGGGCGGCGAGGCCAATGACCTCGCGACCACATTGTTGCTGGCGACCGACAAGCCGGTGGTGATCGCCCCGGCGATGAACGTGCGCATGTGGCAGCACGCGGCAACCAAGCGGAACATCGAGCAGCTCAAGGCGGACGGCATCACCGTGCTCGAACCTGACGAAGGACCAATGGCCTGCGGCGAATATGGCCCGGGACGATTGCCCGAGCCCATTGATATCTACCAGCGCATTAAGTCGATGGTCGGCCAACGAGTTAAACTTGAAGCGGCCGGACGCGGGCCGCTTGCTGGCAAGCACATCCTCGTCACTGCCGGGCCGACCCATGAGCCGATCGACCCAGTCCGTGTGATCGCCAACCGTTCCTCCGGAAAGCAGGGCTTCGCAATCGCCGCAGCAGCGGCCCAGGCCGGCGCTAGGGTAACGCTGATTGCTGGCCCAGTATCACTGCCGACTCCAGGCGGGGTAGCCCGGATCGACGTCGAAACCGCCCAGCAAATGGCCGATGCGGTCGAACAGGCCCTGCCCGCCGACGTTGCCGTGCTGGTCGCCGCCGTCGCCGACTGGCGGGTCGAGGAGGCGGCGTCAAAGCTGAAGAAATCCGCCGGGCCTCCCCAGCTCAAGTTCGCACCCAATCCAGACATCCTTGCCCTGCTCGGCGAACGCCCAGACCGGCCTCGGTTACTGATCGGCTTCGCCGCCGAAACGCAGGACGTTGTCGCCAACGCCCAATCCAAGCTTGTTTCCAAGAAGGCCGATTGGATTGTCGCGAATGACGTTTCGGGAGACGTCATGGGGGGTAGCCACAATCGAATCCATCTCGTTACCGACAGCGGTGTCGAGGATTGGCCCGAGGCGGCCAAGGAAGATGTTGCCTACCACCTGATCAATCGCATCGCAGAGGAACTTAAGTGACCATAAGCATCCGCCTCACCCGCCTTCCCCATGGCGAAGGCCTGCCCCTGCCAAGCTATGCGACCCATGGAGCGGCCGGAATGGACGTGGTTGCGGCTGAGAATCTGGATTTGATGCCCGGCCAGCGGCACGCGGTAGCGACCGGATTCAAGGTCGCCATTCCTGAAGGCTATGAGATCCAGGTCCGCCCTCGCTCGGGCCTTGCACTCAAGCACGGCATCACGGTCCCCAACACACCGGGGACGATCGACAGCGACTACCGCGGCGAGCTTAAGGTCATCATGATCAACCATGGCGCCGAACCTTTCCCGATCCGTCGCGGTGAGCGCATTGCCCAACTTGTTCCAGCTGCTGTGACGCTGGCTCTATGGGATGAGGTCGAAGAGCTGTGCGAAACCGCGCGCGGGGCCGGCGGTTTCGGCTCAACCGGCGGCCATGGCTCTCTCTGACGAGGAACTCGACCGCTACGCGCGGCACATCGTCCTTCCCCAGGTCGGCGGCGCTGGGCAGCTGCGACTGAAATCCGCAAGCGTCGCGGTAGTGGGTGCTGGCGGCATCGGTGCGGGTGCGATCCCAGCTCTGACCGGTGTTGGCGTTGGCCGTCTCACGATTATCGACGACGACCGTGTCGAGCTTTCCAACCTTCAACGCCAGCCGCTCTACGCCGCCAATCAGGTGGGAGAGCGCAAGGCCGACTTAGCGGCGCGCTTCGTCGGCAAACGCAATACGCACATCGAATGCCGCGTGGTTGCCGACCGTATCGAAGCGGACAACGCCGACGCAATCTTGTCTGGCCATGACCTGATCCTCGACGGGACCGACAATTTCGCGACCCGCCTTATTGTCAGCGATGCGGCCGTCAGGCTCGGCATCCCGCTGGTTTCAGCCGCCGCGCAGCAATTCCAGGGACAGGTCGCATTGTTCCGCGGACGCCCCTGCTATCGCTGTTTCGTAGGCGATGCGTTCGACGCCGACGATTGCGACACGTGCGCAGAGCTTGGCGTGCTTGGTGCGCTGACAGGAACGGTCGGCAATTTCGCCGCGCTGCTCGCAATCCGAGCAATCGTGGGTATCGGCCCCGACGCCGCCGGAACGCTGCACCTGTTCGATGGATTGAGCCTCAACTGGCGCAGCATCCGCATTGCGGCGGATCCAGCCTGCAAGGGCTGCGGGACTACTTCTTCTTAGCTTTGCGCGCGGGAGCCTTACGGCGGACCTTGGTTGGGCCCTTGGCTGCTTTGGCATCGATGAGCGCAGCCGCTTCATCCAGCGTCACTGCCGAAGGCTCTGCGCTCTTGGGCAAGGTTGCGTGGGTCGTACCATCGCTGACGTAGGGGCCGTATCGGCCCGCCATGACCTTGATCTCCTTGCCGGAGTCCGGGTGCGCCCCGAGCACCGCGATCGGTTCGCGCGACCCGCTACGCTCGCCCTTTGCAGCGGCTGCCTCTCCCAGCTTCACTACCGCTGCGTTCATGCCCGTATCGAATACCTCAGCGGATGAGGCCAGCTTCGCATATTTACCGTCATGAGCCAGGTACGGGCCATAGCGGCCGATGGATGCGGTAATCTGCTTGCCCGTCTCGGGATGCGGACCGATTTCACGCGGCAGGCTTAGGAGTTTCTCCGCCATCTCCAGCGTCAGGTCACCCTGAGGCACGTCCTTCGGCAAAGAAGCACGCGTGCCGTCGCGCTCAAGGTATGGCCCGAAGCGCCCATTCTTCAGCACGATACCATTGCCGACCTCGGCCGGCCCTTCGCTGGCCGCTTCCTCTCCCTGGCCGAAGCGACGGGTATATTTGCACTCAGGGTAGTTGGAGCAGGCGACGAACGCGCCATATCGCCCACCGCGAAGGCCGAGCTGGCCCGTGCCGCACAGCGGGCACAGCCGAGGATCGCTGCCGTCGCCCTTGTCCGGGAACAGCCAGGGCGAAAGGAAGTCATCCAGCGCCGCCGTCACGTCCGACGGCTTCTGTTCCATGACTTCGCCAGCCTTGGGCTTGAAGTCCCGCCAGAAGTCGTCGAGCAGCTTGAGCCAGCCAAGCCGACCGCCCGACACGTCGTCCAGCTCCTCTTCCAGCTCGGCTGTGTAATCAAAGCTGACGTAGCGTTCGAAGAAGCGCTCTAGGAACGCAGTCACCAGCCGCCCGCTCTCCTCGGGAATGAAGCGGTTTTTCTCGAGCCGGACATATTCGCGGTCCTTCAGCGTCTGCAGCGTAGCTGCATAGGTGGAAGGGCGGCCGATCCCGAGTTCCTCCAGCCGCTTGACCAGGCTGGCTTCCGAATAACGCGGCGGCGGCTGGGTAGAGTGCTGGGTCGCCTCGACCCCGGTCTTGACCGGCGCATCGCCTGAACGGAGCTGCGGCATCCGCGCCGCCTCTTCGTCGGTCACGTCGTCACGTCCCTCATCGTACAGCGCCATGAAGCCGGGGAAGAGCGTGACCTGGCCTGTCGCGCGCAGGGTTGCCCGCCCGGCACCGTCCGTCAGCTCGACCGTGGTGCGTTCCAGCCGCGCCGAAGCCATCTGGCTGGCCAGCGCGCGGTTGAAAATCAGCTGATAAAGGCGGCCATGGTCGCCGGAGCCGGCTCGGTCCTGGCTGAAGTCGGTCGGGCGGATTGCCTCATGCGCTTCCTGCGCATTCTTGGCCTTGCTGCTGTATTGGCGCGGCTTGTCGGGCAGGTAGCCGGCGTCATAGCGGTCTGCAATCGCTCGCCGCGCGGCACTGATCGCCTCGCCGGCCATCTGCACACCGTCGGTCCGCATATAAGTGATGAGACCGTCCTCGTAGAGGGATTGGGCCAGCCGCATCGTGTGGCTGGCGGAAAAGCCCAGCTTACGCGCGGCCTCCTGCTGCAGCGTGGAAGTCGTGAAGGGCGGTGGCGGGTTCTTGCTTAGCGGCTTGGTCTCGACCGAGGAAACGGTGAAACGCCCGTCCTCGACGACTTTATTGGCGGCATCGGCGGAGCCCTTGTCGCCGATGCTGAGGCGATCGATCTTCTGACCATCAAGCGCCACCAACCGCGCGATAAATGGCGTGCCATCGCTTTCGAAATTGGCAGAAACCTGCCAATATTCCTGCGCTTTGAAGATCTCGATCTCGCGTTCGCGGTCGACGATCAGGCGCAGCGCGACCGACTGCACGCGGCCAGCCGACTTGGCGCCTGGAAGCTTGCGCCATAGGATTGGCGAAAGGGTGAAACCAACCAGATAATCCAAGGCGCGGCGCGCCTTGTAGGCGTCGATCAGGTCCTCATCGAGCCCGCGCGGGCGCGCCATGGCCTCAGTCACCGCCGATTTGGTAATTGCGTTGAAGGTGACGCGGTCGACCTTGGCCGGCAACGCCTTCCGCTTCTTCAACACCTCCTGGACGTGCCAGCTGATCGCCTCACCTTCCCGGTCTGGATCGGTGGCGAGGATCAGCGCGTCGGCTCCCTTGGCCGCATCGGTGATCGCTTTGAGCTGCTTGGCCTTATCGGGATAGCTCTCCCAATCCATGGCGAAGCCCTCGTCGGGCCGCACCGAACCGTCCTTGGCGGGTAAGTCACGGACATGGCCGTAGCTTGCCAGTACCTTGTGGCCGGGGCCCAGATATTTTTCGATGGTCTTCGCCTTGGCGGGCGATTCAACGACAACAAGCTTCAAGGCGATGGATTCCTTTACGTACGTACGCGCGATTGTCGGGCCGGTGATTCAGGCGCGTCAAGCGCCGCTGAGGCTGACCCTGTTCCCGGCATGGCGGTCGAGCCGGCCGGCGAGGTCAAGCTCAAGAAGCAAAAGCTGGACCTCGCCTGGATCGGCACCTGACAGTCGAATGACCTCGTCGACCGGAACGGGCGAAGGGCCAAGCAAATCCTCGACGCGCAGGCGAATCTCAGGCTCGGCCTTTGCAGCCACAAACGTTTGTGGATCGAATTCCCGAGACGGGCTGGCGACCTTGCCATTCATTTGGCTGATTGCCTCGATAACATCGGCGGCAGTTTGGACCAGCGTTGCGCCGTCGCGGATTAGCTGATTGCAACCCTGGGCGCGCGGATCGAGGGGAGAGCCGGGCACTGCCATCACCTCGCGCCCCGCGTCGGCTGCAAGCCGGGCAGTAATCAGCGAACCGGACTGAGGAGCGGCTTCAATGACGACAGTTCCGGCGGCGAGGCCGGCGATGATCCTGTTCCTGTAGGGAAAGTGGCGGGCGCGGGGTTCGGTGCCGGGAGGCATTTCGGCGATCAGCAGGCCACGGGCAGCGATGTCATCCTGGCGGGGTTGGTTTTCCGGGGGATAATAAGTGTCGATGCCGCCGGCGATGACGGCGATCGTGCCGCTGTCGAGCGATCCGTCGTGCGCCGCGCTGTCGATTCCTCGCGCAAGGCCGGAAACCACCGCAATGCCTTCTTTTCCGAGGTCATGCGCGAGTCCACGGGCGAAGCGGCAGGCGGCGGCGCTGGCATTGCGAGCGCCGACGATCGCCACCATTGGTCTGTCCAATAGCCTGAGATCCCCCTTGGCCGTCAACAATGGTGGCGAGCCGTCAACTTCGGCCAGGCTTGGCGGGTATAGGCCCTGCCCGACCGACAAATAGCGTGCGCCGAGCTTCTGGACCGTCTCGATTTCACGCGCTGCCCTATCGCGAGGGCAAACAGCGGGCGCCTTTCCACCGCCACGCCGGGCGAGATCGGGAACCGCCGCTAGCGCCGCTTCGGCGCTGCCGAACCGCACCAGCAATTGGCGGTAGGCGATTGGGCCGATTCCCGGAGTGCGGATCAGCCGCAGCCGGTCGATGAGGTCGTGCGGAGCAGTCAATCTTTCTTTCCCACGCGCGGCTCTTCGCCCCTCACGAGGCGACGAATATTTTCTCGATGTTGCCAGATCACCAGCAACGCGAAGCCGAGCAGCATGGGAAACAATGTCTGTTCATTGAGCACGGCGGCCGTGACCGGGGCGCTGGCCGCGGCGAGCATGCCAGAAACCGAACTGATACGCAGGATCAGCAACAGGCCGAACCAAACGATGACGTAGACCGCCGCTGCCTGCCAGAAGAGCGGAGTTAAGATGCCGAGCAAGGTGGCCACGCCTTTGCCGCCCTTGAACCGCAACCACACCGGATAAAGGTGGCCGACGAGTGCGCCCGCCGCCGCGAAATTGACGGCATCGGGCCAGAACCGCTGGGCGATCAAAACCGCGACAGCGCCCTTCAGTGCGTCGAGCAAGAGCGTCGCCGCCGCCAATCCCCTGGAGCCCGTCCGGAGTACGTTGGTGGCCCCGATGTTCCCCGATCCAATCTCGCGGATATCGCCCTTGCCGGTCCAACGGGTCAGCAAAAGGCCGAACGGGATCGATCCGAGAAGATAGCCGACCACCAGCGCAACGATCGTTCCGACATCCATTTTGCGATGCCTAGCAGATCGTTTGGGTGCTGCAATGTTGCTTGGCGGCGGGCTTCACCCTAGCTCATCCGCCGATGGACCCCGCCGCTCCCCTCCTCTTTTTTGATTCGGGCGTTGGCGGTCTCAGCGTGCTGGGGCCGACGCGCCAGCTGCTGCCGACTGCGCCGATTGTCTATGCCGCGGACAGCGCCGGCTTTCCCTACGGAAAGCGGTCCGAAGCGGAGCTGGCGACACGCGTCCCCGCCTTGCTCGGCCGGTTGGTCGAACGGTTCCGGCCGCGTCTGGCAGTCATCGCCTGCAATACCGCCTCGACCATCGCGCTCGACCATGCCCGCGCAGCGCTCGATATCCCGGTGGTCGGCACGGTCCCGGCGATCAAGCCGGCCGCGGAATTGTCGAAAAGCAGGGTGATCGGTATGCTTGGGACCGAGGCGACGGTCCGCCAGCCGTACGTGGACGATCTCGCTGAGCGCTTCGCCGCCGATTGCACGGTGATCCGCTACGGAAGTCCCGACCTGGTCGAGCTGGCGGAGGCCAAGCTGGCGGGCGAGCCCATCTCTATCCAAGCCGTGCACGATGCCATTGCGCCAATGGTGCTCCACCCCGATGGCGAGAAGATGGATGTGATGGTGCTAGCCTGTACCCACTTCCCGTTGCTCGCCGATGAGATTGCCACCACCTTCCCGGCGATTGCCCAAGTCGACGGTGGTCCCGGCATAGCACGGCGCATCGCATATCTCACCGGAGGCCAGGAATGGCCTGGGGACCCCTACGCGGGCATTGCTGTCTTCACCGGCCCCGCGCCCACCGATTTGGCGCCGGCGCTTGCCCAATTCGGACTCACCGATCTCCAGCAGCTTTAATCCACCCTATTGCGAGTCGTTCTCAATGGCCTTCGCCGCGCCATGGCGATAATGGGCGCGGGAGCGAGGACCCAAGCTTGGACTACGACAGCATCTTCAAGGCGGCGATCGATCGCCTCCATGACGAAGGCCGGTATCGCGTCTTCATCGATATCTTGCGCACCAAGGGCTCCTTCCCCAACGCCCACTGCTTCCATGGCCACAACGGCCCCAAGCCGATCACCGTGTGGTGTTCAAACGACTATCTCGGGATGGGCCAGCATCCGGCTGTGGTCGAGGCAATGGAGGAGGCGCTGCACAGTGTCGGCGCCGGATCGGGCGGCACCCGCAACATCGGCGGGAATACCCATTACCATATCCAGCTGGAGGCTGAGCTTGCCGGCCTCCACGGCAAGGAAGCGTCGCTGCTGTTTACCTCAGGCTATGTGTCGAACGAAGCGGCGCTGTCGACGCTCGGCAAGCTGCTACCCGGCTGCATCATCTTCTCGGATGAGCTCAATCACGCCTCGATGATCGCCGGCATTCGCAGCTCGGGTTGCGAGAAGCGGGTGTTCCGGCACAACGATCTTGAGCACCTCGAGCAGTTGCTCGAGGAAGCGCCGGCCGAGACGCCCAAGCTGATCGCCTTCGAGAGCGTCTATTCGATGGACGGCGACATCGCCCCGATCGCCGAAATCTGCGACCTTGCCGACAAATACGGTGCGATCACCTACCTCGACGAGGTCCATGCAGTCGGAATGTACGGAGCACATGGCGGCGGGATCAGCGAGCGCGACGGCGTTGCTCATCGCGTCACCCTGATCGAAGGGACGCTGGGCAAGGCATTCGGTGTGATGGGCGGATATGTTTCCGCCGACAAGAACATCATCGACTGCATCCGCAGCTATGCGCCCGGCTTCATCTTCACCACGTCGCTGTCGCCGGTGCTGGTCGCCGGTGCTCTCGCCAGCGTCCGCCACCTCAAGGCCTCGCAGGAGGAGCGTGCCTCCCAGCAGGCGGGCGCGGCGATGCTCAAGGCCAAGTTCCGCGATGCCGGCCTGCCGGTGATGGACAGCGTGACGCACATCGTCCCGCTGCTGGTCGGCTGCCCGGTCAAGGCGAAGCGGATCAGCGATATACTGCTCGCCGAGTACGGCCTCTACGTCCAGCCGATCAACTTCCCGACCGTGCCGCGCGGCACGGAACGGCTTCGTTTCACTCCGGGCCCGACCCACAGCGAGGCGATGATGGAGGAACTGACTGCGGCGCTGGTCGAAATCTGGGACCGGCTCGAACTGGAGCTGCGCAAAGCCGCCTGAAGGCTGGCGAATCTTGGCTGCATGTCCTAGGTCACCTCTATGCGCATCGCCCTTGCCGCCGACCACGCCGGTTACCTGCTGAAAGAC
>Ga0310810_10000868_pt1 | contig 30631 bp, 36 predicted proteins | sample NCmetagenome_FD_207641 | JGI IMG/M metagenome (GOLD analysis project Ga0310810, IMG submission 207641) | Soil microbial communities from experimental microcosm in Duke University, North Carolina, United States - NC | ecosystem: Engineered > Artificial ecosystem > Soil microcosm > Unclassified ... | reverse complement strand
CGCGAAGGCCTTGGAGAAGCCGTTGAGCACGAACGCGTGATCGGTGAACTCCAGCACGGTGTGCTCCGGGCCCTCGTAGGTGAGCCCGTGGTAGATCTCGTCCGAGACCACCCAGGGACCGAGCCGGCAGAGGGCGGCGAGGCGCTCGGCGCTCAGCACGGTGCCGGTCGGGTTGGCCGGCGAGTTGACGAGCAGGGCCTTGGTGCGCGGGGAGAGGCGCGCGGCCACCGCGTCCGGCCGGTACTGGAAGGCGTCCGACTCCTCGACCGGCACGTAGACCGGCTCGCCCTCCGCGAACTTCACGAACTTGGGATAGCACGCGTAATACGGATCGGAGAGGATCACCTGGTCGCCCGGGTCGAGCAGGGCGCTGAAGAGCAGCAGCATCGCCGGTGACGTCCCGGCGGTCACCAGGATCTGGTCCGGGGACACCGTTACCCCGTAGCGGGCGTGGTAGTGCTCGGCGATCGCCTCGCGCAGCGGCAGGATGCCGAGGGTGTGGGCGTAGCGGGTGCGCCCGTCCTTGAGCGCCTTCTCGGCCGCTTCCCGGATCACCGCCGGCGTGTCGAAGTCGGGCTCCCCGAACTCCAGGTGGATGACGTCGATACCCTGCCGCTCGAGGGCCTGGGCGCGCTGGAAGACCTCCACCGCGAGGAACGGCTCGATCTCCTGCGTGCGCCGTGCGATCAAGCCCGCCCTCCACCCGGAAGCCGGGCGAGGCGCCGGCGCGCGGCGAGGACCTCGCGGAGCATCCGCGGCCCGTCGCGCAGCACCCCGACCTTGGAGCCGGGCTGGTCCGCCCAGTTCACCGGCACCTCGGCGACCCGGTAGCCCCGTCGCTGGGCCAGCAGCAGCAGCTCGACGTCGAAGCCGAAGCCGTCGGTGCCCAGCCGGGGGAACAGCGCCGCCGCGACCTCGCCGCGGAAGAGCTTGAAGCCGCACTGGGTGTCGACGACGCCCACCACGCCGAGCCGCCGCACCAGGAAGTTGAACACGTGACCGGACAGCATGCGGTGGGTGCGCACCTGCCGGGCCACGGTGGGATCCGGGAGCACCCGCGAGCCGACCGCGATGTCGGCGCCCTCCGCGATCGCGGCCTCGAGGCGCGCCACCTCCGCGATCGGGGTGGCCCCGTCGGCATCGGCCATCAGGCGGAGCGTCCCCCCCGCACGGGCCATGCCCACGCGCACCGCGTGCCCCTTGCCCCGGTTCTGCGCGAGCGCGTGCACGATCACCCCCGGCCGGCCGGCCGCCACCTCGCGCACGCGCTCCGCGGTGTGGTCCCGGCTACCGTCGTCCACCACGATCACCTCGTACGACTCGTCGCGGCCCTCGAAGTAGGCCTGGATGTCCTTCAGGTAGCCCGGCAGACGCACCGCCTCGTTGTAGGCGGGGACGACCACGGACCAGCGGGGCGCGGGACGGCTCACCGCGGCGGCTAGGCCCAGACGGGGGCGTCGGTGCGGCGACGTCGCCGGGCCACGCCGGTCTTCTGCGCGGCCTTGGCCACCTCGCGCGCCACCGCGGGGGCGACCTTCTTGTTGAAGACGCTCGGGATGATGTACTCGGGGCCGAGCTCGCCCCGTCCGACGCAGGAGGCGATGGCGTGGGCCGCCGCGATCTTCATCTCGTCGTTGACGAACCGGGCTCGCGAGTCGAGCAGGCCCCGGAAGAAGCCCGGGAAGCAGAGCACGTTGTTGATCTGGTTCGGATAGTCGGAGCGCCCGGTGGCCATCACCCGCACGTGGCGCTCCGCCTCCTCGGGCTGGATCTCGGGGACCGGGTTGGCCATCGCGAACACGATCCGGTCGCGCGCCATGCTCTTGACGTCCCGCACCGTCAGCACCCGCGGCACCGACAGGCCGATGAACACGTCGGCGCCGCGGATCGCGTTCGACAGGCGGCCCTTGAGGTTCCGGGGATTGGTGGCGGAGGCGACCCAGGTCTTCATGAAGTCCATGCCGACCGGGCGGCCCCGGTAGATGGTGCCGTGCTCGTCGACGCCGATGATGTGGCGAGCGCCCAGCGCGAGCAGGATCTTGATCGTGGCGGTCCCCGCCGCGCCCACCCCGGAGACCACCACCTTGATGTGGCGGATCTCCTTGCGGACGATCTTGAGCGCGTTGAGCAGGGCGGCCAGCACCACCACCGCGGTGCCGTGCTGGTCGTCGTGGAAGACCGGGATGTCGAGCTCCTTGCGGAGCCGCTCCTCGACCTCGAAGCAGCGGGGCGCCGAGATGTCCTCGAGGTTGATCCCGCCGAAGGCGGGCGCGATGATCTTGACCGTCTCGACGATCTTGTCGGGGTCCTTGGTGTCGAGAGGGATCGGAAACGCGTCGACCCCGGCCAGCTCCTTGAAGAGCATGGCCTTGCCCTCCATCACCGGCATCGCGGCCTCGGGACCGATGTCGCCGAGCCCCAGCACCGCGGTGCCGTCGGTGACGACCGCCACCGCGTTCTGCTTGATGGTCAGGGTGAACGCCCGGCTCGGGTCGTCCTTGATCGCCAGGCAGACCCGGGCCACCCCCGGCGTGTAGGCCATGCTGAGATCGTCCCGGCTCCGGATCGGCACCTTGCTGTGGATCTCGATCTTGCCGCCCAGGTGCATCAGGAACGTCCGGTCCGAGATGTTGGCGATCCGGACCCCGGCCGCCGCCTTGAGGCGGTCGACGATGTCATGGGCGTGACGGCTGTCGCGGGCCTTGATGGTGATGTCCCGGAGCACCCGCTCCCCGGTCATCTCGACCAGGTCGACGGCCCCGATGTCGCCCCCGGCCTTGCCGATGACCGACGTCACGCGGCCCAGCATGCCGGGCTTGTTCCGGATCTCGAGCCGGATCGTGAAGCTGTAGGAGGCGCTGGGTGCGACGGCCATCAGATTTTCTTCACCAACAATTTCTCATCATGGCGGGCACTTAGACGTTAAGACCCACCCCGCCGAGAGTCAACTTAATTTCGCCCCGGCGGGTTGACCGCCCCCCCGGACCGTGGTATTCCACCCTGTGCCCGGCCCACGCGCGCTCACGGTCCTCGTCGGCGCCCTCCTGGGCGGATGGCTCCTGGCGTCCCCCACCCTGGCCGAGACCCAGCGCTTCACCATCGAGCCCGGGAAGAGCCGGGTGAGCTTCGACGCGTTCCATCCCTTCGCGTTCGGCGTCTTCTCCGCGGCGGCGGACGGTCCGACCGGCGAGGTCGAGCTCGACGCCTCGGACCTGCGGCAGCCCATCAAGGGAAACCTGACCGTGGCGGCGGCCGCCTTGCGCTCCGGAGACGCCAGCCGGGACAAGGACATCCGTCGCGCGCTCGACGCGGACCATCACGCCGACCTCCGCTATCGCATCGACAAGGTGGACAGCTCCTTCCCGTCTCTCGCCGAGAACAACGACGTGATCCTGACGATCCACGGGGTGCTCACCGTCAAGGACATCGACCGGCCGACGACCTTCGCCGGCCGGGTGCGCCTGAGGCCGGGGGGATCCCTCTGGGTTCGAGGCGAGAGCTGGGTGCGGCCCCGGGACTGGGGCGTTCCGCTGCTGCGCACCTGGATGATCAGCATGAAGGACAGCGTGCTGGCGATATTCGACCTGACCCTGAATCGGGCCCAGTAACCGCCCCGTTTTTCCGCCTTTCTCGTCGTCCCCTCCATTCCGGTGGCCTCCGGCGGGCTCCCGAATGCCGCTTTCACCTGAATACCGGCCGATCCGGGCGCGTCTGCTTGAAACGGCGCGAGCCGCGAGGAACGCCGGCGGTGGTCTGCCGGTTCCTCGAGAAACCCTCGCGCCGGCTTCGGGCGCTGCAACCGAAGCGCCCGACGCGCCATCTAAACGACTGAGGGCGGAGCCGGAAAGGGAAGGGCCAGGGAAACAATTACCGGACGCATCCCGACGAATACGAGGGGCCGTAATGACTTTTAGAGAGACCGAGAGCGTGACCGCAGTCGAGACGGGCCAATTCAGAGGGGCCGCGACCGAGCCAAAGCGACGCGGGCGGCAGCCCCAGATCCTGAGCAAGAACGCGACACCACCGGTCGACGACGAGCTGGACCGCGTGGTCGACTCGGCGGTCGAGCTGGACGAGACTCCCGCCCTGTCCGAGGAGGCGCTCCGCCCGTCGGCCTCACCCGCCGAGGACCCGGTCCGCCTCTATCTGAAGGAGATCGGCAAGGTCTCCCTCCTGAAGGCCGAGGAAGAGGTCTCGATCGGCCAGCGGATCGAGATCGGCCAGATCGCGCTCCGCCGGGCGCTCGGTCGCGTCCCGTTCGCCACCGCCAAGCTGCTGGCCCTGGTGGATCGGGTGCGGCGCGAGGAGGTCCCGCTCGACGACGTGATCCTGCTCCCCGAGGGTGGTGAGCCCACGCCGAGCGAGGTCCGCTCGAGCCTGGCCGCGTTCGCGCGCATCCGTCGCCTGGAGCGCGAGATCGAGCGGCTGCAGGCCGCGCTCCGCGACAAGCGGCGAAGCAAGACCACGCGCGACAACTACAACAAGTGGATCGCCCAGAACCGGGCGTCGATCCAGTCCGTGCTCGAGAATCTGCCGCTGAAGCCCGCGCTGGCCGACCAGCTCGTGGCCGACATCCGCCAGCTCGTCAAGAGCATGAGCGCGGGCAGGACCCGGTCCGAGCTGCGCCAGCTCGAGGAGAGCGCGGGGCTCGGCCGCAAGGCGCTGCTGGCCTCGCTCAGCGAGATCGAGGAGCACGACCGCGTGGTGCGGCAGGCCAAGAAGGAGCTGATGGAGGCCAACCTGCGCCTGGTGGTGTCGGTGGCCAAGCGGTACCTGGGCAGCGAGCTGTCCCTGCTGGACCTCGTCCAGGAGGGCAACATCGGCCTCATGAAGGCGGTCGACCGCTTCCAGTACCGGCGCGGGTTCAAGTTCTCGACCTACGCCACGTGGTGGATCCGACAGGCCATCACCCGCGCGATCGCGGATCACTCGCGCACCATCCGGATCCCGGTGCACATGGTGGAGACGCTCAACCGCATCTCGCGGGTGAACCGGTCCCTGGTCAACGAGATGGGCCGCGAGCCCACCCCGGAGGAGCTGGCCCAGCACACCGGGGTCCCGGCGCGCAAGGTACGGCTGATCCTGGAGTCGTCGCGCAAGCCGCTCTCGCTCGAGACCCCGATCGGGGACGACTCGGAGCTGGGCGACTTCCTGGAGGACAAGGGGGCCGAGTCGCCGAACGACAGCCTGATCACCCAGGACCTGACCACGCAGGTGGAGCGCGCGCTCAGCACGCTGTCGCCCAAGGAGAAGGAGATCCTGCGCCTGCGCTTCGGCATCGGCGAGGCCGGCGAGCACACCCTCGAGGAGGTGGGCCGCCGCTTCTCGGTGACCCGGGAGCGCATCCGCCAGATCGAGACCAAGGCGCTGCGCAAGCTGCGCCATCCGCTCCGCGGCCGCGCGCTGCGGGCCTTCGTCGAGAATTGACTCGGAGGGGGGCTCACGCCCCCCTTCCGAACCTCCCCCGACGGCGGGATGCGCGGGCGGAGCCCGCGCTCGAAGCGGACTCGGCCCGCGGGTTGCGTCCTAGCGGATCAGCTTCGCGTACTGGTCCAGCAGCGGCAGGATCACGTCGCGCCCCTCGGACGGCAGGCGCAGGATCGAGCGGGTGATGCCCGCGCCCGCGTAGGTCTCGAGCGTGGCCTCGTCCGGCTTGGCCCCGAAGACCGAGACCGAGATCGTCTTCATGTCGCGCCCGGCCCGGGCCGCCCGGGCCTGCAGGTCCTTGAGCCCGGCCAGGATCACGTCACCCGCGCGACCCCGCGGGAACCAGCCCTCGCAGAAATCGACCACCCGCTGCAGCGTGTGACCGCTCTCCCCGCCCAGGAGCACGGGCGGATGCGGCTTCTGGGCCGGCTTGGGCCACGCCCAGATCGGATCGAAGTTGACGTGCTGACCGTGGAACTGGGCCTCGTCCTTGGTCCAGATCTCCTTCATGGCCAGCACCTGCTCGCGCATCCGCTTGAAGCGGCTCGTGAACTCGGTGCCGTGGTTCTCCATCTCCTCCGCGTTCCAGCCCGCCCCGATGCCGAAGAGGAAGCGCCCGCCCGAGAGCAGGTCGAGGCTCGCCACCTCCTTGGCGGTGGTGATGGTGTCGCGCTCGATGATCAGGCAGATCCCGGTGCCGATCTTGAGGCGCTTGGTCACCGCGGCCGCCGCCATCAGCGAGACGAACGGATCGAAGGTGTGCGAGTACTCCTTGGGCAGCTGGCCGCCGCCCGGGAACGGGGTGCGGCGGCTGGCCGGGATGTGGGTGTGCTCCGGCACGAACAGCGACTCGAAGCCGCGCTCCTCGGATGCCTTGGCCAGCTCGTCGGTGCGGATCGCGTAGTCGGTGGCGAACATGCAGATTCCGATGTGCATGACTGTCTCCTTTCGGGTCAGACCGGCATCACGCCGTGCTTCTTCCAGGGCCGCTCGACCTTCTTGGTGCGGGCCATCTCGAGCGCGCGGATGATCACCGGCCGCGTCTCGCGGGGGTCGATGACGTCGTCGATCAGCGCGCCGCCCGCGGCGATGTAGGGGTTGATGAGACGGCGGAACTCCTCCACCCGCCGGGCCCGCTCCTCGTCCGGGCTGGCCGCGGCGGCGATCTCCTTCCGGAAGATGATGTTGGTGCCTCCCTCCGGCCCCATCACCGAGATCTCGGCGGTGGGCCAGGCCACGATGAGGTCCGGCTCGTACGCGCGCCCGCACATCACGAAGTAGCCCGCGCCGTAGGCCTTGCGCACCACCACCGTGACCTTGGGCACGGTGGCCTCGCTCACCGCGTAGAGCATCTTGGCCCCGTGGCGGATGATGCCCTGCCGCTCCACCTTCGAGCCCACCAGGAAGCCGGGCACGTCTTGCAGGAACACCAGCGGAACATTGAAGGCGTCGCACAGCATGATGAAGCGCGCCGCCTTGTCCGCCGCGTCCACGTCGAGGGCTCCGCCCAGCACCATGGGCTGGTTGGCCACGATGCCGACCGGTCGGCCGCCCAGGCGGGCGAGCGCGGTGACGAGGTTGCGGGCCCAGCCCGGCTTGATCTCGAAGAAGCGCCCGTGGTCGACCAGGTGCCCGATCACCTTCTTCATGTCGTAGGCGCGGCGGGCGCTGTCCGGCACGAGGCTCACCAGCGCCTCGTCCATCCGATCGGCGGGGTCGTCGCAGGGGCGCACCGGAGCCGACTCCAGGTTCGACGACGGAAAGAACGAGAGGTACTCCTTCACCGCCGCGATGCACGCCCGATCGTCCGCCACCTCGAGATCCGCCACCCCCGAGATCTCGGTGTGCACCTTGGAGCCGCCCAGCTCCTCCGGGGTGACGTCCTCCCCCACCACCGCCTTCACCAGCGGCGGGCCCCCGAGGGCCATGTGGCTCGTGCCCTTCACCATCGGGACGAAGTCGGCCAGCGCCGGGATGTAGGCGGTGCCGGCCGCGCCCGGCCCCATCATGGCCGCCACCATGGGGACCACCCCCGACATGATCGACTCCTCCCGGAACAGCAGGCCCGACCCCGCGAAGGTGGAGCCGATCGCCTCCTGGATGCGGGCGCCCGCCGAGTCGATCAGCCAGATCATCGGCATGCGCTTGCCGAGCGCGATCTCGCGCGCGCGGTTGCACTTCACCTCCGCGGTGCGCCCCATCGAGCCCGCCATCACCGTGAAGTCGTAGGCGATCACCGCGGCGGGGCGGCCGTCGACCAGGCCGAAGCCGGTGACAACCCCGTCGGCGGGAGTCTCCCGGCCCTTCATGGACGGGACGACGTTGGCGTGGGTGGCCAGCACCCCGATCTCCTGGAACGAGTCCGCGTCGAAGAGCAGGTCCAGGCGCTCGCGGACGGTCAGCTTGCCTTCCGCGTGCTGCTTGGCGATCGCCTCGGCGCCGCCCATCGCCCGAGCGCGCTCCCGCCGCGCCCGGAGATCGTCGGCCAGCTCCTTCATCCCCACCGGGGCTCAGCCCTTCACGACCGCGGTGCGGTAGGTGTTGATCCCGGTGTCGGGCGGCGAGCCGCTGATGAGCGTGATCATGGTCGCGGCCTCGCTGCGATGATGGGTCGCGTGGTTGACCACGTGCTGGAGCAGCGGCCCGAGCGCGACCCGGAACTCCTGGCCCGAGGTGTTCTTGTAGACGACCGGCCGGGCGAGATCGGCCTCGCCGAGCCCTTCCACGAACGCCCGCTGCTCGGACTCGAGCGCATCCCAGCGGGTGCGGAGGTCGGTCACGGTGGGGAAGTCGGCGTCGCCCAGGAGCCGGCCGGGCGACGATCCCTTCCAGCGCGTGAGCCAGACGTTGTCGGCCCCGTAGATGTGGGAGAACATCCCCTTGAGCGTGGGAAAGCTCCAGTGCGCGCCCATGTCCCGGGTGATCGCGTCGCCCAGGCCCGCCGCCACGTCGAAGAGCCGCCGGTTCGCCCAGCGGTGATAGTCGTAGAGATCCCGGATCATCGCGACGGTCATGTGGTGTCCTCCTCGAGGGCGATCACTCGATCACCGCGACGGTGTCTCCCTCCTGCACCGTCTGGCCCTCGGCCACCTTGATCTCGCGCACCTTGCCCGCGCGCGGGGCCTCCACCGGGATCTCCATCTTCATGGACTCGAGCACGATGACCGGATCTCCGGCCGCCACCGCGTCACCCGGCTTGGTGGTGAGCTGGAAGACCACGCCGGTGATGTGGGCCTTGACGTCCTCAGACATTGAGCGCTCCTTGTCGGTTCCGCGGAGGGATTTGAAGCGGAGGCATTCTCTCACATCCGGCCGGGGGCCGGAGGACCGGCTAGTAGGGCAGGCTCTCCCGCCCCATCAGCTCGCGGGCGACCACCATCTTCATCACCTCGGCGGCGCCGTCGCCGATCTCGAGCCCGATGACGTCGCGCATCCGCTGCTCGAACGGCAGCTCGTCGGTGTAGCCGTAGTGGCCGTGGAGCAGCAGGCACTGGTGGATGGTGTCGACGGCCAGGCGCGGCCCCCACCACTTGGTCATCGCCGACTCCTTGGTGTGGGACCGGCCCTGGTCGGCGAGCCAGAGCGCCCGGTAGCAGAGCCAGCGGCACGCCTCCAGATGCGTGGCCGCCTCCGCGATCGGGAACGAGACGCCCTGGAACCGGACGATCGCGTGGCCGAACGCCTTCCGCTCCTTCACGTAGGCGATGGTCTCCTCGACCGACTGCTGGGCCACGCCCAGGCAGGCGAGCGCGATGCCGATGCGGTTGTAGTCGAAGCCCTGCATGACCTGGTAGAATCCGGTGCCCTCCTCGCCGAGGCGATGCGACACCGGCACCCGGACGTGATCGAAGGCGAGCACCGCGCGTGCGATGGCGCGCGTGCCCATGTCCCGCAGGGGGCTGCGCGAGACGCCGGGCAGGTCGAGCGGCACCAGGAACGCGCTGACCCCGCGGGCCCGCCCGACCGGATCGGTGCGCGCGAAGACGATCGCGGCCTGGGCCGCCATTCCGAGGCTGATGCCGGACTTCTCCCCGGTGAGCACGTAGTGGTCGCCGGCGCGCTCGGCCCGGCACGCCAGGTTGGCCGCGTCCGAGCCCGCGCCGGGCTCGGTGAGGGCCAGCGCCACCACCGCCTCGCCGCGCGCGGTGGGCGGCAGCCAGCGCGCCCGGATCTCCTCGGTCGCGCTCCGTCCCAGGATCTCGCCGGCCAGGCCGGCGAGCTGGATGCCGTAGGTACAGCTGAAGTCGCCGCGTCCGATCTCCTCCATCGCGATGCCGAAGGTGACGAAGTCGGACTCCTGGCCGCCGTAGGCCGCGGGCACGCGCAGTCCGAGCAGGCCGAGCTCGCCCATCCGGCGCCACGCGGTCGCGGGGAATTCCCCGCTCCGATCCCAGCGGGCCGACTGGGGGGCCAGCTCCCGACCGGCGAACTGGCGGAGGATGCGGACGAGCTCTTCCTGCTCGGGCGAGAATGCCAGGTCCATGACGGCTCCTAGAACACCGGCCGGCGCTTCTCGGCGAAGGCCCGCAGCCCCTCGGCGGCGTCGGCCGAGCGCATGTGCTCGGCCACCAGCCGGCGCTCGAGCTCGAGCCCCTCCGGCAGCGGGCAGTCGAAGGCGCGATTGACCAGCGTCTTCACGGTCCGGTTGGCGGAGGCGCTGCCCGCCGCGAGGGCGACCGCGATCTCCTCGACCGCGGCGGCGAGCGTGCCCGCCGGCACCACGCGGTTGACGAGCCCCCAGGCGAGCGCCTCGGGCGCGCCCAGCCACCCGCCGAGCAGCATCAGCTCCTTCGCGCGGCGGGCGCCGATGAGCCGGGGCAGGCGCTGGCTCCCCCCGCCCCCCGCGACCAGCCCGAAGTTGGCGTGCTGGTCCCCGAGGCGCGCGGCCTCGTCGGCCACGACCAGGTCCGCCACCAGCACGAGCTCGAGGCCGCCGGCGAGCGCGAGCCCGTGCACGCCCGCGATGACCGGGACCGGCAGCGCCTCGATCCGGTCGAAGACGCGGTGCCAGAGGCCCATGAAGGCACTCCAGCGCACCGGATCGGGCGAGAGCTCCTTCACCGCGCGCAGGTCGGCGCCGGCGCAGAACGTGCGACCCGCCGCGGTGAGCGTGACCACCCGCACCCCGCGGTCGCCCTCCACCACGTCGCACGCCCGGTCGAGATCCTCGAGCAGCTCGGGGCTGATGGCGTTCAGCCGGTCGGGCCGGTTCAGCGTGACGCGCGCGATGCCGCCGCCGGTCGCGCACGCGATGGTCTTGAAGTCCATGGGGCCCTCCCGCCTCACATCATGGTGTAGCCGCCGCTCACCGATACCGTCTGGCCGGTGATGAAGGCGGCCGCCTCGGACGCGAGAAAGACCACCGTCGGGGCCACGTCCTCCGGCTTGCCGATGCGCCGCAGCGGATAGGCCTTGGCGATGCGCGCCTGCATCTCGGGGGCGCTGAAGGCCCGGTTGGCGTCGGCGGCCCACATGCTGAGCCCGCCGAAGTCCTCCTCGGTGGCGGGGATGGTCATGCCGGGGCAGACCACGTTGAGACGGATCCCGTGCCGGCCGACCTCGCGCGCCAGGCTCTTGCTGAGCGCGATGACCCCGGCCTTGCAGGCCCCGTAAACCGCCTCGCGGAACTCGCCCATGCGCCCGGCGTCCGAGCCCATGCTCACGATGGCGCCCGCCTTGCGCGCGATCATGCCGTCCAGCACCGCGCGCGTGCAGTTGATCATGCCCCACAGGTTGAGCTGGATCTCGCGCTCCCACTCCGCCCGCTCCTTCTCCACGAAGAGCCGGTCGTAGGTCCAGCCCACGTTGTTCACGAGCACGTCCACCCGACCGGCCCGCCCCTCCACCTCGCGGACCATGGCCTGGACGGACTCCCAGCGGGTCACGTCGGTCGGGACTAGGGTCGCGGAGGCCGCCCCGAGGCGCCGGGCCTCCGCGACCACCTTACCCCCCTGGCCCTCGTCGATCTCGGCGACGGTCAGGTGTGTGCCCTCTCGCGCGAAGGCCAGGCTGATGGCGCGGCCGATGTTCGACCCGCCGCCGGTGACGATGACGCTCTTGCCCTCGAGGTTCAGATTCATGCCGGCCTCTCCATGCGCTGGGCGACCAGATCGCGGAGCTTGTACTTCTGGATCTTGCCGCTGGGGGTCGTGGGGAACTCGGAGACCAGCTCGAGGCGCTCGGGAAACTTCTGGCGCGCCAGCTGGTGCTGCTCCAGGAACCGGACGATCTCGGTGAGCGTGAGGGTCTGCCCCTCCCGGGGCACGACCACCGCGCACGCCCGCTCTCCCAGGCGGGGGTCGGGCATGGCCACGATGGCCACGCCCGCGACCTTTGGATGAGTGTAGAGCAGGTTCTCGACCTCCACGACCGGGATGTTCTCGCCGCCCCGGATGATGACGTCCTTGGTGCGCCCGGTGATGGTGAGATAGCCGTCCCGGTCAATCGTGGCGCGGTCCCCGGTCCGGAACCAGCCGTCGGCGGTGTGGGCGTCCGCGGTGAACTGCGGCCGCCGGAAGTAGCCGACGAACTGGGCCGCACCGCGGGCCAGCAGGTCCCCTTCGGTGCCGGCCGGCGTCGGCGCACCGTCGCCGTCCACCACCAGGAGCTCCATGCCCGACACCGGGAGCCCGTCGCTGCCGAAGATCTTCTCCTCGGGGTCCCGGAGCCCGTTGCACGTGACGAGGCCGTTCTCGGTCATCCCCCACCCCGCCGAGACGACGCAGCCGAGCCGCGCCCGGGCGTCCCGCACCAGCGCGCGCGGGATGGGCGCCCCCGCCGAGATGAACAGCCGGAGCGAGCCCAAGTCGCGCCCCGGCTCGCTGTAAGTCAGGTCGCGCAGGAATGGGGTCGCGCCCATCGTCGCGGTCACGCCCTCCGCCTCGATCAGCCGCGCCGCCTCCTCCACGTTCCAGACGTCCATCCACACCGTGGTGGCGCCCAGCAACAGGCTAGCGCAGTAGCCGTAGAGATAGCCGGTCTGGTGACCGACGGTGGACGCCATCAGGATCACGTCCCGGTCGGAGAGCTCGAGCCGCTCGATCACCCGGTGGATCGTGGAGCACGTGGTGTTCTGGGTGTGCATCACGCCCTTGGGCTCGCCGGTGGTGCCCGAGGTGAACACCACTTCGTGGACGCGGTTGGCGTCCGTGCCGGGCAGCGCGCCGCGATCGCTCCGCACCTCCCACGCGCGATCGGTGAGGGCCGCGAGCGGCGTGGTGCCGTCGGGCCCCTCGCCACGGGCCACCACCACCTGCCGGAGGTGGGGCAGCTCGGGGCGGAGCGCGGCGAGCATGCCCGCGTGATCGAAGCCGCGAAAGGCGGCCGGCACCACCGCCACCTGCGACTCGAGCAGGCCACACATGAAGCGCAGCTCGCTCGCCCTGTAGGTCGGCGGGATCGGGTTGACGACCGCGCCCACACGCAGGGCGGCCAGGAAGAGCACCACCGCCTCGCTCCAGTTGGGGAGCTGGCAGGAGAGGACCCCGCCCGGCTCGAGCCCGTGCGCCCGCAGGCCGTGGGCGACGCGGTCCACCGCGCGCGCGAGCGCCTCCCACGACCAGCGGCCGCGGCCGTCGACCAGCGCGATGCCGGAGGGACGCTCGCGCGCCCACCGGTCGAGATAGACCTCGAGGCTCTCGTCGCGCCAGTGACCCGCCGCGGTCGCGGCCCGGATGCGCGCCTCGGTGAGAGTGCTCTCCATCCCGGCCCCCGGAGGGCGCCTCAGCTGAAGGCGCCCTGCTCGATCAGCTGCGTGTGGACGGACCCGGCCCGGAAGAGGTCACTCCGCATCACGCGCTGGTGGAATGGGATGGTGGTCTTGACGCCCTCCACCACGAAGGCGTCGAGGGCCGCGGCCATCCGGGCGATGGCCTCGTCCCGATCCCGGCCGGTCGCGATCAGCTTGGCGAGGAGCGGGTCGTAGTGGACCGACACCTCCACGCCCTCCGCCACTCCGCACTCGAGGCGGATGCCCGGGCCTTGCGGCAGCACCAGGCGGGTCAGGCGCCCCGGCGACGGCATGAATCCCTTGGCGGGATCCTCGGCGTAGATCCGACATTCGATGCTCGAGCCGCGCTGGGGAATCTGCTCCGGCGTCCACGGGAGCGGCTCTCCCGCGGCCACCCGCAGCTGCGCCTGCACGAGATCGAGCCCGGTCACCTCCTCGGTGACCGGATGCTCCACCTGCAGCCGGGTGTTCATCTCGAGGAAGTAGAACTCGTCGCCCAGGACGATGAACTCCATGGTCCCCGCGTTGACGTAGCCCACGGTGCGGGCTCCGGTCACCGCGGCCTCGGTCAAACGGGCCTTCAGGCCGCCGGACAGCCGGGGAGCCGGGCTCTCCTCGACCAGCTTCTGGTGCCGGCGCTGGATCGAGCACTCGCGCTCGTGGAGGTGGATCACGCGCCCGTTCGCGTCGCCGAACACCTGGACCTCGACGTGACGCGCGCCCTGGACGTAGCGCTCCAGGAAGAGCCCGCCCGAGCCGAACGCGGCCTGAGCCCGGCGCTGGGCCGAGGCGAACGCGGCGGGCAGCCCCGCCTCGTCGGCGACCTTCATCATGCCGATGCCGCCACCGCCCGCGGCCGCCTTCAGCATGATCGGATAGCCGGCGCGGGCGGCGACCTCGCGCGCCGCCTCGACCGACTCCACCGCGCCGTCGCTGCCCGGCACCACCGGCACGCCGGCGGCCGCCATGAGGCGGCGCGCGCCGATCTTGTCCCCCATCTGCTGGATCACCTGGCAGGACGGCCCCACGAAGACCAGGCCGGCGGCCTCGCAGGCCTGGGCGAAGCGCCAGTTCTCGGAGAGGAACCCGTAGCCGGGGTGGATCGCCTGGGCCTTCGTCTGCCGGGCCGCGTCGAGGATCCGGTCGATGTCGAGGTAGCTCTGGCGGGCCGGCGCGGGCCCGATGGCGACCGCCTCGTCGGCATCGGCGACGTGCGGCCACGCCGCGTCGGGCTCCGAGTACACCGCGATCGAGCGCACGCCGAGGGCGCGACAGGCGCGGATGATGCGCCGGGCGATCTCCCCCCGATTCGCGACCAGCACGCTCTGCAGCACGGGGCTCAGGCGAGCTGCGCGGCGGAGGCGGTGACGGGCTCGAGCGCGGCGATGCGCCAGCCCGCCTCGGTCGGCACGCAGCGCAGAAGCAGGGTGAGGTCCATCGCGTCGCGGTCGATCCGGAGCTTGACCAGGCGCTGCGCCCCGACCCGGGCGAAGGCCACGACGCGATGACGACCGCCCCGTGCGGAGCGCAGGCGACCCTCGAGGTCCGGACCCGGCACGAGCGAGGCGTCGAGCCAGCCGCGCGCTGCCTCCAGATCACCGGCGACGAGCGCGGCGCCGAAGCCATCGAGGGCCGCGATCAGATCCGCCGCGATCGGCCAGGCCCCGGTCGACTGCTCGAGTCGAATGAACTCGCGCGCGTCGTCGCTCAGCGGCGCCTCCGCCGCTCCGGCAGCCGAGGCGCGCGCGAGCGGTCCCACCCCGGTCACCCCGCCCGCCGCCTCGAGCAGGGCCCAGAGGCGCGCCTCGTACGCCTGCGCGCGCGCGGTGAGCTCGGGCGTGCGGAGGAGGTGGCGCAGGATGGTCTCGCCCGCCGCGAGGTGGCGTCGCTCGTCCTCGATGCAGCGGGCCAGGATCCGGCAGGTCGGGGGCTCGTAGACCGCGTTGGCGCCGGCCAGGTGCGCCTCGTAGGTGGCCAGCAGCTGCGGCTTCAGCACGCGGTACACGCCCACCACCCGCTCGATCGTCTGCCCGGGCGCCTCCGCGGCCTCGAGCGCGTCCATGAATGCGACCAGCCGGGCATTGGCCGGCTCCGACACCTGGGCCGCCGCGCGCAGCTCGGGCAGGCGCTTGCCCCACAGGTCGGCGTGCTGCGCGTTGTCCCAGACGTGGCGGCCGAGCAGCAGCTTGACCGACAGCTCGGGGGTGAGCGCGATCCACCCACCGAGGATGCGCATCATCCGCTCGACCGCGTACCGGTAGTGGCGAACCGTCCTCGCGGACTCGTCCACCTCGAGAAATCCCGCCAGGGGATGGGTCATGGCGCGGCCTAGTAGACGGCGGAGCGCTGCGTCGTCCGGATGAGCCGGGCGATCTCCTCGTCGGTGAACCCGCCCTCGCGACGCGCCTCGGTGGCGATGGAGATCGGCACCGCCTCGTGATCGCCCTCGCGTCGGATCCCGCCCAGGTTGAACCGCTCGTCGATGGTCTCCTGGAACTCCACCGCGCGGCGGCGGCGCTCGGGATCGCCCTCGGTGAGCCGGGTGAGCCACTTCGAGCCCATGCGCACGTGGGTGATCTCGTCGGCGAGCACGTAGTCGACCGCGCGCTCCAGGATCGGGTCGCCCATCTTGCGGGCGATGTGCACGAGCTGGTTGAACACGTCGCAGGCGAGACCCTCCAGGCCGCGGTTGACGCCGGCCACGCGGGCCGCCGCGTCCTCGGCGCAGGCACAGCGCCACAGGATGGTGGTCTCCGGGAACTCCCCGATGTAGCCGTCCAGGTGCTCGAGCAGGCGGACGTAGATCTCCACGTGGCGCGACTCGTCCCACACCTGCCGCGCCATGTCCATCGTGAACTCCCAGGGAGCGTCGGGGAAGTCGTACACCGAGCGTCCCGCGCCCTCCATGGCCTGCAGCTCGCCCACCATGATGCCGTGGACCCGCTCCTTGATGGAGTCGCGCGACAGGAGGTCCGGGAAGGGGGGCAGCCCCTGGTCGATCTTGAGCTGCGCGACCTCGCGCGCCCGCATCCGCACGAGGCGATCCTCGCGGGCCAGCTTGTCGTAGGCGATGAGCCGTTCCATTGGGCCGCTCCCTTCCGAATGAACCGCTGTTCAGCGGAGTCTAGCCGAAGCCCACGACGAAGGCAACGGGAAGGCGGCGGTCACTCCGGGGGACGGGGACGGCGGCGGCGCGCCAGCAGGCTCGCGGGGCGCAGGGAGTCCTCGCCGAAGCGGGCGGTCACGCGATCCATCGCGCGCGCGAGCCGCTCGCGACGCGTCGGGTCCGGGCCGAGCAACGAGAGCTGGCCGGCCGCGGCGGGCCCGAGCCCGGACGCCGAGAGCCCGATGAGGCGCACCGCCTGGCGGAGCGGGATGCGATCCAGCAGGGCCCGGGCGCGCCGGTAGATCGCGAGCCCGTCCTGGGTCGGATCGTCGGTGTGGCGACGGGTGAGCGTGGAGAAGTCCGCGAAGCGGAGCTTGAGGGTGACGCAGCGGGCCGCGTAGCCGCCCTCCCGCAGCTCGCGCGCCACCCGTTCGGCCTGCTCCCGCAGCGTGGCGGCGAGACGCTCCACGTCGCGGTGATCGCGCCCGAAGGTCTCCTCGGCGCCCATGGACTTGGGCGGCGCGAAGGGCTCCACCGGGCGGTCGTCGAGGCCGCGCGAGAGATCGTGGAGGCCGCGCCCGCTCGACCCGAAGCGCGCCTCCAGATAGGCGACCGGCACCGCCGCGAGCTGCCCGATGGTGGTGACCCCCATCGCCTCGAGACCGGCCGCGGTGACCCGGCCGACGCCCCAGAGACGCGAGACCGGCAGCGCCGCGAGGAAATCGGCCTCCGCGCCCGGTCGCACGACCACGAGCCCGTCGGGCTTCCGGAGGTCGGAAGCGACCTTCGCCACGAACTTGTTCGGGGCCACCCCGACCGACGCGGTCAGGGCGAGGCTCGAGGCGATGCGCGCCTTGATGGTCGCGGCCACGGTGGGCCCGTCGCCGGAGAGCCCCTCGGTGCCGGTGACGTCGAGGAAGGCCTCGTCGATGGACACGGGCTCGAGCAGCGGCGTGAACTCGGCGAGGATGGCCATGACCTGCCGCGAGATCGCGGCGTACTTGTCCATGTCCACCGGAACGAACGCGCCCTCGGGACACAGGCGCGCGGCCCGCCCGATCGGCATCGCGGAGTGCACGCCGAACCGCCGCGCCTCGTACGAGGCAGCGGAGACGACCCCACGCCCCCGCGGATCCGCCCCCACGATGACCGGCCGCCCGCGCAGCTCCGGCCGATCCCGCTGCTCCACGGACGCGTAGAACGCGTCCATGTCGACGTGGAGTATGGTGCGCGCCACGAGTTTCACGCTCCGGGGAGGGCAGCCGCCGCTTACTTCTTCAGGCTCTCTCATCTGCGGGGGCCCAGAGATGGCCCCCGCACTCTCCCAGTCCGCGGGCAACCGGGCACCGCGGACGGCCCGCCGCGAACGAGCTCAGCGCACGACGCTGCGGCCGCGCCACTTGTCGATCGATTTCTTCGAGAAGAGCCACTTCCCCTCGTGCTGCAGCGCGGGGATCCGACGCTCCGCCGCCATCGCGGCCACCGTCTTCTCGTCCATGGCCAGGTAGCGGGCCGCTTCCTTCACGTCCATCGTGTCCTTTGGCAGCACCGGCGATCGCCTCCCGTGGTGGATCAGTGCGCGCGGGCGCCCGCCGTCGCGTCGGACGCCTTCTTCAACCGCTCGATCTCCGCCTCGAGCCCGTGGATGCGATCGAGCATCTGCTCGAGGGTCCGCGCGAGGGGATCCGGGAGGTCCGCCTGGTTGAGGTCGATGCCCCCGGTCACCCGCTCGCCGTTGCGGAATGTTATGCGACCCGGCACCCCGACCACAACACAGTTCTCCGGCACCTCGCGCACCACCACCGATCCGGCTCCGATCCGGCTTCCGGCCCCGATGGTGAACGCCCCGATGATCTTGGCCCCCGCGCCGATCACCACGTCGTCGCCGATGGTGGGGTGGCGTTTCTCGCGCTTGACGCTCGTGCCGCCGAGGGTGACTCCCTGCAGGATGCTCACGTTCTTGCCGACCTCGGCGGTCTCGCCGATCACCACGCCCATGCCGTGATCGATGAAGAGCCCGGGCCCCAGCACCGCGGCCGGGTGGATCTCGATGCCGGTCAGGAACCGCCCCACGTGGGACACGAAGCGGCCGGTCAGCCGCCAGCCGCTCCGCCAGAGGGCGTGCGCGAAGCGGTGCCACCAGATCGCGTGCACGCCCGGATAGCACAGCACGACCTCGAGCGCCGAGCGAGCCGCCGGATCGCGCTCCATCACCGTCCTCACGTCCTGACGCATCCGTTCAAGCATCGCCCTCGCTCCTTGTCCGGGCCCGGTCCAGCGCGTCACGCGCGGCCGCCCGCAGCCCCAGCACCGCGACCTGCGCGGCGTGCCGCCGCGCGTCCGGCAAGCCCCCGACCGCCGCCTCGACCCGCGCGGCGGGCAGCTCGAGCAGCTCCTCGAGCCCCGCCCCGGTCGCGACCTCGGTGGCCGCGCTGGCCGCCGCGATCGTCGGCCCGCAGCCGTAGGCCTGGAATCGCGCCTCCACCACCCGGCCGTCCCGGACACGCAGGTGGAAGCGTACCAGGTCCATGCACTCCTTGTGCTCCCCTTCCCCCACCCCGTCCGGATCCCGCATCCGGCCCGCGTTCCGCGGATTCCGGAAGTGATCGATCAGGGCCGGGCTGTACTGCACCGCCGCGGCCTGGGCCCCTCGGCCTCAGGCCCGCGCGGGCATCGCGCTCCGCAGCTTGGCCACCAGCGGCTCCGTGCAATCGATCACGTAGTCGATGTCCTGCGCGGTCGTGCTCCGCCCGAGCGAGTGCCGCACCGCCCCCATCGCCCAGTCGAGCGGAACCCCCATCGCGACCAGCACGTAGGACGGCTCCACGTTGCCGGAGGTACAGGCCGAGCCGGCCGACACGCCAATGCCCTTCAGATCCAGGCCGAGCACGATGGATTCCGACTCCACGTGCCGGAAGCACACGTTGCAGGTGCCGGGCACCCGCTCGGTGGGGTGGCCGTTGAGCCGCACCTCGGGCACCCGGCTCTCGAGGCCGTCCCAGAGCCGGTTGCGCAGCTCGGTCAGCCGGCGGCCCTCCTCGACCATGTCCCGGCCGCGGATCTCGACCGCCTTCCCGAACCCCACGATGCCGGCCACGTTCTCGGTGCCGGCCCGGCGGCGCCGCTCGTGCTCGCCGCCGTGCTGGAGGGACACCATCTTGGTGCCCTTCCGGATATACAGGCCGGCCACGCCCTTGGGCCCGTAGATCTTGTGGCTCGAAAACGACAGCATGTCGATGTTGAAGGCGTCGAGGTCGAGGGGCACCTTGCCGAAGGTCTGCACCGCGTCCATGTGGAACGGGATGCCGTGCTCGCGAGCGATCGCCCCGAGCTGCCGGGCCGGCTGCACGGTGCCGATCTCGGAGTTGGCGTGCATGATCGAGATCAGGACGGTGTCGGGCCGGATCGCCCGCCGGAGCGCGTCCGGATCGACCATGCCGTAGCCGTCCACCTCGAGATAGGTCGCGGCGAAGCCCTGGGTCTCCAGGGTCTGTACCGCGCGCAGGACCGCGTGGTGCTCGATCTTGGTGGTGATGATGTGGCCCCGACCGCGGGCGAGCGCCACTCCCTTGACCGCCATGTTGTCGGACTCGGTGCCGCCGGAGGTGAACACGATCTCTTCTTTGCCGACGCGCAGGAAGTGAGCGACCTGGTCGCGCGCGGTCTCCAGGCCCTCGCGCGCCTCGCGCCCGAAGCCGTGCACGCTCGAGGGATTGCCGAACCGCTCGCTGAAGTACGGCAGCATCGCCTCGACGACCTCCGGGTGCACCGGAGTCGAGGCATTGTGATCGAGATAGACCTGTCGGCTCATTGACGCTCCCCTTTCACTTTGTTACGCTGCGCCCGCATGGCCCTCGCCAGACGGAAGCTCGGCCTGATGGTGTCCACCGCGCCCGATCACCCGAACCTCGAGACCGCGCTCGGTCTCTCGAAGGCGGCGCTCGACGGCGGCGGAGACGTGTATCTGTACCTGATCGACGACGCGGTCGCCGCGGTGGAGGACGAGCGCCTGCAGGCCCTCGCCGACCGCGGGCTCAAGCTCTTCGTGTGCGCCTACGGCTGCCAGAAGCGGCGCCGCCCCCTGTCGGAGCGGGCCACCAACTGCGGCCTCGTGGTCCTCACCGACGTGATCAACGGCACCGACCGCTTCATCGCCCTGAATTGATCGCGCGGCTTTGAGCCAGAACGCACCCACCCTCGTCGTCATCTCGGAGGACCCGCGCGTCTCGCACCGGGCCAACGAGGCCATGCGCATCGCGCTCGGCGTCGTGGCCGGCGACAACGAGGTCCGGATCGTGCTCACCGGGCCCGCGGTGCACCTGCTCGACGAGGACACCGACGACCTGGTCGACGGCGACGACATCGCCAAGTTCCGCGCCTCGCTCAAGAAGCTGGGCGTGCCGTTCCACGTCGAGGGCACGCCACCCAGCGCCCCCGGGTGGAACGCGGACGGCCACCCGGTGATCCCGGTGAGCCCGGCCCAGATCGCGGCGCTGGTGCCCCGGGCCACGCGGTTCCTGATCTTCTGATGGCCGCGTTCCTCCACATCCTCAAGGCGGACTCGGCCGCGCCGCTCGCCGCCTCCGTCATCGAGTCGAACCTGGCCGAGCCGGACGCCCGCGTGACGGTGGTGCTGCTCGACGGCGCGGCCGCCCCGCCCCTGCCCGCGGGCGCGACGCTCCGCCGTCTCGCCGACGGCGATCTCGACTACCCCGGCCTGCTCGATCTGATCTTCGCTCACGACCACGTCGTCACCTGGTGATCTAGCGGTCCCGGTACTCCTCGAGCCACTTCATCTGGATGGCCTCGAGGATCCCCTCGTTGGAGTTCTTGGCGTCGTCGCGGAACCCGGGCAGCCCCACCACCCACTTGTGCAGGTCGGTGAACCGCACCGTGAGCGGATCCACGTCCGGGTGCGCGTCCATCAGGGCCAGCGCGATGTCCTCCGCGTCCTGCCAGGTCACTTGGGAATCTCCACCACCACGTCGCCCCGGACCACCGCCTGGCAGCCGAGCCGCGAGTGCAGGGTGAGGCCCTCCGCGGTGTCGAGGCGGTCCTCTTCGTCCTGCTCCATCGGCGACAGGTTCTCCTCGCCCTCGCGGACGACCACGTGGCAGGTCGTGCAGGCGCAGCTGCCCCCGCAGTTGTGCTCGAGGTGGATGTTGTTGGCCAGCGCGATATCCAGCACCGAGCCCGGCCGGCCGTGGTCGGCGAGCGGATACTTTGCGTCGTCGACCTCGACGGTCCGGTTGAGTGGCAGGAACGTCACCTTGTGCACCGCCATCTAATTGCTCTCCAGGAGCTCGTCGGCCCGCTTGGAGGTGACCGCGTGCCGGATGGCCACCTCCATCATGCGATCCGCGAGCGGCGCGGTGGCCTGGTTGAGCGCGATCGTGCACTCGCGGATCTCGTTACGGTCGGTGCCGGCCCGGGCGGTCCGGAGCGTGGCGAGCGCCGCGCCGATCCGGGCTCGCTCCTCCGCGGTCGCGATGTCGCCCGCCTGGCGGAGCGCGCGCTCGACGTGGTTGATCACGGTGTCGGCCTCGGTCTGGGTCTCGATCAGGAGGCGCGCGTTGACGTCGTCCTCCGCGTACGTGTAGGAGTCCTCCACCATCTGCTCGACCTGGGTCTCGGTGAGCCCATAGGTGGGCTTGACCTCGATGCTGGCCGCCTTGCCGGTCCGCAGCTCGCGGGCCTGGACCTGGAGGATCCCGTTGGCGTCGATCAGGAACGTGACCTCGATCTTCGGCATGCCGGCCGGCATCGGCTCCACCCCGGCCAGGTCGAATCGCGCGAGCGATCGGTTGTCCTTCGCCAGCTCCCGCTCCCCCTGCAGCACGTGCAGGTCGACCGCGGTCTGACCGTCGACCGAGGTGGTGAAGTACTCCTTGGCCAGGGTCGGGATCGTGGTGTTGCGCGGAATCAGCACGCTCACGATGCCGCCCAGGGTCTCGATGCCGAGCGAGAGCGGGGTCACGTCGAGGAGCAGCATGTCGGTGATGCCCCCGGCCAGGATCTGCGCCTGCACCGCCGCCCCCAGCGCCACCACCTCGTCCGGGTTGAGGCGGCTGTGCGGGGTCCGGCCGAAGAGGTCCGCGACACGACGCTGGACCAGCGGCATGCGGGTGGAGCCGCCCACCAGCACCACCTCGTCCACCTCGTCGGCCCGCAGCGCGGCGTCGGCGAGCGCCTGCCGGCACGGGCCCAAGGTCGCGGCCACGAGGGGATCGACCATCGCCTCGAGATCGTCACGCGTGACGTCGCGGTGGTAGGTGAAGCGCTCGAAGGGGATCGTGAGCACGGTGCGCTCGTCGAACGAGAGCCGGCACTTGGCCGCCTCCGCGCCGAGCCGAAGCTCCTGCATCGCCTCCGGGTCGTCCGACAGATCGACCGCGTGGCGCGCCCGGATGTCGGCGAGCAGCCAGTCGACGATCGCCCGGTCGAAGTCGTCGCCACCCAGGTGGGTGTTGCCGTTGGTGGCGAGCACCTCGAAGACCCCGTCCTTCACGCGCAGGATCGAGATGTCGAAGGTGCCGCCGCCCAGGTCGTAGACCGCGATGATCCCCTGGGCCATCTTCTGCAGCCCGTACGCGAGCGAGGCCGCGGTCGGCTCGTTGACGATGCGCAGCACCTCGAGGCCCGCGATGCGCCCCGCGTCCTTGGTGGCCTGGCGCTGGGCGTCGTTGAAGTAGGCCGGGACCGTGATCACCGCCTGCTCGATCGGCTCGCCGAAATGGGCCTCCGCGCGCTGCTTGAGCGCGCGCAGCACGTGGGCCGACACCTCGGGCGGCGTCACCTCCCGGTCGCCGATGCGGATCGTCACGACCTCCGCCTGCGGCGTCACCGCGAAGGGCAGGCGCGCGAGCTCGTCCTTCACGTCCTCGTAGCCGCGACCCATCAGCCGCTTCACCGAGTAGACGGTGCGGGAGGCGTTGCGGGCGAGCTGGCGTCGGGCCGCCTCGCCGACCACCACCCCGTCCGGGGTCCAGGCCACGATCGACGGCAGCAGGGCGCGGCCCTCCGCGTCCGGGATCACCCGCGGGATGCCGCCCTCCACGTAGGCGACGAGGCTGTTGGTCGTGCCCAGGTCAATGCCGACGATGCGAGACATGGCTCTCTTCACGCTCTCCCAGTGCGTCACTCAGGTCGTCGATCACGGTCCGCAGGTAGGCCCGCGTGGCGAGCCGCTGCTTGAACCACTCGAGCAGCGCCTCTCGGTCGCCGCCCTCCTCCACCAGCCGGTCCCACTCCGCGCTCCGGCCCACGATGGCCAGGGCCTCGGCCGCGTAGCGCGCCTCGAGTCGCGCCCGCTCCTCGCGGAGCCGCCCCCTCGCCGCGCCGCCCATCCCCTCCGCCTTGGCCTCCTCGAGCGCCTCCTGCACCTCCAGCATCTCCATCAGCAGCTCCCGCGGGGCCTTGGGCTTGTCGGTCGTGCCCTCGCGGACCTCGCGGCCCTCCTCCAGCGCGATGAGGTACTCCACCCGCGACAGCGGATCGCGCAGCGCCCGGTACGCGCGGTTGACGACGGCGGACTGGGCCAGCGCCTCCGCCTGGCGCTCCGCGGTCGCTCCCTGGTGGAAGTCGGGGTGATGCTCCCGCGACAGCTCGTAGAAGCGACGCTGCAGCGCAGAGGCGTCCACCGTCAGCTTCCGGGGCAGCCCGAACACCGTGAAGTAGTCGGTCACCGTCATCCCTCGATCAAGGCTCTAAAAGAAGAACGGGCCCGCCGGGGCCCGTTGTCTCCGTCTCGCGAGGCGGGCCCTAGGCCGAGAACGATGTGCCGCAGCCACAGCTCGATTTCGCCTGGGGATTGACGAACGTGAAGCCGCCCGTCAGTCCCTGGGTGACGTAGTCGAGGGTGGTGCCGTTGAGGTAGAGGTAGCTCTTGGCGTCACACACCACCTGCACCCCTTCGATGTCGAACTTCTTGTCGCGGGGCCCCGTCTCGTTGTCGAACTCCAGGGAGTACGAGAGGCCGGAGCAGCCGCCTCCCTTGACCCCCATCCGGAGGTACACGTTCTCCAGATTCTGGGTCTTCATCAGCTCCTTCACCTGCTTCACCGCCGTCTCGGTCAGCGTCAGTGCCATTGCGCGTAGGTCTCCTTTACACCCCTTACGACGCGTCCCGACCCGCGGGGGCTTCGCTCTTGATCCACTTCTCCTTGTAGTCCTGCAGCGCGGCCTTGATTGCGTCCTCGGCCAGCACCGAGCAGTGGATCTTCACGGGCGGGAGCTTGAGCTCGCTCACGATGTCGGTGTTCTTGATCTTGGCCGCCTCGTCCACCGTGCGGCCTTTGAGCCACTCGGTGGCCAGGCTCGACGAGGCGATGGCACTGCCGCAGCCGAACGTCTTGAACTTGGCGTCCTCGATGACCCCGGTCTCGACGTTCACCTTGATCTGCAGCTTCATGACGTCACCGCACTCCGGCGCGCCCACAAGGCCCGTCCCGACTCCCGGGGTGTCCTTGGTGAAGGACCCCACGTTCCGTGGGTTGTTGTAGTGGTCGACCACCTTATCGCTATAGGCCATGTCGGTAGAGCCTCCCTGATCGAATGATCTGGATGCCTGGGGGCGTCCTCACTCCGCCTTCCAGTGAATCGACTTCAAGTCCACGCCTTCCTTGGCCAGCTCGTAGAGCGGCGACATCTCCCGCAGCCGGTGGATGACCTCGATCGTCTTCTGCGCCACGAAGTCGACCTCTTCCTCGGTGGAGAAACGGTGCAGCCCGAACCGGATCGACGAGTGGGCCAGCTCCGAGTCCACCCCCAGCGCCGAGATCACGTAGGACGGCTCGAGGGTCGCCGAGGTGCAGGCCGAGCCCGACGCCAGCGCCGCCTCCCGGTTGAGACCCATCAGCACCGACTCCCCCTCGACGTAGGCGAAGGAGATGTTCAGGTTGTGGGGCAGCCGCCGGGTGGGATGGCCGTTGACGTAGGCCTCGTCCACCTTCGAGAGGATCTGCTCCTGCAACCGGTCGCGCAGCGCGGCCAGCCGCTTGGACTCCTCGCCCATGACTTCCCGGCAGATCTCCGCCGCCTTTCCGAAGCCGACCACCAGCGGCACCGGCACCGTGCCCGAGCGCATGCCCCGCTCGTGGCCGCCGCCATCCACCATCGGGGCCAGGCGCACCCGCGGGCCCTTGCGCCGCACGTAGAGGGCCCCGACGCCCTTGGGGCCGTAGAACATGTGGGCGGTCATGGACAGGAGATCGATGCCCATCGCCTCGACGTCGACCGGGATCTTGCCCACCGCCTGGGTCGCGTCGGTGTGAAAGATGATCCCCTTCTCCTTGGCGAGCTTGCCCAGCTCCGCCACCGGCTGGATCGTCCCGATCTCGTTGTTGGCAAACATGATCGAGATCAGGATGGTCTTGTCCGTGAGCGCGGCCCGCACCACCTCCACGTCCACCAGGCCGTCGCGGCCCACCGGGACGTAGGTCACCTCGAAGCCCTGCCGTTCGAGCCGCTTGCAGACGTCGAGCGTCGCCCGCTGCTCGATGGTGGTGGTGACGATGTGGTTGCCCTTCTCCCGGTACATCTCGGCCACGCCCTTGAGCGCCAGGTTGATGGCCTCGGTGCCCCCGGAGGTGAACACCACTTCCTTCGGATCCCGTGCGCCGATCAGCTTCGCGATCTGGTCGCGCGCCTTGTCCACCCCGCCTTCCGCCTCCCAGCCGAAGGGATGGTTGCGGCTCGCGGGATGCCCGAACTTCTCGGTGAAGTAGGGGATCATCTCCTCGAGCACCCGCGGATCGACCGGGGTCGTGGACTGGCTGTCCATGAAGATCGGAAGCTTCAACGCCATTGCCGTCTCTCTCCTAGTGAATGCCCGCGAGCGGCATCACCGTGACGGTGGGCTCCGCCGCCAGCTCCGCGAGCGTCATGCTATCGAGTACGTGGGTGATGCTGGCCTGGATCTTCTGCACCGGGCCCCGCAGGTTGCAGCGCGCGAACTGCGGACAATCGTCGTGCTCCGCCATGCAGCTGACCACGCTCAGCGGCCCCTCGAGCGCCCGGACCACCTGGCCGACCGTGATCTCCGACGGCACCCGCGTCAGCACGTAGCCCCCCTTGGGACCGTTGTGGCTCGTGATCAGCTTCTTCTTCGCCAGCCTCTGGAGGATCTTGGCGAGCCGCTCCGGGGGAATGCGGAACTCCTCGGCGATCCGCTTGGCGCTGACCGCCCCATCGTCGCCGTGGGAGGCGATGAAGTGGATCGCCATGAGCCCGTAATCCGCCCGCTTGGTGAATCTCAGCACGCCGGTCCCCTTATATCCGACCCATTATATCCGACCCATAGGATCTCCGACTCGTACGGTCGGAGTCTCCCACTCCGGGAGGAGCTTGTCAAGTCGGGCCGGGCTTTCGCCTGCGGGGGCGTGGCCTTAGATCAGAGCCAGGCGTCCCGGAGCTGCTTGCTGGCCTCCTCGGGAGGGGTCTCGTTCACGTGGATGCCTCCGACCCCATTGACCCGGTCTGGGGTGGTGCAAACCTCCATGTGCCAGTGGTAATCGTCGGCGATGGTGGCCCATTCCCCGGGCAGGATCTTCGCGCTCAGGTTGGGCGCGGTGTACAGCGTCATCTCGAACGCGGGGTCGCCCGCCTTGGCGGCCAGGGTGCGGAAGAGGCCCCCCAGGACCCCGGCCAGGTCCGCCACCACCTCCCCGGACAGCGAGCCCTCGTAGAGGCAGTTGTGCTGGCGGGGCAGGATCCAGGTCTCGAACGGGGAGCGGGCCGCGTACGGCGACAGCGCCAGGAAGTGATCGGTCAGGCGCACCACCCGGTCCCCACCGGCGATCTCCTGCCGGATCATGTCGCAGTACACGCAGCGCCGCTTGTACTCGTAGTGCTCGCGGCACTCGCGGAGCTTGCGCCGGACCTCGTCGAAGATGATCGGGATCGCGGTGAGCCGCGAGTACGGGTGGGTGATGCGCGACCCGGGGGCGCGATGACGCCGCGTGACCAGGATGTCCCGGATGTTCTGGTCGCGCTTGAGGTCGCGGATGCGCTCGCCGTACATCCACAGCACCTGCTCCCACTGCCCCTCGCCGAGCGTCGCGGCGGTGTCGTCGTGGTTGGGGCTCTCGACGATCAGCTCGGTGGCGCCGCGCGGAGAGATGCGGTCGTAGAGGCCCACGCCCTCGCGCACCAGCTCGCGCTCGATGCGGAAGTACGGGTCGGCCTCGGGGATCACCCGGACCGACCAGCCGGGCCCGTCGGGCCGCGAGCCCTCCTTCCGATACGCGAAGATCTCGTGGGGCGTGAGCGCTTCGTTGCCCGGACAGAACGGACACGCCGACGACGCGGGCGGCTTGCCGCCGGGACGGACGAGAACCCAGCGGCCTCGGGTCGGATCCTTGCGTAGATCGCTCATGACCCGGCCACCATAGGAAATGCCCCCCGCTAAGTCAAGGAGACGCGCACTGGGCGCAGCAAGGGCTCGGCTGGACCGACGTCGCCAGCTGGATCGCGGGCGGGACCCGGACTTCGCAGGCATCGGTCCGGTCTGTTAGATTCTTCGGGGCACGAGCTACGACCAGCGGAGACGGGAATGGAGCTATTCATCTTCGCGCGATTCCACGCGCGTCCTGGCAATGAGGGCGCGGTGGCCCAAACGTTGATCGACGTCCTTGCTCCGTCGCGCGAGGAGCCGGGCTGCCTGAGCATTCAGGCGTTCCAGTCGACGCGTGACCCCCGGCTCTTCTACATACATTCGCGATGGAGAGATGGAGCGGCGTTCGAGCATCACGCCAGCTTGCCGCACACGCTGCGGTTCGTGGAGCACGTCGAGCCATTGATCGACCACCCGCTCGACGTGACCCGGGCGCAGCGAATAGGCTAGCCACGTGCGGAAGTGCCAGGACGTGGCCGAGCAGGCGCTGACGATCGGAGCGGCGGTCCTGGAGATCCACTCGCTCATCGGCCCGGGCGAGCCCTGAGCCGGGCGACGGCCTGCGGGCCTACGGAAGCGAGACGCTGGTGCCGTCGCCCGTCGTGCTGAGGGTGAACGTGCCGGCGGTGACGTTGGGCGTGTAGGCGTAGGTCGACCAGCCCCCCGGAGCGCTGGGGACCGCAGCCATGAAGGGGCCGCCCGGCTGGCCGACCGAGTTGGTCGCCACTGTGGTCAGCTGGGTCAGGGAGGAGGGGATGCGCCCCATGTGAGCGCCGTAGACGCTGATCGCGGAGGCGAGCGTGCGCGCGTCCGCCTGCGCCTTGGCGAGGCGGCCGCGAGCCTGCATGTTCGCGTACAGCGGGATCGCGATCGTGGCGAGCACGCCGATCACCGCGACCACCACCATCAGCTCGACGAGCGTGAAGCCTCGCTCGCCCTTGCTCCGTCCACACCGGGTCATGATCGTCCCCTCCGTCCCGCGACGCATGCCCCTTGACGGAGCAAGACGGGGGCCAGTGGGCGGAGATGGGCCTATTCGATTGATTTTGCACGATTTGTGACGATGATGCCGATGGAGAGCAGGCAGTCGAAGTGACTGAAACCGGCGGTACGGTGAGCGAAAGCGGGAAGCGTTCTGGCGCGGGCCCTCTACCGCCTCCAGCTCCAGATGAGCTTCCAGGCGAGGCGCACCACCGCATCGCCGGCATCCATCCAGCTGCGCTTGCGCATATCCCTAGCCTCGCACGGCGGGAATTTCCGGGCGGTGGCCGTGCCGCCCTCGCGCCCTACCCGAATTGTATCGGAAGCGCGAGGCGTCAAAATGAGGGAAAATAGGTGACGCATCTCATACGCGAGCGAGGAGGAGCCGATCGTGGCCGATGAGCGTCCGCGGGTTCGTGTCTTCAGCAGTCCCACCTGAGGCCCCTGCAAGGCGACGAAAGAGTTTCTTTCGTCTCAGGGAGTGGCGTTCGAGGACGTCAACGTGCTGGCCGACGCCGACGCGCGCGACGAGCTCGTGAAGCTCACGGGGCAGATGTCCATCCCGGTGATCCTGGTCGGCGATCAGGTCGTACGTGGATTCAACAAGGCCGCGCTGAAGGGGCTGCTCGGCCTCTAGTTGCCGTGCTGCTGCTTGAGCTTCTTCAAGTGCAGCCGCGCGACGTCGACCCAGTCCTTCTCTGAGGGCTGGCTGCCGGCCAGGGCGATGTAGCGCTCCCACAGGCTCATCGCCTCCTTCGGGTCGACCTTCTCGTATACCAGAGCCAGGTTGTAGAGCGCCCCGCTGTTCTTGGGATCCGCGTCCACCACCTTGCGGTACTCATCGATCGCTTCCTTGTAGAGGCCCTTGTCCTCGTACACCTCGGCGAGGCCCATCCGCGCGTCGAGGTAGCCCGGATCGAGATCGATGGCCTTCTTGTACGCGGTCACCGATTCGTAGTACAGGCCCTTCTCCGAGTAGTAGATCTTGCCCAGGCTCACGTGGACCTTCGCGTTCATCGGGTTGTACTCGAGGCCCTTCTGGTACGCGGCCACCGCCGGGTCCACCTCACCCTTGGCCGCGAGGGCGTCACCCAGGCCGACGTGGGCCTCCGCGTAGAACGGCCGGAGCTCGATGGCCTTGCCGTAGGCCTTGATCGCCTCCTCGAAGAGCCGGCGGGGAGCGGTCAGGTACAGGTCCCCGAGTGCCTTGTAGGGCTCGGCATAGGTGGGATCCAGCTGGGCCGAGGCCCGAAACTGGGCCGCCGCCTTCCAGCGATTGCCGAGATTCTGGTGCACGACGCCCAGCGCGTACTGAGCCGCGACGAACTGGGGATCGGCCTCGATCGCCCGGCTCAGGAACTCGACGGCCGCCTCGCTCGCGTCCTGGGTCCCCCGGTAGCTGGCCTGGCGCCCGCGCACGTAGAGCTCGAACGCGCGAACGACGGTGGTCGGCGCGGCCCACTTCTGGGCCCGCGCCAGCTCCACGTCGCTCGCGGGTGCCTTCATCGCCTTCAGATAGGCCGCGGGCAACTGACGCAGCCGGTCGAGGAGCTGGCCGTCCGCCACCGCGAAGGTATCGAGGGCGCCGCGGTCGACCTTGTCCCCGTGCAGCTCGACGAAGCGCGGCTGGACGATCAGGTCGGTCCCGGTCCGCTTCACCTCCCCGAACAGGGCGAGGTCGGCGCCGAGGCGCTTGGCCGCGCTGACGGCCGCCGCCTCGTCCCAGGCCTCGGGCTGCGGAAGGGCGCGGATCCGCTCACGCTCGATCTGGACCAGCCCGGGCACGTGCACCAGGGAGAGCATCAGCGACTGGGCCACGCCCTCGCCGATCCAGTGCTCGTCGCGGGTGAGGTCCACGGTGGCGAACGGCAGGATCAGGACGTTGCGCGGCTTGGGGGCCGCGTCGGCGGCGGTCGCGCCGATCAGCGCGAGCAGCAGCGCGGGGAGGGTGGCCCACCTAGCTCGGGTCAGCGCTCTCATGCCCTGGTCCTCCTCT